>Ga0209164_1003141_pt1 | contig 16127 bp, 12 predicted proteins | sample MTBNYHSulfiMetaG_FD_187458 | JGI IMG/M metagenome (GOLD analysis project Ga0209164, IMG submission 187458) | Enrichment culture microbial communities from rom New York Harbor, USA that are MTBE-degrading - MTBE-NYH (New York Harbor Sulfidogenic)... | ecosystem: Environmental > Aquatic > Marine >...
ACAAGACTCATACGGTGTACCGAGACGAACTCGATACTCTCTTGCGGCCAAATTTTCAGTCATTCAAAAATGTAACTTTTAACCCTTAATTGGTATAACTGTCACTTCATAGTGTTCACATTGTTCATCCGCCGACATGATCGGAATTCTCTCCTGGATTGATTGAGAAATGAGAATACGATCAAACGGATCTCTGTGGTGGAGCGGGAGAACGGCGACATGAAGTGTATGCACAATCTCGACCGGAAGCGCCGTAGTAGAGTCCCTGGCCAGCCGTTTCGGAATGAACTGCGTTGGTGGCTCCGGTAGTGGAAGCTTCCCGATGCCGTATTTGATCGCAATCTCCCATGTGCTGGCAGCGGACAGGTAAATCGTATTACGCCTGTCAGCGATTCGACGCTGCGCATCTTGGCTTAGCCTTTCCGGAGCTGCAATCCACCAAGGCCAAGACTGAGTATCCAACAAGATTTTCATGATTCGAACAATTGGAGCACGCTCTCCGGCAAGGGAGCATCAAAAACATCGGGAACTTGGATCAACCCTTTATCAAGTCCGGCAACTCGATCGGTTTGAGGCTTAGTCAGCGGAACCAACTTAGCCATAGGTTTGCCGGCCTTTGAAATGATGATCTCCTCGCCGGCGGCAACTCGCTCCAAGTATCGCGACAAATGCGTTTTAGCTTCATGTACATTGACACTGATCATATTGCCTCCAATTGGATCTTACCTTCCATCCTACTATATGTTTCAAATTTAGACTAAACTAAGGCATGAACTAGGCCAATGCACAAAAACCTGGTCTGAATATTTGATGTCATCCTCAGGCAAAGTTATAGGTCAGGTTGCGGCCGGAGGGGGCCAACTGACTGCGACTGGAGCAAGCAACACTTCCAGGCCGCTGAAAAATCTGCAAAAAGTCGTTTTAGATCGGATCTTCCAGAGCCGATCCACTATAATCCCGTGAAACATGGCCACGTTTCCAACCCCGCAGACTACCAATGGTCTTCATTAAAAGTCTATGCGGAGCGCGGGCAATATCCCTGGGTTGGGGATGTTTTGAAGAACCGGAAACGCTTTCGGGGATGGATGGGAATGAATGATTATGCAGCCTGGATGGAATCGGACAGGATCGGAGAGAAAATGGCATGTCAGGGAGTGCTGCCCACACCCTGACCTTGCATCTTGAAGTTCGGTATGACTTTTCCGTTTGCCCATAAGAGGCAACACAAAAAAGGGCCTTCAGAATAGCAGGCCCTTGAAGCTCAATGTCCGATATCTTCAGTCTCACGTCACTTGAAGCTGTATGTAGAGATCTCCTCGCCGATTGGAGCGGGTTGAGGAGATGCGCCCCATTTCTCTCAAGCGCAACTTAGTGCCGCTCTGAACTCCTGGCGGAATGCGCACCGACACGCGCTTGCCGCCATCCAGGTGAGGCAGTTCAACCTCCACCGTGGCGCCGCTCCGTGCTTCCATCGACGAAATGGCCAAGCTATAGACCATATCGCGTCCCTGTGAAATATGCTCATTTCTCCTCGGCTCCGAGAAAGCCGGCTTATCCAAACCAAGAGCTTTGGTCAGCAGATATTTGCCAACTTTTTTACCCGCCTTTGCCAACAGTGAAACACCTTGTTGCAAGATCCCCCTGGGTTCCGCCTTTGAGGCAAAAGGCTCTCTTTGAGTCCCCGTTGCGCCGCCCTGTGGCTGCCCCGGCCTTGCTCCGGAGCCTCCGTAGCGGAACACCCGCACTCCTCCAGGCCCACCGAAAAAAACACCCTGGAAGAAGATTGTTCGATTGCCGAAGAATGTACGATTGATGAACTCCTCATCGAAGCGAAATCCCATCCGCTGAAACTCCCTCTGCATGTCGGAGAAAATATCCTGGGCCTGCCGGTTGCGGAACAGATCTTTTAGAATTTCTTCTTGCGAATAGCCAAAACCGGGTTGGCGATGGCCGCCAGGGCGTTGATGGAATCCCAAACGCCTGTACTGATCGTATTGGGCACGTTTCTGGCTGTCGGCAAGTACTCCATAGGCCTCACTGATCCTCTTGAATTTCTCTTCCGCTTTGGGATCGTTGGGGTTTCTATCAGGGTGTGTCTCCAGAGCCAACTTGCGGTAGACTTTCTTGATTTCCTCCGTTGAAGCCTGAGGAGAAACACCAAGCACCTGGTAGTAATCCTGCTGTTGCATCTGCGACTATTCTCCTTAGATCACCTAATTTCATATAAAAACTGACCTTCTAGCGCTCTCGGTCGATTTCTCAATAAAATATTTTAAGCATATAAGGTGCTATCGACAAGGCCAAATCCCCTGTCATGAACCCATCAACCTACGGCTCGCATACGCCGCACCGCTGGCAGGTTCCATCAACGGGGCATGGGGGACTGGGCTTTTCGGCCAGAGCTCTTCGGTATTCATCCCAAAGATAAGAGCGTCTGACTCCGTGATCGATGATTTCCCAGGGGAAGAGCTCATCCGAGCTTCTTTCACGCATCACCCAAAAATCGGGGTTAAAAGGAACGGCTCGCAAAACCTGGGACCAGGAATATTTGTCGACGGCGACCTTCTCCAGCAGCATCCCCGTCCGCCTGTCGCCTCGGGCTAATAAAGCTTGTATGTATGACCACTTGGGCAGGTCGAAATGAACACGGACATTGGGAACTTTTTGCAGAGCCTTTTGAATCCAACGGGCCCTTTTCTTGAGCTCTTGAACCCCGGCAAAAGCCACCCATTGGAAAGGAGTAAAGGGCTTGGGAACAAAGCTGTGAATACTTAAGGTGATCATTCCCAGACGCTTCCTTCCCCGGCTCACTTTCAGCACATGATGTTTGATGCCTTTTGTGAGATCCACAATTGCCTCAAGATCGCTCAACTCCTCCGTGGGCAATCCGATCATACAGTAAAGCTTAAGATTCAACACGCCTGCCTCAGTCAATCTTTCGACGGCATCATAGATTTGCTGCTGGCTCAGATTTTTGTTGATCACCCTACGGAGCCTTTCAGAGCCCGCTTCAGGCGCTATGGCCACCGCCTGGTGTCCGCTTGCCTCAAGAGCAGAGAGCACCTCCGGCACAATGGTATCGGCCCTGAGTGAAGAGAAGGATAAGGATGCTCCCATATCCATTAGAGTGCCGCATAGAGTTCCGACTTGCGGGTGATCTGAGACAGCGGCGCTGACCAGACCGACGCGAGGGGTTTCGGCAATCGTGCTGTCCAATTCGGCCACGATTCGGTCTGCCGAATGATAGCGAACCGGACGATACACATAGCCCGCCGCACAAAACCTGCAACTTCTACCGCAACCGCGACCGATCTCGATCAGAGTGATTTCGCTGAACTCGGTGTTGGGGGTCAGGATAACCGATCGACACGGAAGGCTTTCAGCCAGGTCAGATCGTCTGTAACGGATTTTCCCAGGTACCTTTTTTCCGGATAACGGCTGCACAGACTCCAGCAGACCATCGGCGCGATAGGAAACACAATAGAGCGAAGGAACGTAAGCTCCACTCAGCTCTTCTGCAAGAGCGGTCAGGGTCTCTTCGCGGGAGAAACCATGATTTGTCAAGCGGGTCAGGGAGCTCACCAGATCAGGCACAATAGACTCCGCTTCGCCGATCAGCATAAAATCCATGTAATCGGCCAGCGGTTCGGGATTTAGAAAAATGGCGACACCCCCGGCGGCAACCAGAGGATGATGGTGAGTGCGATCCGATGAACGCGGCGGAATACCCGCCAATTTCAGCATCGCAACCGCATTGGGATAATCGTTTTCGAATGGGATGGAAAAAGCGAGGAGGTCGAAATCCTGAATCGGCCGTTGCGACTCAACTGAAATCAATCGCCCGGGATGGAGACCGAGCTCGCTTAAATCTTTCGACTCCGGATAGAATACCCGTTCGCAGACTATGTTTTCATGCTTATTCAGGGACGCGTAGACCGACTGAAACCCCAAATTGGACATCCCGACCGGATAGCGGTTGGGAAAAGCAAGGGCAATGCGAAACTTGCCCCCCCAATCCTTAAAAACGGTGCCGCGTTCTTGAGCCAGCCAATGCTGCTGGCGCTGTTTCAACTTCCACGACATAACCTGATTCAGGCACTAGACCGCCATGGTCTCGAAAGGTTAGAGGTTTGGTGATGCTTTAAAATGAACTGCGCAACGGGGCGCATGACTCAAATCGCCGTCACATGCCACCTGAGAGCTTGAGTACTCCAGGCCGCTATACTAAGAGCCATCTTCCCTGGGCAATCGAATCGATGCCGCAGGTAAATGCTTTCGCTCACCCGGGCTACTTGGAATCCTCTAACCTTTAGAAACTGGAAAGTAAAGCCTCGATCAGTCCGCCTGACGCCGAATAAAGGTCGGAATGCTAAGATCTTCTTCGTCCGAGCCTCCCCCGCCGGTCAACCTGCGCAGGAAAGTGCGCTTCTTAGGCGCCTCCTCAACCGGCTCTTCTCGCATTGTGCGATGCCGGACGACAGTTGGAATTTGCAGATAATCGTAATTGATCTCGGGCACCATGCCGCCCGCTTTAATACGTCGCTGAGCCTGCCGCGACAATGACTCAACCTTCTGCACCTGTTCCATTTTTCCAATTCCCGTGGCAATGACCGTGACTCGCAACTCGTCTTCCATGGTCGGATCGATGGTCATTCCAAGGATAATATGGGCATCTTCATCCACTTCCTTGTGGATGACCGATGAGGCTTCCTCAAACTCGTGCATGCCCAGATCGGGACCTGCGCAGATATTGATGAGGGCAGCCTTAGCTCCATGGATGGAAATATCTTCCAGCAGCGGGCTGGAAACAGCTTGCTGCGCGGCATGCACCGCCCGGTTTTCTCCCCTGCCGGCTCCCGTTCCCATGAGTGCCAGCCCCATTTCCGCCATAACGGTCTTTACATCGGCAAAGTCAACATTGATATAGCCGGGATTAATTATAAGATCTGAAATGCCCTTTACAGCGAACAGCAAAACATCGTCCGCCCTCTTAAACATCTCCAGGAAAGTCGCCCGCCGATCGGCAAGACATAGCAGTCGATCATTTGGAATAGTGATCAGGGTATCGACTACCTGCTGCAGAGAGTTCATTCCCTCATCGGCATTGCGATGCCTGACCTTGCCTTCGAAGGCAAAAGGTTTGGTTACTACGGCTACCGTGAGAACCCCCATATCCTTGCACGCCTGCGCCACCACGGGCGCTCCACCGGTGCCCGTGCCACCTCCGAGGCCGGCGGTGATGAATACCATATCGCTCCCGTCTATGGTCTCCTTTATCTTGTCGATATCTTCCTGGGTTGCCTTGCTGCCAACCTCCGGATTACCCCCAGCACCAAGGCCTTTAGTCAAATTAACGCCAAGATGAATCTTGGTTGGCGCCAAGCTGCGCTCAAGCACCTGGAAATCTGTATTAGCGGCAATGAATTCAACTCCTTCCAGACCAACACTGATCATGTTGTTGATCGCATTGCCACCACCACCGCCGATGCCAAACACTTTGATTTTGGCCCTGTTTATTAAGGCGCTGTCCATGTTTTTCATCTCTCCCCCTCAAGTTTCCTGAAAGTTGAAGATCATCCCTAAGCCGATTAATGCTCACCTTTACCAGAACTCTCTAAACCAATCCCTAATGCCTTCAAGGACTCTATTGAACAAGCTCGGTTTTTCGACAGGCGCCACCACCCCCTGCTTTCGTCCGTAAAGAATCAAGCCGGTGGCCGTTGCAAATATCGGATTTTTGACCACATCACCAAGGCCGTGGAAGCGATATGGAATACCAATACGCACCGGCATGTCGAAGGCTTTTTCAGCCAACTCCCTGATGCCCGGCAGCAGCGAAACTCCGCCCGTTAAAACCAGTCCCGCGTGAAGCGATTCGGCATAGCCTGAGCGAACCAACTCCCACTCGACGATTTTCAATATTTCCTCCACCCGGGCCGCGATAATCTCGGTTAGAATGGATTGCGCAAGCTGACGCGATTTTTGTCCCCCAACCGAGCCAACCTCGATGATATCTTGTTGGTTCACCCAATCGATCATGGCACAGCCGTACTTTTTCTTGATTTTCTCCGCTTCATCAATCGAAGTGCGCAAGCCTACAGAAATATCGGAAGTGATATGATTGCCACCCAAGCCGACTACGCAGGAATAGCGAATGGCATGATCCTGGAAAATGGCGACATCGGTGGTCCCGCCGCCCATGTCCACTAAAGCCACTCCCAAATGCTTCTCGTCGGTATCCAATACCGACTCACTTGAGGCCAGTGACTCCAGAACGACCTTTTGCACTGAAAGTCCCGCCCTTTCACAGCACTTGATGATGTTTTGAACAGCGCTGGTAGCTCCGGTTACGATGTGAACCTTGGCTTCCAGTCTGACTCCGGACATCCCCAAAGGGTCCTGAATACCTTCTTGATCGTCCACGATGTATTGCTGAGGCAGCACATGGAGAATCTGCCGATCATAAGGCATGGCGATAGTCTTGCCGGCATCCAGCACACGATCGATATCGGCGGGAGTCACTTCGCGGCTTTTGATAGCAATTACGCCATGACTGTTGAGACTCTGCACATGGGTGCCCGCTACACCAGCAAAAACCGAAGAAATTTCGCAGCCCGCCATTAATTCAGCTTCTTCAACGGCTTTCCTGATGGAGTTGACCGTTTGTTCGATGTTGACCACCACGCCGCCGCGCATGCCAACCGAAGGGTATGTTCCTACCCCAACGATATCGATACCCTCGGGCGTCACTTCTCCAACAACAGCACATATCTTGGTGGTGCCAAGATCGAGCCCTACGATCAATTCCTCTTTTCTTGCCATCGGTTTGTCCTTCCTGTAACCGTTGAGCGCACCGAATGCAACCCTCACTCATATGCCTTTAGGCGTAGGGAAACGCCCCTCAATATAAGCCCGATCGGAATAGTCCACATCGATTCGGGTCACGCTATTCAGGCACTGATGTTCCATGAGCACACCGAAAATGCGATCGAGACGAGCCAGCTTACCTTCAAATTCATCTCGTCCCAGGTGAATAGGTATGCCTCCATGTGTGGTGTAAAGGGTAAACCCTTCCGCGCCGCGCCAATGGCACTCTGAAATGCGACTGGAGGGGAGCCGGTCCTGCACCTTCTGCAACGCTGTCAGCAAGCTCTGCAAGGATTGGAGAGGCTCAGCCTGCAGATAACTCCCGTCCATTAACTCCGTGTTAGAAAATCCTGTTATCAACAGCAGATCTTGATATCTTGCCGGGTGCACTTTCTGAAACAGCTTCCCCTGCACATCAATCAGGAAAAAATCGGCCACGTGAATGATTGCTATCGGCTCGCGCTCATCGATATCTACCACTATCCGGCGGGAGAGATCGAAGCTGACGACAGCCGAGCGCACCCAGGGGATCGATTCCAATCTTTCGGCAAGCTGTCGGGTACGCACGGTAAGCAGGTTGGCTCCCCGCGGAACCCCCATCACGTTCAATACCTCCTGGCGGGTTATATGTTTGATCCCGCTGATCTTGATCTCTTCCACTTGCGGCCAGGAGGCCTTCAGAAGTGCATGGTAGCAATGGGCAAAAGCTGCGCTCAGCAGAGGAATGAGCATAATCAGAAAAGCGAAGACAAGAACCGTTCCGGCAAACCGTTTCCATTTTCTTTTTCTCATGAGATCGGTTTTGTAGCGATTCTTCTTCTTTCTCATATCATCTCTTCCAGCCGGCCAGATTTTGCTGCACTCACCCGATGCCGAGAGTCGAGTGCTGAGTCCTTTCTACTCGTCCTCAACCAGTGCCCCCGGAAAAGAATCTGGCTAGGATTTTCGTATAATAAACTTCCCCCTCGACCATCATTTCTGTCTCCATGACTCAGCACTCGACACTCAACACCGGGCCAATTTTTCCAACAGCCATTCCCCAACTTGCCAGACATTTCCCGCCCCCAGGGTAATAACCACATCACCTGGCAACACCATATCCTGCAGCCTCTTCAACATCTCTTCCAAAGAGGCACAGAAATGCAGGTCATGGTGCCCGTGCAGAGCAATCTCGTCGGCTAATCTGCGACCGGTTACTCCGGCAATTGGTTTTTCGCTGGCAGCATAAATTTCCGAAACCAGCAGTACATCCGATTGATAAAAGCAACGAGCGAACTGATCCATCAGGGCTTCGGTTCGGGTGTAGCGATGCGGTTGAAAAGCGACTACTTTACGCCGGTCGGGATAACATCCGGCCAGAGTCTCAAGTACGTTGCGAATTTCAGTGGGATGGTGGCCATAGTCATCCAAAATAAGAATCCCTCCGACCTCGCCCTTGATCTGAAAGCGCCGCTGTACCCCTGTCATATCCGCCAAGCCGGCTTGAACACTTGTCCAGTCCACTTCCAATTCCTGAGCTACAGCTATCGCAGCCAGGGAATTCAAAACGTTATGACGCCCGGGAATGGGTATCTCTACCTCGCCAAGCTCCTCTCCCTGAAAAAAAGCTCTATAGGAAGTCGTAAGCCCGTGCATTTGGATGTTCCGCGCTTGAAAGTCCGCCTGAGAAGAAAAGCCATAAGTGACGAACCTTATGCCGATCTGAGGCAGCAAAGTCTGAATGTTTTCGTCTTCGAGACACAGCACTGCCTGGCCGTAGAACGGGATCTTGTTGATAAATTGCTGGAAGGTTCTCTGTATGTGGTCGAGATTCCGATAGAAATCCAGATGCTCAAGATCGATATTGGTTACGACGGCTATAGTCGGAGGGAGTAGCAGAAACGTTCCGTCGCTCTCATCGGCTTCGGCTACCATGAAGTCGCCTCGCCCCAGTTTTGCATTGGTTCCCCAGGCATTTAACTTACCGCCGATCACCACCGTCGGATCAAGTCCGCCACGCGCCAGCACAGTAGCCACCATCGATGTAGTCGTGGTTTTGCCATGAGCGCCTGCAACCAGAACGGAGTATTTAAGCCGCATGAGCTCCGCAAGCATTTCAGCACGGCGGATCACGGGGATTTTGCCCAAAACTCTGGCTGCCTGCACTTCTGGGTTATCCTCGGCAATGGCCGAAGAGATTACTACGACATCCGCACCCCGAATGTGGTCCGCATGATGGCCGATCTTGACGGTAGCTCCCAGCTCAGCCAGTCTGCGAGTTATGTCAGCTTCCTTTATATCCGAGCCGCTCACCTGGTAACCCAGGTTGAGCAAAAGCTCGGCAATGCCGCTCATGCCGATGCCGCCTATGCCAACAAAGTGAATGTGCTGATAACGTTTGTACATCTCAGACAATCCGTTGATTGCTGCGTTTGGCTATATTCATAAGAATTCCTACTGCCACACAATTCGCGGTAAAAGCACTGCCGCCGTAGGAGATAAAAGGAAGCGGCATACCTTTGGTCGGAACCAGGCCCAATACCACACCCATATTGAGCAGGGCCTGTGAGCCGAGCAGTATTGTCAGTCCGAGTGCCAGCAAAGCGCCATAGGCGTCGGGTGCTTTGCGGGAAATCTGCAGCCCGGTCCAAAATAGAAAGAAGAACAGCAAGCACACGATGACAATACCCAGGAATCCCAGCTCCTCGCCAATCACTGCCATGATGAAGTCGGTAAAAGACTCTGGAAGATAAAAAAGCTTCTGATGCCCGGCGCCAAGTCCTTTGCCCCACAAACCGCCGGATCCCACGGCGATCCATGCCTGGATGAGCTGGTAGCCGGAATCGAGCGGATCTGTCCATGGATTGATGAAGGCCGTAATCCGCTCCCAGCGATAGGGAACCTGATAGACAAAATAATAGAAGCCGGCAGATGCCGCAGGCATAAGGATCAACAGATGACGGATCGGCACGCCCGCAACCGTCAGCATCAAGAAAGTCAGCAGAGAAATCACAAAGGTTGTACCGAAGTCGGGCTCCAGCAGCAGCAAAAAGCTTATTGCGCCACACCAAAACATATGCGGCAAAAAGCCAACGCCGATCTTCTTCAGCCTTTCCTGTCTGACTGAGAGGGAAGCACTCAAATAGACGATCCACGCCACCTTTACAAATTCGGCCGGTTGTATGCTGAAGTAACCCACACTAAACCAACGCCGCGCGTTGTTTAGCTTAACGCCGACACCAGGCACGAGCACCAGCAGCAACGAAACAAGGCCCAAGAGCAATGTCAAACGGGCGTAATCTCTATAACTGTCATAAGGTATTCTGCTGAATGAAGCCATGGCGACTATTCCCAATATGATCCACACAAACTGTCGCTTCACATAATGGGCGGTATCCCCGGTCTTTTGAAATGACATTACAAAGCTGGCGCTGTAGATCATGACTAGCCCCAGTATGATGAGCAGCAATACTTCGATCCACAGCTGCAGGTCCAGTGGCAGAAGGTTTGTCGCGCCATCCGGACCGGTTTGTTCATGTGGAGCGCTCAAGGCAGGTGACAGATTGACAGTCGGATTTGTCATCTATCGTCCTTCTTTCGGCAGCTCATGTACCAGTCTCTTAAAATGATCTCCCCGCTGTGCATAGCTTTCGTACTGATCGAAGGAAGAGCAGGCCGGGGACAAGAGCACGGTGTCCCCAGGTCGAGCCAGCGTTACCGCTTCGTCGAAAGCTCCCTGCAGATCATTGAAACATTTGGTTGGGATCCAATCCGCCAGTTCGGCACTGATCCTGGCCGCTGCTTCTCCAAAAACCAGAGCCTCCTTCCCCTTCGTTTTGAGAGCATCGGCCAGCGGTCGGTAGGAGCCCAGCTTGTCACGCCCCCCCAGCAGTAGCCAGACGGACCGATCGAAATTTTCCAAAGCCTTTAGAACGGCCCCCACGTTTGTCGCCTTGGAGTCGTCGTAAAAGTCTATTCCACGCCAGTTTGACACCCATTCCATGCGGTGAGGCAAACCTTTGTATTCATCAATTACCTGTTGAATCTCTGATCGACCAACCCCTAGAACGGCTCCGACCAAAGCTGAAGCGAGAATGTTCTCCTGGTTGTGCACCCCTTTTAGTGGTGTCCGTTGGAGATCCAGGGAAAAAGACTCTCTTCCGGGAATGTCGATCCACGCTTCATCCTGTCGGATTGTGGCATGGGCGGTCGCATCGCCGCGGCTAAAGATCAGCGTTTGACAGGGGAATTCGGATAATTTCCGCCGGCAGATCGGGTCATCCCCATTCACGACGGCCACCTGCTCGCCGCTCTGGCGAGCAAAAAGGGAAAACTTCGAATCCGCATAGGCAGAAAAGTTACTATAGCGATCCAGATGATCCTCGGTCACATTCAGGAGCACGCCAATCTCCGGGCGGAAGTGGAAAGCTGTATCGAGCTGAAAACTGCTGACTTCAAGCACCAGCAACTCAGCCTCCCCGCCTGAGAGGATCCATTGACTAAGCGGTGTGCCGATATTGCCGCCCACGAAAACTCTTTTGCCTGCCCGTCTGAGCACCTCGCCAATCAAGGATGTGGTTGTGGTTTTGCCATTGGTGCCGGTAACCGCCACAACCGGCTCCCTCACCTGTCGCCAGGCCCAATCAAGCTCCCCGATTATTTCCACCCCTTTGCGCGCGGCCTGCTGGAGGGGCGCCAAATCAAGCGGCACACCAGGGCTCACGATGATCTGATCGGCATTCAGAAAATCTTCCTGCTGATGAGAGCCTAGTCGAAGAAAGCACCCTTGCCTTTGCAGCCCATCCAATTCGGCACCGAATTGCGCTTCTGACCGTAAATCTGTCCCGATTACCCGGGATCCCTGACAAAGCAACAATTCGCACACGGAGCGACCGGAGACTCCAAGGCCGACTACCAGTACCTTTTTGGCTGCTGCCACTTGATTAGCTCTCAGCATTGACCAGTCCTTGTACAACACGCTCCATCCTCATACCGCGGGAGCCCTTAACCAGAATCCAGCTATCCCTCACGCCCAGGGAACGCAGCAAGGTCACAATTTGCCGGTGACTGCTCGCGTGAAAGCATGTCCCTTGGGACATTCCAGCTTCCAGAGCGCCCTTGCCGATTTCTGCCGCAAGATCACCAAGCGTGATCAGCTGTGCCGGGCCCATTGCGCCGATCTCCCGGCCAACTTCCCTGTGCAGTCGGGCGCCTTCCGGACCCATTTCACGCATTTCTCCCAAAATTGCGATGACAGGCTTGCCGTTGCTGGCCTCGAGTGTCGCGCGAACAGCGGCAAGCATCGAAACCGGGTTGGCATTGTAAGTGTCGTTAACTAGAATAGTCCCTTCCTTCAAGCGACAGACCTCCATCCGCTGAGGTACCGGGCGGTGCCTTTCCAGCCCTGCTATGATGCTCTCCGGCGGAGCTCCCATCGCGTAGCCGACCGATGCTGCAGCTAAAGCGTTTTGCACTTGATGTAATCCAAGGACCGAAAGATGTACGGGAAATGCCTCGGGACCAAGAGCAATGCTGAAAGTGCTCACACCTTGATCTATTGCCACTGATCCCCTAAGGTGCACATCTGCACCCGCATCCCTGCTGGAATAGGTGAGCACACGAGCTTTGAGGGTTTTAGAAAGGCTGCGCAAACGCTCATCGTCCAAGTTGATGACAGCCAAACCATCCGCAGAGAGACTCGTCAACAGGCTGCCTTTTTCCTCCAGGATGCGCTCAGGTGATTCCAAGCCTTCCAGATGGGCCGGATGGATGTTGGTTATCAGGCCGACAGTCGGCTGAGTAATCTCCAGAAGACGCTGCATTTCCCCGAAGACATTGATTCCCATCTCGATAACTGCCGTTTCGTGATCAGGCCGAAGCGAAAGCAAAGTGAGCGGGACTCCGATCAAATTGTTAAGATTCCCAGCGTTCTTGTGAACGCTTCGATCAACCCCCAGGATAGCCGCTATCATCTCTTTGGTGCTGGTTTTGCCATTGCTTCCCGTTATTCCGACTACAGGAATAGAATAGCGTTTGCGATGGTAACGCGCTAATTCCCCCAGTGCAAAAAGAGTGTCGGCGACTTTGACCACCGCAACTTCCCGCGGAAACCCAACCGTCATGCCATACGTCGTCAGCAGCACAGCAGAGGCTTTCTTGCCCAGAGCGTCAGGGATAAAATCGTGTCCGTCGTGATTCTCACCGGCTAAAGCTACAAAACAGTCGCCTGCTTTAAGGGAGCGAGTATCCGTTGATATGCCGCTTAACTCAACTTCGACATTTCCCTGCAGGAGCTCACCGCCAGTGGCTTCAATCAACTTCGCGACTGTCCAGTTCATAGTCCCTCAAGCCCGATGGCTGTTGCGTCGATTGTGCAAAATAGTTCCGAACGACTACCCGGTCGTCGAAAGAGGCGATGCTGTCCCCAATGATTTGATAGGTTTCGTGCCCTTTGCCTCCAATGAAAATCATATCTCCCGGAGCACCCATGGATAAAGCGATCTCGATAGCTCGTTTTCGGTCCACTTCCAGCAAGTAACCTTTGCCGAATCGGGCAGGTTTACCAGCTTCGATCAATTCAATTCCCAGGGACTGAACACCAGGCTCAATATCCCGGATAATACGCTCGGGAATCTCGCTTCGTGGATTGTCGCTGGTCAAAATCACCACATCTCCCAGTCTAGCTGCGACCTCACCCATGATTGCCCGTTTGCCGCGATCCCGGTCCCCGCCGCAGCCGAATACGACCAGGAGCCGTCCCTTCGTCATTTCTCTGAGGCAGGTCAAGCTTTTCTCCATTGCATCCGGAGTGTGTGCGTAGTCCACCACTACTTCGAAGCCCAAATGCTGCGGAACCGGGACCCGCTGCAAGCGTCCATCGACAAAGGTGACGGCTTCCAGTCCAGCGGAAATGACCTCCGGGGAAATGCCCAAAGCCAGGGCGGCGCTCGCAGCTGCCAGTGCATTATAGAGATTGAGCCGTCCCAAAAGCGATGAATGAAACTTTATGCTGCCTTTCGGAGTGACCAGTTCAGCCTGTGTTCCGGCAGTGGCATATTCGGCCGATCTAACCCATACGGTGGCATCACTGTGATCAATCGAATAAGTCCAGGCATCTTCCTTCTTAACGATTCCGATCAAACGCTCGCCAAACAAATCGTCTCGATTGATTACAGCCGCCCTGCCTTTTTCGCGGTGCAAATAAGAGTTGAAAAGGAGCTCCTTGGCATTGAAGTAATCTTCCATGGTGTGATGAAAATCCAGATGATCCTGGGAGAGGTTCGTGAAAATCGCCACCCGAAAGCCACATCCCTCGATTCTCCCAAGGCTGAGGGCATGCGAAGAGACCTCCATGACGACATGAGTCACCCCATCCATGTGCATCCGATGGAAAAGTCTATTAAGTTCCAGGGAATCCGGGGTGGTCATGGGCGCTTTTTCGTATTTATCCGCCCATCGGTATGCCAGAGTTCCAACTACGCCTGCCGACCAGCCGTTTTGTTTCAGTATGCTTTCAATAAGCAATGTTGTAGTGGTTTTGCCGTTTGTGCCCGTCACTCCTATCAACTGGAGATAGTCGGCAGGGTGCTCGAAAAAGTTTGCGGCCAGCTTTGCCAATGCCTTCCGGCTGTCAGCCACACGCACGAAATTTCGCACCGAGCCGTTCATCACTGCATTTTCCGTTAAGACTGCTCTAGCTCCCCGACGAACAGCATCTGGAATAAACCTGTGCCCGTCCTGTCGGGCACCACAGACAGCAACGAACAGATCTCCCTCCCGTACTTTTCTGCTATCTTGAGCAAGGCCGGTTATGGCGATATCGAGATCACCCTGTACCTCGATCGGCTCAATATTTCGAAGCAGTCCTCTCAAAGTCTTACTCATACCTTATTGAAATATCCTTTATCTTCTCTACGTAGCTTCCACATCCTGGTTACGCTGAAGGGTACCTAATGGCTCTCATTCAAAACCAACTCAACAACAGTGCCAGACTTTATCGGTGTACCCCCCGGTGGCTGTTGAAAGATTACTTTGCCGCTTCCGCTGATTTCTGTTTGGACTCCGAAAGGAGCCAGCTTCTGCAGCGCTAGTTTGAGGCTCAATCCGATTACATCGGGTACCTCTGTCGAGCCCTCGTTACAATCAACAGAATGGGGAATCATGCTTGCGCCGGCCTCCCCATCGTTTTTGCCGCTCACCAATCGAAGTCCGGGTGAGCTCTCGGGATACTCACTGGAAGGGAATACACCCAAGTAGGGAAGTGCTTTGGCGGCAATACCTCGGAAAATCGGTCCCGCTACTACTCCACCATATATGGCTCCGCGAGGCTCATGGATAACAACTGTCATCACCAACCGGGGATCGTCTGCCGGGATATACCCCGTAAAAATCGAAGTGAATTTATTGCTGGCATACCTGCCGGTTTCAGTATCAAGCATTTGAGCCGTACCGGTCTTACCCGCAGCCGAATATCCGGCCGGTGCAGCCTGTATTCCAGTTCCGCCTTCTTCGGTTACAGACTGCATCATAGCACGGATCTTTTCCGCCGTTCGCTTCTGAATAATGCGCCGCTTGGCGGTGCCCGTGAATTGTCGAACCGGTTCCCCCTCAGAGTCGACGACTTCTTTGGCGATCACTGGCTGACCGTACACTCCGCCGTTGGCAATTGCCGCTATAGCCATTGTCAATTGCAGAGCTGTCACACCTATTGCCTGGCCAAAGCCGGTGGCCGCCAAATCCATCGGGCGCCATTTTTCCCAGGGACGGACAAGGCCCTTCGCTTCGCCCGGAAGGCTGATGCCGGAAGCGACGCCAAAGCCAAAGTCACTGATATATTTGGAATATCTTTCGCTGCCCAGTTCAAGGGCAATTTTGCTGGCGGCTATGTTGCTGGAGTATTTGATCACTTCGGGGATTGTCAGCCATCCATACGGGTGGACATCATTGATCGTATGCCTTGCAACGCGATATTTCCCATTTTCGCAGAAAATCTTCTGACCCGTCTTAATCGCGCCCTCTTCCAGAGCCGCAGTCACCAGAAAAACCTTAAAGGTTGATCCGGGCTCAAATGAGTCGGTAATCGCCCGATTACGCCATGAGTCGGCATTCTTCTTGCCGCTGTGATTGGGATCGAAGAACGGCCAGTTAGCCATCGCCAATACTTCGAAAGTACGAGGATCGACGATCACCACCTCTCCAGCCTTGGCATTGTATTTGGCTGCTCCTTTCTTCAATTCCACCTCGCTGACGTACTGAAGGTAGGCGTCCAAAGTGAGACGCAA
>Ga0209164_1003144_pt1 | contig 16113 bp, 11 predicted proteins | sample MTBNYHSulfiMetaG_FD_187458 | JGI IMG/M metagenome (GOLD analysis project Ga0209164, IMG submission 187458) | Enrichment culture microbial communities from rom New York Harbor, USA that are MTBE-degrading - MTBE-NYH (New York Harbor Sulfidogenic)... | ecosystem: Environmental > Aquatic > Marine >...
ATCGACCGTTGGCATAAACGAAGAAGTCATAAAAAGATACATTGAGTTTCAGGAAAAGATAGATAAAGGGCAACTGCAGCTGCCTTTTAATCTTTAGTGCCACGGGCGTGAGCCCGTGGGTATCTACATTAACCATGGTTACACCAAGCCCTGACTTTGACAATAATAGGGCAAAAAACCCAAAACCTGTTTCCAGCCCTTTCCATACACTACGGGCAGAGGTTCCCCTTGTTGAAAAGGATATTTTTCACAATCTGCGAGTATTTCTGGGTGGTCAGTTATTAACTTTTTCCAAAGTGAGGAGGGCTCGTTGGTGTTGCACAACACCTTAATAATATCAAAAACGCAAACTTTTCCCTTCGGAGTGAACCTAATCGGGTAGGTCTCCAAATTCACTTTTAAATATTCAACCATATTTATTCCCCTTTTAAAATTTGCTCATTTTTTATAAAAAAATATCAGGAAATTTAAGCATAGCCAATAAGGTGTTTACTCTATTTTGCTGTCAGGAATAATGTATTTCAATAATCCCCTTGATAAGGTGGGAAAAACAAGCTCAGACAACTTTTATTTTTAAGGGTCTATAAAATTTAGGGTCAAAATATTATCCTCCGGTGATTGAAATAAAGAATTTACCTTATTTACTTAGTTAAAAAATTGAATTATTTTGATTTAGTAAAATCTCTTATTTTTCTTAGGGAAAGTAGCTAAAAGCATCCGATAATAAAACAGACAATATTGGTTTCATAGGTATGTTAGGCCGTCATTGCGACACTCCTTAATAGGTTAACAGGGGGTTATGAAAAAGCGGGTTTTTTCCGGCATTCAACCAACCGGCAATCTCCATATCGGCAATTATCTTGGGTCAGTTCGGCAGTGGGTAGCCTCCCAAACTGAATACGATAATATCTTCTGTATTGTCGATCTCCATGCTATCACTGTTCCTCAAGATGCCCGAACACTTAAAGCCAAAATCCGTGAGGTGGCCGGTCTTCTCTTTGCCGCCGGGATAGATTCCAACCTCTCCGCAGTTCTCATTCAGTCGCACATTAGCGCTCATGCAGAATTGGCCTGGATATTGAATTGTTTCATCCCTATGGGCTGGATGCACCGTATGACCCAGTTCAAAGAGAAATCACGAAAGCAGAAAGAACAAGTTAGCACCGGCCTTTTCGATTATCCTGCGCTGATGGCCGCGGATATTTTGCTTTATGAAACAGATCTGGTTCCGGTGGGAGAGGATCAAAAGCAACATGTGGAACTTACCAGAAAGGTTGCCCGGCGTTTCAATTCGCTTTATGGAGAGACGTTTAAATTACCGGAACCAATCATAGCCAAGGTAGGTGCACGCATTATGGGGTTGGATGATCCCAGAAAGAAAATGAGCAAAAGCGAAATATGTGAAGAACACGCAATCGGTTTATTAGATTCTCCTGATGACATCCGTTTGAAGGTGATGAGAGCGACTACCGATTCGCTGCGTGAGATTCGATTTGATGAGAACCGACCTGGTATCTCCAATCTCCTCATCATTTATGAACTTTTTTCCGGTTTGAAGCGATCCAAAATAGAAGAGCGATTTGCCGGGAAGGGTTATGCAGAGTTTAAGCAAGATTTGGCAGAGGTGATTAGTGAAGGTCTCAAACCACTGCAAAACCGCTATTACGAATTGGCGGGTGACCCAGAATATATTGACGGTTTATTAGCTGAAGGAATCTCTAAAATGCGCCCTGTTGCGGAAAAGACTTTACGCAAGGTAAAAGACAAAATCGGACTGGGGTGACACCACAAGCGAGCGTATGAAATAAAACCTACATTGACCTTTAGGTAAGACTTGAAAAATCCGTCTCCAAACGAAACGAAATAATGAATGAGAGGTATTTTGCCTTCTCCCCAAAATGGTAGAATTCTAACTCTAAATGTGGTATATGTTTCAGGGGCAGGTAAAAGCCATGTGCATGACGTTATCATCACGAAAGAGGCGCCAAATTTCAGTCTATAGCGATAAAAGTCAGAAACTGAAAAAAGATACCTATTGCAAAGATGTAGTTGGTGATCGGCGCTTCATTGTGTGCGGAACCTTCTCGGCCAAATTTTTTGCTAGTGTAGACGGTGATAGCTACAAGCGCTGCGGCCCTTGCCATGTTCACGCGGTATAACAGGGTTGATCCTCAGGACGCCAAGGATGCTGGAAAAAAATTATTTAATTTACTGGGGAGTGAAGAAGAAATTGCTTCAATATTGCTTCACAAAGAAAAAGGAGTTAGCAATGGTAATGCTAACTCCTTGAATTTATTAACTCCCCGGGACGGATTCGAACCGCCGACCAAGTGGTTAACAGTCATTCGCTCGTTGCGCTGACAAGATAGGGAAATCAAACAAGAATCAAATTAATCCAAATACTTGGATTTTAAAAAAAGCATACCGATTTATACCGGATTATACCGGATTTTACCGCTTTCTTCCCATCAAACTACTGCAATAGTACTGCAAGGTATCTGCCACCTGGTTGCGGTCGTTGTGCCATGGCCGGTGACAAAATCAACATTTTTTTGCATTATATCTTATTTTAAATAAAAACTAAACCTCTTTGAAGTAAGGCAGGATCTGGGGGTGGCCAAATCCACCATTATGAAATGGGAAGGCGGCAGGATGCCGCGCTATCAGGAGCAAATCAGGGTGCTCAGGAAGAGGATTCTAGGGGTGAGGAAGTTCTTGCTTTGACGGATTTACCGAAACCGCTCAGAAGGGGCCAAAGGCCTTGCCCCCTCACTTTATCTCCCCCTCTTTCCTGCCCTCATCGGGATTCCTCTCTCCCCCGCTCCCCCGATTAGAAAGCCACTACATAGTAACAGTTCAAAGCAGCCTTTAATAAAAAAACCTCTGTGAGAAGAAATGTTGGGTTGTACCAAGAAGAAAGCGGTCAAAAGAATATCATGATTAATTGCGTGTTGGGCGGGCTTTTAAGATTGGGAAACTTGAGAAAATTGTGGTGGCTATCGAAAAGCCCGGGCGGAAAAAATATGGTTAAGCCCCCCCTTTGGGAAGAGGGGAAATAAAAGGAATGAACCGGGGGCCTTAAAGTTACATCATTATATCACTGGAAATAAGAATCGCAACCCTGGAATTGTCGCGAAAAGGGACAATTGATCGTCGGTTAATATGGTTATAAAATTAGATCGTTGTTTGTGGTCATATTGCATTTTAAGGCATCTCTACGCCCCAAATAATAACAACTCCACCAAGCAATTTGAGCAGCTTGAGGCCACCAGGGTTTTATTTTGCCCTCATTGTACGGAGGCAATGGAGCTAAAAAAAACTTTTGTTAGTCCCTCCTGAAGGCGATAAGTATGATTTTCTTTGTATTTATTGCTGAAATTAAATAGGAATGAAAATTGAACAAGACGAGACACCCAGTAAAATAGTGACATTATAAGGGTGGTTACCTTAATAATCTAACGTAAAGATTATTTTTTTATTGACATTTATTTTAAATTATTATAAAAAGTACTTGATTAGGTGGAGGTTATTTTTGGCTGAACCAAAAGGAATCTAAAATGGGAAAATTCCAAACACCATTTTGGGGGATTGCCTTGGCAGGTGAATCATTAGGCTGTTAGGGCATTTTTTTTGCGTTAGCTTGTTTGGATGAAATGCGAGAGGTACAAAGGTTCAACCTACCAAGGGGACTGAAGTTTAATGAATGATTTAAACAGTTTGTTTATCTTTTCTCTCGGAAATCAGCAATTTGCATTACATCTCTTTACGGTGGAAAGAATTGTGCGGGCAGTTGAGGTAACTCCTTTACCCAAAGTACCGGAGATCGTTTTCGGTATTATTAATATGCAGGGCCGGATTATCCCGGTCATCAATATCCGCAAACGGTTTTGCTTGCCAGAAAAAGAAATCGAACCAAGTGACCAATTTATTATTGCGAATACTTCAAACCGGGTGGTTGCACTGGTTGTGGATTCAGTTATTGGTGTCATTCAACACCCAGGGCAAGAAATTATTTCAGCAGGAGAAATTCTACCCACCATAGACTATGTTGAAGGGGTAATTAAAATCAAAGGCGACATCGTTTTAATTCATAACCTCAAACAGTTTCTTTCGCTTGAAGAAGAAAAGACGTTGGATAAAGCATTAAAAGAAGTCAAAAACGAAGCATTAAGTGATCAATGACTACAACCATCTCAGACATCCTTCTTGCCCGGCTAAGCGACTTTGTTGCCACGGCTATGGGGCTTCATTTCCCAAAAGAGCGCTGGCGTGATCTTGAGCGAGGACTACTCAATGTCGCTCGGGACTTTCGTTTTAATGATCCAGAGCAGTGTGTCCACTGGCTGCTCTCCTCAGCAATAACCAAGCATCACATTGAAATTTTAGCAAGTTATCTTACGGTTGGGGAGACGTTTTTCTTCAGAGAGCAAAAGAGTTTCGAAACCCTTGAAAAGCATATCCTTCCAGCATTCATTAACGCGCGCCGGGGAACTGACCAACGGCTTCGCATCTGGAGCACTGGGTGTTGCACCGGCGAAGAACCTTACTCCATCGCCATTTCAATAGCCAAACTGATTCGTGACCTCACCGAGTGGAATATTACTATTTTGGCTACTGATATCAACCCTCATTTTTTAAAGAAGGCAGCGCACGCTGAGTATAGAGAGTGGTCGTTTCGTAGTACGCCACCGAAAGTCAAAGAGTCCTGTTTTATATGCAAGGATAGACATTATACGATTCTTCCCCACCTTAAGAAACTGGTGACCTTTTCTTATCTCAATTTAGCAGAAGACGTTTATCCGTCACTCGTGAACGGCACGAATGGTATGGACATTATCTTTTGCCGAAACGTGCTCATGTATTTTGCTCCCCAACAGGCAGTAAAGGTCATCAATAATCTTTACCATTCTCTGGTTGAGGGGGGATGGCTTCTGACCAGTCCCTCTGACGCTTCCTCTGCGCTTTATTCCCAGTTTGCAACAATCAACTTTAATGGAGTAACGGTTTATAAGAAAGAAAGCAACCGGATACCCGTGAAAGAAGCAATTCCCTTCACGCCAGTAACCGATGAAATGACAGCTTCTTTCATCCCCGCATGTGATGTTGAGGTTCCACCATTATTGTTAGATATGCAGTACGTCCCCCCTTTACCACACGAAGACACCAAGCCCTTTTCTTTAAAAGTTAAAACGCTAACTGAGACAAAGCAAAAAACAACCTTGTATGAAGAAGGCCTGGCTCTTTATCAGCAAGGCCGGTATTACGAAGCGATCAAGAAGCTTCTGGAATGCTTGCCTCACCTCCAGGATGTTCCTAAAGTCTACTCTCTTTTAGTCCGGGCCTATGCCGACCAGGGCTTAATCAAGGAAGCGCTGGAGTGGTGTGAAAAAGCCATTGTTGCGGATAAGCTCAATCCAGGTTTGTATTATCTCAAAGCGACCATCCTTCAGGAACAGGGCGCAATCGAGGAGGCAATTGTATCGTTAAAACGAGCGGTTTATCTTGACCAGAACTTTGTGCTTGCCCATTTTTCTCTGGGCAATCTGGCCTTGCAGGGAGGAAATTTAAAGGCTTCGGGTAAGCATTTCAATAATGCTTTATCGCTCCTCAAGACTTATGAGCAAAAAGAAATTCTGCCGGAATCAGAAGGGATAACTGCTGGCAGGCTCAGAGAAATCATAACCGGGATCGCGTATCAGGGTTCAACTGACCCCAGACCAGTGACCACTGATATCCGAGAGGATCAATTGCGATGAAAGACAAGAAGGCAGCACCTCAGCAAAAACCATCGATAACCATTGATTGGGCTGATCTCCATCGCCGCTTGAAAAACACTCAAAAGATCCTGGAACAAGGATTGAGCCTGACCCCGGAGAAAAAAAGAGAAATTCTTAAAAAGAGGGCTAAAGCATTGGCCCGGGAACCGGAAATCGTGGAGGGTACCCAGCGCGATCTTGAAATTGTAGAGTTTCTCCTCTCATATGAAACCTATGGGATCGAGTCTTCCTTTGTCCGGGAGGTTTATCCCTTGCATGAAATTACCCCCTTGCCCGGCACCCCTTCCTTTGTTCTCGGGATTATCAACGTCCGGGGGCAAATTTTATCAGTGCTGGATTTGAGAAAGTTTTTCGACCTTTCCGAAAAGGGGCTGACTGATCTTAACAAGGTCATTATTATTCATGATGAAAAAATGGAGTTCGGCATTTTGGCGGATGCCGTGACCGGAATACTGAAAATTTCTCTTGACATGATTCAGCCCGCTCTTCCTACGTTAACCGGCATCCGGGCGGAGTATTTGAAAGGGGTAACGGACAAAAGAGTGGTAATTCTTGATGCCAAAAAAATTCTTGGTGATGAAAAAATAATTGTCACATAAGGAGGGACGATATGACGATAGGGAAAAAAATTATCAGCGGATATTTAGTGGTATTGGTGATGCTCGTAATGGTAACGGGGGTAGCATTTTATTCTCTCAAGAGCATTGAGAATACGTACGAGCATTTTATAAATGTAAACGAACGATTGATTGAGGCTGCGAATGAAATTAGGTTTGAGGTGAGAAACCAAACTGCCCACTTTCGTGGCTTCCTTCTCTATCCCGACAAGCAAGAGGACTTTCTGGGTAAGCTCCGGGAAGATTATGGAACCTTCGATACAATTATTGAGAACGCTCAAAAACTTGTTATCACTAAGGAAGGGGCAGAAATCTTGAACGAGATTAAGAATCTTAACCTGCAGTATAGCCAAGTACAGCAAGAAGCCATTAATTTGGTCCAGCAAGGGAAAAAGTCTGAGGCGCTCGTACCGGCAGAAGAAAAAGGCCGTCCGCTTACGGAAAAACTTTTGGAAAGAGCTGAGTCCTTTCGGGAACGAGAAATGAAGATAGAGGCAGAAGCAAGTGCCGCCCTGGCCACCAAAACAAAGTGGCTTAATGGTGTTCTGGCAGCGGCCTCACTTCTTGCAATCATTTTAGGCCTCGGGATCGGTACCCTCTTAACCCGAACCATCAACCGGCAGTTACGCGAGACCAGTCTTCAATTATCGTCTGCCTCAGCCGAAATTCTGGCCACCACCACCCAGGTTGCTTCCGGAAGCGCTGAGACCGCCACTGCTGTGGCGGAAACCACCACAACGGTTGAAGAAGTGAAACAAACCGCGCAGGTATCCAGTCAAAAAGCCAAGTATGTGTCTGATACTGCTCAAGGCGCTGTCCAGGCAGGTCAGAGGGGCAAAAAATCGGTTGAGGAATCTATTACCGGGATACATCAGGTTCGGGAGCAGATCGATTCAATTGCCGAGAGCATCGTGAAACTCAGTGAACAAAGCCAGGCGATTGGTGAAATTATTGCTGGTGCCAATGATATTGCCGAGCAGTCCAATTTATTAGCCGTCAATGCCGCAATAGAAGCGGCTAAAGCAGGCGAACAGGGAAAGGGATTCGCGGTGGTGGCCCAGGAAGTCAAGGGCCTTGCCGAACAATCAAAGCAGGCAACGACTCAAGTACGAACTATCCTGACTGATATTCAAAAAGGAATCAGTGCGGCAGTGATGGTAACGGAACAAGGAAGTAAAGCAGCCGAAGCCAGTGTAAAACAAGCTGCAGAAGCCGGCGAGTCCATACGAATGCTGGCGGAAAGTCTTGCCGAAGCCGCCCAAGCCGCCACCCAGATTGCCGCATCCAGCCAACAGCAATTTGCAGGAATGGAACAAGTAGCTTCCGCCATGGAGAACATAAAACAGGCAAGCGCAGAAAACGTTGCCAGTACAAAGCAGGCTGAAACTTCAGCGCAGGACTTGCACCGCCTCGCTCAGAAACTTATAGAAATGGTAGAGAAGCATAAAAATTAACAGGAACCAGGGTCGTGGAGAAAGAAAATAACCTTTTTTTGAAAAAACTTCTTGCTACCTTCAAAGTTGAAGCGCAAGAACATATCAATGTTCTTTCTTTGGGTCTCATCGAATTGGAAAAGGCTTCAACTCCTGAAAAGCAAGGAGAAGTTGTTGAAACTATCCTTCGGGAAGCCCACAGTATGAAAGGCGCTGCCCGGTCGGTTAACATGACCGAGGTTGAGGCACTCTGCCAATCCCTCGAAAGTGTCTTTGCTGCCCAGCAAAAAGAGGAGATAGCTTTATCACCAGGGTTATTTGATCTACTTCACGGGGCGGTTGATAGCCTCGGCAGATTGGTTTCAGCAAGTGAGGCTAAACCGGTTGATTCAGAAAAATTTAGTGTTAGCGAACTCATCAAATTCCTTGGGAATGCAGCCACAGGTTCAGGGGGTAAAGAACAAGGAGCGGTAAGGAGCAAGGAACGAGAAGCAAGGAGTAAGGAGCAGAGAACAGAGTTTGGAGAGCAGGTTCTGCCAAGTTCTGATAGCCTCACTGCTGGGGACAGAACCCCAGCCCCGCCAACAACCGAGACAATGAGGGTTTCCGCTGCAAAGTTGAGATCGATTTATCTTCAGGCAGAGGAATTACTTTTCAGTAAATTAGCTCTTGGCCAAAGGGTTGCCGAGTTACAGGAGGTCAAATCAGCTTTCGCTATTTGGAAAAAAGAATGGGCGAAACTGCCTCCTGAGGTCAAAAGGTTCCGACATACATTGGAAAAAGAAGGCGAGCAGATTCCTACCCAGAGAAACTCTTCCCCGTATCTAAGTTTGCTGGATTTTTTTGATTGGAATTATAGCTACTTTAGGTCATTAGAAAATAAATTTACTGCTCTGTTAAAGTCTGCTGAGCGCGACCATCATTACCTCGGCAGGATGGTAGATTCCTTGCTGGAGGACATGAAAAAAGTCTTGATGCTCCCCTTCTCATCAGTTTTAGAGGTTTTTCCCAAGATCGTTCGAGACCTCTCCCGAGAACAGGAAAAAGAGGTAGACCTGGTGATTCGTGGTGAAAATGTTGAAATTGACCGGCGGATTTTAGAAGCGATGAAAGATCCGCTTATCCATTTAGTCAGGAACTGCTTGGATCATGGAATTGAAAAACCACAAGAACGGGTCCAAAACAAGAAGCCTCCGAAAGGATTGATTACCATTGCTGTTGAACATAAAGACAGCCGAGCGGAGATTATCGTATCTGATGACGGAAACGGGATTGATATCACCAAAATAAAGGCTGCCGCGGTCCGGCTTGGTTTCCTTTCGCATGAGGAAGCGGAGAAAATGGAGGATTCTGCGGTATTGCCGCTTATTTTTCAGTCCGGAGTTACCACCAGCCCGATTATCACGGATATCTCAGGCCGTGGCCTTGGCCTTTCCATCGTTCGGGAAAAAGTAGAAAACTTAGGCGGCACCATTTCCTTTGAAACCAGCCCTGGTTCCGGAACAGTTTTTAGACTTGCTCTTCCCCTTACTCTCGCCACCTTTCGAGGGGTTATCATTCAATTAGCTGAACACCTCTTTGTTCTCCCGACGGCAAATGTAGAACGAGTAGTGAGAATTAGCAGTGACGGCATTAAGACGGTGGAGAACCGGGAAACAATCGAACTTAATGGGCAGGTGGTTTCGCTGGTCCAGCTTGAAGAGGTGCTGGAACTTTCCCGGCGAAAAAAATCCACTCATCCTATTGAAAGCCAGCCAGCAGTAATCATTGCTTCGGGGGAGAAACGGATTGCCTTTGCCGTAGACGAGGTCATCAATGAACAGGAAGTGCTGCAAAAGAATCTCGGAAAGCAACTCTCTCGGGTACGTAATATTGCCGGTGCTGCAGTACTGGGAACGGGAAACGTTGTCCCGATTCTCAATGCTCTTGATTTAATAAAATCCGCGGTGCGGATGAGTGCAGCGGCAGTGAAACCAGCCCTTGCATCTCCGGAGATAAAAGAGGCGAAGCGCCAATCACTTCTGGTGGTTGAAGATTCCATCACTGCCCGCATGCTGCTCAAAAATATCCTGGAAACAGCGGGCTATGCTGTTGTCACCGCTGTTGACGGCATTGATGCCTTTACCCGGCTTAAGAGCGAAGAATTTGATCTCGTGGTTTCCGATGTGGACATGCCGAGGATGAACGGTTTTGACTTGACGGCAAAAATTCGCAGTGACAAAAAACTTGCCGATATACCGGTTGTGTTGGTAACCGCCCTTGAGGCCCGGGAAGACCGGGAACGGGGCATCGAAGTCGGCGCGAATGCCTATATTGTAAAAAGCAGCTTTGACCAGAGCAATTTACAGGAAATTATTAAAAGACTTATATGATAGTTGCAAGTTGAATCTTGCCACTTCCCTCTTGAAACTCGCAAGTGGCTCCTTACTGTGGAGTAATAAATGATCCGAGTCTTAATTGTCGATGATTCACTGGTTGCGCAAGAATTTCTTAATCATATCTTTAGTTCCGACCCCGAGATAAAAGTGGTGGGCACTGCAAGTAACGGGGAAGAAGCTCTTGAATTTGTCCGGAGCAATAAACCTGATGTTATCACCATGGATATTCACATGCCTAAACTAAACGGGTTTGAGGCAACCCGCAGAATTATGGAAACCCAGCCAATACCGATCGTCATAGTCAGTGGCAGCTCCACGGTAAAAGAGGTTTCAACGGCATTCAAAGCTGTGGAGGCCGGGGCGGTGGCGATTGTCGCTCGACCAAGAAGTATAGGACACCCGGCTTACGAAAAAACCGCCAGAGAATTAATTCAAACGGTAAAACTGATGTCTGAAGTCAAAGTGGTAAAACGGTTGCCTCACGCCAGAAAAAAAGTAGTTCCCTCAGTGCCCAAAGTAGAAGTTATGGAGACGCGCCGAGAAGTCCAGGTGGTTGCTATAGGCGCTTCGACCGGTGGTCCAATCGTTCTTCAGACCATTCTGTCCGGAGTTGGGAAAAAGTTCCCGGTCCCCATACTTATTGCTCAACACATTGCCTCAGGATTTATTGCCGGATTTGTTCAGTGGTTGTCAGAGTCTTCCGGCTTTCCGGTTCACCTTGCTGCTGATGGAGAATTACTTCTTCCGGGCCACGCTTATGTTGCCCCGGACGGGTATCATCTCATGGTAAACCATGGTAATCGTATCGCACTAAAAAGGAACGAGAATCCAAATGGTTTATCCCCATTGGTTTCATATCTTTTTAGATCAACAGCAAAAGTCTTTGGGCAAGGAGCAATCGGCATTCTGCTAACGGGCATGGGAAGGGACGGGGCTGAGGAACTGAAATTTATGAAAGAAAAGGGCGCGGTAACTATTGCCCAAGATGAAGCAACGTCGGTGGTGTTCGGTATGCCGAAAGAGGCGATAGAGCTTAATGCGGCAACGCATGTTTTGTCACCGGATCAAATCGTTCAATTCCTTTTGCACATGGTGAGTAGGAAAGATGTTTAATTTTGCAATTTATCAATGTACTGGGAGGAAATAATGACTTCGAAAAAAGATAAGGTATCTCACAAGCCTAGGATTTTAATCGTAGAGGACAGTCCAACCCAAGCCTTGCAGTTGCAGCATTTGCTTGAACAAGCCGAGTACCAGGTTTTAGTTGCCCAGAATGGGCAGGAGGCTCTTGCGATTTTGAAAGATCATCAGCCAGCAATCATCATCAGTGACATCCTCATGCCGGGGATGGATGGTTTTGAACTCTGCAAAAATATTAAACACAATGAAAACCTTAGGAATATTCCGGTAGTTCTTTTAACATCCCTTTCCGATCCCCACGATGTTATCCGAGGGTTAGAATGCGGTGCCAGTAATTTTATCACCAAACCTTACGAGGAGAAAGACCTTCTCAATCGCCTTCAGTATATTCTTATTAACCAGGAGCTGCATAAAGGCCAAATCGGCGAGTTAGTCATCGAGGTCTATTTTGCTGGGAAAAAATATAATATTACTGCTGATCGAATGCAAATAATTGACCTCCTTTTTTCGACCTATGAAAACGCGGTCCAAAAAAATAGAGACCTTACTAAAATAAATAAAGAACTTGCAGACACTCAGCAGAAACTAAAAGCGCTTAACGAACAACTCGAGAAAAAAGTAACGGAACGAACCCAAAAGCTGAGAGAACTTAACAAAGTGATTCTTGCTGTCCGAAATGTCAATCAACTGATAGTAAAAGAAAAAAAACGTGACAAGCTGATAAAGGAAGTATGTAAGGAGCTTGTCGAGTCGCGTTATTATCAGAGTGCCTGGATTATCCTTTTCGATGATTCAGGAACGGTGCAGGCGGGGGCTGAGGCCGGTTTAGGGGAGGAATTTGGGCCATTATTCAACCAGTTGAAGAACGGTGAGGTTCTGCCGTGTTTTCAGGACGCCCTCAAACAATCAGGTCCGGTAATCATCGCAGATCCGCTTTTGACGTGTATTCATTGTCTCTACCCTCAAAAACACCCTCATCAAATAGGAATGGCAGTTCGGCTGGAACATGAAGGAAAAGTCTACGGGGTGTTATCCGTGTCTGCTCCTCCTGATGTAGCCCAGGATAAAGAGGAGCAGTCCTTGTTTAAGGAGGTTGCCGGTGACATTGCTTTTGCCTTCTATAGCATTGAATTAGATGAACAACGCAAGCAGACAGAGAAGGTACTCAGGGACCGCGAGGAAGAACTGGCAACAATCTACGATAATGCACCGCTTATCATGTTACTCATGGATGAAAACTGGAAGATTCGAAAAACAAACGCCTTTACGGCTCAGTTTGTGGGCACGACAATAGGTAATATGGTAAATATGCGCTGTGGGGCGGCACTGCGTTGTGTCCATGCCCTCGATAACCCCGAAGGGTGTGGTTTTGGACCTTCCTGCAAAGAATGCGCATTGCGCATTGCTATACTAAACACAATCGAAACTGGCCGCAGCCACATTTCGGAAGAGATAAGCATGTCTTTCTCTGACGGTGAAAAAGAGCGAAAGGCAAATTTTCTTCTTTCAACGAAAAAACTGGTGATTAAGGAGCAACCCTTGGCACTGGTCAGCCTTCAGGACATCACCGAGCGCAAGCAAGCGGAAGAGCTATTCAGAAGTCTGGCGGCGAATTCACCGGTTGGCGTTTACATTGCCCAGAAAGGGAAATTCGTCTACACCAACCCACAGTTTCAGCAATTAAGCGGCTACCGTGAAGACGAATTACTGGGCATGGAAGCACTGAGCCTGCTATTCCCTGAAGACAGAGAAACGGTCAGGGAAAATGCCATTCAAATGTTGAAAAGAAAACGGATTGTTCCGTACGAATTCAGAACAATCCACAAAAACGGAGAAATTAAGTGGGCTTTAGAGTCAGTTGCGTCTATTCAGCACCAAGGAAACCGGGCAACCATCGGCAGCTTGCAGGATTTTACTGAGCGCAAGCAAACCGCACAGCAGATGCAGTCCCTTCAGGCACAACTTCAGCAGTCGCAAAAGATAGAGGCGATTGGTCAGTTAGCTGGAGGGGTGGCTCATGATTTTAACAACCTGCTTACCGTGATCAGCATCCAAACCCAACTTGCTCTCCTGGGACTGCGGGAGGGTGACCCTTTGAAGGAAAAACTCAAAGATATCGAGCAAGCAGCCGACCGGGCGGCCAACTTGACCCGTCAGCTTTTAGCCTTCAGCCGCCGCCAGATCTTAGACATAAAGGTTCTTAATCTCAATTTCATTGTCAGTGATCTGGAGAAGATGTTACACCGGATTATCGGGGAAAACCTTGAACTTGCGAGCATATTAGCTGATGATCTGGGGATGGTTAAGGTAGATCCCGGACAGGTGGAGCAGGTGATCGTAAACCTTGTTGTCAACGCTAAAGATGCCATGCCCCAAGGGGGAAAACTCACTATTGAGACTACTAATGTAGAACTGGATGAGGGGTATGCCCATACCCACATGGGGGTGATACCTGGTGCGTATGTGCTGCTTTCGGTAAGTGATACCGGGGTCGGGATGAGCAAGGAAGTAAAGGAGCAGATCTTTGATCCCTTTTTTACCACCAAGGAGAAGGGGAAAGGGACCGGCTTGGGATTATCAACGGTTTACGGGATTGTGAAGCAGAGCGGGGGGGATATTTTGGTTTACAGTGAAGTAGGCCACGGGACAACCTTTAAGATTTATTTTCCGCGGGTATTTGAACCTGGTGAAGAATTGGCGAAAAAAGAAGCAGGTGGGGAGTTTCCCCGGGGTGAAGAGACGATATTGGTGGTAGAGGATGACGGTCTGGTGCGGAAATTAGCGGCAACTATTTTATTAAATCAGGGGTATACGGTACTGGAGGCAGAAGAAGGAGAGGAGGCGCTGTCAGTCTGCGAACAATACAAAAAACCGATTCATTTAATTTTAACTGATGTGGTAATGCCGCACATGAGTGGTGCTCAGTTTATCGAGCGGCTAAAGCAGGTACGAAAAGATTTTAAGGTGCTGTACATGACCGGGTATGCGGAGAATGCAATTACTCATCATGGATTATTGGAGAAAGGACTAAACCTTATTCCAAAACCCTTTACCCTTGAAAAACTGGCAAGAAAAGTCCGGGAGGTTTTGGATAAAAAATAAAAATCTGGGGTTTGGGGCAGATAATTCTTTTTAACATTTTCGGTTAGAATTTCCTCAAGAGCGGCTCTGTTTAGTTAGAAAAATTCCTTTTCGGTTTTAATTTTCAATCCAAAAAAAGGACCCCGAGTTGAGACTTTTTCATTATATAATAGACAGACTAAAACAGACCAAAACAAACCAAAAGTGAACCATTCCTGAAGGTCAATTTTTCCAGAAAATCCTCCCATTTCCTTTTTCAGCCCAACTTAGTCTAAATGTCGAGCCTCCACCTCCCCCCAATAAAGCACGCCTTGACTACTTCCCCAGTGGTTAACTGGAACCGCAACCTTATTTATATCTGGAATAAGTTTCGAAAAAAAACCGGATAAGGCCCGGGTTTCTCGGAAACTTAAAGGCAAGGTTTGCATAGCGCGCGGGTGGCAAGATTTAAAAATCAGGGCCAAGTGAAATCATGGCCAAGAAAAAATCGTTTTTTGACGGGGAGTCCTACAAGGGGTACAAGGTCAGCATCAGGCTGGTCAGGGAAGGCCTGGAGGAATATGAGCCGTTTAACCTCAAAAGCCCGGATGACGTTTACAGGTTCATGGGGGACTTGAAGCACAGCGACAGGGAAAGGTGCTACTCCATTTTTCTTGATGTCAGCAACGCGGTGGTTGGATGCGAGGAAGTCTCATGCGGGTCGGCATTCGAGTCCATAGTCAGCCCGAGGGAGGTTTTCAAGGCCGCCCTGCTTTGTTCCGCCTACGGGATTATTTTTGTTCACAATCACCCATCGGGGAAACCTGAGCCATCGCAGCCGGATTTCGGCTCGACAGAAACGTTATACAACTGCAGCAGAATAATGGGGATAAAGCTTCTGGATTCTATAATCATAGGGCACGACTCCTATTACAGCTTCAGAAAAGAAGGCGTCCTGGACGGGTACGGGATAAAAAAGTGAATACTTGGAGTACCTGAGGAGTCGGTGATTGACTGTGGGAAGAGGAGAAAAAACTTTCAAAGAAGGAAATAAAGAAACCAACGGCCAAAACTTCCCAGACTCCTTGCCTAGATTTGGACGGGTCGTTAATTTATAGGCACTCGCGGCCATCCAATAATTCCCGGATAGCTGGCCGGACATAGATTTGGTCGAGGTCAAAGCCCCTTAAGGCCTGGACCAGAACCCGTATTTTATCTTTTTCCGTAGCCTTGGAGTTGATAATCAGGAGGTCCTTCCCCCGCAATTTGCAGAGTCCGCCCGCCGTGTTTATCGCCTCCTCCTCAAGACAAATCGGCTCGTAGCGGAACTGAATTCCAAACCCTTTGGCCAATTCCTCAAGCTGCTCAATTATGGCGTAATCATCCATCTTGTTTGCGCTCTCCTGGGTTTCCTTTTATCACGAATTGGCAAATTAATCAATTTACCTTTCGTCTTTATCCTAAAAATTGAAGCGCCTTAACAATCCATTTCTTCGTGTTTGAATAAAGTAAAAATATAAAAAATGAGGGGCCAAGGGGAGGAAAAAACCTGACCACCTTGCCTTAAATATTTTTAATGTATGTCTCGTGGCTGTCCTTAGCTTCTCCTTCCGGACCATGGCAGGTTCCTTTTAGGTATCTCCCACGTCTTAGGCTTCAGGCTTTCGATTTCGGCTTGGCTGAAGTCTCCCCATTCCTCTTCAATCCC
>Ga0209164_1003145_pt1 | contig 16110 bp, 15 predicted proteins | sample MTBNYHSulfiMetaG_FD_187458 | JGI IMG/M metagenome (GOLD analysis project Ga0209164, IMG submission 187458) | Enrichment culture microbial communities from rom New York Harbor, USA that are MTBE-degrading - MTBE-NYH (New York Harbor Sulfidogenic)... | ecosystem: Environmental > Aquatic > Marine >...
TCTGCCCGAGGCGCTGGCGCAGAAAACGCCCCAGGGCGAGGCGGTGGCCTACCACTGCCAGGGGCTTCGCTGCCTGCCGCCGATAACCTCAATCGATTCGCTGCGGGACTGAATCAGACAAAAGACACGACAGCTTTCACCACGAAGGGCACGAAGAACACGAAGCTGTTGCACAAGACCCGACTCTCGCCGTTGCAGTTGCAACCATGGAGACGTTGGCCACTGCCTCAAGCAAGTGACTTCTTCGTGGATCTTCGTGTGCTTCGTGGTGGAATGTTGCGTTGCCGGAATCAGGCGTTGAGGTCCGGAATGAGCTTGCTCTCGAGCCTGGCGATGGCGTCCTTGAGCTGCAGCTTGCGCTTTTTCATCCGGCGCAACTGGAGCTGGTCCACATAGTGGTTGGCCTGCAGGGCGTTGATGGCGGCATCCAGGTCCCCGTGTTCGAGTCTCAGCTCCTGCAGCTCGTGGTGCAGCTGGATCAGCTCGTCGTTTTCCATAGTAGTCGGCCAGTGGTGTAGGGACGCAGGTGAAGGGTGTGAAAAGCATACCAAAAAAACCGTGAAAAGCCTCACCCCTTCGATCAGGTACCCCGGACAACGGCGGCAAGGATGGGCTAAGCTTTCTCTATCATACCGTCCCAGGCAACCGTTTCCGCGGAGAGTGCGTATGCGATTTCTGATGTTGCCGCTACTGTTCGGCCTCTATGCCTGCACCAGTGCGGTGCCCGAGCTGGTACGCAACGCCCCGGAGGGCGACCCCTCGCTGCCGCTGGTGATGAGCGCGCCGGAGCGCTATCTCAACGCCCGGGTGCGCTGGGGAGGCACCATCGCCGGCGTGCAGAACCTCTCCGGCGAAAGCCGCATCGAAATCGTCGCCCGGGAGCTTTCCAGCAACGGCGAACCGAAGAGCCTCGACCGCAGCGAGGGGCGTTTTATCGCCATCTTCAAAGACTTCCTCGACCCGGCCATCTACGCCGCCGATCGCAACCTGACAATCGTCGGCCGGTTCACCGGAACCACCGTCAAACCGCTCGGCGATATGGCATATCGCTATCCGCAGGTCGAGGTCCTGGCTTATTATCTGTGGCCGAAACCGGTGCCACGATACGAGTATTACGATCCGTTCTTCTACGATCCCTGGTACCCGTACTGGTACCCTTATCCCTGGTATCGTTACCCCTACCGTTACTGAGCACGCCTGATGAGAACGATTACACAACGACACACCCTTTTTCTTTTGCTGCTGACAGCCCTGCTGCTCGGCGCCTGCGCCAGCGGCCCCCGTTACCCCACCGAAGGGGTCGAGCTGGCCGTGACGCCGCAGCAAGCGATAAGCGAAGCGGCCACCCTGCGCGACAAGCGCATCCTCTGGGGCGGTATGATTATCAACAGCACCAATCTTGCCAGCCAGTCCCGTCTCGAGATCCTCGCCTACCCGCTGGACAGTAACCAGTACCCCCAAACCGACAGCGCCCCCCTCGGCCGTTTTCTGCTGTTCAAAAGCGGCTACCTGGAGACCGTCGACTACGCACCGGGACGGCTGGTGACCGTGCGCGGCCTGCTCGGTGGCACCCAGAGCGGCATGGTGGGCGAAACCAGCTACAACTACCCGCTGGTAAAAAACGGGGATATCTACCTCTGGCCGCGCAACGGCAGGAGCGAACCGCGCGTGCACTTCGGCGTCGGGGTGGTATTCGGCAACTGAGTGACGCATCCCTGTGGTCCAGCGCGGTTGCTGGCGATTAGAAGGCACGGCCTTGCCCGTGTAAGCTGTAGCGCATAAGAACAAGAGGAAAGTGACCATGACACAACCACACCTGCCGCTGCTGGTGGAAGCCGATGTCCTGCAAACCCATCTCGGCGAGAAGCGGCTGCTCATCGTCGACCTGGGAAAGGCCGACCTCTATGCCAGGGGCCATATTCCCGGCGCAGTGTTCCTCGACTACAACCGGATCATCCGTAGCGAAAAGCCCCTCGGCGGCCTGTTGCCCGATGAGGGGCAGCTGAGCGAGGTGCTCTCGGCGCTCGGACTGACACCGCAGACCCATGTGGTGGCTTATGACGATGAGGGCGGCGGCAAGGCGGCACGCCTGCTCTGGACCCTGGAGGCGCTGGGCCATCGGCACTACTCGCTGCTCAACGGCGGCCTGCATGCCTGGGCCAACGAGGGCCACCCCCTGAACCAGGAGCCGGAACAGCACCCGGCCAGCCACTATCAGGCCAGGCTGTGCGAGGAGTGCGAAGCGGTGACCGACCGCGCGTTCATCCTCGAGCACCTCGATGACCCGGAGGTCGCCCTGCTCGATGTCCGCTCACCGGCGGAATACCGCGGTGAAAAGCGCTACGCCGCACGCGGCGGCCACATCCCCGGCGCGGTCCATATCGAATGGACCGAGATGATGGAGCAAAACCATAACCTGCGGCTCAAGGCGATCGCCGAGCTGCGCAACCTGCTGGAGGAGCAGGGCATCACCCCGGACAAAACCGTGGTGGCCTACTGCCAGACCCACCACCGCTCCGCCCACACCTGGTTCGTGCTCAAGTACCTGGGCTACACCGCACGCGGCTATGTGGGCTCCTGGTCGGACTGGGGCAACCAGCCGGATACGCCGATAGAGGTTTGATTACCACAGAGGTCACGGCTTCACCACGAAGCTCACGAAGAGCACGAAGAAAAAAGAAAACTCACCACTGAGGCACGGAGTACACAGAGGGTTGAAACAGGGTGGCAATGTCCTGACTGTGTGGGCGCATTGTCTAACTTCGTGTCCTTCGTGTGCTTCGCGGTAATAAAAACTCTCTTGCGCTTTTCTCCGTGGACTCGACAGAAGCAATCCACCACGAAGCTCGCGAAGGGCACGAAGAAAAAAGAAAACTCACACTGAGGCACGGCCGCAGAGCAAAGTTGCTCTGCCGGGTCCAGACCTCCGTGTGCTCCGTGTCTCCGTGGTGAAATTGGCTTTTTTCGTGTGCTTCGTGGTGGAATCGCTGGCCGTGCAGCGGACATGCTCGATCAGCCAAACAGGCGCTGCATGATCCCCTGCACCCAGTTATCTCCGCCTTCACGCTCGATCACCTGCTGCACCGAATCGGCATAGCGCCGGTCTTCATGCCTGACATGGTTCTCCACCCAGTTCTTCAGCATGGTGTGGAGTTCTTCGGTGACATCAAGACCATTGGCATAACGGCCGCGAAAGTCTGCCAGCTTCTTGATGAAGATCTCGTGGACCCGTTCATGGGCACTGCGAAACTCGTAGGCGGCCTCCTCCATGAGCTTTTCCTCGAACAGGAAGTTGTTGACCGCAAAGTCGAGTAGCTCCTCGAGGACGTAGCCGAGCTGCTCCCGGCCTCCCTTCTGTCTGGCGTCCTCAAGGACATTGATAAACTCCCCGAGACGGCGGTTTTGCGCATCGATCTCCGCGATGCCGGTATCCAGATCGGCGCTCCATACAATGCCCATGATTTTTCTCCCCGTGTGGTTATTAACAGGGCATCTCATTCACCTCCGGTGTGTGTACCCTTGTTTTTCAGGAGGTCATCACTGACCTTCTTTAAGGGCACCTCTAAACTGCACTCAGAATAATTAGAGGTGCCCTCAACAAATAGTAGTCCGGAATTTCGATATGTCAGTGTGGGCGAACCCGGCAACTGGAGAATGTTTTCGGCTTTCGGGCTCGGAGAGCGCGTAGCACGGGCACAAAAAAACCGAACCCCGCATCGCACGAAGTTCGGTTTTGTCATCCTCTGCGTAGAAAATCCGGTCAATCCGGCCGGCGAATCACCCCGGTCACGATGCCGAGGATCTGCACCTCCTCGTTGCGCAGATAGATCGGCTCCATCTCGGGATTGGCCGGTTGCAGGCGAATGCCGTCGCGCTCGACGTAGAATTTTTTCAGGGTGACCTGCTCTCCGTTGATCATGGCGACCACCGACTGACCGTTCTCGGCGCATTCGCACTTTTCGATGACGACAATGTCGCCATCCTGGATGTTGTCATCGATCATCGAGTGGCCTCGCACCTTGAGGGCGTAGGTATTGCGGCGCACCATATTGGCGGGAACCGAGACGCGTTCATCGTTTTCGTTGAGGTCCACCGGCCGGCCAGCGCTGATCCAGCCGAGCAGCGGGATGTCGCTCATCGCCGCGGGACTCAGGGCCACCTCCTCGGCACCGGGGATGTGGACAGGGCGAGCTTTCTTGGGGATCAGGTAGCTTACGCTGGACATCGTTCGTTCTCCATTCGTTTTCTCCATAACTTACGCTGCAAACAGGAATAAATCAAATCGAGGGCTGAGAACGTGAGATCGGGAGATCGGGAGATCGCGAGATGCAATAAGCGGATGACGCCCCATCCTCTCACGCCCTCACGATCTACCGACGATCTCACGATCTCACGATCTCACGCTCTAGCGTTCCTCCCCACTGTGGCATATGCCGCACTACCTCACCCATCGCGCTCATGCGATAATGCCCCCATGAAACGAAGCCGAATCATCTCCCTCTCCACCGGGTTGCTGGCGCTCGCTGTGCTGGCGGCGCTGGTGCTGACGGCAACCACGCCGAAGCAAGCGCCCCGCATCCCGCCGCCGGAGCTGGGCAATATCCTGCTGCCGGAGGCACGGGCGCTCGCCCCGTTCAGCCTGACCGATATGAACGGCACGCCCTTCAATCTGCAGAGCCTCCAGGGCAAGTGGAGCTTCGTCTTTTTCGGCTATACCCACTGCCCCGACATCTGCCCCACCACGCTGGCCACCCTCAAGGGCACCGCGGTGCAGCTGCAGCAGAGCCCGGACGATTACCGCGACGCCCGCTTCGTCTTCGTCTCGGTCGATCCCAAACGCGACAGCCTGGCGCACCTGAAGGATTACATCGCCTACTTCCACCCCGATTTCCTCGCCGCCACCGGCGAGCGGGCGCAGATCGATACGCTGGCGCAGCAGCTCGGGGCGATCTACATGTTCGACGGCGACACCAGCGGCGATGACTACATCGTCAACCACAGCGCAAGCATCGCGCTCATCGATCCGCAGGGCAACTGGGTGGGACGCTTCAATCCGCCGCACCGCGCCGCCGGCATCGCCGAGGATTTCCGCCGCGTGCGCCACTTCCTTCTCAACGACTGAATCTCCGCAGGAACTATCCATGGCCGAAGCTCCATTGAATGCCAGCCTGATCGATTATCTCAAGGCCCTGCCGCAGTACCTGATGCCGGGACACCTGGTCTCGCGCCTGACCCGCGCCTTTACCCGGCTACGCCAGCCGTGGATCAAGAACCGCTTCACCGCCTGGTTCATCGGCCACTTCCGGGTCGACATGGATGAGGCGCTGGAGAGCGACCCGCACGCCTACGAGCATTTCAACGCCTTCTTCACCCGTGAACTCAAGCCGGGTGTGCGCCCCATCGTCGAGGGCGAGGACGAACTGGCCTGCCCGGTGGACGGTGCGGTGAGCCAGGCCTGCGCGATCAGCGACGGGCGGGTCTTCCAGGCCAAGGGCCACGACTACTCGCTGGAGCAACTGCTTGGCGGTACCGCCGAGCGCGCCCGCCCCTTCCATGGCGGCAGCTTCGCCACCATCTACCTCTCGCCCCGCGACTACCACCGCATCCACATGCCGCTGAGCGGCACCCTGCGCGAGATGGTGCATGTGCCGGGCCGGCTGTTCAGCGTCAACCCGGCCACCACCCGCGTGATCCCGGGGCTGTTCGCCCGCAACGAACGGGTGGTCACCCTCTTCGATACCGCGGTCGGCCCGATGGCGATGATCCTGGTGGGCGCGGTGAACGTGGGCAGTATCGAGACGGTGTGGGCCGGCGAGGTGACCCCCCCGGCAGGCCGCGTGGTCCGCGCCTGGCACTACGAAGGGGACGAGGCGATCACCCTGGAAAAGGGCGCTGAGATGGGGCGCTTCAACATGGGCTCCACGGTGATTCTCGTATTCGGCCCCGACGCGGTGGAACTGGCCGAAGCGATCAAGCCCGGCGCGCCGGTCCGGCTGGGGCAGTTGCTGGCTACGGCCAAAAAGAAATAATGATTGCACCACAGAGACACGGAGTGCACAGAGAACGTGCATTTGCAGGATTGTTGGACACCAGCCCTAATCACGAAGCACACGAAGAGCACGAAGATGCAAAGTTCAGCTTTCTGGCTTAGGTATCCACATTAGAACCTTCGTGTTCTTCGTGCCCTTCGTGGTTTACCGGTTTTTTTGTGACGCCCGAATTCAATGATGCTGGGCAACACTGTCCATCCTATATACAGAATCTTTTCTCCGTGTACTCCGTGCCTCTGTGGTGAATACCTCTTTCAGCAGTTGTCGATGGTAAACGCCATCACTTCGGCAAGGCTTTCGGCGCCGAGGGCGAGCATCACCAGGCGGTCGACGCCGAGGGCGACGCCGGCGCAGGGGGGAAATCCTTCGGCCAGCGCCGCGAGCAGGTATTCGTCTATCGGCACCACCTCAAGCCCCCGTTCCTCTCGTGCCTCAAGTTCCGCAGTAAAACGCTTGCGCTGTTCCCCGGCATCGGCCAGTTCGTGAAAGCCGTTGGCCAGCTCCACGCCCAGGTAGTAAAGCTCGAAGCGTTCGGCCACTCGGGGGTTTTCGGGATTGAGCCTGGCCAGCGCCGCCTGGGAGGCCGGGTAGTCATGGATGAAGCAGAGGCCGTCGCGGCCAAGGTTGGGCTCCACCGCGTGGGTGAGGATGAGGTCCAGCCACACATCCCGCTCGTTCTCGTCATCGAAACCGGTGATGCCAAGCCCGCGCGCACAGGCCTGCAACTCATCGGGTGAAGCTGCCAGCGGGTCGATGCCCGCATGGCGCAAAAACGCCTCGCGGTAGCCGAGCTTTTCCACCGGCCTGCCTTCCAGTCCGAGCAATGGGGCGGCCAGCGCCGCCACCTCGTCCATCAGGGCATGATGGTCGTAGCCGGGGCGATACCACTCCAGCAGGGTGAACTCGGGATTGTGTCGCCGCCCCGCCTCGCCGTTGCGGAAGACCTTGCCGAGCTGGTAGATGGGACCACTGCCCGCGGCAAGCAGGCGCTTCATCGGAAATTCCGGCGAGGTGTGCAGGTAGAGCGCCGTCCCCCGGGCAAGGCCGGGGCCGGTGTATTGGGTGGTGAAGCTCTCGAGATGGGTGTCGGTCACTGCGGCAGTGGAGAGGGCTGGTGTCTCCACCTCCAGCACACCGCGCTCTGCGAAAAAGGCCCGTATCCTCTCAAGGATACGGGCCCTCTGCTGCAGGTTCTGCAGGGGCGCCGTCGGGCGCCACCCGTTCCCACCGGCCAAGGAGAAACCTATTCCTTGGCGCGGGAGACGTATTCGCCTGAGCGGGTATCGACCTTGAGCAGGTCGCCCACTTCGATGAACAGCGGCACCTGGACCACGGCGCCGGTGTCGCAGATCGCCGGCTTGGTGCCGCCGGTCGCGGTGTCGCCGCGCAGGCCCGGGTCGGTCTCCACCACGGTGAGGATGACATGGTTGGGCGGGGTGACGCTGATCGGCACACCATTCCACAGGGTGACCACGCACATATCCTGCTCCTTGAGCCACTTGGCCTCCTCGCCCACGGCGGAGGCATCGGCGGCTATCTGCTCGAAGCTTTCCGGGTGCATAAAGTGGTACGCTTCGCCGTCGTTGTACAGATACTGCATGTCGGTATCCATGACGTCGGCAGCCTCTACACTTTCGCCCGATTTGAAGGTACGCTCGATGACTCGACCGGTTTTCAGGTTACGCACCCTCACACGGTTGAAAGCCTGCCCCTTGCCGGGCTTGACGAACTCGTTCTCGACAATGGTGTAGGGATCGCCGTCGAGCATAAGCTTGAGACCGCGCTTGAATTCACTGGTGCTGTATGTGGCCATAACTCATCCTGGAAACAGTTGGATTACACGAAGACCGCCTATGATACCCCGAACTGCCGATTGGAAAAATGCCCTGGCGAATGCGGTGCGCGATCCGGCCGAGCTGCTTGCCCTGCTGGAGTTGCCACCGGCGCTGCTGCCGGCGGCGCGCGAAGCCGCTGCCGGCTTCCCTCTCAGGGTGCCGCGCGGCTACCTTGCGCGCATGAACAAGGGCGATTTGGCCGACCCGCTGCTGCGCCAGGTGCTGCCGCTGGCCGAGGAGCTGGAGGCGATCGAGGGCTTTGGCCAGAACCCGGTAGGCGACCTGCAGGCATCGGCAGCGCCCGGCGTGCTGCACAAGTACCACGGCCGGGTGCTGCTCACCGCCACCGGCGCGTGCGCCATCCACTGCCGCTACTGCTTCCGCCGCCACTTCCCCTATGGCGAGGAGAATCCCGCGCGCAACGACTGGCAGGGGGCGATAGATTATCTCCAGGCCCATCCCGAGGTGGATGAGCTGATCCTGAGCGGCGGCGACCCGCTGCTGCTCGATACGCCGCAACTGCGGCGCCTCGGGGAGAGGCTGGGAATGCTGCCACAGCTCAGGCGGATTCGCCTGCATACCCGCCTGCCGGTGGTACTGCCGGAGCGCATCGACGCCCCGCTCCTCGACTGGCTGGGCTCCCTTCCCTGGCAGAGCGTCATGGTCATCCACGCCAACCATGCCGCCGAGCTCGACGCCGGAGTCGGCGCAGCCCTGGCAGCGCTGCAAAACGCAGGCGTGACCCTGCTCAACCAGAGCGTGCTGCTACGCAGTGTCAACGACGACGAGGAGAGCCTGGTGCGCCTCAGCGAAACCCTGTTCAGCCGGAACGTAATGCCCTATTACCTCCACCTCCTGGACCGTGTCGCAGGCGCAGCCCACTTCGATGTGGAGGAGAGCCGGGCCGTTGCGCTCCACCAGGCACTGCGCCGGCGTCTGCCCGGTTATCTCGTGCCGCGCCTGGTGCGTGAGATCGAAGGTCTGCCCAATAAACAGCCTGTTCCATATTGATGCGGAAAACTGCTGGTCTATACTGATAGGAAACAGACAGTTACAAACAATAGTTAAGGAGCCTCTACAGCATGGCAAAAGGAAGTGGCCAAATCGGACTCTCGGTGGCCGAGCGTCAGCGTCCGACGAAGGAGAGTTTCGATTATCGAAGTACCAATATGGAAAGGTGGGTAGCGGGGCTGCCGGCAGGCAACATCGGTGAGACCGCGCGTCTCGTCTACGGTGCCCTGCAGGAGGTCAATCGTCTCGACATCCCCTGGAAAGAGCGGCAACGCTTCCTCGAGCAACTGCGCGAACCGGTAAGCTATGTGCAGGAGTCGCTGGTAAAACGCTATACACGGATGTCCCTCCCGCTGCCGCCCAAGGCGCAGCGCATTGCACACCTGGCACAGACCCTCTACCTGGAGATGGCGCTGGGCTACAAGACGGCCATCGAGGACATGCTCGGCAGCAGCTTTCTCACACGCGACAACAAGGCGCTGACCGAACTTATCCATCGCGCCATCCGCTACCTCAGTCATGCCATCCTGAGCGCCTACCAGACCTACGCCCCGCATCCGCCGAACTCCTGGTTCGAGCTGCACATGCTCTACCTGCATGCCGAGTACAAGGAACTGCACCGCACGCCGGTCATGGACATGGAAAACAAAATCGTGCCCGAGTCGAGCATAGCCCGCGCCTACAAGCAACTCCTGCTACTGGCGCTGGCCTCGCCCTACCGCTTGCGCCATGGCGAGGCGGAAAGTATCTATAACGCCCTGGCCCGCTGGGCAGGACATGCGCAGATCATTCCCTATACCGACCCCTCGGCCAGTGAGGCGCTGTTCGTCGTGCATATGGACAGTGACGATGCCCCTGACTACCAGGTCTTCAACACCCGCGACTGCAATACCGAACTGTGCCGGCTGGTCGATACCCGGCAGCTCAGCCACATTCTCAGCGATGAACTCGCCTACCAGGAGCAACAGAAGGATACCGGCACCTTGAGTATGGAGCTGATGCAGCGCCTGATCCGCTCCTGGGGCATCGCCCCGCGGCGCCATTTCACGCGCGCCGAGCGCAACCTGCGCCTGGAGGTCGTCGTCGGCACCAATATGCTGCACCAGGCGCTGGCCTTCGAAAGCGGCGACGAAAGCCTCTACAACAAGCGCGCCACCTTTCAAAGCAGGACGGTCGCCGGCGTCAGCCAGCCGACCACCGAGGACATCTGGGACATATTCGCCAGCCACGCGATCCGCAAGAGCTACGACACATACGAAAAGCAGCAACAGCCGACCCAGCAGAAGAGTGCGCCAAACCTGCTCATCAGGAACTGGAGCATTCGTAACGAAAGCGCGGGCGGATATCGCCTTGCCATCGACAACGATCAGGATGCCAAGGTACAGGTAGGGGAGCTGCTCGGGCTGCGCAGCCAGGGCGACCGACGTTGGGAGGTCGGCGCGGTGCGCTGGATTCGCCAGCCGGCAGAGGGCGGTCTGGAGATCGGCGTGCAGATCCTCGCTCCGGAGGCGCGGCCGGTCATGGTGCGAAATGTGAAGGCCACTGGCAAGTCTGCCGAATACCAGCACGCCCTGGTGCTGCCGGCCATCGAGGCCATCGGCCAGCCAGCCAGCATCATTACGCCGATTCTGCTGTTTTCTCCAGGCAATGAGTTGCAGCTTCGAATGCAGGACCAGGAGACCACCATCGTGCTGCACGAGATGCTCCAGGACAGCGGGACGTTCGTCCAGTACCGATTCACCCCCCGTCAGCAAGCGGCGCCGCGCCCGCGCACCGGGGTCCCGTCCAGTGAGGAGCAGCAGGGCGGGTTAGCCAATGTCTGGCAGGATCTCTAGCAATCCCTCACTCTCGGCGTGTGTGCCGACGATCAAACATACTGGCGCCCGACCCTGAAAAACGCCTAGAATAGCACCGCCTCTATGGATATAAGGGGGCTGGTCGAAATAATGTGTCAACACCGAGGGCGCGCCTGGGCCGTCAATGCAAGGCGCGTTTCGCCGGTAATGGCAGGGTCCTTACCAAGAAACGCAACACAGCAGTGATGGCCCAGGTGCGACCGAATGTAAATATTATTTCGACCAGCCCCCTAAGCTAACAATCAGCAGGACAACAGGGTCATCGTGCGAGTAGATGAAACACTCCATCTCTTGGTTCTGGACGATTCGTCCAACGTTACCGAGACCATCTCCAACATGCTTCGCAATGCCGGCCACGCCGTACGCAGCGATCGCATCGAGGATGACGAGGACCTTCGGGAAGCGCTCAGCGCCCACGAATGCGACATGATCCTGGCCAAGCCGGAGATCCCTTATTTTACCGCCATCGACGCCCTTGGCGTGATCCATCAGCTCGGAAAGAATACCCCGCTGCTGGTCATTGCCGACGATGCAAACGAAGAGACCATCGATGCCCTGCTTGCGGCGGGTGCCAGCGATGTCATTGAAATCGGCAAACCCCGCCGGCTGGAGACTGCCGTGTTGCGCGAGGCAGCCGGCGTCAGGGATCGGCGCATGCTGCAGAAGTGCAAAACCGCTCTGGAAGAGGCGAATGTCCGCGCCCAGAACCTGGTCACCAGTTCACACGATGCCATCACCTACGTCCATGACGGCATGCATATTTTCGCCAATCACGCCTACCTGGAGATGTTCGGCTACACCGACATGGAAGAGATCGAGGGGATGCCGATCCTGAACATGGTCAAGGCCGAGGAGCATGCCCGCTTCAAGCAGTTTTTGCGCGACTACAGCGCCGGCAAGGCCACTGCCAGCACGCTCGATGTCAACGGCCTGCGGGTAGACGGCAGCGACTTCAATATCACCATGGAGTTCACCCCCGCCTCCTTCGAGGGCGAACCCTGCACCCAGATCATCATCCGTGCACAGGCAAGCAGTGAAGAGCTGGAGAAAAAGCTCGACGATATGAGCAAGCTCGACCTGCTCACCGGCATCTACAATCGGCAATTCTTCCTCGAAACGCTGGCTACGCTCGTCGGAAAAGCGGGCAAAGAGGGTGCCGTACTCTTCCTCAAACCGGACAACTACAAGCAGCTGCGCGACGATCTCGGAATCAGCCACAGCGACCGGGTTCTGACAGAAATCGCCAGGCTGATCAAACAACAGCTGGGTAACGGGGGCAACATCGCGGCACGCTTCGAAGGTGAGTACTTTACCCTGCTGCTGCAAAACACCTCGGCCGACCAGGCACAGGCTTTTGCCGAACGGCTGCGCAAGAGTATCGACGGGCAGATTTTCGATCTGAACAACGCGACGGCCACCGCTACCTGCAGTATCGGCATCAGCCTCTACAACGAGGCCATCGACAGCCGGCAGGAGATCATTAGCCGAGCGGAGAAGGCGCTCGCCGAGGCCGACATGCAGGGGGGCAACCAGGTCAAGCTCTACGTCCCCGGCGAAGAGGAGATGGCCGAGCAGGAACGCAGCGCGATCATCATCAGGCAGATCAAGCTCGCCCTGCGCAACAACAAAATGCAGTTGCTCTTCCAGCCCATCGTCAGCCTCAAGGACGATGAGAAGGAAAATTACGAGGCACTGTTGCGCATCCGGGATGAGAGCGGCAATACCCTGATGCCCAGGGAGTTTCTGCCGGTTGCCGAAAAGACCGGGCTAATGGCAGCGATCGATCGCTGGGTGCTGGCCCACGGCATCAAGGCCGTTACCGAGGAGCGCGGCAAGGGCAGGCCGGTGGTGCTGTTTGTAAAACTCTCCGCAGCCTCGCTCAAGGACGAAAAACTGCTGCCGTGGCTGCGTGATATCCTCAAGGCGGCCCATGCCGTCCCCGAGACACTGGTGGTGGAGGTCAGCGAAACGGACGCCAGCAACAACCTCAAAGCACTCAAGATGCTGATCGCCGGCCTCAAGCAGTTGCACGTACGCCTGGCCATCGATCACTTCGGCAATGTGCACAACTACGCCAACCTGCTTAAGCATTACGACGCCCAGTTCCTCAAACTCGACGCCTCCATTATCGGCAAACTGACCAGCTCCAAGGAGGCACAGGACAAGGTACGCGAAATCTGCGCGCTGGCCATGGAAAGCAACAAGAAGATCGTGGCCAATGCCGTGGAGGACCCGCACACCCTGGCAATGATCTACTCCACCGGCATCGACTATATCCAGGGCTACTTCCTGCAGGAGCCCCACCCCGAGATGAACTACGATTTCAGTTCTATCGGCTAAGTTCCGCATCGCAGCAGCGATGCTCCAGGTGCATCATTTTCGGATACTTTACGAATTAGCCATTCATATTCATATAGATAGAGATATCGCCGATAACGCTGCCGTGTCCCGGCTCTCCCTGGACACATGCTTTGCGCGGGGTGGGCCACCCGCATTAACCTTGTGTTTTGTAGGTTTTTCGCCATTCCCCCCTCATGCTATGATTCGATAGTGAGTATGTATACCCATATAAGTTGTTACACAGCACACCGGGTACATTGTGAACTGGCGACAGAATCTGTCCACACTGGCCGTTAGGCTCCGGGCCTGGACGGGATGGCTCGGGACTCTGCCCAAAAGAGTCCCTGCCATGCTGGCCAAGCCTCTGCTGGGTCTGTTGACAGCGCTGCGAGGTTTCGACGCGCTGTTCAGGGGTCTGACAAGCCATGCAGGCGACTCCGTCAGGGAGGTGCCGAAACTCGTTCGGAAACGTCAGCTTCCGGAACGGATCCCTATTGCCATCAAGCTCGCCCTTACCTTCACGATACTGATCGGTATCGGCATGATTACCCTCGGCTTCCTGGTCGGCAGCAACCAAACCGCGCTGCTCGAGGAGCAGATCGACAAATTCGGCAACACCCTGGTATCGCAGATGGTGGAAACAGCCAGGGAGCCGCTGCTGGCCAACGACCACCTCGACCTGGAGGTGATTACCAACAGTATGCACCATGACGGCAATATCGAAGGCGCCGCCGTGTTCAACGACGAGCGCGTGCAGGTGGTAAAAACCGGGGCAGTACCATCCTCTCCGCCCACTGAACTCTTTAGCGAAAGGCGCGCGATCTATGAATGGGGTACACCCCAGCAGGCGATGATCTCCTACATCAGCCCCATCGTGTTCCGCGACGTCGTCGTCGGCTATGCGTTGCTCACCTTCGATCACTCGGTAATGAACAAGGCCAAGGAGGACACGGTCACCGTGGTGGTGAGTTCCATCCTGCTGATGCTGCTTGCCGCTATCGCCGCATCGCTCTACCTGGGCAAGCGCCTGACCCGGCCGATAGACCAGATGATGCTGGCCAGCCGCGCCTTCTCGGAAGGGAAATTCGACTACCGCATTACCGAGTCGCGCAACGACGAGCTAGGCGTGCTGATGCAGTCACTCAACCGCATGGGCGAAGGGCTGTTGCGCAAGGAGCAGGTGGAGAAGATATTCTCCCGCTACGTCTCGCCGCAGGTTGCCAGGCAGGCCATCGCCGATCTGGAGCGTGTCGAGGAGCTCGAACTCGGTGGCCGCCATGTGGAGGCCAGCGTCCTGTTCGCCGACATCGTCGGTTTTACCAGCCTCTCGGAAACCCTCAGTCCGCAGGAGATCAGCTCCCTGCTGAACCTCTACTTCAGCCACATCGCGCGAGCGGTCCATTTCTGCGGCGGGCATATCGACAAGTATATGGGCGATTGCGCGATGATCGTCTTCGGCGTGCCGGAGGAGTGTGAAAACCACAGTTTCAAGGCGATGGCCTGTGCCTGGATGATCCTGGAACTGGTCAGTGAAATGAACAAGCGCCGGCGCAGGCAACAGCTTGTGCCAGTCGAGTTCCGTGTAGGGGTGAACAGCGGTACAATGCTCGCCGGAAATATGGGCTCGACCGAGCGTATGGAGTACACCGTGGTCGGCGATTCGGTCAACCTGGCCTCGCGCCTCTCCCATGCGGGCAATCCCGGCGAAGCGATCCTGACAGAGCAGATGCTGCGCGGGAAACGGGTCGAGACGCGGATCGCCACCGCCCGCCACGGCAGGATACAATTGCGCGGCAAGAAGGAGCCGGTCTCCATCTACCAAATTATCGATATCCTCGATCCCTTCAGGGAGGCGATGCGCGAGGAGATCGTCCGAATAATCGAAAGCACTGAAATAGAGGCCGCATGAGAAGAAGCCTGTTCTGGCTGCTGATACCACTTGTCATCCTGCAAAGCGGTTGCGCCATCCTCGCCACCAGCTACACCCAGATGGAGTCACAGGTCGAGCAGTGGATAGCGGACAAGCAGTACGGCAACGCGCTGGATGCCCTGAGCAAGGTCGACCCGACCGATCCGCTCTATCCTCAGGCTGCAGAAAAACGCAAGGAGGTGGAGGCGCTCGCCGCGCGCTACGAGCAGGAGGTGCGCCGCCAGACACGCACCGATCTCGACAAGGGTAAATGGGCGGATGCCCTCGACACCTACGACGTGGCCCTGAGCCGCCTGCCCAAAAGCGCCGTACTCAAGGATGGACTGGCGCAACTGCACCAGGAACAGCAGAACGAACTGGAGCGGTTGGAGCTGCAACGCCTGCTCCACCACGGAGAGTGGCTAAAACAAACCCTGCCGACCTTCCAGGATATCGCCCGCGTCGATCCGCGCAACCGCACCGCCGCGCAACGTCTCGATAGAAAGCGCGCTGAAGCGGAGGCGATCGCCTCTGAGCTGGCTCTCTACGGCAGCAAGGCGCTGGCGAACAACCAGCTCGAAATCGCTGACCGCACCCTCAGACTCGCCACAGACCTGAGCACGGCACCGGCCATTAACGAGAGCCTGAAAAAACTGCGCGCGCAGCAGGAACAGGCAAGCGCGCTCGCCCGTGCCGAACGGGAAAAACGGCAGAAGGAGCTCGAGGCGGCCGAACAGAGAAAGAGCCGGCTGGTGGACGACCACCTGAAGAAATACCGTTCTGCATTTGTCGAAAAGGATTACCGGAGCGCCCGTGATCACCTCGAGGTGCTGCAGAAGATCGATAAAGGCAATCCGAGGTGGGACGAACTGATGGAGGTACTGGAACAGGCAACCACCGAAGAGGTGGAACGCCTGTTCAACAGCGGCGTAACCGCCTACAGCCGCGGCCAGTTCGAAGAAGCAGCGACGCTGTGGCGCAAGGTTCTCGAACTGGAACCGGAGCACACCCAGGCGAAGGAGAGTCTGGACCGCGCACAGCGGGTGCTGGACAAGCTAAAGCAGCTCAAGGAAAAGCAGGAAAACGGCAACTGAAGGCGTGAGGGCGTG
>Ga0209164_1003146_pt1 | contig 16110 bp, 17 predicted proteins | sample MTBNYHSulfiMetaG_FD_187458 | JGI IMG/M metagenome (GOLD analysis project Ga0209164, IMG submission 187458) | Enrichment culture microbial communities from rom New York Harbor, USA that are MTBE-degrading - MTBE-NYH (New York Harbor Sulfidogenic)... | ecosystem: Environmental > Aquatic > Marine >...
CTCCATGAGGACCTCATCTGTGTCGATGACATTGAGCGCTTCCATTAAATATCTGGCGTTAAATCCAACCTGAAGCGGTGGTCCTTCGTAAGCCACTTCAGCCTCTTCTTTGGCATCTCCAAAGTCTTGATGATAGGAAGACATCTCCACGGAATTCTTCTTGAGAGAAAGTTTGATTCCCTCCATCCTCTCGCTCGCCATGGTGGAAACCCGCTTCAAAGAACTGTACATTTTCTCTTTTCCCATCACTAATTTCTTATCGTTCCCTTTGGGAACCACCTGTTCGTATTCTGGAAATTCCCCATCGATCAATCGAATGACCGTGAGGGATTTTCCCATTTTAAAAAACCCGTGTGTGGAATTGAAATAGATTCCCATCTCCTCTTCTCCTTCACGGTCTCCAATGATCTTTTTAATTTCTAATATCCCCTTTTTAGGAACAATCAATCCTTTTTCAATGCCTCGAATGGGTTGATTTTCTCGATCAACAAGAGAAAGGCGATGACCATCCGTTGCTACCATTCTTAATATTTCCTTCCCTCCTTGTTTCACTTGTGTAAAAAGAACTCCATTGAGATGATAGCGTGATTCTTCGCTGGAAGCGGCAAAGGCCGTCTTTTCTATCATCTCCCGGATGAGCCGATTGGATACCGTCGAAAAATTTTCCTCTTGACAGGAAGGAAGCGCAGGATATTCCTCTGAATCTAATCCTGCAAGATTAAAGATGGATTTTCCACATTGAAGAGTAATCCATTGATTCTCTCTTTTTTGTATGTGAATGATTTCGTCGGGTAATTCCTTAACAATTTCATATAGTTTTTTTCCTGAAACGGAGGCTTTTCCTTCTTGTTGAATCGTTGCCATCAATTCTTCACGGATGCCTGTTTCTAAATCTGTTCCGGTCAGATAAAGGGAATTTTTATCCCATTCCAGTAGTATATGAGATAGGATCGGAAGGGTTGTTTTTCTTCCCGTAACACTTTGGATTAATCCCAATCCTCTTAAAAATTCTCTTCTCTCAATTTCAAAATTCATTGTCTTTGCCTCCTAATAATATTCTTTATATTTAAAATACCGTCTTCGTCGTCTATCTTTGTGGAAATGAAGAAAAAGGCACTAACTTAAAAAAAAGAAAGGGCATTTAGATGTTCAATCTCTCATGGAAGAGTTTTGGAATTTCTTCTTATTTTTTAGGCGTCCGCTCTTTCTCTTTCTTTCTCCTCATCCATTCACAATATTTACACTTGATTTACCCTACAGGGTTTATGATTTGATTCGACTCTGCAAATTTTCAACCATTTCTTTAAAGGAGGCTTCTTTGGATATCATTTCTTCCACTTTTTTAATAGAATGGAGAACGGTTGAATGATCTTTTCCTCCAAATTTTTCTCCAATTTCAAGCAAAGAGGCATTGGTTAGTTTTCGGGAGAGATACATGGCAACCTGTCGAGGGAGCACATAACTCTTATATTTTCGTTTTACCTTTAGGTCTGGAATTTTAATGTTAAAAAAGTTAGCCACGACTTTTTGAACAAGGTCGATGGAGATCAACTCCAGCTTCGGTTTAATAATATTTTTTAAAATTTCTTTGGCCGACTGGATGTCAATGGGTGTTTTGGTGAGCGAGGCAAAAGCACCGATCCGAATGAGGGATCCCTCTAAAATTCTAATATTGGAATCAATTTGAGAGGCAAGAAAGAAAGCAACGTCATTGGGGAGGGAAATATTTTCTATTTCAGCTTTTTTTCTTAAAATGGCAACCTTTGTCTCAAGGTCGGGTGGTTGAATGTCAGCGATCAGTCCCCATTCAAACCGCGATCGAAGTCTTTCTTCGAAATCAGGGATATCTTTTGGAAACTTATCACTGGTGAGGACGATTTGCTTCCGAGATTGATGAAGGGCTTCGAAGGTATGGAAAAATTCGGCTTGAGTTCTTTCTTTTCCAGCGATGAATTGAATATCATCGATCAGTAAGATGTCCATTTTTCGATATTTATTTCTGAATTCATCCATCTTTTCATAACGGATCGAATTGATCACTTCATTGGTGAACTCTTCAGAGGTGATGTAACAGAATTTTTTTACTTCGGTGAAGATTCGGTGTTGAACAATATGGTTTCCGATGGCGTGGAGGAGATGGGTCTTCCCTAATCCAACCCCGCCATAAATAAAGAGAGGGTTGTAATTCTTGGCTGGGGAGTCAGCCACCGCCAGGCAAGCTGCATGGGCAAACTGATTGCTCGCCCCTACCACAAAATGATCGAAGGTGTATTTTGGATTGAAGAGTGGCTGGGAGGGATGGGAGGCCTGTGGTTCATAGCTTGGCAAAGGTTGAGGAGTTGAATCCCTTCCGTTCATCTTTTCATTTTTAATTCGGAATTGGAGTTGACAAGATGTATGGGTCAAGAGAGACACGGCATCTTTAATACAAGGAGAATAGTGTTCGTTGATCCACTCTTTGAAGAATCGGTTCGGGACCTCCAACTCGACTTTTTCTCCTTCATTGGAGATAAAGTGAATGGGTTTTATCCAAATATCGAAATTCTGTTGACCAACTCTTTCTTTTAAAGAATCGATCACCTTAGGCCATAAATCTTCCATGAAATTGACCTTGATGGTTTGAAGTGTTGGACGAAGGGTATCGATGGAATGGGCGAGGAAGGCCCCAAAAAGAAAATCTCTTCATTTTCAATTAGTTATAAGTCTCTTTGCACAATGTTTCCACAACTGTGGATAAATGAATTTAGAGACAAAGAGGGGAAAAAATTGAGGATGAATTCATTGTATTCTAATTTGACAAAAGATATTAACCCCGTCATTTAAAAAAATCAAGCTTTTTTTGATAGGATCTATTCTTTCTCCGCCAACCTCGCAATAGCGACCACCCTTTCCCCCTCTTCAAGAGCGATCAACCTCACCCCTTGGGTGCTCCTTCCCTGAATCGGGATATCCACGGCCCGCAAACGAATAATTTTTCCCTTGTTGGAGATGACCATTAATTCATCTTCATCGACAACGGTTTTAATCCCTATCACATCTCCGGTCTTTTGTGTTCTCTTCACTGTAAAAATACCGGACCCTCCCCTATTCTGAATCCTATATTCAGAAGCCTGAGTCCGTTTTCCATAGCCATTCTCGGCGACGGTTAAAATTTGAGTGTGAGGGCCGACGACCTCCATCCCTACCACTTCATCTTCTTTGGAAATCTTAATCCCCCTGATCCCACGCGCCGTACGGCCCATATCTCTGATCTGGTTTTCAGGGAAATGAATGGCCTTTCCCATTTTGGTACCGATAAAAAGATGCTGTTTTCCATCAGTCAATTTAGTGGAGATGAGTTCATCCCCCTCATCGAGGTGAATGGCGATGATGCCACCCGAACGGGGATTGCTGTAGGCTTCAAGAGTGGTCTTCTTGATGGTCCCCTTTTTGGTCATAAAGGTGATGAAATTATCTTTCGCAAAGTCTTTAAGAGAGAGAATAGCGGTCACCATCTCCTGGGGATTGAGATGGAGAAGGTTAACAATGGCTTTTCCCCGTGTGATGCGGCCAGCTTGCGGAAGTTCATGAACCTTCATCCAGTGGATCTTTCCGGCATCTGTAAAAAATAAGATGTAATCATGCGTCGAGGCGATAAAGAGGTCTTCTACAAAATCTTCCTCTTTGACGTTGATCCCCACTTTTCCTTTTCCTCCGCGATGCTGACTTCGGTAGAGGCTGATGGGATTCCTCTTGATATATCCTGTGTGGGTGATCGTCACCACCATATCCTCTTCAGCGATGAGGTCTTCGACCCGGATTTCTGGGGCGGCCTCCACAATTTCAGTTTTCCTTTCGTCTCCAAAAGCATCTCGTATGGAGACGAGTTCCTCCTTGATCAAATTAAGAATCAATCGTTCGCTGGCAAGGAGGGCCTTCAACCGATTGATCAGCTTGATGGTCTCCTCATACTCTTCAACAATTTTACGTTGTTCAAGGTTGGTGAGCCGCTGGAGCCTCATCTCTAATATTGCCTGGGCTTGAACATCCGAAAAGGCGAATTTTTCCATCAAACGTTCTTTTGCCTCTTTCGGAGTCTTGGAGGACTTAATCGTAGCGATGATCGCATCGATATGGTCTATCGCCTTTTTCAAGCCCTCCAGGATGTGGGCCCTCGCTTCTGCCTTGTTGAGCTCAAAGCGGGATCTCCGGATGACGACCTCTTGGCGATATTGAACAAAGAAATGAAGCATCTCTTTGAGAGAGTGGAGTTTTGGCTGATTCTGATGGATGGCCAGGAGAATGATCCCGAAAGAGGTTTGCATCTGAGTGTGTTTATAAAGCTGGTTGAGGATGACCTCCGCCACCTCATTCCGCTTCAGTTCGATAACCACCCTCATCCCTTCCCTATCCGATTCGTCCCGGATATTGGCAATTCCCTCAATGGCTTTCTCTTGAACCAATTCAGCGATTCTTTCGATGAGTTTGGCTTTATTGGTTTGATAGGGAAGCTCGTTGATAACGATATTTTCACGTTCTCCTTTTCGGTCCCTCTCAATGATCGCCCTGGCTCGAAGTTGGATGACGCCCTTTCCGTTTTCATAAGCCTGACGGATTCCCTCTTTACCATAAATGAACCCTCCTGTAGGGAAGTCAGGTCCAGGAAGATGATCCATCAATTCATCGGCAGAGATATCAGGATTTTCGATCAGGGCAATGATCGCATTAATGGTTTCTACGAGATTGTGAGGAGGGATATTGGTGGCCATTCCTACAGCGATCCCCGAGGAACCGTTGACAATGAGGTTAGGGAATTTGGAAGGAAGAACAGAAGGTTCGACCAGAGATTCATCATAGTTCGGAACAAATTCAATGGTTTCTTTGTCAATATCAGCCAGTAATTCGTTGGTGAGCTTGGACATCCGGATTTCCGTATATCGCATGGCCGCCGGGGGATCGCCATCAATAGAACCAAAATTTCCTTGGCCATCGATCAGCGGATAACGGAGGGAGAAATCCTGTGCCATTCGGACAATGGCATCGTAAACAGCCATGTCGCCATGGGGATGATATTTACCAATGACGTCACCGACGATTCTCGCGGACTTTTTATAGGGCTTATCCCAATCATTATTTAACTCGTTCATGGCATATAGAATCCTGCGATGAACGGGTTTCAGGCCGTCCCTCACGTCTGGCAGGGCTCGCCCGATGATGACGCTCATGGCGTAGTCCATATAGGACTTTTTCATCTCATCTTCAATATTGACAGGGATGTGCTCAATCGCAATGTTCACGGAAGCTCCTAAAATGATGTATGGCCGGAAAGAACCCCTTCACTCATCTTTTAATTTATCTTTTATTTAAGTTACAGGGTGAGATGATTGGTATGCGGTCGTCTCCGGTAGGCCCTACCCTTCTGGGTGGAGCGCTTCAATATTAATAACAAAACTTAATATAAAAACCCCTTCCCTGTCAATAAAATTTAGCAGCTATTCTTGACAATAATCATAAATATGGTTTAAATTGAAAATTCAATCATTTCATAAAAAATAAGATAATCTAAAAAAGAGGGATTCAATGAAAAGAACCTATCAGCCCAGCAACCTCAGGCGGAAAAGGACCCATGGGTTTTTGGAGAGGATGAGCACCAGAAGCGGTCGCAATGTTTTAAAGCGGAGACGGTTGAAAGGGAGAAAGAGATTGACCGTTTAGACCTCCAATTCCTGAGGATGGAAAGAAAAAACACTCATCAGCAGATAGAAGTTAACGAGGATAGCCTTGAAAGGATCCTTCAGTTTTACAAAAAAGGAGAGGATCAGCTCTCCTCAGGATTTCAGAAAGGTGATGAGGGTAGGCAGGAGGCTTTCTTCTCAGAATTTCATACTCTTTATAAAGAAAAATGATCATCTTTTTCACCGGCTGGGGATTGTCGTAAAAAAAGAAATTGGTCCGGCGACTTTCCGGAATCGAATGAAGCGTTATATACGGGAGTTTTTTCGCCTCCAGAAGCATCAGATCAAAGGCTCTTACGATATTATTTTGATGGTTAAAAAGGGATGTTCGATCAATCGATATCAGGAAGCAGAGGAAGAACTAAGAGGGCTCTTCGTTTTATGAAAAAGAGAACAATCTATGAGATCACCAAAGAAGGAATCATCATTCTGATTCATCTCTATCAATATTCGTTTTCAATACTCTTTGGACCCTGCTGCCGTTTCAATCCATCCTGTTCTTCTTATGCGTTGCTATCGATTCATCGTTTCGGAATCATAAAGGGGGCCTGGCTCATTTTCAAAAGACTTATCAAGTGCCACCCCATCCATCCCGGTGGATACGATCCCGTTCCCGATATGATCAAAAAATCTTAAAAAGGAGATATAGGTTAAGGTACATATGGAAAAAAGAGCTATCTATGCGATATTATTAACTTTTTTCATTATAATGTTTTGGACTGTCATCCAGTCAAAGTTCTTTCCCCAGACACCCAGCAAGCCAGAGACAAAGGATGTAAAAAAGGAACAGATTGCTTCAGCAGAGAAGGTTGTCGAAAAAAAGGAGCGGGTGAAAGAATTAAAGCCTCCTGCAAAACCAGAGGTTGTTGTCGAAAAAAAGGAAGTGTCTGTCGAAACAAAGTATTATTGGGCAGTGTTTACCTCTGAGGGTGCAAGATTAAAACATTTCAGGCTTAAGAAATATGAAGACAGAGTTGAAGAATCTATCTTGACGATAAAACTGATCCAGCTTGTTCAGAACATCTTGGGCAAAAAAGAGGAAGAACCCAAAAAACCAGTTCCCCTCGATCTGGTGAATACGAGCGAGAAAGAAGGGCTTCCATTAGGACTCACCTTTAATGAATCGGGCACCCCCCCCTCTGAGGGAAACTGGGAGGTAGATAGAGAACAACTCCGTTTGATCGGCAATGGTGAAAAGGGTGAGATCATTTTTACAAAGAGTTTCGAGAATGGGTTAAAGGTCATCAAACGATATCGGTTTAACTCAGAGCAATACGCCATCGGTCTGGAAGTGGAGATTGAAAACAATTCTTCAAAAGAGGTCAACAGCCCATTGGGGTTGCAGTGGATTGGTAAAATTGAGCTGGTAAAATTGGCTGATGAAGCAAATAAAGACTATGGATTGAAATATGCCTTTTTTAAGAATCAAAAAGTGGAAAAGAAGGACCTCGGAGGGACAGGTTCTTCAGGCTGTACACCTGGCTGTGGAACGAAAAAAAGAAACATGGAACCCTTTGAATTTTCTGATAAAGGTGAATTGAAATGGTTTGCCTTCGAAGGAGAATATTTTACAGCCCTATTGATTTCACCTCCCTCACAAACGAGCCTTTCTTTATTGGTAAAGGGTGATGAAAAGAATCTTTTAAAAGCCAATTTAATCAATGCTCCGGTGTCCATTCTTCCAATGCAAGCGATAAAGGTTCCATTCCAGATTTATCTCGGTCCAAAAGAGATTGATCGATTAAAGGAACTCGGTGCCGATGCGGAAAAATTAGTCGATTTTGGTTGGTTTACCATTGTTGCCAAACCCCTGCTCTGGTTCTTAAAACTTACCAACAAGATTACAAGTAATTTTGGAATCGATATTCTTATTCTCAGCATCCTGATCAAAATCATATTTCTCCCCCTGACACAGTTCAGCATGAAATCGATGAAGGAGATGCAGAAGGTACAGCCGGAGATGAGTCGGCTCAAAGAACAGTACAAAAATGACAAGGCGAGGGTTCAGCAGGAGATCATGCTCCTCTATAAGAGAAGGAAGATCAACCCCATGAGCGGATGCCTGCCTATGCTCATCCAACTACCCGTATTTATTGCACTTTACAATGCTCTTCAATATACGATTGAGATGAGACATGCCCCCTTCTTTTTCTGGATCAGGGACCTTGCTGCCAGAGATCCAATCTATATCACCCCACTTATCATGGGTGCAACCATGGTCCTCCAGCAAAAGATGACCCCCACGGCAACTGATCCAACACAAGCCAAGATGTTTCTGCTAATGCCGGTGATGTTTACTTTTCTTTTCCTCAATTTTCCGTCTGGTCTGGTTTTATACTGGTTGGTCAATAATGTCTTATCGATCGCTCATCAGTATTACATGAATAAGAAAACATGAGGTTTGAATCTTGGAAGAGATTGAAATTGCAAAACAACTCACAATAGGGATGCTGAACCGGATGGGGCTCAAGACTGAGGTGGATGGATTTTTTAAAGAAGGAAGCATCCTTCTCGAGATTAAAGGAGATCGGGAGGGAATTCTCATCGGAAAATATGGTCGCACTCTCGAAGCCCTTCAGATGCTTATTAACCGAATGGTCAATAAACAGCTAAAAACCTCCAGAAGGGTACTCATTGATATTGACGATTACCGGAAGAGAAGAGCTGACAGTATGTTCAATATGGCCCAGCGATTGGGTGAAAAGGTAAAAAAAACAGGCCATTTCATAACCGTGGGCCCATTTAATGCTCATGACCGAAGGATCATCCATCTCACCCTTAAGGAAGATCCTTCCATCAAAACGGAGAGCCTTGGGGAAGGGGATCTCAAAAAAATCAAGATTATCCCAATAAAGGAAGAGGGGTAAGATAATAAAACCACATGAATAACGGTGAATAGAGGCTCCTCACTCAATTCTGAAAAAAAACCTCCATCCGATCAAGAAGAGACGATTGCCGCCATTTCAACACCATTTGGGGAAAGTGGTATTGGAATCGTCCGCTTAAGTGGTTTCTCAGCGGAATCCATTGCCAGAAAATTATTCAAGCCTAAAAGTGATCAACCCAATTTTATTCCCCATCATTTCCATTATGGAGAGCTTATTGACCCCAAAAGTGGAAATCCTGTTGATGAAGTGTTGATTGTTTTGATGAAATCTCCAAAGACCTATACCCGGGAAGATATTGTGGAAATCCAGTGTCATGGGGGATATCTTATTTTACAGAAGGTTTTGGAAATAGTATTGAGGGAGGGGGCCCGGATGGCACTTCCCGGAGAATTTACAAAGAGGGCTTTTCTCAATGGCAGAATAGATCTTACCCAGGCTGAGGCAGTGGTCGATCTTATCAGGGCTAAAACTCAGACCAGCCTTGTGATTGCGAGCCAACAGCTTAGAGGATCACTATATAGGGAAATGAACGAACTCAGATCACGCCTTGTCGAACGTTTGGCGCTGATCGAAGCCCATATTGATTTCCCAGAAGAAGAGATCGAACCGATTGCTTTTAGAAAATTTGAGGAAGACCTTAAGAAAATGGTCTGTCAGATGGAGGAATGGATTGCATCTTATGAGGAGGGAAAGATCTTTCGCGAAGGGATCTCCTGTGCGATCGTTGGGAAGACCAATGTCGGTAAGTCGAGCCTCCTCAATGTATTGTTGAAAGAAGAGAGGGCTATTGTGACCCCGATCCCAGGGACGACCAGGGATGTTATTGAGGAAGTCCTGAATATTTATGGTATTCCAGTGCGTTTGATGGATACGGCAGGTTTGAGAAAGCCCGCGGATTCCATTGAGCAGGAGGGGGTCAGGAGGGCGAAAGAGCGGGTGGTTGACTCTGATTTCGTTCTGCTAATGCTCGATGGAAGTCGAGCACTCGACGATGATGATAAGGGGATATTCGAAGAAATTAAAGGCAAGAAGAAGGTGGTTATCCTCAATAAAAAGGACCTTCCTTTGAAGATTACAATAGAAGGAGTGAAGAGATTTTTTCCGGAAGATCCCATTATCTCAACCTCGGCTTTAAAAAACGAAGGGATTGATGATCTTAAGAAGACTATTTATACCTCCTTGGTTCACCGAGATGTGAGGGCAACACCAGAGCATCTAATCGTAGCCAATATCCGCCATAAGACTGCCATTGCTCAAGTTAAGGACAATCTTAACAGTGCAGTAAAGGGTCTGGAAGAAGGGACTTCCCTTGAGTTCATTGCCTTTGAAATCCGCTCTTCATTGGAAGCCCTCGGAGAGTTGGTTGGAGAGACAACTACAGAGGAGGTATTAAACCGCATCTTCGAACAATTCTGTATCGGTAAATAATGTTTCACGTGAAACATTCATCCCCCCATATCCTCCTCATCAACCCCTGGATAAGCGATTTTGCAGCTTATAATTTCTGGATAAAGCCACTTGGACTTCTATATATTACCAGTCTCTTAAGGGATAGTAAGTTTCGAATCACCCTGATAGATTGCCTCGATTTCTCAATAAAAACCAAAAAATATGGAGATGGAAAGTTTTTTAAAACAAAGATTGAGAAACCTCTTCCGTTCAAATCCATCCCACGAAATTATAGCCGGTATGGAATTCCTGAAGAAATCCTGTTGAAAAGACTTTCATTCCTTGAAGAACCAGATCTCATTTGTGTTACTTCAGGGATGACTTACTGGTATCCGGGAGTATTCAAAATAATTGAAATTGCAAAGAAATTGTTTAAAAAGACACCGGTAATTCTAGGCGGAATCTATGCAACCCTCTGTTATGAACATGCTGTGAAATTTTCAGGCGCGGATATTGTCTTTAACGGAAGAGGGGAGTTAGAGGCAGTTAAATTAATTTCAAAATTAACTAATTTTGAACTCCGAACTCCTGTACGGAACGGTTTCAAACCGTTCCCTACCGAACTCCGAACGGATCTTTATCCCGCCTTCGACATTTATCCTCAAATTGATTACATGTGTATCGCTACTTCCAGAGGGTGCCCATTTAAATGTACTTATTGTGCCTCCCCATTTTTAACAAAGAGTTTTATAAAAAGGGATCCTTTAAAAGTGGTTGATGAAATTGAATACTGGACAAGTAAATATCGAGTTAGTAATATTGCCTTCTATGACGATGCCCTTCTCATCGAGCCATCTAAACATTTCACTCTTATCATAAAAGAGGTCATTAAAAGGGGGATTCAATGCAATTTCCACACACCTAATGCGATCCATATTAAAGAAATAGATGAGGCAGTGGCTGCCCTCCTATTTTGTGGAGGATTTAAAACCATCTGTCTCGGCTTTGAAACATCGAACAAAACCAAACAGATCGAAACCGGAGGGAAAGTTGACAATCGGGAATTCCGACAGGCGATTAAACATTTAAAAAGGGCAGGGTACTCAGGCGAAGAGCTTGGAGTTTATATAATGGTCGGGTTGCCAGGCCAAAGGGTAGGGGAGATTGAGGAGAGTATTGCTTTTGTGGAAGAGACCGGGGCAAAGCCAGTGTTAGTGGAATATTCCCCCATCCCTCATACTCCTTTGTTTGAAAAGGCAAAGAGGATGTCATCATTTGATCTCGAAAATGAACCTCTATTTCATAACAATTCCATACTGCCCTGCCAGTGGGAAGGGTTCACAACAGGAGATTATAGAAGGTTGAAGGAAAAATTGAGGGGAAATAAATGAAACCGTATGAAATTACAAAGAATATTTTTATTGTGGGAGGTCCGGACATCACGGATGGTCGGGATGGTTGCGTCTACCTCATGAACCTGGAGCAACTAATATTAATTGATACTGGGGCAGGGTGGAGTGTTGAAAATATTATTGGCAATATTAAAAAATTGGGATTTGATCCCAAAAATTTGGCTAAAATAATTTTAACCCACTGCCATATCGATCATATTGGAGGGACCCCAGAAATCAAAAAGAGGTTTGACTCTAAGATATATATTCACAACCTAGATGCTCCACCTGTTGAAACTGGAGATCCGATTCTGACGGCGGCCAAATGGTATCAAACAAGTTTCCCGCCCACTCTTGTTGATGTGAAATTAAATTCTCCGGAAGAAACACTAATTATTGGCGAAAATAAGATCGTTTGTCTCCATACACCTGGTCATACTCCGGGATCAATATGCATCTATTTGGATAAAGATGGAAAGCGAATTCTTTTTGGTCAGGATCTTCATGGTCCATTGCTTTCGGAGTTTGGTTCGAGCCTCGATGATTATGGCCGTTCCACCAAGAAATTACTCGACCTCGATGCGGATATCCTCTGCGAAGGCCACTTTGGAATTTACAAGACAAAGAAAGATGTAAAGAATTATATTCTTTCCTATCGCCGCCAATATGGAGTTGCTTGAGCCTGTATTACAAAGCTCAGTTCTTTCCCAAAAATATTCTTGACAAAAGAGTATTTATATCATACTCTTTTCCGAGGAGTATAAAATTGTGGGGTTTATATGGCAAAATACTCAAAGAAAGTTCAAGTTTTACTGACCGAGCAACAATTAAAGGACCTCGAAGAGATTGCTTCCAGGAATCATAAAAAGCTCGGCACCCTTGTCCGTGAAGCCATTGAAGAGTACCACCTCAAGAAAAAGAAGCAGCAGGAGATTGCCGAAGCCGTGGACCGGCTCCTGTCCCTTCCTGAAGTTCCAGCCCCAGAGAATTGGGAAGAATTTGAAAAGGGACTTGCCAAGACACATGGATTCCATGAATGAGCAGTCCCATCTATTTCATTGATACAAATATTTTTCTCTACTCTATCGGTAGAGACCATCCACTGAAATCGGCCTCTGTCACTTCAATTCGTCGCATTCGGGACGGTCAAATCACGGCTGTTATAAATACAGAAATCATCCAGGAGATACTCTATCACTTCCAGTCAATCAAGCAACTTCCTATTGGAGTTCGATTGGCAAAAGATGCGGTTTCATTGTCTTCTCGAATCTTGCCAGTGGAAGAAACAGATTTGTTACTCGCCATTGAGCTCCTGGAGGCCTATCCTAAAATTCAAACAAGGGATGCTTTCCATGCCGCCACCATGATCCATAACGGGATAACAGAGATCATCTCCACCGACCCTCACTTCGACCTCATTCCTGAAATCAGAAGAATCGACCCGGCAAAACTCGGTTGAGATGATTTTTTGCTGAACAAGAAAAAGAAAAGATGTCCTTCCCTAATTAGGGATAGGAGAGATTATTATGGATGACACATAAGTTGGAATGCCCATGATAGGGAGACTTATTATCCATACAATATTATACTAACCTGTATAATGCACTTATGTATAATGTTTTTGGTCCCTCTTTTTTTGCCTATAATGTGGGAGAGACTGATTGCTGGAAGAGCAAGGGACCTTGAAGATGTGAAATCCATTCTCTTAAAAAACCCGAAGTATGATTTAGTCTATATGAAAAGGTGGCTGAAGCAATTTGACAAATCGTTGGGGGGGAGATTCTTAAAAATATTTAGAAACATAGAGAAGGAGATCCATAACTGACATGGATCTTGAGGTCACAATTTGTGATTTCAAGATAAATAGAGATTAATGAGCCTGTTTTCCTCAAAACTTCATGTTCAGCCTCACTTCAAATGAGAAGGCTGAGGTGGTCGCAAATTACAACCACCTCATAAAGCACACGAGGTCAGTCTATCGCCATTACGTCCCTCCATCGTTGTTCCTATAACGAGAATCTAAAAATTCCTTGACTTTTATCTATTTTTGGGTTTATAAATACATAATTGAATTTAAAAATCATTGGAGGTAATTAAATTGAATAATTCTTTCAATTCAAGGGCAGTTTCAAAAATTATTGGGACTCCAATAAGAGTAATTGATTATTGGGATCGGACAAACTTCATTAAGCCTTCTATTAACGAAGCATCTGGGTATGGTTCAATGAGGTTATATTCCTTTACAGATCTCATTCAGTTTAAGGTAGCAAAATTTTTAAGAGATCAGGGCTTATCCTTACAGAAGATACGAAAAAGTCTTAATTATCTGAGAAAACATCTTCCGGAGATTGAGAAGCCATTAGCCCAGTTGAGATTTTTGACAGATGGAGAAACGATCTTTGTTCTTACTAATAGAGACAGAAAAATCATTGATACTCTGAAAAAAGGGCAGTTTGTCTTTACCATTGCCATTGAGGAATTGATAAACGATCTGAAAGGGAAGACTTCAAAAATGACAACGGATAGAGTCTATACCGTTAATGTCTCAAAAAAGCGGTTCAAGGTCATTCTTCATCCAGATCTTGAAGATGGTGGCTATTGGGTTGAATGTCCAGAACTCCATGGATGTTCTTCTCAGGGAGACAGTGTTGAGGAGGCTTTGGATATGATCAGGGATGCCATTAAGAGGCATCACGAAGTGGAGGAGGAATTGGAAAGAGGGGCACACCGGAAAAAGAGGGTTGCATAATATGACAGGTTTCCATAACCTAAACCGAAGAGGACTTTTTAAATATACTTTAAAGTTCGACATATTGTGTCTATAATTTTTCTAAACAAGGGTTAAAAAAATGAAAAAGATTATTAAAACACATAACTATTCAGATCTCATCACCGACCTAACATCTCTCATAGAGCAGGGGCGAAAAGCAGTAGTCCGACATGTGAATACAACCCTGGTTGCGACTTACTGGCTCATGGGAAGGAGAATTGTGGAGTTTGAGCAAAAGGGGAAAGAAAGGGCAGAGTATGGTGAAGCTTTGTTAAAACATATTTCAGATGATTTGATGAAACAATTCGGAAAAGGATGGGGTGAGCCTCATTTAAGAGCAGTTCGACAGTTTTATTTAATTTATCGAGACATTGAGAAACGCTACACACTGTGTAGCGGATCCGAGGATTTAAAAAAACCAGATATTCGACACACACCGAGTAGCGAATTAATATCTACTGAAATTTTATTTGATAGAGCCCTATTACTTTCCGTAGGATCTTTTAATAGAATATTCCCTTTATCGTGGTCCCATTACCGACTCCTGATGCGTCTTGAAGAGCTTTTTCAACGAGAATTTTATGAGGGGGAATGTATTCGCGGGAACTGGTCGGTGAGGCAACTGGACAGACAGATTCAGTCTATGCTTTATGAAAGAACAGCTTTATCTAAACGAAAGTTATCAGTTATTGCTAAAGCCCATAAGAAGTCTACCACACCCAGACCGGAAGATGAAATTAAAGATCCTTATATTCTGGAATTTCTTGGATTAAAGGACGAATATTCTGAATCACAGTTAGAAGAGGCTTTAATTAAATACATGGAACATTTCCTTCTTGAATTAGGAATTGGATTTGCATTTGTCGCAAGGCAGAAGAGAATTACTCTTGAAGGGAGCCATTACCGCCTCGATCTTCTTCTCTATCACCGAATCTTACGATGCCTTGTAGCGATAGATTTGAAGATTGGTGGATTCAACCATGCCGATGCGGGGCAGATGAACCTTTATTTGAATTACCTGAAAGACAAGGAAAAATTACACGGAGAAAATGATCCAGTGGGTATTATTCTCTGCACCGATAAAAAGAGGACGGTTGTCGAGTATGCCCTCGGTGGCATGAGCAATAAGATATTTGCCTCAAAATATAGATTACAATTGCCAGACCCTGAAGTTCTTAAGACCGAGGTAGAACACGAACGCAAAAGACTTTTAGAAATGAAAATCGTAGAAAAAGTTTAAAAGATTACTCTTACACGCTACAAAATAGAAATAGATATGGAGATCTTGAGTGAAGACCAAATAAAACGCCAGGATTTTGTTGGCCGGAATGTCCCCCCTCAACCCCTCCCTTCTTGGCGGAGGAAGGGGGACCAATAAAAAATGATATTTCATTTCCGGGAAGCCCCGCCCCTATACAGGCGTGGAGCTTCACAATCAGATTTATAATCTCGTGAAATGACTCACTCCTTCAGAAAAAGAGATAGAATGGAACATCGAAATGATCGGGGATATTAGAGAGACCATCCAATACTGGCTTGACGATCAATTTAGATCGTTGATGAGTTGGGATTTTATCCATGAATTAAATCGAACTAATGGTGGTGCTTTTTTAACGAATTTTACTAATGTGATAAAGAAATAATCAGGCCTCATTTCCCTTTCCCATAGTGATTGTGGACGTACCATGATTTATCTTGATTACAATGCGACGACGCCGGTGTTACCGGAGGTACTGGAAGCAATGATGCCTTACCTTACCTCGGAGTGGGGCAATCCATCTAGCACATATAAGTTCGGCTCAAAATTGAAGACGGTGATCGAGGCGGCGCGGGCACAAGTAGCAGATTTGGTCGGAGCGTGTACACGCTACCTATTCATGAGCTAAAAAAGGGGGTAAAATTGGGTGACACTTTTGGTTGATGTGGACCTTGATATATCCCTTGGATCGGAGCCAGGA
>Ga0209164_1003148_pt1 | contig 16105 bp, 16 predicted proteins | sample MTBNYHSulfiMetaG_FD_187458 | JGI IMG/M metagenome (GOLD analysis project Ga0209164, IMG submission 187458) | Enrichment culture microbial communities from rom New York Harbor, USA that are MTBE-degrading - MTBE-NYH (New York Harbor Sulfidogenic)... | ecosystem: Environmental > Aquatic > Marine >...
CCAGCTGTACGACTCCGGGCTGATCATTTCGCCAGTGGATAAATCGAATGCCGATCAAATCATTTTCGGCAGCACGAAAAACAATTATCACGGCTGGGCTTATGGGATCACCGATCTGGTGACCGCCATTGCGGAGAGCGACAGCCGCCAGATCAAACCCGGCCGTGAAGATTGCAGGAATTTAGCTCGTCTGATTCAAAGATTGTCCCCCAAAGCGGCGATCCTGCTGCATGGAAAAGTGCTGAAGAATTTCTTGCCGTTTGTGGGACAGCCTGTTCCGCGCAGCAATTCCGGCCGGTTAGGCAGGCTGATCGCAGATTGTCCCACTGAATTTTTTAACATTGCTTTTCCCCATGGCAACGCGATCCCATCAAGCGATAAAGTGGTGCATTACAGAGAGGTTAAGCATTATCTGGAAACGCTTGAACAATCGGTGCGATAAAACGAAGTTGCAGGATAGCTGGAGCGTACATGAACAGGGTGGGCGAAGAGCCCGTCAAGATCGGCATGCCGGTCGAGATGGTCACCCGCCGCATCCGTCAGGACGGCGACGAACGCGGGATGCTGATTTATGGGTATAAGTTCAGGCCGGTGTTAGGGGTGTAAGACCGCGCCGTTTGGTTGTGAAGATGAAGCGCTCTCCAGAGATGGAGGGCGCTTTTTTAATTTGAAATTCTTTTCGTAAGATGCTATACTTCTTATAAGTAATGGGGAACATTGAACACAACTCTGTCCAGCAAATTTAATAAGTTGTCTCCGTTCCGAAAAGCTTGAAGCGTTGCAAAATGTATTATGTGAAATTGATTATTAACAGTAATCATATCTGTTTGCGCACTGAAAGCAGAGTGAATTGGATAGTGTCCTTGGCAGAAATGTCAGTTGCAGGGGTTTGTTTGCCTCAAATGGGACCACGGGAGGAGGTCGTGGTAGTCAGTTTTAATGCCTAAGAACGAAAGACTACCGATTCGAACCCTCAATCAGCCATACAAGAACAAATTATTTCAATTTTGTTCTCTTCTATCTGGTTGGAGGGGTCATATTTGACTGCTCCCGTGCTAAGTTCAGACAACAAATGTTTTGAATGGATATAACAGGCTGGTTTTCTACACTCAAGGATTACGCAATCCTAATATCACCTATGAAGGTCGATTGATTTTGCTGTCCAACAATCTCAATTGATAACTAAAAGAAAGAAGGGCCAAATGCGCAGACCATTTTTCAACCGCCGTATTAGCCAGGTTGTCTATGCATTGCTGATTGTGAGTATATTGCTTTTGATTTTAAACATGAAGTCACAAGTACAGCCAGTTAACGCAAAAGATAGGGTGATAGATGAACGGATCTCTAAGGCTGTTGATCAGTCATTTTCTAATAAATCAGTACTTGGGGAGCTGGGATCCGTTGTAAATGAATTATCTATCTTTAATTCATCTATAAATGAGGATGAATTAAAAAATGTGGTTTTGGAAAAATTATACCCTTATACTGAGAATGGCAAATATAGTGAGTTGATTGAGACTTTGATAATTGATGGAGATTGGGCATTAGTAATAGTAAATTTAAAAAATAATATTACTAACGAAGAAAGTGCGCTAGGCTCAATATATTGTCTAGCGTATAAAGAAGGCGATATTCTCGAGGTACGAAGCACTCAGGATGAATCATTTTCCTCATGGATAGATATAGCTCCAGATACGATAGTGCATAAATCTTTGCGTGTGTACCTTCAAGATGTATATGGGTTGAAAGTTAGTGGTAGTAACATTATTAATGCGTCGGCGTCAATGGACCTAAAACTTCCATGGTATTCTAACAATAACCCAAAATATATTAGTGGATATTTATATAATGAAGGCACCCATACAGGGCAAGATAGTTATGCACAAGACTGGAGTCTAGTTAATAATGATGTGGCTGCGGTTGCAGGCGGAACTGTAACAGATTCTGTTTGTGACCTTCCAAACATGAGGGATGACTCAAAAGGATATGGAAATTATATCCAAATGAACATTGGGGATAATACTCTCGCGTTATATGCCCACTTGCAAAGTTGTAATATGAGTGTTGGAGCTACATATAACCAAGGTGATAAGGTTGGCGTATCAGGTACATCTGGATATTCTTCAGGGCCACATCTTCATTTTCGATTGCGTGATACTAGCAGAAATCCAATCCTTGCTGAACCAATTTCTGGATATTCTAATATACAAAAGGCTACAAATTATTATTCAAATAATACAATTATTGGTAGTTCTTGTTCGGGTCCGACATTGAATTCACCCTCTATTGATTACGTCTCCTCATCTCAATCTATAACCTTCTCATGGTCGGGGCCGAGCAATTGTATTTACCAAGGATACCAATTCAGGGTAAAAGATACATCTAATATGGATTCAGGAGGAACCACAATATATGATGAAGGTCAAGGAGGAACGTCGGTCGCCAAGACCTTTGACACGCAATACAATAACAAGGATTTGTATTGGGGAGTGCGCACGGCAAACCCACTCAGCCCCAATTGGTCTGTCCGCCATTTCCGCATCCAACCAACACCTGCTAACGGGGTCTGGACAGCGAAGTATTATTCCGGATCATCTGGTTGGTGGGATCCGAGCAGCCTGAGCAATGCTACTCCAAATTGTCAGGAAACGTTGAGCGGTGGTTTGGATAAAAATTACGGCACTAATGCCCCATGTGGGGGAATGAATGGTGATGATTGGGTTGGGGACTATACTGCAACAGTCAACTTTTCCTCTGGAAATTACGTGTTTTATTCAGAGCACGATGATGGGTTCAAGTTTTGGTTGAACGGTCAAAATAAGAGTGAGTTTGGTGGAAGTGGCAATAATTGGATTTGTAACGGAAATGGTGGCTTTTCACTAAATGGTAATCAATCTCTACGTGCCATGTTGCGAGAAGAAGGCGGAGATGCAAGGATTCGCTTGACATGGGATACAAATGTTAGCGTTTGTGTTCCACCGTCTGCACCTTCAAATTTAACGGCAGTTGGATCTCTAACCCAGATTAATCTTTCCTGGCAGGATAACTCATCGGATGAAACTAATTTCCGAGTGGAGCGCTCGCCGGATGGAGTAAATAACTGGGGGGAAATCGCTACGGTCTCTGCAAATTCATCAAGTTACGCTGATACCGGGCTTACACAGAACATCCGGTATTATTACCGGGTCAAAGCGTATCGAAGTAATGGGGATAAAACCTCGGATTACAGCAATATTGCCAACGCATTCAGTGGAAAACCTGGTGATGCCAACGGAGATAATAAAGTTGATGGTCTTGATTATATAACCTGGTTGAACCATTATGGCGAGACAACTTCCAAAGGCCCTTCTGAAGGAGATTTCAACAATAGTGGTTTTGTAGATGGTATCGATTATGTAATCTGGCTTAATAATTATAACAAGTAAAAAAGTCATCTTCAGGAGGCGGAATGATGATTTCCAATAAATTACATACCACAGCGTTTAAATTTTCCTGGTTCCGCAGGGTTGTCAATATTCTAATGGTTTTATCCTTATTCACAGCAGGAGCATTTAAATATACTGATACACTGGCACAAGCACAAACAGTAAGAATTTTTCTTAGCCCTGCTTATGAAACTTTTCCCACTAATACTACTCTCAGTCTTATGCTAGATGCCGGTTCTTACCAAATCGGGTTTGTCAGAATCGATCTTACTTTTGATCCTTTGATAATCCAATTAATGGATGAAATACAAACAACAAGTATGTTAAATACAGTAATCTCAAAAACGAGTAAGAACAACGCCAACTCAACTGGTTCTATCGAGATAGTTCTTGCAATCCCTCCTGGAGACCAACCACCCACAGGCATAATTGAATTGGCTAAATTGCCCATTGGTACAGTAACTGCCTTGACTAACAAGCATGCCAATATATCTGTGGTTGATCAGAATGTTCAAATTGTTGATATGGATGAAACAGAACTTCCTTATTTTATCGAACCATTTACAACTGTCTTAAATCCGACTCCTCCTCCGGCACCTGGCTTGTTCTCGCCAATAAACAACTATATTACAAACCTTACTACGCCTACATTTACATGGGTAAAAGTTCCGCGCGGTGACTATTACGAGATACAGATTGACGACACTACCGCCTTCAGTACTCCCCTTGTTCAATCACATAAAGGGTTATCGGGTGAGTTATCTTACACTGCCCCCCCTTTACTTCCTGGGAGCTATTATTGGCGTGTGCGAGCTTACAATGTTAACGATGAACCAGGTGCCTGGAGTGCTAAACGTGAAATTGTGATCGACACAACGCCGCCATTATCGCCCATTCTCAGAACTCCAACTGACAATACCTCTGTTCGAGGTAGTCCATTGTTTAGATGGTATAGGTCCGCTACAGCAGTGCGTTATCAATTCGAATATGATGACAACAATGACTTCTCAAGTCCAATCTATACATCAAGTGAACTAAAAGCCCTGGCACATAAACCGCCTACTCCGGCCGTAGGAACTTACTACTGGCATGTCCGGGCCAGAGATTTAGCCGGTAATTGGAGTCCATGGAGTACATCTCGAACTATTAATATCTTGCCATTGATCCCCGCCGCCTCAATTTTAGTCTCACCTCCTAAAGGCTTCGTAACCAATGATAATACCCCTACCTTTACATGGAATCCTGTGCCATATGGCAATACATACGAGGTTCAGATCGCTACAAACACAACATTCACCAAAAATCTTCAGACCATAACAATTGGAGTTGGAGAATTATCCTTCACTTCAAACCCTCTTGCAAATGGCAAGTACTACTGGCGCGTGCGAGCTTACAATGTCAACGATGAACCAGGTGCCTGGAGTGCCTACAGATACTTCACAGTTACCGCGCCTTAATTAATGTATTAAATTCTGTTATTAGATATTGATCGTAATTTGAAAATTCATTATTTCCGGTATAGGTATAAATTTAGGCCGGCGGTAAGTGCCTAAACTGGTTGCACTATGAAACCCGCATAATAGATGAAGTATGATGTAATTTTCATCTTGCGATTAGTTTAGGATCATTCGCGCATAAGCAGCGCTCTCCCAGTGTGGAGGGCGCTTTTTGGTTGCGCGGATTTTTTGGAGGAGTTATAATCAACTGGGTTAGGAGAAATTATGAATATAGCCCTTTCCCTGACAAAACCCACGCCCGCACAAAAAGAGTCACGCCTGATAACTTAAGGAGCACGAGATGACAACCAGCAAGCCTAGCAATAAACCATTAGAGGCCCTCGTACGTAAGGCAAAGCCCACCAAGAAGGAAATTGAAAAAGTAATTGAAAAGACAAAGAGTAAGGCCGAAGAATATGCTCTCGATCCGAAGAAGGCCAAGAGATTACTCGACGACGCGGTAAAGAAGACAAAGAGCTATAAAATAAACAGAGGCCCTTTAGCAGAAGTCTGGAGTTACCTTACAACCCTCTTTCGCTTGCTGAGAGCTTATATTCGAAGAGATTATCGGGACATACCGTGGGGATCCATAGTGCTGGTAATAGTTGCGATCATCTACTTTGTATCGCCAATTGACATGATTCCTGACATACTTCCTGGCGGGCTTGTTGATGATGCAGCGGTAATTGCGTTTGTCGTAGCACAAATAAAGCTGGATTTGGATAATTTCCTGGCTTGGGAAGTCGAGCGGTCGGACGACGAAAGTGACAGCGAGGAAGTTAAGTCGGAGCCTACGTAGGCTGTGCCTCTACTCATGGTAAGACACCCAATATTGTAGTGCGCGCGGATCAAGTCAGATATACGGGTATAAGTTCCGTCTGGCGTTAGGAGCTTAAGCCCTCACCGCTATTTGAAAAGATGAAGCGCTCTCCCATTGGGAGGGCGCTTTTTCAACTCGAGATAAGAATTCAGTGGGCTGGACACCGCCGCCAAACCGCGGTTGAGCACATGGGTATAGATCATTGTCGTTTTGACATCTTCGTGCCCAAGCAGTTCCTGCACGGTGCCAAAGACCGCTTTCAACAAGTGGGTCGCAAAATATTGACATAAGGTGTTGGGTATAGTCTGCGAAGATTGCAGGAATTTGGTTCGTCTGATCCAAAGGTTGTCCCCCAAAGCGGCGATCATGCTGCATGGAAAAGTCCTGAAGAATTTCTTGCCGTTTGTTGGGCTGCCTGTCCCGCGCAGCAATTCCGGCTGGTTAGGCAAGCTGGTTGCAGGCTGTTCCACTGAATTTTTTAATATCGCCTTTCCCCATGGCAACGCGATCCCATCGAGCGACAAAGTGGCGCAGTACAGAAAGGTTAAGCATTATTTGGAAACGCTTGAACTGTCCGGACGATAAAACGCAGTTTTAGGATGTCTGGAGCGTACGTGAACAGGGTGGGCGAAGAGCCTGTCAAAATTGGTATGCCGGTCGAGATGGTCACCCGCCGCATCCGCCAGGGTGGCGACGAACGCGGGATGTTGATTTATGGGTACACGTCTGTGCGCTTTCGGCGTAAGTTTAGGCCGGTGCTTGCCGGCCCGCGGTAAAATCTGTTATTCTTATGACAAAAAAAGCGCCTTCCCGAAAATGGAGGACACTTCTCATTTCGATTTCGGGTAAAATCAAAAAATCAGATCACCACCGAAAATAACTGGCGCGCTGGTCTATGGTATCTGTATCCAGGCGGAAGATAAAAATGTCTTGCCGGAAGGAATAATAAGCAGATGAGTACTTTATTCCCCGATACCCACCCCAAAATGGAAGCCCTGCAAATTGAATTATGGCGGGCAGCCAGCCCCACCCGGAAAATGCAAATGCTGGCGCAACTCAACCAACCGCTCCGTTTGTTGGCCATGGCAGGTTTGCGCTCGCTATATCCCCGGGCCGGCCAAGCTGAACTGCACCGCAGGCTGGCAGGCCTGCTGCTTGGAGAAGAAATCGAATGTAAGGTCTATGGAGAACTGCCAGATGCAAAATGAATCGATTGAAGCCATAAACCAGGTTACACAGGTTCTCGAGAAACTGAACATACCTTATCTCATTGGCGGTTCACTTGCCAGCGCCCTCTACGGCATGGTGCGCACTACCCGGGGTGCAGACATCGTGGCCATTATGCAGCCTGAGCATCTTCAGCCATTTGTTTTGGCCTTGCAAGATGAATTCTATGTGGACAATGAGATGATAGCGGAATCCATCCAACACCACTCCTGCTTTAACATCATTCATCGCGAGAGCATGTTTGAGGTGGATATTTTCATCCCTCACTCGCCCCCTTTTTGCAATCTCAACTGGCTCGCGCTCAAAAGCAACCCTTTCATTTTGAATCAGAAGCCAGCGCAAAATTTAGCAGTCCTGAAAAGGAACACGCCGAACAAGGCGCTGCACCGGGCGGTAATGGAGCGCAGCGGAATTGCCGCCGGTAAAGCCAGCCGTCAGGCCCAAAGGAATATGTAATGACCAATTTTAATTCTGAACACAAAGCCGTTCTCGATGATCTGTTGCTAGACCACCCTCATGTACGACCTGGCAAGATGTTTGGTTTCCCCGCTTACTACGCTAGCCGGAAGCTCTGTATCTGTCTGTATGAGGAGGGCGTTGGGGTCAAGTTGCCTGAGCGATTAACGGCAGAGCTATTAGAGACTGACGGGAATACCATCCCGTTCCGACCTCTGGGAAAACCAAAGATGCGTGAATGGGTTCAGATTAATCTGAGCCGCTCTGAGGACTACAGACATTATGCATCCGTGTTCGACGAATCCATTCGCTATGTGCTGGCGCAGCAGGAGTAGGTGGAAGCATGACCGATTTCAATTGGATTGATCGGGAAGAATATCCTTTCGCATCACATTACTTTCGGGTTCCGGCGGGCAATCTTCACTACGTTGATGAAGGCAGTGGGCCGCCCATTGTCATGGTTCACGGGAATCCCACGTGGTCATTTCTGTATCGCAAACTCATCAAACGGCTCCGATTTGAGTACCGCTGTATCGCCGTGGACCACCTGGGTTTCGGCCTTTCTGACAAGCCAACAGATTGGAGTTACCTGCCGAAAGACCACGCGGCCAATCTCACGGCCTTGATTGAAGGGCTGGGATTGAAGAACATCACGCTGATTGTGCAAGACTGGGGTGGTCCAACCGGCCTATCCTACGCGGTTGCCCACCCCCAGAATGTTGCCCGCATCATTATCATGAATACCTGGGCGTGGCCGGTCAATCGTGACCCATACTACATTGCCTTCAGCGGTTTTGTGGGCGGCCCAATCGGTCGAATGCTCATTCGGCGGTACAACTTTTTCGCCAACTCAATCATGCGCCAAACATTCGGAGACAAGCGCAAGTTAACCGCTGCTGCGCATGAACACTACCTGCGCGCCCTGGCTACCCCCGAAGAACGTAAAGGCTGCTTTGTATTTCCAAAGCAAATCATCGCCTCCAGTCCCTGGCTAGACCAACTCTGGACCCACATTTCCAATCTGAACGATAAACCCAAACTGATTGTCTGGGGAATGAAAGACATCGCGTTCAGAGAGAAAGAATTGCAGCGTTGGGAGCGCATGTTCCCGGAGGCGCAGACGGTGCGCTTGAGTTCGGTAGGCCATTTTGTACAGGAAGAGGCTCCAGATGAGCTTGCCAAAGCGGTTGTCCCCTTTCTACGAGAGACAGCATAGGCCTAACAACGGGTTGCAGCTGACCGATGGGCTGCTAAATAAAAGCTGCACTTGAATGGATGCAGCAAAAAGCAAACAGATAAGATTATCTACTGAGGACATTGCGATGAATAAATTTCTTTTCAAGTTGGGTTTAGATAATATTAATAATGTTTCCATAAAAAATCAATTTTTTCGAATCGGGCTTATATTGGTCACCAGCTTTGCAGTAGCTTTTGCAGGGATCATTGGTATCTACATTTTAAGTCGATTTATCGGAACGCCTCTTTCAGATTTAACTAGGGACCCATTGGCTGTTACCAATTCAAAGTTTCATATTGGCATTCTATCCACTCTTGGAATTATGTTATGGTCTGCTGCTACAGCTATTTGTTTTTTGGGGATCTTTTTACTGAAAAATGGCAAACATTATCATCAATCTACAGACTTTTTACTCTTATCGGGGATCCTTTCACTGATACTAACATTTGATGATGCATTCATGATCCATGAAACAGTAATGCCTAATTATTTTTCTATTGCGGAGACGTGGATATTTTTAGGATATTTCATTGTTGTTGTCGGATATTTAGTATACTTTTTTCGTCAAATACTTACAACAGATTATCTGTTACTGGTATTATCACTTTTCTTTTTTGGATTATCAGTTATTATGGATAAAATTTTTCCTCCTTCCAATTTTCAAATCTTTATCGAAGATAGTTTTAAATTTTTCGGAATAGTGTTTTGGCTGGCATATTTTTCTCGAGTTGTATTGGTAATGGTTTACGATCGGTTAAAGAGTAGATAGAATGGGAATTACAATATCAGCTAACCGGTTTTGATACTATCAGCGTAGACCAGCAGCCCAACAAATCATTGCGCTGCACTGCCCAAGCTGCGTTTTAACAACGGGTTGTTGCCTGCAAATTCGGTCAAAGTTTGGGTTGGTATCGTTGGCGGAGTTGGTGTACACCCAACCAAGTGTTTGTACTCTGACCTCGAATTTAGGCCAGATTGCCGCCAGGAAGCCAGTGAACCAAGCTTTAGATAATAATCTTAACATCCCCAGAGCGGACCGAGTCGGATGTACGGGTACACGTCTGTGCGCCTGTGGCGTAAGTTCCAGCCAGCCATAGGGGTGTAAGTCCGCAACATTTCGTTGAGAAGATGAAGCGCTCTCCCATTGGGAGGGCGCTTTTTGATCATTTTTCAGAAGTGACCATAAACCTGACGGACTGTGCTCACCGCCTTTACTCCGCCGGACTGGATTCGTCGTGATCCAACATATTGGTGTCTTGCGCATTGTGTGTTATAAATTTTTAATTGAGACTTCGTTCATCCACTTTGAACGAGGCGTCTGGATTGTGATCCGGACGATGGAGGAACTCAGTCATGAGAAAAGTCATTGTGCTTGAACATATCTCCCTGGATGGGGTTATCCAAGCCCCAGGCGGGCCAGACGAAGACCCCAGCGGCGGCTTCGCTTATGGCGGGTGGATCGCGCCATATTCCGACGAGATTCTTGGAACGGCTTTGAGAAAACAGATGAACATGCCGTTTGACCTGTTATTGGGGCGCAAAACCTTTGAAATTTGGGCCTCGTACTGGCCGCATCACGCGAACGTATGGCCGGGAGCCAGCACGGCGACCAAGTACGTCGCCTCGAATACGATGACGTCAAGCGAATGGCAGCCGTCCGTGTTTTTGGATGGAGATATTGCAGAGAAAGTCGCTAAAATCAAGCAGCAGGAAGGGCCGGATCTGCACGTTTGGGGAAGTGGCAATCTACTTCAGACGCTGATCAAGCATGATTTGGTCGATGTGTTCTGGCTGATGGTCTATCCGATCACGTTGGGCAGAGGAAAACGGTTGTTTGCCGGTGGTACGATCCCGGCGGCATTCAAGCTGACAGAAGGCATCGTCACACCGAGTGGCGTTATTGTCGCGAATTACGAGCGCGCAGGCGAAATTACATCCGGAAGTCAATGAATATTTGCGTTGTTTTGGGCCTCTGAAGGCAGGGCCAAGGGTGACTCATTTCGTTTTCACAAAGGTGCGGCCTGACCAGAAATATTGGCGCGCGATCTATCATTCCTGAGGATAGTAAAGTCATCGGCGAGCTGTCCGGGTTGAAATAATTTAAAAAGTAAACGCTTAAGATAGGAGGTGGGTATGAAAAATTCCGAAACGCATCATCAACGTTTTGCAAAAATGACCTTCGCTTCAGTCTATCCGATGTATCTCGCAAAGGTGGAAAAGAAAGGCAGAACCAAAAAAGAATTGAATCAGGTCATAACGTGGTTGACAAACTTTGACAGCGAAAAGATTCAGGAATTGATAAAGGAAAATGTAACATTTGAAACATTCTTCCAACTTGCTTCGCTGAACCCGAATGCGCACCTCATCACCGGAGTAATTTGCGGGTATCGTGTGGAGGAAATTGAGGACACTTTGACGCAGCAGGTTAGATATTTGGATAAGTTGGTGGATGAGTTGGCGAAGGGCAGGAAGATGGAGAAGATTTTGCGCGGTTCGTAAGGTGTTGTGAAGCTTTTTGATGAAAACGCGATTCCATCAAGCGATAAAATGGCGCAGTACAGAAAGGTTAAGCATTATCCCGAAACCTAAGTAATGGTATCTTATTTGCTGAGAATCAATCCGGTCATCCCGAACCTAATAAACGATGCGTTGTTCCTGGGTCAGTCTTCTTACCATGCTCCCGGGGTCAAATATTTGAGCAGTTCTTGCTTTCTGATACCTTTAAATGGGCAATCTAAAACTGCATGACATAAAAGAAAAAGCCGTCCAAAAGGATATTGCCCAGGCCCCAGAGCCCGTTATTGGGTGATTAAAAAGGCAAGGCCCTTACAAAATCGGGGAAAGACGACCACCTGAAACCGTTTTTTTGGCTGCCGCTTTAATGATTTAGGTTTGAACGCATTTTTTCGTTTATTTACATTTCTAAATCCAAGTGTGCTAAAATGATCAACATAATTTGTAGTATGTTCTGTTGCAGAAAACTGGCCTCGAATATTACTACAATCACCCTCTCGATTTAGCTTTGTCGATGACGCATGATTGGATTTTTTTTATGGTTGCGTCTATTCTATCCACAAAACTCTTTATCCCATCCACCCCTTATGGCGTCATTCACCGCTCGCCGCTTATCGAACGATTGACTGCAGGCTTGATGACGGGAAATTTGCTGACGCTTGTTTCCGCTCCGGCTGGATATGGCAAGACGACCCTGCTTGCCGAATGGATCGCAGCGTATCAAGGCCAAATTGCCTGGCTTTCACTCGATGGCCGGGACAATAACCCGCTGCGCTTTTGGACATACTTTGTAACTGCGCTCAAATCAGTGTCAAAACCGTTGGGACAGGTGGCGCTGCAAATGTTGGAATCAGCCCAAGAAACAGATTTCCAAATATTTCTTACCGAGTTGGTTAACGATATAGCTACGCTCAATCACCCGGTTATACTCGTGCTTGATGATTACCACGTGATTTCACATCAGTCAATTCACGAAGGATTGACGTTTTTGCTTGAGCATTTACCCCCCTCCTTGCATCTTGTTATTGCCACGCGGACCGATCCGCCTCTACCGCTTAGCCGTTTGCGCGTGCGCAGACAATTGACTGAAGTACGTATTGCTGATTTGCGTTTCACTACCGATGAAGCCTCGGCGTTTCTGAATGACTTGATGAACCTGAATCTGAACGCGATTGATATTCAGGCACTGGAAACACGTACAGAGGGTTGGATTGCTGGATTGCAACTCGCTGCACTTTCGATGCAGGGTCGTGCTGACGCACACGCGTTCGTTCGAGACTTCACGGGAAACCAGCACTTTGTGTTGGAATATCTGGTGGAAGAAGTTTTACAGCGCCAACCAGAATCATTACAGCATTTCTTGCTTGAAACCTCCATACTCCAGCGAATGTCTGCGTCGTTGTGCAATGCGGTAACAGAATCAACGAACAGCGCAGATACGCTGATGGATTTGCGCCGCCGCAATCTTTTCGTTATTCCTTTGGATGGGGAGCACTATTGGTTTCGCTATCATCACCTGTTTGCTGAATTTCTAAAAAGCCATCTGAAACGCACACGAGCGAACGATTTGCCATTGCTGCATCGCCGTGCTGCGGAATGGTTTCAAGCGAATGACCACCCGGAAGATGCTTTGCATCATGCTTTTGCTATTCCCGATTACACGTATGTCAGCCAGCTTGTGATTGACAACTGGCGACGCGTCTATCATACAGGACGATTAGATACTGCGGTGCAATGGCTCGAAACATTACCCGGTGATTTACTGCGCCAATCGCCCCCGTTAGGTGTGGCGTACTGCTGGACCTTGTTTATACGCGGGAATTATGACCGGATCGATTCATATCTCGACGATATTGAGCAAGCTTTTGACCGAATGGTTTCAGCGGGAAAACTGCCAATAGAACACCCCGAGTATAACATCATCTTACATCAAGTGATTTTGTTACGCGCCGTTGTTATGCGGCATCAAGGATATGTTGCCGCCGCACTCAAGGAAATTGAACAGCTCCTGCCAAATATTGTGGAATTGCGAGAAACTCTTGGGCAATTGTATGTCGATATGGGTCTTACAGCATGCTATTCACAGTTGGGCTATACCTATGCGGCTGCAAATGATTTCGATAAGGCGGGAGATTACTTAAGCCGTGTCAGTCCGCACGCACGCGGATGTGAAAACTATTTTTCACTGGCGCACGTGACAATGGAATGGGCAAAAATCAGTCTTATGCAAGGTCGAATAGACCAGGCAGAGAAAATCTGCCGCAGTGAACTCTCGCTTGCAGAACAACTGAACTATGCTGATTACCCGGCTTTTTGCTTAATCCAGTTGGCCCTGGCAGATGTATTGCGTGTCAAGAAATCATGGGACGAAGCAGAAAGCCTTTTAAGCCAGGGATTAGAGGTGGCAAGAAAAAGCGGCCACGAGTACTACCTTGCGCAAGGTTATCTGATTGCTGCGCGTTTGCATCATGCGCAAGGGGAACCAACCCGGGCACAAGAGGATATTCACAAGGCTGAACAAATAGCCCTATCCATTCACAATCGTTTCCTGAATTACGATATAGACCAGACCAGGAAGGAAACTTTGAAAAGTAAGTCATTAACTGCGCAGCCTTTGATCGAACCATTGAGTGAACGTGAACTCGAAGTTCTGCGTTTAATTTGCGCGGGAAAGTCGAACCTGGAAATTGCTGATGAACTCTATCTCGCGCTCAACACAATCAAACGCCATACCAATCATATCTATGGCAAGCTGGGCGTCAGTCGCCGTTCCCAGGCAATCATAGAAGCACGCAGGTTAGGATTGGTTTGATTACCCATCCATCAAAGAAAAAATCGCCTAACACTTAAGTGTTAGGCGATTTTTTCTTTCAGAATCCCACCCAAGTGTATTCCAATGCGGAACCATTTACCATATATTTGTGATATGAAAACACAAAATAACGTCATCGTTTGTGAAATCCGCTTAAAGGGCCACCTGGGACAAAACACATTGATTTGGTTTGAAGATTTCCATGCAGAATACAGTGCCGATGGTGAAACGATACTGCGCGGCCCCATTATTGACCAGGCAGCACTGCAAGGCATTCTTATGCGAATATGCGACCTGGGACTGGAACTAACTTTATTCAAACGAATGGAGCAATAAAATGATATTGCCTTTCACCCCAATTTCAATTGTAGACCCGCACTTCCAGAGCCGCGAGTTGGTGCGGCAAGCGGAAGGCAGCGCCGGGTTCCGTAAGGTTGGATACTTCTGGAAATTTCTCGCTCATACCTTGCACTTTGAAAAATTGAGCGATAATAACAAGTTGAGACAGAAAACATAGGTGACAGATGTATTACCGTATACTCCATAACGATATTCTAAGAAGTAAGATGATAACGTTGACAACGATGCTGTTTGTTGCCGCGGCAGCCATGCTGTTGGCGTTGGCAGCTATCCTGGTCGTCAACCTTGCAGGCGCGATTGATACCCTGATGGCACAGGCAAAAACGCCGCATTTCACGCAAATGCACGCCGGCGAGCTGGATCTGGCGCGGCTGGCGGCTTTTGCGAAACAGAATGAGGAGGTTGCCGATTTCCAGGCGCTTGAATTCCTCAACATGGACGGCTCGCAGTTTTTATTTGCAGGCGGTTCATTGGCGGATAGCGTCCAGGACAACGGCTTCTCGGTGCAGAGCGAAAAATTCGATTTCCTGCTCGACCTCGATGGGAGCGTCATCACCGTCGTTGATGGGGAAATATATGTCCCTATCGCCTACATGCAAGATGGAACCGCCAGGGTTGGCGATACGGTTACCGTAGCTGGGAAAACATTCACCATTGTGGGTGCTCTCCGCGACTCACAAATGCAACCGCTGCTCTCCTCATCAAAGCGCTTCCTGGTGAGCAAAAATGATTTTGCGGCACTCAAACAGTTTGGCAGTGTGGAATACCTGATTGAGTTCCGGCTGCATGACCTGGATCAGCTTGGCGTATTCGGGACTGCCTACACCGCCGCGGGACTCGAAGCAAATGGGCCGACCCTCACCTATCCGCTTTTCAGGATGTTCAACGGTCTTTCTGATGGACTGATGATTGCAGTCATTCTCCTGGTCAGCACCCTGGTGATTGCCATTGCTTTCCTGTGCATTCGCTTCACGCTGCTGGCAAAAATTGAGGATGACTATCGTGAAATCGGTGTGATGAAAGCCATTGGGCTGCGCGTTTCTGACATCAAGAAAATCTACCTGACAAAATACGTTGCCATCGCAGCGGCGGGCAGCCTGCTTGGGTATGGGTTGTCCTTTGCCTTTCGTGACGCGCTGCTAGCCAACATCCGGCTGTACATGGGCGAAAGCGAAAACGCCGCTCTGTCGCCGCTTTTGGGTATTGTCAGTGTCTTTCTGGTGTTCCTGGCGATCAGCGCCTATGTGAACGGCGTGCTGGGACGGTTTCGTAAAATTTCTCCGGCGGAAGCCGTCCGTTTTGGAATCTCTCAGGAAAAATCGGGTGGGGGAAAGCGTTACCGTCTGAGCATGAACAAACTGCTTGGCATAAACGTTTTCCTCGGTGTCAAAGACGTTCTCGCCCGGAAAGGCCTGTATGCCACCATGCTGGCGGTGCTGGTGCTGGCGGCGTTTATCATCATCGTCCCGCAGAATTTGCACAACACCATCTCCTCCAACAGTTTTATTACCTACATGGGGGTTGGTGACAGCGACCTGCGCATTGATATTCAGCAGACCGACCATATTTCCGACAAAGCGGCGGAAATCGCCGCGGTGATGAAAAATGATGAATCTATCTCGAGGTTTGTTGTGCTGACCACCCAAACCTTTCGTGTGAAACTGGCTGACGGCTCGGAGGAACGCATCATGGTTGAGCTGGGCGACCATTCGATCTTCCCCCTGACTTATGCCGAGGGGCGCGCGCCTGCTGCGGAGA
>Ga0209164_1003149_pt1 | contig 16103 bp, 11 predicted proteins | sample MTBNYHSulfiMetaG_FD_187458 | JGI IMG/M metagenome (GOLD analysis project Ga0209164, IMG submission 187458) | Enrichment culture microbial communities from rom New York Harbor, USA that are MTBE-degrading - MTBE-NYH (New York Harbor Sulfidogenic)... | ecosystem: Environmental > Aquatic > Marine >...
CGCGAGGTCACGGGCGCGGCGGCTGGCTGCGTCGAGGGCGAGGAAGGCGTCGTGGATGTCCCCGCCGCCCCGGTACGGGCCGGGCTCCAGTGGAATGGCTTCGCTCATGGCTCGCGCCACATACGTGTCGTGGAAGTGACGCCACGCCGGGGCCCACGGCTCGTCGCCCCGGTCGAGATGCGACCTGACGGCAGCGATCTCCTTGCCGGTGAGCACGAGCCGCGGCTCCCACGTGCCCGCGATCTCGGCCGGCACGGGCGTCGCCGTTGCGGCCGGGGACGCCGCGGCGCCGGCTGCCGCGTCATCCGACGGTAGCGCGTCTGATAGGGCCGCGTTGGGTGATGCCGAGACGCCCCCGGGCGGCGGTGCCTCCGCCGTGCTGCTCGCGCATCCGGCGGCCGCGAGAAGCAGCGCCGCAGCGAGGAGTCCTGCTACGGCCAGGCCGAGGAGCGGCGGCGCCGTCGAACGCCTCGCGCCCCGCCGCGGGTGGGCAGCATGCGCGCCGCGTGGGGCGTGCGCACCGTGCGCGGCGGGCGCACCGTTCGGGGCGTGCGGGGATGACAGGCGGCGCAGGGTCATGGAGGGAGTGTTGCCGCGAGGCCGCCGGCCCTACCATCGGGCCGCCGGTCCCTCAGCCCCTCGGCTCGACCGGGCGCGGCCGTCCGGCTCGACGCGGCGCGGCCGCCCGGCTCGGCCGGGCGCGGCTTTCCGGCTCGGTGACGCGCCGCCGTCCGGCTCGGTGACGCGCCGCCGTCCGGCGCGGTGGGGCGGGGTGTTGAGCCGGCTCGGGCTCGGCTTACAGGGCCGGGTGAGTCAGTGTCGTGGGCCCGAGGAACTGCGACTCGTAGAACTGCGCCCGCGGGTACTGCCCGCCGGTGACGTCGGCAAGGAACTCGGCGTCGCCGTACACGTGCACGGCCATCTGCATCCGAGCCAGGTACAGGTCCCAGTGCATGAGGTCGTTGGGCGCGACCGGCGCTTCGTAGTCCGGCCCGGCGAACTTCGACAGGTAGACCCAACTGGCACGCAACTCGCTGCGCATGGTCGAGGTGGCGCGCCCGAGGTTGGCGGTCATCTGGTACAGGATCGTCGCGAGTCGGGCGTTGTAGCTCATGTAGTCGAGGTTGCCGCCGCGCTCGGGGTTGTCGTAGTACCCCTCCGACTTGATGAGGCACTGCGGGACGGGCGTCGTGGCGCGACCGTCGCCATCGTTGCGCGGCGCGCACGAGCGATGAAGACACTCGGGGCGAAGAGGGTCGTGAGGGAGGTGGCGTCGTCGCTGACGATGGCGGCGGCGAGCCAGGCCGTCATCGGGGCGAGCGTGGTGTCGCCGCCCATGTACTGGTCGTAACGGCTGTAGCGGAGGCCGAGCGGGTTCGATGTCCACTCGTACGGGCGCCAGTCGCCGCCGTCGGCCTGACTGAAGACCCAGTCCTTGGCCCAGTTGTCCTGGTAGCCCTTCATGACGCTCGCCCAGGTGCGGAACCATGCCGTCGCGGCGGTGTGCCCGGCGTCGTCGTACGCCCCCGAATCGCGCGTCAGGTCGTAGGCGTACGCGAAGCTGAAGGCGCCGTACGACTGGTGGTAGCCGCCCTGGTAGTCGCCGGTGTAGGAGTACGGGGCCGGCGTGTGGCCCTTCGCCCAGGCGACGACGAACTCGGCGGCTTTCGCCGCGTAACGGGATTCTCCGGTCACAGCGTAGGCGATGGCGAGGTTTCGCGCATGACGCGAGTCGGTGTCGAGCTTCGTGTAGGTGAAGGCGATCGTCGGGCCGGGGTCCACGTTCGGGACGGCGGCCATGGCCGCCGCGACCTTGCCGTCGCGGAAGTACGACCAGGCGGCAGCCTCGACGCTCCCCGGCGTGGCGACCAGCGCGCGGAGGGCGGCGATCTTGTCCGGCGTGAGGATGAGGCGGTTTCCCGTGTCGGTCGCGGTCGCCGTGTCGCTCGGCTCGGGGAGCGGTGCGGTCGCGGTCGTATCGGCGACGGCTGGATCGCCGAGGATGCGGAACTCCTTGATGCCGGCGCGGCCGACGGTCGACCGGATGATCCGCACCTTCACGTAGCGCACGACGGCGTCGAAGTAGTCGTTCGTGACGTTGTAGGCCGATCGTGTGCTGCGGTCGGCGAGCAAGGTCCAGGTCTCCCCGTCGAGCGACCCGTAGATCTTGTAGAAGTACTTGCGGCTCGCGGCAAAGCGGAGCCACGAGGTGGTGGACTTGAAGATGTGGTGAGGCTGACCCAGGTCGAGCTGCCAGCGCTGCGGGTACCGCAGGGAGATGGCCGCCCACCACGCCGTCGTCGTCCCGTCGACAGCCTCGCAGGGCTGGCGGGCGGCGAGCGAGGAGGACGCGCTGGTCGCGCAATCCTGTGCGAGCTGGACGACCTCGACCTGGGTGAAGTCGTCGGCCGCAGCGCCTGGTGGCAGGGCGAGTGCCCCGGCCGTGAGTAGGACGACGAGGGTGACGAAGGCGAGGGCGGCGGCGCCGAGGCGGGGGTCGCGTCGTGTGGCCATCAGAGCTCTCCCTGTGGTCGAGGAGAAGCGGCGGCGCTCGTCGCGTGGGCCGTGCACCCGTGGTGGCTCCGCTCAGTCGGACCATCCGACCTCGCACGAGCCGTTCGTCTTCTCCGCTCCTGGGTCGGTGTTGGCATCGGCACCGGGTGCGCCGGCATGAGAGGGCTCACGGCGCAGGTGTTGTCCGTGGCGACGACGCTCGGCGCGGTAGACTATGGCTCCGGATGCGACCATCCAGGGGGGCGATGCGGGCGACGATCCACGAGATGCGGGCCGCCACGGCCGACGAATGGGATCGGCACTGGCTCTCCTGTGCGACCGCTACCTACTTCCAGTCGCGCGACTGGGCCGAGGTCTGGGCCACGTACCGCCCCGGCGAGCTCTACCCCGACGCCCGTCTTGTGCGCTTCGACGATGGGCTCGAGGTGGTGCTGCCGCTGTCGCGCCAGCCCGTCCTCGACGGGCTCGTCAGCCGCTGGTGGTGCTCGCCGATGACGACCTACGGGGGCTGGCTCTGCCCCGGCTCTCTCGACCCCGTCCACGTCAACGCGCTCTGCACCCTCGTGCGCGAGCGGCTCGGCTGTGTGACCTGGCGCATGAACCCGTTCGCCGCCGCGCCGTCGCGGCCCGCGGACGACTGGTCCTACGAGCCCGACGAGACCCTCGCCGTGGCGCTCGGCTGTGGGTACGACGAGCTGCACAAGGCGTGCGCGCACGGGCACCGGCGGGCGGCGCGCCAGGCCGAGCGCGAGGGCGTCGTCGTGCGCCCGGCGGCGACGCACGATGACTGGGCGGCGTACGTCGCCGCCTACGAGGACTCACGGCGCCGCTGGGGTACGGCCGAGGGCCACGGCGCCGGGCTCTTCGACGAGTTCGAGCGGCGTGCCGGCGACTGGTGCAGGCTCTGGGTCGCCGAGGCGGAGGGCGAAGTGCTCGGCGGCCTTCTCTGCCTCTACGGGCCGCGCCACGTGGCCTGCTGGCACGCGGCCGTGTTCGAGGGGGCCTTGCCGCGGCACCCGATGCCGCTGGTCTTCCTCACCGCCATGGCAGACGCCTGCGCACGCGGTGCCGACTGGTTCGACTTCAACCCCAGCAAGGGTCTCGCCGGGGTCCAGGAGTTCAAGCGCCGGTTCGGTGCGCAGCCGCTCCCTTGCCCCGTTCTTCGGTGCGAGCGCGGTCTGGGTGTGCGAACCTGGCGCCTGCTACGCCGGGTGACCGGTCGCAGCCCCGCGCAGGGGTCTCTGACCTCGAGCGTCCCGCCGCAGTGAGCTCGCTGCGCGAGCAGGCGGCGCGCGGGGTCAAGTGGACCTCGCTCTCCACGGCGCTGGTCGTGGTGATCGGTATCGCCCAGATGGCCGTGCTCACCCGGCTGCTGTCGAGGGCCGACTTCGGCCTCATGGCGATGGTCACGACGGTCACCGGCTTCGCCCACATCTACGCCGACATGGGCCTGAGCAACGCGATCATCCAGCGCAAGTCGCCGACCCGCGACCAGCTCTCGACCCTGTACTGGACCAACATCCTCACCGGGACGGTCCTCTTCTTTGCCGTCGTCGCGGTCTCGCCGCTCATCGCCGGCTTCTACCGTGAGCCGGATCTGCAGCTGCTGGTCGTCGCCAGCGGGCTGATCTTCCTGATCACGCCGCTGGGGCAGCAGTTCCAGATCCTGCTGCAGAAGGAGCTCGCGTTCGACCGGCTGGCCCGGGTCGAGGTGTCGAGTGCCGCCACCGGCTTCGCGGTCGCCGTCGTGGCCGCCGCCGTCGGCCTCGGCGTCTGGTCGCTCGTGATCGGGATCCTTCTGCAGTCGGTCGCCAGGGTGATCCAGCTCGCCGCGATCGGCTGGCGGCGCTGGCCGCCGGGGCGTCACTTCGCGCGCTCCGACCTCAAGGGGTACCTCGGTTTCGGCCTGTACCAGATCGGCGAGCGCACGATCTACTACTTCGCGGCCAACATCGACTACCTGCTCATCGGACGCTACCTCGGCGCCGAGCAGCTCGGCGTGTACACGATCGCCTACCAGCTCGTCGTGATCCCGGTCTCGAGGCTGAACCCGATCCTGACCAAGGTGGCGTTCCCCGTGTTCTCTCGCCGGCAGGACGACCCGGCGGCTCTGCGACGCGGCTTCGGCGAGCTTATCGAACTGGTGGCGCTCGTGACCTTCCCCCTGCTCGTCGGGCTCGCCGTCGTCGCTCCGGTCGCCGTCCCGGCGATCTTCGGCCCCAACTGGCAGCCGTCCGTAGAGCTCGTGCAGATCCTCGCCGTGATGGGTCTTCTCATGTGCCTCAGCAACCCGCTCGGCTCGGCGCTGCTGGCCAAGGGCCGCGCCGACGTCGGCTTCTGGCTCAACGTGGCCAACACCGCCGTCGTGGTGCCGGTGCTCTGGGTCGCCGTGCGCTGGGGCACGAGTGCAGTCGCCTGGGGCCACACGCTGATCGCCTTGCTCCTCTTCCTCGTCGAGTTGTGGATCGTGTACCGGATCCTCGACATGAGCTGGCGGAGCTACCTCGCGCGGCTCGCGCGGCCCACGGCGACGACGGCGATCATGGCCGCGGTGGTGGCGGTGGCCTACCTCGGGATCACCGGCACCGACCTGCGACCCGTGGCGCAGCTCATCCCGCTGGTGGTCGTCGGCGGGGTGGTCTATGTCGCCGCCTGGTGGCTCATCGCACGTACCTACTTGCGCGACCTCTGGCGTCTGCTCGTGAAGCGCACGCCCAAGACGGGGGCACCGGAGGCCGGTGGGTGACACCAAGCGCCCGCGCGGTCGCCGCGAGGAGCGCGGCGGCCGGAGGCGAACGAGAGACACGGAGCGGCGCCGGCGAGCGTCATGGCTGGGACGTGCTCGGCCGGGGTACCGTGTCGGAGCCGGACACCCGACCGGAGGCGTGCCGAGGCCGTGATGAACGCGTCACCCGACATACGCAGGGACGACGGTTGAGCCTCGCAGGGCCGACGGGCGCCCCCGTCGCGCGGCGGGCGGGCTGCTGAGATGCCGGGCATCGCCGGCTTCACGACGGGGCGTCTCGAAGGTGCAGAGGTCCGCCGCGCGGCGCGGCGGCTCGCGGCGCTCGTCACGCGCCCCGGTCTCAATCGCCTCGAGGGCCCCGTGGTCGAGGGCGGGGTCGCCGCGCTGCAGGTGCACAACGGGATCCTGGCCGGGCGGTACCCTGCCCGCTCCGGGTCGCGCGCGGTCTGGCTCGACGGCGAGCTCTACGACCGTCGGCCGGAGCGCACCGACGCCGAGGAGCTGCTGGCACGCTGGGTCGAGGCCGGCGACGACTGGGGTTTCCTCGCCGGCCTCGACGGCGTCTACGCCGCTGCCCTCGTCGACGAGGAGGCCCAGCGCGTCCACCTCGTCGGCGACCGGCTCGGCATGCGCATCCTCTTCTGGGGTGTGGTCGAGGGCCGCCTCGGCTGGTGCTCGCAGCTCGGCGGCTTCCTCGCCCTCGCGGGTTTCAGGCCCGAGATCGACCGCGACGCGCTGCCTGAGTTCTTCACCGCCGGCCACCTGCTCGGCGAGCGCACCTGGTTCCGCGGCGTGCAGCTCATGGCGCCCGGCACTGTCCTGACCTTCGACCTGCGTACGGGCGGGCTCGCTCGGCACCGGTACTGGTGGTGGGACCACATCCGGCCGCAGCAGGGACGCGTCGGCCTGCAGGAGGCGGCCCGCGAGGCGGGCCGCCTCCTGCAGGCCTCGGTCACCGCCCGCTCGCGGCCGGACGCCCGCGTCGGCGTCTCGCTCAGCGGCGGGCTCGACTCGCGGGCGCTCTTCGCCGCGATCCCCGGAGACCGCCCCGTACCGGCGCTCACGTTCGGGCAGCCCGGATGCGTCGACCTGCGCATCGCCGGCCGAGTGGCCGCCCAGCGCCCGAGCGAGCACGTCGTCGTCCCGATCACGGCGCGCAACTGGCTCGCCGGCCGCGCCGAGGCGGTGTGGTGGACCGACGGGCTCTTCAACTTCATGAGCCTTCACGGCATCGAGGCGACGGCAGCGTACCGCCAGGGCTTCGACATCAATCTCGACGGCTTCGGCGGCGACCTGATCCTCGGGGGGATGTACCTCAACGGCGCGACGACGTTCGGCCGCTTCGACGCGGCGCACGCGGCGAGCAAGCTGAAGGGTGGACAGGATCTCCTCGGCGACACGACCCCCTGGGAGGGGCTCGACAAGACCGACTACTTCCTCGTCGAGCAGCGCGCCCGGCGCCTCAACAACGTCGGCACGCGCTACCTGCAGACCTACATGGAGGACCGCAAGCCCTTCCTCGCCCGCGACCTCATCGAGTTCGTCTACTCGCTACCCGACGAGGTGCGCGTCAAAGGTCGCCTCTATCGCGCTCTCCTGCTCGCTGCCTTCCCCCGGTACTACCGGCACATCGCGTGGGCGAGTACCGGTTACCCGATCACCTGGCCGTTCGGGGCGCGGCGCGCCTGGCGCGAGCTGCGCTCGCTCGAGGCGCGCCTCTTCGGCCGCGTCGGCACCGTGGGCCTCTGGGGTCTCGACCTGCGCGACTACACCGACTACCCGGCCTGGCTGCGGCAGGAGCCGGCACGCGCGTTCGTCACTGCGGTGCTCGAGTCCCCCGACGCGCTCTACCCGCAGTACACTGCGCGCGACGAGGTCGTGCGGCTCTGGCGCGCCCACCTCGAGGGCGCCGACAGCAGCCGCGAGGTCGGCCTGCGACTCACCTTCGAGCTGTGGCTGCAGCAGGTCTTCAACGGACGCTTCCGCGAGGAGGAGACGACGACATGAGCTGGGCGCCGGTACGGCCGCGGGAGCGGTTCCTCGTCTTCGGCGCCCCGCTGATCGGCGAGGCCGAGATCGGCGAGGTCGTGGCCTCGCTGCGCAGCGGGTGGCTCGGGACCGGACCCAAGGTGGCACGCTTCGAGGCCGACTTCGCTGCCTACACCGGCGCCCCTCACACCGCCGCCGTCGGCTCGTGTACGGCAGCGCTGCACCTCTCCCTCCTCGCCCTCGCTCTCGAGCCGGGGGCCGAGGTGATCACCTCGGCGCTCACCTTCTGTGCCACGGTCAACGCCATCATCCACGCCGGCGCGACCCCGGTGCTCGCCGACGTCGACCCGGCGACGATGAACCTCGACCCGGCGGCCGTCGCGGCGGCGATCACGCCGCTCACGCGGGCCGTGCTCCCGGTCCACTTCGCCGGGCGGCCCTGTGATATGGACGCGCTGGGTGCGCTCTGCCGCCGCCACGGCCTGGCCCTCGTCGAGGACTGCGCGCACGCCATCGAGACGACCTATCATGGCCGCCACGCCGGCACGTTCGGCGACTTCGGCTGCTTCAGCTTCTACGTGACCAAGAACGTCGTCACGGGGGAGGGTGGCATGGTCGTGGCGCGCGACGAGGCCCACGTCGCGCGCATCAAGCGCCTCGCCCTCCACGGCATGACCGCCGACGCGTGGAAGCGCTTCTCCGACGAGGGCTACCGCCACTACCTCGTCCGCGAGGCCGGTTTCAAGTACAACATGATGGATCTGCAGGCGGCGCTCGGCCTGCACCAGCTCGCGCGCGTGGAGGAGAGCCGGCGCCGCCGCGAGGCGGTCTGGCGCCGCTATCAAGTCGAGCTCGCCGGCCTGCCCCTCGAGCTGCCGGCCGAGCCCGAGGCGGACACGCGGCACGCCTGCCACCTCTACACCGTCCTCGTCGACGAGGAGCGTGCCGGGCTCTCTCGCGACGAGGTCTTGGATGGGATGACTCGCGAGAACGTCGGCGTCGGCGTCCACTACCTGGCGATCCCCGAGCACCCCTTCTACCAGGAGGCGTACGGGTGGCGCCCGGAGCAGTGGCCGCAGGCCACGGCCGTCGGGCGCCGCACCATCAGCCTTCCGCTGTCGGCGAAGCTCACGGACGCCGACGTGGACGACGTCGTGACGGCCGTGCGCAAGGTCACGATGAGGAGGGCGAGCCCGGCCTGATGCTGGAGGTCGTCCACAGCTTCCAGGTCTGGCTGCCGCTCACCATGACCTGGGCCTACAACCAGGTGCGCTACGCGCCCGGCGTCGCGGCGACGGTGGTGGCCGACGACGTGCAGGCGCCCGAGGCGTTCCCTTGGGAGCCCCTTCTCGTCCTCTCGAGCGCCGACCGGCTGGTCGCCGCCGTGGGCCACCGCCTGGGGCGTCCGCAGCCGCCGCGCTCGCTGCTGCCGGCGCTTCGGCGCCGTTCGCCGGACATCATCCACTCCCATTTCGGCTACCGGGGCTGGCAGGACCTGCCGCTGGCGTCACGACTCGGTGCCCGGCACGTCGTCACCTTCTACGGCCACGACGTGCAGAAGTTCCCGCGCACGTGGCCGGTGTGGCGGCGGCGCTACGAGCGCCTCTTCGCCGCCGCCGACGTGTTCCTCTGCGAGGGGCCGCACATGGCGGCCACGCTCGTCGGTGAGGGTGCCCCGGCCGAGCGCGTGCGCGTGCAGCGGCTCGGGGTCGAGCTCGACCGCCTGTCGTACACCCCGCGCGTGGCCCCGGACGACGGGCAGGTCAAGGTCCTGATCGCCGGCGCGTTCCGCGAGAAGAAGGGGGTCCCTGATGCCCTCGAGGCGGTGGCCCGGGTCCGGGCCGCCGGCATCGACGTGCGCGTCACGGTGATCGGCGATGCCATCACCGACGACGAGCACCTCGAGCGCCGCCGCATCGTCGCGACCATCGACCGACGCGGCCTCGGTGACGTGGTGCGGCTGCTCGGCTTCCAGCCCTACGACCGCTTGCTGACCGAGGCGGCGTCCCACCACATCTGCCTGAGCCCCAGTCGCCACGCCGCCGATCTCGACAGCGAAGGTGGCGCACCGGTGGTGCTCATGGAGTTGGCGGCCACCGGCATGCCGATCGTCAGCACGCGTCACTGCGACATCCCCGAGGTCGTGGAGGACGGCGTCACCGGACTGCTCGCCGACGAGGGAGACGTCGACGGCATCGCCGCCCGGCTCGGTGAGCTCGCCGCCGAGCCGGGGCGCTGGGCCGTGATGGGGCTCGCCGCCCGCCGCCGCGTGGAGGAGCGCTTCGACGTGCGCGTCTGCGCGCAGGGATTGGTCGACCGCTACAGGGAGCTTCTGGGTGCGCCGCCGTGTGACGAGACGTTGGCGGGAGGTGCGGAGAAGGAAGCTACCCGGGGTGCGGAGCCCGGGCTGCGGTAGCCGCGCCGGCCCCGCACCACAGGGTCACTCGTAGTAGGAGTCGTAACGGTAGAACCTGCTCTTGCTCGACCGCGGCACGCCGGTGACGACCAGGCCCAGGGCGCGAGACGGCACGCGCTCGAGGAAGCCCTCGACGCCGCGCAGCGTCTCCTGCGTCGTCTGGTCGAGCCGCAACACCGTGACCACGCCGTCCACCTTGTTCGCCATGGCGGCCGCATCGCCGACGGCGAACATGGGCGGGGCGTCCACCAGCACGTAGTCGTGAGTCGCCGTGAGGCGTTCGAGCACCGTCGTGAGCTGCTGTGAGGTGACGATCTCGCCCGGGTTCGGCGGCTGGGGACCGGAGGGCAGCACCGTCAGCTTCAGCTCGGGCGTCGGCGGCGCTGCCGGCTCTCTGTGGGGTGCGGCCGCGAGATTCACCGACGCAGTCACCGTGCGGGCGTGATCGCCGAAGGAGAGGACCTGGATGGCCTCCTCTAGGCTGCTGCTTCCGGTGACGACCGTGCTCACACCTCGCGAGTTCGAGATCTTGAAGAACCGGTGGAGCGCGGGCCGGCGCAGGTCGGCGCCGATCACCGCGACGCGCTTGCCCGATCGCAGGAGGGCGACGGCGAGGTTGACGATGGTCGTCGACTTGCCCTGTGAGGGCTCGGGGCTCGTGATCAGGATGCTCTTCACGTCCTGATTGAAGTTGACGAACTCAAGGTTGGTGCGCAGGAAGCGGAATGCCTCAGCCACCGGGCCTTTGGGGTCTTCGAGGGTCACGAGCGAGTCGCCCGAGCGGTGCTCCCTGGCGAGCTGCGGGATAGCTCCGATGACCGGGACGCTGGTCGATTCGGCGATCGCGTCGACCGAACGTAGCTTCACGTCGAGCGCCTCACGGACAAAGGCGAGGCCGATGCCGAGGATGAGGCCTGCGGCCACGGCGAGCGCGCCGTTACGCACCGGCTTGGGGCTCGCGGGAGCGCTGGAGGGCCGGGCGGCCTCGCCGATCTGGACGTCGCCGTTGAGCAGCGCCTTGAGGACTTCGAGCTGGCTACGCTGGTCGAGCAGCAGCTGGCGACGCAGGGTGTTGGGCTGAGTGAGCTCGATCTCGCCATCGATGGTCGCGATCGCGTCGTCGAGCGAGGTCTGCTGGATCTCGCGACGCCAGCTCACGAACTGGTCGGCGAAGGCGTTGGCCACCTCGGCGGCCTCGTCGGGGTCATCGGCCTCGGCTCGGACGAGGATCACGTCGGTGCTGGGGTCGGTCTCGGCGCTGACGTCGTCGAGCAGGGTGTCGGCCTCGTCGGGGCGCTCGAGTTGCCCGGCCGCCCGGGCGGCGATGTCGGGGGTGGCCACGAAGCTCGCCAGTGTCATCAGCCCACGCTCGTCGAGAGTGAGCGAGCCGGCGTCGAGCGAAGTCGCGACGTCGACGGCGGCCGATTGTTGAACGGCCATGACCCGGGCTGTCGACGCGTACCGCACGGGCTGCAGCAGACTCGCGCCGACGACGATGAGCGGAACGATCACGACGCATTGCACGATCACCCACTTGCGGCGCCAGAGGACGTCGACGTAGTGCCGCAAGCTCACGGTCGTCTGCGTATCGTCGCTCAACCCACCTCCTCGGGGCCCCGGTCCCGTACCGGGTCGGATTATAGCCCCCTGCGAGGGGCCGCCAAACGAGACCCGGCAGCGGCCCCCGCGGCGGGCGACCGCTCCCCCAGCCACCACACCCGCAGCCCCACCACCCCGAACATCACGAACAGCGCCACGTTCCGTACGGCGACCACGACCAGCGCCTCGGTCTCCTCGCGAAGGAGGTCGCCGTAGAGGCCGGGGAACTCGAGTTGCGTGAGCAGCAGGACCACGGCCCCCAGCACGGCGACCGTGCGGTCGCGCACGGCGACGAGGGCGAGCGGCGGCAGCATCCAGATCACGTACTGCGGCGAGAGCACCTTGCCGAAGGTCATCATCGCCAGCAGCAGGGCGAGGACGGCGAGCGGCTGCTCCTCGGGCATCTCACGCAGGGCATCGCGCCGCCGCCAGAGCATCCAGTAGACCCCGAGCACGGCGGCCACGGAGAGCGGCCCCGAGAGGTAAGCCGCGAAGCCGGCGCCGCTGGCGATGAGCTGGTGCGAGCCGTGGCTGAAGCCGATCTCGAGCGGCGCCCAGCCGAGGGCGCCGGCGACCAGCATCGGCGTGCCCAGCACGCTCTCGATCTGCAGGGGCCGCTCGAGGTGGTAGGCGAAGACCTCCCAGACGCCCCCCGGTGAGGAGACGACGTAGGGGATGAACGGCGTCACCGCGGCGGCCACGAAGGCGAGGAGGGGCCAGGCCCAACGCCGCGGGTGGCCGGCCAGCAGCAGCACCAGCGGCAGCAGCGCCAGCGGCGTGAGTTTGAGGGCGAAGCCGAGCCCGAGGATGAACGCCGCGGCCGTCAGCCAGCGCCGCGCCAGGCAGAGGAGCAGTCCCGCGATCATGAGCGCGACGGCGGCGTCGTAGCGATTGACGATGATCGTGCCGGTGAAGGCGACGGCGGCCGCGTAGGCGACGGCGGCCCAGTAGGGCCGCCGTCCGCGCGGCCACAACGTCAGCGCTGCCAGCGTGACCACGACCGCCCCGGCGACGGTGATGGCCCCCATCGCCACGGTGAAGCCGGTCGTGTAGGCGTCGGGGTCGAGGCCGTCGCCGCCGAGCCTGAAGATCGGCAGCGCGAGCGGCGGGTACTCGACCCCGAAGTCGAGGTACGGCCGGTAGCCTTGCGCCATGAGCGACGAGTACTCCTGGTAGATCGGGATGTCGCTGATGTCGTGCAGCCCGTACCAGAGGTTGGGGAAGAGCAGGGTGAGTACGACGACCTGGAGGACGACCGCCAGGCCGAGCGCGAGCGCGGCGCGGGCCCACGGCGAGGGGCGGTCTGTTCCGGCCCGCGGCGCCACTCCGTCGGGGCCCGGCGCCGCTCCGCCGTCCGGCCCGTTCACCGCTTCCTGAAGCTCCACAGCTTGTTGGCCAGGAAGTTGACCGGCATCACGGAGGCGATGGCGATGAGCTGACTCAGGTTGCCGCGCAGGTCGAAGACGGTGTGCGCCACGGTGAAGATCCCGAGGTTGACGCCGTACGCCACGAGGCTGACGAGCACGAACTTCGAGAGCTCCGCGGGCACGCTCCCGGTGGAGCGGAACGTCCAGCGCCGGTTGAGGTAGTAGTTGGTCATGACCGAGACGACGAAGCCGAGACCGTTGGCGACGTAGCTGGCGGTGAGCCCCATGTGGCCGGTCACCAGCTGCCAGGTCAGCAACGTGGTGTTGAACACGGCGAGGTTCACGAAGACGCCGCTGCCGCCCACCAGGCAGAACTTCACGAATTGGCGGAGGTTCACGGGAAGGCGGTCGCGCAGTGACCGGGGCGCGGGGTCGCGGCCGGTCGCGGCGCCGTGAGGGGCCGCCGGATCGCGGCCCGGTGCCGCCGTCGGGCCGCCTTCGGCGGTCGCTGCGTCGCCGGCGCTCACCTGCGGCTCCGCTCGGGCTCGGCGAGGGCGGCCAGTTCGGCCGTGGCGTCGCCGGCGCTCACCTGCGACTCCGCTCGGGCTCGGCGAGGGCGGCCAGCTCGCGGGTGGCGGCGACGAAGTCGAGCCGCCGCCAGGGCAGGCCGGCCTCGTCGGCCAACTCGGCCAGGCGGCCGCGCGCGAAGACGAGGTCGGCCTCGCGCGCGGGGCAGAAGTCGCTGTCGCCGTCGCCGAAGACCCAGACGACGTCGCCCGGCCGGCGGCGGGCGCGCAGCACTATGGCCTTGCAGCTCTCGGGCCCGCAGCGCTCGCAGTCGCCGAGCTGCGGGCTGAAGCCGATGCGGTAGGGCGGACCGCCGCCGTCGCCGTCGGCCCCCACGAGCTCGCTGGCGACGATCTCGACGGGCGGCAACCCGTCTCGCAGCCACACGGCTTCGATGGCCTCGCGGAAGCCGGCGCTGAGGACGACGACGCGGGCGCCGCCGGCCGCAGCCACGGCGAGGAACTCGCGCAGCCCGGGGGCCGGCTCGGCCGCGTCGACGAGGCCGCTGAAGAAGGCCTCGCGCGGCACGTCGACCAGCTGCACCTGGCGGTCGAAGCACTCGGCGTGGCCGATCTCGCCGCGGTGCACCATCTCCTCGAAGGGCCGCCAGGCGTCGCCGACGGCCGCCGTGAGGGCGATCTCGTTGCACTCGTGCGTCGTGACCGTGCCGTCGTAGTCGAGCACGATCAGGACGTGCGCGAGCGAGCCTGAACTGGGCATGGCGGAGGGGCGACGGGCCGAGGGGACCATGGGGCGGAGTGTACCGTAACTCTGCTAGAATCTGCTTCCCGCCGGCACGGCGCGCCCCTCGTGGGCGAGCGCGGCCGGCGCTCCGTCTCGCCCCGTCCGAAAGCGAGTCACGTGAACGACAGGCAGCCCCGGTTCCACGAGGTCTCCGCGCGCGCCGACTTCCCCGCGCTCGACAAGCGCATCCTCGAGCTGTGGAAGGAGCGCCGCGTCTTCGAGAAGAGCCTCTCGGCGGCCGGGCCCGAGGCCCCGCTCTTCGTCTTCTACGAGGGCCCTCCGACCGCCAACGGCCGCCCCGGCTCGCACCACGTCATCTCGCGCATCTTCAAGGACCTCTTCCCGCGCTACAAGACGATGCGCGGCTACCGCGTCCCGCGCAAGGCCGGCTGGGACACGCACGGCCTGCCGGTCGAGCTCGAGGTCGAGCGCTCGCTCGGCATCGACGGCAAGAAGCAGATCGAGGAGTTCGGCGTCGCCGAGTTCAACAAGCTCTGCCGCGAGAGCGTCGTCGCCTACCTCGAGGAGTGGGAGGAGTTCACCGAGCGCATCGGCTTTTGGGTCGACCTCGGCGACGCCTACTACACGTTCACCAACGAGTACATCGAGACCGTGTGGTGGCTCCTCCGCCAGATCTGGGACAAGGGCCTGCTTTATCAGGGCTTCAAGGTCGTCCCCTACTGCCCGCGCTGCGGCACGGCGATCTCGAGCCACGAGGTGGCGCAGGGCTACAAGGACGTCACCGAGGACTCGATCTACCTGCGGTTCCCGCTGACCGATGAGGCGGCGGCGCGGCTGATGGACGGGACGGCGGAGCAAGAGGCCGGCGGGGCGGCGGAGCTGCAGCGCGGTGGGACGGCGGAGCAAGAGGCCGGCGGGGCGGCGGAGCAGGCGGACGGCGAGCGCGGCGCAGCCGTCTCGCTCGCCGTCTGGACGACGACGCCCTGGACGCTCATCTCCAACGTCGCCGCCGCCGTGCACCCCGACGTCACGTACGCACTCGTCGAGAGCCGCGGCGAGCGCTTCGTCCTCGCCCGCGAGCTGGTCGAGACGGTGCTCGGCAAGAAGGCGATCGTCGAGCGCGAGTTCCCGGGCAGCGAGCTGCTCGGGCTCGAGTACGTCGCGCCCTACGGGTTCATGCCGGCCGACAAGCGCGCCCACTACGTGATCGGCGGCGACTTCGTCACCACGACCGCCGGCACCGGCATCGTGCACATCGCCCCCGCCTTCGGCGAGGACGACATGCAGGTGGGTCTCGAGAACGACCTGCCGGTGGTCAACGCCGTCGACACCGAGGGGCGCTTCGTCGCTGCGGTGACGCCGTGGGCCGGGCGCTTCGTCAAGGACGCCGACCCCGAGATCACGGCCGAGCTCAAGGAGCGCGCCCTGCTGCTCGGCGTCGAGCCCTACGAGCACAGCTACCCCTTCTGTTGGCGCTGCGACACGCCGCTGCTCTACTACTCGAAGCCGACCTGGTACGTTCGCACGACCGAGATCAAGGAGCAGCTCGTCGCCGCCAACGACGCGGTCACCTGGCACCCCGAGCACATCAAGCAGGGGCGCTTCGGCGAGTGGCTCGCCGGCAACGTCGACTGGGCGCTGTCGCGCGACCGCTACTGGGGCACGCCGCTGCCGGTCTGGCGCTGCGAGCAGGGCCACACGCACTGCGTCGGCTCCATCGCCGAGCTCAGGGAGATGGCGGCCGGGCCGGTGCCCGAAGATCTCGAGCTCCACCGGCCCTACGTCGACGACGTCGTCCTGCGCTGCCCCGAGTGCGGCGAGGAGATGCGCCGCGTCGACGAGGTCATCGACGCCTGGTTCGACTCGGGCTCGATGCCCTTCGCGCAGTGGCACTACCCGTTCGAGAACGAGAGCGTCTTCGCCGAGCGCTTCCCCGCCGACTTCATCGCCGAGGCGATCGACCAGACGCGGGGCTGGTTCTACAGCCTCCTCGCCGTCGCGACCCTGGTCGAGGGGCAGAGCTCGTACAAGCGGGTGCTCTGCCTCGGCCACATCCTCGATGCCGAGGGCCAGAAGATGAGCAAGAGCCGCGGCAACGTGGTGCGGCCGGCCGACATCCTCGACCGCCAGGGCGCCGACGCCTTCCGCTGGTACATGTTCACCGTCTCCTCGCCCTGGTTCCCGCGGCGCTTCTCGGCCG
>Ga0209164_1003155_pt1 | contig 16058 bp, 17 predicted proteins | sample MTBNYHSulfiMetaG_FD_187458 | JGI IMG/M metagenome (GOLD analysis project Ga0209164, IMG submission 187458) | Enrichment culture microbial communities from rom New York Harbor, USA that are MTBE-degrading - MTBE-NYH (New York Harbor Sulfidogenic)... | ecosystem: Environmental > Aquatic > Marine >...
AGCTTCACCGCTTCAACTTTAAACTCTCGCGTGTACTGCCTGCGTTGCTTACTCAATGAACACCTCCTCAAGCATCATAAACGCTTTTCCCGGTGTCCACCAAATCGGGGCAGGATCAAGGACATCCTTTTCAAACAAAGGGTCGATACTTAATCAGCCTAACGACAGAATTTCGGGCTTCACCGGTAACGAGCCTTTACAGAATCCACTTCTTACCTGCTTTACTAGATTATATCATTGGGGATTATCTGGACCTGCCGGCCGAGGCAGACCGCGGCCGTGAACCGCCTGGTCTCTGGGGCTCTTGGGTTGCATAGCTCGGGGCAGTTGACAACCCAGAGGCGGATCTTGACCTGGCCGCCGTCAGCCCGTTTCACCAGGATGGCGTTACCGTCCATAACCTTGACCACCTGGGCGGTGTAGGAGTCTGCAGCCAAGGTCAAGTGACTCAAAAAAAGAGTCACCAGAAACAAAACCAAGCTTAAGGAACGCAACGACATAGTCAGTAATTACCAGAAATCATTGGTCGCAGGCGCTCGTCTCCGGATAATCGGCAATCCTATCCATCTCTGCTTTGGGGGTGTCCTGGAGAAAGGAGGTTCGGCTGCGGGACCGGCCGACCAACTCCCGATTGGCCGCCCGGGTGTAGGGCGCGAACATGCCGGTGACATCGCCCGCCGGATTGACGTCGATGTCCAGCATCAAAACCGGCGAAGCGCAGGAGTAGTCGAAATTCCGGGTATCTATCGAGCGTAACTTGCCGTTTATCTTGGTTTTAAAGTGAGCCATGCCCTGGGTGATATCGTAGACGATTTGCCACTGGGTCTGGCCCCGTTTGACCCGGTCCAGCACGCTGAAGGCGTAACCAATCGCCGGTTTGTCTTTTACCCAGCCGAATCGGCGGACCATGTCGGCCGCGTCGATGAATCGCCGGATGGAATCGTCATAGATGTTGTTTGGTTCGGCCCCGCTGGTCCATTCCTTGATCGACGAGGCATAGGTCGAGTTGGTCAGGGTCTTGACCGGCATTGTCGGACCGGTGTGAACGACCGTCCGGCCGTCTATAAATTCGACGCTGGCGCAACTGCCCGATTTGTCGCCGGCTAGGAAGTGAATGCCGACCTGGCCCACCGGCGGGATTCTAATCTTTGAATTGGCGGCCACAACCTGCTCGATGGTGTTGCAGGTGTCAAGGACATACTGCTCCCACTGGAGGACGCTGCCGACGTACGGCCGGGCGTCCACAGGTGGGTAGGAAGCACTGGCCAGTAAACTAACCTCGATTACCAACCCGGCCTCGTTAATGCCGCCGGTGGGGAACTCCCGGCCGTACTGATTGAAGGTTAGGCTGCCATACTTGGAGACCCATTTGACCGGCCGGCCCTTGAAACGGGCTCCGGTCCAGGCCGTTTTGGACACGCCGCGTTTATTGACGAAAACCAGGGCGAGGCCCTGGTTCCAGTCGTAGCTCTTGCCGAAAACGACCTTGTCCTCATCCTGGAGGACAAAGGAGGTGCAGGCCAGCCCGGGGTTTGCCCAAACCAGAAAAACGAAAAGAGAGACCGCGAACACGCTAAGTCGCCGCTTCATGATCCCTCCTCCCCATTGCCGACCTATGTTGAAGGCCAATGAAGGCATTATATCCGGAATCACCTCGCCTAGACTTCTTCAAGCAACCTGTCGGCCGCCCATGACCATCCGAAGCGCCCAACTTGAACTCCCAGGGGGGGGCACTCCCTTCGGCTTGCCGCGAGGCGCTGATAGCGTCTTCCGCTGGTATACCCCCGCTGCTTGCGGCGGGGGAGGTGATTCAGATCCGATAACAGGGTTCTGGATTTCCCAATAACCAGCCTTTAGAGAAGCCACTCCTTATCTGATTCTCGACTGGCCAAGGTCAAGGTGGTTAAAGCATACAATGGCCAAGACGATGTTGAGAATCGGATCAAGGAGGGCAAGAGCACCCTTTGCTGGGACAAAACAAGCTGTCGCCGGTTCGAGGCCAATCAGGCCAGGTTGCTCATGGGCGTTATCGCCTACAATCTTCTCCATATGTTCCGGTCTTTCTACCTCAAGGGCGAGAAAGTCAGGCGATCCATGGAGTGGATCATAAAAAGGTTGATCAAGGTCGGGGCCGAGGTGGCCTATCATGGCCGTCGGTGGCAAGTTCACCTGGCTCCGGCATTCCCCTGGCCAGACCCGATGAAGCAGGATTTGGATGACCGCCGTTGTCCGTCGATGAATTGACCGACTCATAAAAGATGAGATATATTCGGGGACAAAACTTTTATTGCCGGAGAACCTCGAGATGGGCCACGCCAGGGAAAGACAGGCGGTATTAAGCCCCAACCAGTGGATCGCTTTTGATTTTCGTGGATTCAAAAGAATTTAAATATCTTATCAACCGATTGAGAATGCATTTTCAGGGTAATTCCAGACAAAGACATCCCGGGTGAAATCTGGATCTCGGTCAAAAGAAAGACATGACTTTACAATTCCATCCCATCGTGATTGCTTATGCTTCCTCCTGCGCCCTGGCCCTGTTAATGGTCTATTTTGGCCGACGGATTGCTCCTGTGCGCGGCACCCGAATCTGGGGGCTGGCCATGTTCTTTATCGCAATCTGGTCTGCAGGGGATGGCCTGGAAATACTCATGGCAGATCTTTCCTATAAGCTTGTTTTTCTCCGTATTTCATACCTCGGGGTTATTGGTACAATCGTCTTCTGGTCATATTTCGTCATAGTCTACAGCAATAACGACCGCCTTCTTCCCCCAAAAGCGAAAATCATCCTGTTAATTCTGCCCGTTTTATCCTACCTATCTGTTTTCTTGCTGCACCTTCATCCCTATTTTTTCAAATCAATAGAACTTGTCAGTATCAAAGGGATTTCCGCATTGTCCATTCAGCGCGGACCTATTTTCTGGGTTTGGGCCGTCTTTGCCTATTGTGCCGTGTTTGGGAGCGTAGTTCTTTTGATTCAAGCCATTCTGCGTTTTCCCCTGCAGTTCCACGGGCAGATATATTTGCTGATCATAGCCGGAATGCTACCGTTGATTCCAAACTTTCTCTATATCACCGGCCATAACTTTATTAAACCCTTTGACCCATCGGCGCTAGCCTTTACCGTAAGCGGCCTGATGGTGGGATTAAGTTTTCGTCGGTTCCGATTCCTCGATATATTGCCTGTTGCTCATGATCTGGTGTTCGAACATGTAAACTGTGGTGTTGTCGTGATCGATAATCGTGGTGTGGTTCTTGATATAAACCCTGCTGCCGAGAAAATAACAAACCGTCTGCAAAAGGATACTGTCGGGCAACCCATCCAGCAAACCTTCTCTGAGCATTCACATTTACTTTATGTCTTTTTGAATGAGATGAAAGAGCCTAATGAGGTTAAGGTGGGGCCAGATGTGTATGAAATTAGGCAAACTCCGCTGATCGACACGGCTGGAGAAGATATCGGGCGCATTATTCTTATTTATGATATTACCGCCCTGAAAAATACTGAAAACAAATTGTCGGCAGCCAATGAGAAGCTTAAAAAAATAGCCGGCACTGATCCGCTTACCCAACTGTCCAATCGCCGGAATTTCTTTGAGCTTGCCGACAGGGAATTGTCACGGGCTCAGCGTCACCAGAAACATTTTTCCCTCATTCTTATAGATCTTGACAATTTTAAAGAGGTCAATGATGCCCATGGGCACGTCCGTGGAGATATGGTTCTTAAGGAAACCGCGAGGTGTCTGGGACTGTACTCGCGTAGAGGGGATATTCTGGGACGCTATGGTGGCGATGAGTTCATTGTCCTGGCCTACGAGGCGGATGAGATGGAGGCACGAGTGATTGCTGAAAGGTATCGCGAGAAAATTCCATCCCATCTGGCCAGACTGGAACATATTGATATCCCGGTCACTCTGAGCATAGGAGTGGCAACATACCACAAGGAAGAAGGCATCACCTTGAAAATCCTTTTGGAACGATCTGATTCCGCCATGTATGAATCAAAGAAAGGCGGGCGGAACCAGGTGGCTGTCTGGCAGGGAGGTGATGTTGAATTGTGATTGCCTTTTACCTGATACTTCACAACAAATATTTTATGCTTATCGGAAAAGACTGTTTGATATTCATAGTTTAGACTAATTTGGTTTGAACAATTGGGAAACCGCTTCCATTAATCAGCTTGCCCGCTCAACCTGTTCTCCGGCTGATGATCTTTTAATCGGCGCCCCTATCAGGCTCCATTCTTCTGGCCCAGGTAGAGGTTGACGATCCCCCGGTTCAGGGGCACCACCCGGGAGCTGAAACCGGCCTCCTCCATCAGGCCCAGGAACTCTTCAGGCCTGGGAAAGCCCATTACCGTCCGGCCCAGGTAGACGTAGTCGGCCGGCTCGGCTCCGGCCAGCCGGGCCAGGAGAGGCATCAGCCTGAGGAGGTAGGGGAGGTAGACCCGGGCCAGCCTTCCCTGGGGCGCCCCCAGCTCCAGGACGGCCAGCCTGCCGCCGGGCCGCAAGACCCGGTGGAGCTCGGCCAGGCAGGCCGGACGGTCGGAGAAGTTGCGGATCCCGAAGGCGATGGCCGCCCCGGCAAAGAGGCCGCCGGGGAAGGGCAGCTTAAGCCCGTCGCCGCAGACCAGCCTCAAGGAGCCGGCCCTGGGCCGGTCCAGCTTGGCCAGCCCCACGTCCAGCATCTCCCGGTTGAAGTCGCAGCCGATGACCATCCTCTCCGGGTAGCGCCGCCCCAGCTCCAGGCTCAGGTCCAGGGTTCCGCAGGCCAGATCAAGGAGCGGGCCCGGCCCGGCCGGGGCCAGGAGAAGGGCCGCCGCCCGCCGCCAAAAAACGTCCCGCCGGAGAGAGAAGAGACGGTTGAGCCGATCGTAGCGGGGGGCGACCCTGGTGAAAACGGCCTGGACCCCGGAGGTCATATAGACTCCGCAATCAAAGCCAATAAATGGCTTTGATTGCTGCCGGCCGGCAAAAGCGTGGTTTTGCCGGCACAACCCGGATATTTCATGCCCCAATCTACTGCGGGGTCCATCTCCTGGCTACAACGCTTGAATTCGGTATTTTGGTCCTCGACATACGTTTCAAGTATGCCTCCGGGCCAAAATGCCGAACTACTGCGCGTCTCACCGACGGATCTGGCCCCCTCGCAACGATCGCTCATGAAAAATCCGGGTTTACGAGCCCTTTCAAGCTCGGCGCGCCCCGTGGGCGCGCAGACCAAGTTGCCTTTGAGAAGCAACTTGGTCTCACAGGATGACCGCCGGCTGGGCCGCGGGGAGGGTCGGGTCCGGGGCTTCGGTCCTGAAGGCCACCAGGAAGATCGGCGCCGGCCCGGGGTTGGACAGGGCGTGGGGGATCCCGGCCGGGATGCGGATGATGGTGAAGTCGTTGTTCAGCTCGCGGCGCTGCTTGTGGCCGTCCTCGTCCTGCCAGTGGAAGACCGACGGGCCGCCGAAGACGTGAAGGTACTCCTCCACCCCGGGGTGGAGGTGGTTGCCCCTGATCTCTCCCGGCTCGGTCTTGACGATGTGGAAGGTGGTCCCGTCGACCAGGTTGAAGGGCACCACCTCGGCCTGGAAGGGGAAGAAGACCCATCCCCTGACCGTCTCGTGAAAGGCCTCCTCGGCCTGGATGAACTGGACCTGGGCCACCATGAGCTCCTTATTCCTCGGCCGCCCGCTCCAGATCCAGGGGGTGCAGGCTCCCCTCCAGGTCCAGGGCGAAGCCGCCTTGGGTCTCGACGATCCTATCGGCCAGCTGGTAGTAGGCCGGCCGGCTGAAGCGGGCCGGCAGGCGGCCCTCTCGGACCGCGGTGTACATCACGTTATGCTCGCCCACCCAAAGGGAGGCCGGGTCCAGGTCCTCCTGGGTCTGATCGGAGAGGCTTAACAAAAGGCCGCCCCCGGGTCTTTCATTGACCTTCAGAACCACGATGGGGGCGTCCTCCACCTCGACCCAGCAGCGCTGGCCGTCGAGCTCGATGACGTAGCGGCCGTCCTCGTCCCTCCGGAGACCGGACAGCAGGAGCCGGTTGATCCCCTGGTGGGTCATCTCCCGGCCCTGATGGAACATCCGGCCCTCCTTGTCGATCAGGATCTGGCAGGGGGGGAGGTTGGAGGGGTGGTCGGTCAAGTCGGGCTTTCTCCTTTTTTAAGGCCGGGTCCGGCCTCAAACCTCGAGGTCGATGGTCACCGGTCCGTGGTTGATCAGGTGGACCTCCATCAAGGCCCCGAAAAGGCCCTCCTCCACCTGGACCCCTTCCTCCCGGAGGGCCCGGCAGAAGGCCTGGTAGAGGGGCTGGGCCTTCTCCGGCCGGGCGGCCCGGCTGAAGGAGGGCCGGCGGCCCTTGCGGGTGTCGGCGTAGAGGGTGAACTGGGAGACCACCAAGGCCTGCCCGCCGGTTTGCCTGAGGTCCAGGTCGAAGTGGCTCCCCTGGTTCTCGAAGATCCTCAGGCGGACGACCTTGGCCGCCAGGGCGGCGGCCTGGTCCGGGCCGTCCTCCTCGGCCACCCCCAGGAGGATGAGCAGCCCCGGGCCGATCCGACCCACGGTTCGGCCTTCCACCTCCACCCTGGCCTCCGAGACCCTCTGGAGCACGGCCCGCATGGGGCGATTATTATCCCATCGCGGCGGTCATGACAAGGCCGGGTTCCCGGGACCGGGGAGACCGAGTTGCCTTTGCCAGGCAACTTGGGTCAGCGCCCCATCTATACCCGGAACGTTCATGAGCGATCGTGGCGAGGGGTAAGGTCAACCACGAATCCGGAATGGACGAGGTGGTTGGCGGTGGCGGGGGTGTGACTCCGGCACCACCTTCAACATATTTAAATCATGGGAATAGCCCCCTCACCCAACCCTCTCCCCCTCGGAGGGGGCGAGGGGGCCGGAGGGGGCGCGATCGGGGGGCGGAGGAGGGGTACCCCGGGCCGCCGTCATGAAGGCCGGTGGAGAGGGAAGAAGGGCCGGATTGGGTTGCAGGTTGCCGATCCCAGGGTCCTGTGGCGCCAAGCGGGTGACCTGACACCACCTTCAACATCCTTAAATGACGATAGCTTCGCCGCCCGCGCCTTGCCTCTGCGACCAACTCGACTGGTCAAATATCCGGGTTATGGCCGGCACAACATTCCAATAATCCTTCCAAAAAAATTTGCTTGCGGAAATTAAAGGAGGGGATCAGGCGGTCGGGTTGGCTCCCCCGTCCCCCCAGCCCAGCTTGGTCCGGAGGATGGAGTAGTGGTCGGCGGTGGGGGAGGGGAAGAGCTTCAGGTTCTTGGTCCGGGCCACGAGCACCCGGTCCTGGGCGGTCAGGGAAAAGCCCTCCTGGCCGTCGCAGGTCAGAAAGACCCCCTCGGCTCCGGGGCCCAGGCGGACCCTCAACTGGGCGGTCCCGGGCACCACCAGGGGCCGGTTGGCCAGGGTGAAGGGGCAGATGGGGGTGACGATCATGGCCGAGAGAAGGGGGTGGAGGATGGGGCCGCCGGCCGAGAGGTTGTAGGCCGTGGAGCCGGTGGGGGTGGAGATGATCAGGCCGTCGGCCCGGTAGTCGGTCAGATGGCGGCCGTCGATGGAGGCGGCCAGGTCCACGATCCGGGCCAGGGCCTCCTTGGTCAGAACCACGTCGTTGAGAACCACCGACTCAAAGACCGGTTCCTTGTTCCGCTCCACCCTGACCTGGAGACGCATCCGCTCCTCCGCCCCGAGCTCTCCCTGGAGGATCAGCTCCAGGGTGGGGAAGGTCTGGGCCACGGTCACCGCGGTCAGGAAGCCCAGGCTGCCCAGGTTGACCCCCACCAAGGGCACCCCGCACAACCCGGCCCGGCGGGCGGCGTGGAGCATGGTTCCGTCCCCGCCCAGGACCACGATCAGGTCCTGGCAGGAGAAGTCTCCCAGGGGCTTGACCCCGCTTTGCCCGGCCAGCTCGGCCAGGGTCTCGTCCACGGCCGGAGAGAGCCCCCGCTCCTTGAGCCAGGCCACCACCTCCCGGGCCAGGTCGACCGCCTCCCGATGGCCGGGTTTGGCCACCAGGCCGATGGATCTGATCTTCTTGGTCATGGGTGAGGTAAGGCTACCAGAGTGGGGCCAAAGAAGGAAGAGCCAGACACCTCCCCGGCCGGGGCCGGGACGGAGAGGACCTTCCAGGCTGGCTAAGCCTTTGAAAAAACAGCGCTAGGAGTGCTGCTTACCTCCGCCTTGAGAGACCAGCCTGAGATGGCGCCGCTGGCCGTTCCCCTCCAGGACCTCCTTGATGGCCTGGGCCAATTCGCGGGCCACCAGGGGTTTGAGGAGAAACCGCCGGAAACCGATATCCCTGGCCATCTCCTCCGTTATCTGATCGCTGAAGCCGGTGCAGAGGATGATCGGCAGATCGGGCCTTAGGGAGAGCATCTCCTTGGCCATCTTGACCCCGTTCATCTCCGGCATTATCAGGTCGGTGATGACCAGGTCGAACCCCTGGGGCTTCTTCCTGAAGACCTCCAGCCCTTCCTGGCTGGAGGTCCGGGCGGTGGTGGTGTAGCCGAGCTTGGTCAGGGTTTGAAGGCAGGAGTCCACCAGGGAGGGGTCGTCGTCAATGAATAGAACCCGGCCCGACCCTTTGGGCAGGGGAGCGCCCTCCAGCTCCACCTCCTCCTCGGCCGCGTCGACGGCGCTGGGCAGAAAGACCTCGAAAACGGTTCCCCGGCCGGATCGGTTGGAGACCTTGACCGCCCCGCCGTGGCTGTTGACGATGCCATGGACCACGGCCAGGCCCAGGCCGGTGCCCTGGCCTGATCCCTTGGTGGTGAAAAACGGCTCGAAAATCCTCTCCAGGTGCTCTTGGGCAATGCCCGGTCCGGTGTCGCTCACGGTCAACTTCTCGTAGGCCCCCGGTTCCAGACCCGGCAGATTGGCGGTCTCCTCTGGCCCGAGGCTGACCGGTTCCAGAATCACGCTCAAAACCCCGCCCTCGACCCGCATGGCGTGGACGGCGTTGGTGGCCAGGTTGATCAGGAGCTGATGGATCTGGTCGGGGTCGGCCATGATCGGCTCTGACTCAGGATCGATCCTGGATTTTATGGCCACCCCCTCGGGGACGGTGGTCCTGATGAGGTCGAGGGCTTCATCCACCAGAGGGCCGAGGAGGATGGGCTTGAACTTGCGGCCCTCGGGCCTGCTGAAGCTCATGATCTGCTCGATCAACCCCCTGGCTTTCCGGCCGGCCTTGATGACCTGACCCAGGCTCGTGCGGGCCGGATCATCATTGGCCAGATCGGACATGGCCAGCTCGGTGTAGCCAAGGATGGCCGCCAGGATGTTATTGAAATCATGGGAGATGCCCGCGGCCAGGGTTCCCACGGCCTCCATCTTCTGGGCCTGGCGGAGCTGATTCTCCAACTTGATCCGGTCTGCCTCGGCCCGTTTCTGTTCGGTGATGTCGGTGAAGACGGTGGCGAACTGGTCCGCGGCCGGGGAAAAAGCCGAGATGGAGAAGTTCTTCTCCAGGGGGGGGAAGTGGGATTCAAAGGTCACCGGCTCCCCGGTCTCGGCGACCCTGGCAAAGACGCCCAGGTAAGGGGGTTCATCCGTGCCGTAAAGCTCCGAGGCCCTGGCCCCCACCGTCTTGGCCCGGTCAAAGCCGGTAAGCTGCTCGTAGGCCGGGTTGAAGTCCAGGATCCGGTAATCCACGGCCCGGCCTTCTTTGTTCCGGATGAGCTCGTGAAGGCAGACCCCGTCGACCATGGCCGAGTAGAGGGAGCGGAACTTTTTCTCGCTCATTCGCAAGGCGGCCTCGGCCTCCTTGCGGTCGGTGATGTCCAGGATGACCCCGTTCCAAAGCCGTCCGCCCCCCGGAAGCCCGGTGGAACCGGAGACGGCCTGAAGCCACATGATCTCCCCGTCCGGTCTTCTGATCCGGCACTCGGCCTTGAATTCCCCCCCCTCCCGGATCGATTTTTCAATGGCCTTGGTCACGGCCTTCCGGTCCTCGGGCAGGATCTGGCTGAAGATGACCAGGGGATCGGCCATGACCTTCTCCGGCTCATGACCGAAATAGTCAAGGGAACGCCCGCTGACGTAGGAGAACCTCACCGGCCCTTCCTTTGGCCGGGTCAACTGAAAGACCACCCCCGGGATGGTGTTGGTGATCTCGCTCAGCTTCCTCTCGCTGGTTTTAAGGGCCTCCTGGGCCTTGCGCCTTTCCCCGACCTCCCTTTCCAGGGCGGTGGCGGCCTTCCTCTCCCTGATCAGGGCCGATTCCAGGATCTGGATCAGGGCGGCGATGGAGACCGAGGCAACGGCATTGAGGGGAACGAAAAGACAGCCGGCGATTATCCAGTTGGTTAAGGAGTTGTTGATCACCGGGCTCCAGGAAGGGAGTCCGGTCCGAACCAGAAAGCCCAGGCCGATGATGGTCAGGGCGTTTATTATAAGCCCCCACAGGGCGCCCCTCAGCCCCAGGAAGAGGCCCATGGAGGACCCGAAGAGGAATAGCCAGACCGGCCCTCCGGTAAAGGGTCCCCGGTAGAGAATGATGGCCAAGCCCATGAGATAGAGGATGAATGAGGTTCCCAGGGCCCTGACCCGATACTCCAGCCGGGTGCCCAGGAGCAGGGCCACGGCGGTGGCATAAACGATTGTGGCCAGACCGGCCAGGATCCAGAGGCCTTCGTGAAAGAGAAGAACCAGGCTGGGGATGAAGGCGAAGAGGGCCAGGATGACCCCGCCCACGAGGCTGATGGACAGGATCCTGTTTCGCCAGTGGACCAGATCGATGCCGCTCTCTTTCTCGGAGACGCTGAACCACCGGTCCAAGGGCCCGGCCAGCCGGCTCGACAGAAGCCCGGTAAGGCCTTTTGAGGCTTCCGTTGAGGTCACTCCGCCATCCTCATCTGAAAGATTGCCTTTTCCCACCGACCGCTTCACAAGGGCCGGGAGCTGTTTTGCGGGCAGGCCGGAGGGTGTCGGAACCAGCCCTCTATCCTATTGATAATACTATTTCCAAACCTCCCTGTCACCTCTCCTTTTACCGGTCCGGACCTTAAAAACCGGCTGGGCTGGCCGGCCGCGAGGAATCTGAATGTTTCACAGGCTGAATCAGGCGACAAATTGAAAATATGGGATACGAGAACTCATAGCCTCTTTCGGCCGACCGGTCCGGTTCCGGAAAGGGAAACCTCCTGGCCGGGAGGGAGACCAACGAGGTCCAACCGGCTAGCCTGAGTTCCGGACCTTGAGTTGCGGCCGCTGCTCTTTTTGAGCCTCAATTCCCCTCCCCCCCGGCGGCCTCCTTCAGTCATCCGGGCCGGGGACCTGTTGGTCCTCCGGCCCGGGGCTGGTATGATTGAACCCGGCCCTGATCTCTCCGGCCGGGGGCCGAGAGGAATGCGGGCTGGGAAGGAGACCCCTCAGGGGCGCCGCCCGATCGCCTCCCCGGGAGGAGGCGGGAGGAGAGGGTCGGCTGGAAAGCGCCGGATCCGGGATCAGGGGGTGAAGGAGATGACCGGACTCATCGTCGTCGACCTGCAGTCGGACTTCACCGAGCTGAAGTCTGGTTCCCTGGCGGTCCCGGGCACCGGCCAGGACTACCTGGATCAGGTGGGCCGATACCTGGACCGGCACTGGGGCCGGAGGCCCATCTTCGCTTCCCAGGATTGGCATCCGCCCGACCACATGTCCTTTGCCTCCAACAACCCCGGGGCCAAGGTCCTGGAGGTCAGGAAGGGCCAGGTGATGTGGCCCGACCACTGTGTCCAGGGCACCCCCGGGGCGGAGCTCCTCATCCCCACCGAGGGCCTGAAGGTGGTCCGGAAGGGAATGGACCGTCGCTTCGACTCCTACTCGGCCTTCAAGGACGACGGAGGGAGGGAGACGGGCCTGGAGGGGATGCTCCGCCAGGCCGGGTTGGACCGGTTCTTGATCTTCGGCTTGGCAATGGACTACTGCGTTCGGTACACTGTCCTGGACGCGCTGACCTTGGGCTTTGAGGTCAAGGTCCTGACCGATCTCTGCCGGGGGGTGGATCCCGAGACCACGGCCCTGGCCTTGGTCGAGATGAAGGAGCAGGGGGCGGAGATGGGCCGTTCCGAGGAGTAGACCGGCCCTGGAGCACGGGGCCGGGATCGAGCCCTTGGGCCGCCCGGGCAGGGAGGCCAGAACATCCCCCTGGAAATTTATTAATGTATTTAATTTTATTGATAAAATACATAAACACCCGGACTTGGAAAGCCCCCTTGACCGGTAGAGGAACGGAGGCTTAGTGGCTGATTCAACCTCAGCCCTTATCTTTCCCTTCACTGACCTCTCCCCGGACCAGGCCCGCTTGCTGGATCCCCTGGTCCGCCCCCTTATCCTCTACCTTCCGGCCGGGATGGAGCCCTCTTCCGGCCTGGCCGAACTGGCCCGCTCGGGCCTGGTGGAGCTGGTCAGGCCGGCGGCGGAGCTGGCCGGCGACCGGCGTTTGAGAACGATTTTGGTCGAGCTGCGGAGGTGGTCCGAGGAGTTCAGGGATCTCAAGGAGCTGGCCCATCTCAGAAGCCTGTCCCGGACCTCCGAGAGCGAGGCCTCGCCCCTTTCCCTGGCCTCGGCCATCAGGTCCTACGGCCAGGCTGGCGATCGACCTGATCTGACTCCCCATCTCATCCTTCACCTGTCCGCCTGGCTGGACAGGAAGAAGGCCGAAATCCGGTCGGCCTCAGCCGGCCTGAAAGGCCAGGAGGAGGAGCTGAAGCGGGCCCTGGGTGAGGGCGGGGAAGAACCGGGGGAGCCCAAGCAGGAGGGCTTTCCCAGCGGACCAGACCCGCTCCAGGTCCCGGAGCCGGAACAGGATCAGCTCCTCCGTCTCAGGCTCAAGGCCTGGGTCGAGCTCTATGAGGCCCGGCCCATGAAGGCCGGTCTGTGGCTCACCAGACCGGAGGCGGCGGCCCTCCTGGCGGCCGACCTCCGGGAGCGGACCGGGCGCGGCCCCCAAGAGAAGAAGGGCTGGGGAAGCGGGCCTCTCCGGGAGAAAGCGGGCTTCAGGGTCTGGCGGTTCGGCGGAGCGGATCTTAAGGCGCTCCTGGGCCTGAAGGGGCAGGACCTGGAAGAGCAGGTTCTCGTCGCCGAGATGGAGCTGGGTTAACGGGTTTCTAGGGAGGCGGCGATGGCGGAATGGATCAGCCCCCGGGAGGCGGCTGCGCTGGCGACCAACGGAGCCAAGCTGGCCCTGGGCGGCTCCCACCGGATGGCCCCCATGGCCCTGGTCAGGGCCCTGGTCAAGCGGGGCCTGAGGGATCTCCACCTCATAACCACCCCCACCGGCGGTTTCGGAGCCGAGCTCCTGGCCGCGGCCGGGGCCCTGGCCGTGGTGGAGACGGCCCAGATCTCCCTGGGAGAGCTGGGACTGGCCCCGGCCTTCCGGAAGGAGACGGAGGAGGGCCGGCTCCGGATCCTGGATGCTTCCTGACCGGCCATCCTGGCCGGGCTCCGGTCTGGAGCCTCAGGGTTGCCGTTCCTGCCGGTCAAGGGCTTTTTCGGCTCGGACTACCTCCGGGTCAGACCGGACTTCAAGACGGTCAAGGATCCCTTCCAGGGGGGAGAGGTGGTCGTGGTCCCGCCCATCAACCCTGACCTCTGCTTTCTCCACGGCTTCTGCGCCGACCAAAGCGGGGACGTGCTCATGGACCGGAGCTCGGACTCGGACCTGGCCGCCAAGGGGGCCAAGCTGACCGTGGTCAGCGTCGAGGAACGGGTCGAGAACCTGGATCAGGCCCGTGGGCCGGCCATGAAAAGGCTCTCCGGGCTTCACGTGGACTACCTGGTCCTGGCCCCGGGAGGGGCGGCCCCCACCTCCTGCCCGGAGCGCTACGGCTTGGATCTCGGCTACCTCCAGGGGTATCTCCGGGCCTTTCAGGAGGACCGTTTGGAGGCCTGGCTGGAAGAGGAGATGGAGCCGGGAGGTGAGCCGTGAGCCAGGCCGGGCCCCTGGGCCCCACGGAGATGATGATCCACCTCCTCTCCCGGGAGGTGAGAGATAAGGAGGTCTCGGCCACGGGGACCCTCTCGCCCATTCCGGCCGCGGCCTGCTACCTGGCCCAACTGACCCACGCCCCCCAGGCCAAGCTGGCCATCCTCGATGCTCCAGATTGGCCTTTTGATGGCGAGTTGGAGGAGTTATTTAACATGGTCCAGAGGGGGAGGGTGGGTCTTTTCTTCCTCTCCGGGGCCCAGATCGACCAGGAGGCCAACATCAACCTGGTGGCCATCGGCCAGCACCACCGGCCCCAGGTCAGGCTGCCCGGCGGGGCCGGCTCGGCCATGGTCTACCTTCACTCCCTCAGGGTGGCCCTTTTTCTGCGCCACCAGTCGGCCCGCAATCTGGTGAAAAGGGTTGATTTCGTAACCGCGCCCGGTGGAGGACCGGGCCCCGGCCGGCCCGGGGGCCCGACCCGCCTGGTGACCGATCTGGCCGCCTTTGACTATCGGCCGGATAAAGGCCTCGCCCTGACCTCCATCCATCCCTGGACAACCCCCCGGGAGGTCCAAGAGAGGACCGGTTTCGACCTGGGGCTGACCGGCCGGGAGCCCTTATCCGAGGAGCCGGGCCCGGAGATCCTGGAGCTGATCCACGGCCCGGTCAAGGAGAGGCTGGCCAGGGTTTATCCGCTCTTCGCCGAGGAGCTTTAAAAACCGGTTCTATGATCAATCTTACTGTCGTTAATTTGGTGGGACAGCCGGCTTCGAAGTCGATGTTCTCGACAACATAGTTTCTCCCTTTTATGATTTTTTTATGACACTAGACACTGGGACCGGGCTTTTGATAAGGGGAGACGCTGGAATGAGGCGGCTGCTGGTCTCGGTGCTTGTTTTGGGGCTCGTTCTTTTCAGCCAACTGACCGTAGCCCAGGCCGATCCGGCCGGCCGGATCAAGATCAGGGGGCTCAACTTCCTCCTGGCCCACCAGAACCAGGACGGCGGCTTCCCCCTCAGGCCGGGAGGGCCGTCGGAGGCGGAGACCACGGCCTGGTCCGCGGCCAACCTGGGCCTGACCGGAGCCGAGGCCAAGGCCCTGGATCAGGCCCTGAGATACCTGGACCTGGCCCAGTCCCGGGACGGCGGGGTCAACAACAACAGCGCCCAGACGGCCTTCTGGACCATGGCCCAGACGGTCTCTCGAGGCCCTGTCCAGGCGGTTCAAGAAGCCTGCCGGTGGCTTCTCCGGGCCCAGCGGCCGGAAGGCGGTTTCGGCCGGGAGAAAGGGCAAGGGCCGGCCCAGACCACCTCCACCGCGGCGGCCTTGGAGGGGCTGCTGGCGGCCGGGATGTCTCCTCAATCGGCGGCGGTGGAAAGCGGCCTGGACTGGCTCCACGGGGCCCAGAACCGGGACGGCGGCTGGCCCCTGGAGCCGGGCGGCCCTTCCCTGGCCCTGTCCACGGCCTGGGTCCTGAAGATCTTCGGCCGGCTCAAGTGCTTTCCCGAGTCCTGCGGCTTTGGAGTGGGCTGGCTGATAAAGTGCCGCGACCAGAACGGCGGCTTCGGGATAGTCCCCCGGGCCCCCACCGATCCTGAGCTGACCGCCTACGCGGCCTTGGCCCTGCGCTCCCTGGAGGGACCGGAGGAGGTCATCGCCGCAGCCCTGAAGAACCTGGCCCAGGTCCAGGAGGAGGACGGCGGGTTCGTCTCCCACGTCCCCCGGGAGTTCAACGGCCGGGACTATAAAAACCTCCAGACCACCAGCTTCGCCATCCAGGCGTCCTTGGAGAGGGACTAGAGGCGGGTGAACGGTAATCGGACCAGGGGCGGTTAACCGGTCTCCTCGGCCAGGGCCCGGCCCCGCGCCAGGAGCTTGGCGTAACCCTCGGAATCGATGTTGGTCCCGCAGATGATCAGCCCGACCTTCCGGCCCTCCAGCCTCTCCCGGAGGGGACCCAGGAGGGCCGCCGTGGCCGCGGCCCCGGCCGGCTCCACGGCCAGCTTGGCCCGGGAGAAGAGGAAGTGGATGGCCCGGCAGAGCTCGTCGTCGTCCACCCGGACCAGCTCATCCACGAACCGGCGGCAGACGGAGAAGCTGTAGGGCGCGGCATGAGGCGCGCCCAGGCTGTCGGC
>Ga0209164_1003157_pt1 | contig 16057 bp, 16 predicted proteins | sample MTBNYHSulfiMetaG_FD_187458 | JGI IMG/M metagenome (GOLD analysis project Ga0209164, IMG submission 187458) | Enrichment culture microbial communities from rom New York Harbor, USA that are MTBE-degrading - MTBE-NYH (New York Harbor Sulfidogenic)... | ecosystem: Environmental > Aquatic > Marine >...
GATGCTGAGGCAGACATTCAGGGAAAAAATAGTTCTTTTTGTGAGAAGTCCTGTGTTCAACGGTTATCCTTGTTAACCCTTTTCTCCATTATAAACCCTAAAATAGAAAGTATCCAAAAACAGACAACCCCGAACATGTTCGGGGTTGTATTGAAAATTTATAGGCTGTAATTACCCTTAACTCCTCCGTCTTATGAGTGCGAATACGATTGCAGGCATGAGCAGCATCAGGAGGTCTGCAAATGCCGTCGGTGTATTCTGCGGCCCTCCGACAGAACATCCTCCGCCTCCGCCATGCTTCTTCGGGGTCCCGCCTGAAGTAAGAGTCGTTCCTGAAATTTCATTGGAATATGCAGAATATCCCGCAACCGGATTATATGCTCTTACCCTGTACCAGTATGAAGTTGCCGGACTGAGTCCGGAATCAGTGTAGGTAGATACGTTCTGGATTACCTGGCCTATCTGTATAAAATCACTGTCCTGTGTACGTCTCTCGATCAGATAGTCCTGTTCAGTCAACGAATTGTCCGACCAGGCAAGCTGGATCTGAGAACTTGAGGTTGTTACCACTCTCAGATTCGTCGGAGGGTTAATAGGCGTCACCTGAGATACCTGAGTTCCCTGCTGGAGAGGGGATTCGCCGATATCATTATACGCCCTCACCCTGTAATAATATCTCGTCCCGTCAGTAAGTCCTGCATCCGAGTAAAATGAACCGTTCACGCCGACTGTGGCTATCTGCAGATAAGAAATCCCGTCCGTTCCTCTATAAATTCTATAACCGATTTCGTCCGTAGCCCGGTCGGTCCATGCCAGATCCATCTGTAACGCGGAAACCGGGGTTGCAGCAAGATCGTATGTCGCCCACAGTGACTTCAGGGCTCTGCCCGCGTTGATCCTTCCGCCTGTGAGAATCCAGCCGTTCAGTGTGGGCAGCACATCGACATATCTCAACACCATCGTCTTGATCTGACCGTGGGTGAAGTGACCATAATATGCACTTAACAGACCTGTGAGTCCGGTCACATGCGGGGTAGACATGGAAGTGCCCGAGAACATCTCAAGATGGCCGTATCCATAATACATCGTCCACCAGTTAGGCACCGTGCTGAAAATATAGGTTCCCGGTGCCGCCACATCAACAGATGTCGGGCCGAAATTGCTGAATGAGACTCTTCTGTCATCCTGGTCAGTCGCTGCAACCGCGATAATATTCGGCAGATCGTAACTCGAGGGATAATGAGGGACAACATCATTATTATCGCCGACTCCATCACCGCCGCCATTTCCTGCAGCAGCTACGAAAAGAATCCCTGCTGTGTTTGCCCGTGCGAGAGCCTGATATTCCGAAGCCGAAAAATCACTGCCGCCGTAACTGGCGTTCATGGCCCTCACATTCACCCCATGGTTATCTTTCATGTTAATAGCATAATCGATGGCTGCGATTTCAGCCGCGACATCACAGTAACCATCCACGTCGCATACCTTGAGCGCCATCATGTTTGTCAGCCACATAACACCCGCAATGCCTGCGCTGTTATTCCCTTTGGCCCCGATAACTCCCGCTACATGTGTCCCGTGGCCATGGTCATCCGTTGGATCACTGTTATTATCGATAAAATTCCAGCCCACACAGTCGTCCACGTATCCGTTTCCGTCATTATCGATAGCGTCGGTACAACTCGTCTCGCCCAGATCTCTCCATACGTTCCAGACAAGGTCATTGTGGCTGTAATCTATTCCCGTATCAAGGACCGCAACCGTTATGTCACCGCTGCCGATGGTAACATCCCATCCTTCCGCCATCTTGATATCCGCACCGGCTATTCCGTAAGCATATTGACCAGTGTTCAAGAAAGACCATTGGTTTGCAAAATAGGTATCATTCGGTATTATGGTGTCTAATTTTCTTATATAGTTCGGTTCTGCGTATTCAACGCCCGGGCTCGACATGTACTGCATCACTGCATCTTTGACCGAAAGCCCCTGGGACAGCTTTACCTGTTCAAGGTTTTGGATTGCGGTATATTTTCTTATGACCGTTGCCCCCGCTGCCTGATGCACTGCAGCAGACGATGCGGCCTTGACGCCGGATTTAAATTTTACAAGCAGTTCCCCGTCCTTGTACTGGCCGCCCTTCTCCATCTCTGCAAGAATAGATTGCGCAGAGAGCTTAATGCTGCCCGAGGACCCTGATGTATCTGAAGAGATGTTTGTGGAAGACTGGCTGCCGCAGGCGGCAAGAAACAGACATATCATTAAATATAAATATTTCCTCATGGTTTCACTCCTTTATTGAAATCATTCACACTCTTCATCTCCATTCAGAATCCTTCTTGTTTCAAAATGTGGCGGGCATAAACCCGCCACATTGTTTCAATAATTTTATGGCTGCAGAATCAATGCAGCTGATGCGTTCTGAGCCGGTGTTGCACTATCCTGAACATTAAGAGTTATCGTTACAGGCAACGCACAAGCACCAACTGTTGCTGTTAAAGTAGTCCCAGAAATACCTACTGTTACACATCCATTGGAAGATGTCGGGTTAATATAAGGAGGAATTCCTCCTGCTATTGTAAAATTCTGGATTTCGCCAGGCGCCGGAGCTGTGAGAGTAGCCGACGTCGGCGAAAGTGTTAATGGTGCAGGAACATCCAAGGTAAGCGTGGCTGTAACCGTATTGTTCGCACTGTCAATAATTGTTATCGTCACATCTGTATCTTCAGTAGGTACCGCATCAACAGTGGCGGTCACAATATCACCAGCCACCGACGCCGAAACAAGACTCGGATGGCTTGAGAGTGCATTGTATGGCGCGATACCGCCAAAAACTGTATATGCTGCCGTATCTCCGGCAACAGGATTTGTTAATGTCTGTGAATCAGGTATAACCGCCAAGTCTGTTGTCACCACAATATCCGCAGCCCCTGTCACACCACCAGACGTTGCCGTGATAGTACAAGCTCCCACTGTTTCAGGCGCTGTAAAAGTAACAGTTGCAACACCACCTGTTGTCTGTGCAAAAGGATCTATAGCCCCGCAGGGAGTTGTGCACGTTGCTGTATCACATGTCGTGAAAGACACTGAAGTCCCGTCCGGAGCAGGGCCTCCTGAATTCAGTATGACCGAAGCTGTTATGTCAGCAGTTTCGCCCGGCGCCAGAATTGCAGGATTTGCTGAGATGTTTACGGTTTGGACAGTAACAGGATTGAGGAACAATGATACCATCCCTGCCGCTCCGTTGTCCGCATATGCAGTAATGTTAAGGACTGTCTGAACGTCTCTGATCGTAATTGGGTCAACCCTGACAAAAATAAATGCTTCACCGGATGAATCCGTAATAGCAGTGTTGCCAAGAGGAAATGTTGCCTCCGAACTGTCAGAACCTAACGTAACTGTTACTCCACTCTGAAGCTGGCCAAATCTGTTGAAAACTGTCGCTCTTATTGTAAACTGATTGTCGTTTGCAGTTTCGAATAGTATAAAATCACTGGGTTCATTATAGATACCGTCATTGTCACCATCAACGTCAAGATACATGAAAGGTAAAAGCACAAGAGAGGTGGAGGAGAAGTAGACGGTTTTTCTATCCCTTACCTGATTCAATCCCTCATCTACCTCCGCCTGAATCGTAGCAAAACCGACTTCATGTGCGTGCAGGGTGACAGTGGCGATACCTGCTGCATTCGTCTTGTCGGTTATTTTGTCCAGCGTCCCGATCGGCGAAAGGTTGGTGAACCTGACCGGCTTGTTTGCAACAGGGATGCCATTCCCGTCCAGCACCTTTGCATGCAGGGTGATATCGCTGTTCGTATGTGAGACAAAGTGAGAAGGGGTTAATTCAACGAGCGTGGATTTACCGGGGTTCTCGCCTTTCGGCGAATTCATTGACCCGCTTCCCCCTCCGCAACCTGCGAAGGAGAGCATAAAAGTAAATAAGGCAAATAGTATAAAAATTTTTTTCATCGTATCCTCCAGAGACAATAATTGCTTGCCTTTCCTAATCGCAATAGTCAAATGACCCTATCTGGAAATCCATCTGTGCCTTGACGGAAAAATTTTCGCCATATTCATTTTTGCCGTAAAAAGTAAAGATGGCTGTATAGTTGTTGATATATGCCAAGTGATAGTCATAACGGTTCGATAAAACATCATCTTGATACTTCTCTTTTCTGATCAGATCAATAAGGAGAATATTCGTCTCTATAATCGTTGTGCCGGATCCTGACAAAGGAGGGACAATGGTAATAGATTTATAACGAGTATCCTTTTCAATAGGCGGAGCGCCAAGGGAGTCATTTGAACGTTTATATTCGATTGTATATCTGTCAATATATAAGTTGCCCGGCTTTATGGTTGGGTTTTGGTTTATGAGTGACGTAGTAAAGCTAACGGTAGCCTGGTGATCTGCCATGTATTCATATGTGGGTGGCGGACCTTCATCACAAATAGACTGGAAACAATCAACGCTGTAGGTTGCTTCTCCGTCATATGATCCTTCCACATGTGCTTCCAATACAACTCCGGTGTCTTCTGTTCCCTGACTTCCCGGTTGACCTGCGCCGCCGCCGCATCCGGATAGTATAATGGACATTGCTGCAATATACATAATCAAGAGTAAGAAATATCTTTTTTTCATCTTGCCCCCTGTTTTTCTCTTATTCCACAAATAATCAATTCCTGGTAAATTTACATTCATTGCGATGTAATAATCCGGGGTGTTACAAAAATTAACAATTCGTTCGTAGTTGTTTGCTCCCTCTTCGATTTAAATAACCAGCCGAGAATAGGGATGTTCATCAAGCCAGGGACGCCGGTTTCAGAATCATTGGTAGCGATTTTGTATAATCCCCCGATGACAATAGTCTCTCCATCTTTGATGATAACATTAGTACTTGCTTCTTTCTTATCTGTCCCCGGCACACCTTCAACCGAGGGAACCGTCGAGTCAAGCTCTTCTTTTTTGATTTCAATAACCATCGATATCGATTTATCGGGTGTTATATGGGGAGTTACGATTAAATCAAGCGTTACATCTTTATATTCGGTTGATACGGTCCCTTCTGTCGTCAGTTTTCTTACCGGTATGCTTTTCCCCTGTTTGATCATGGCCTTGCCGTTGTCCACTGTCAGAATTTTCGGATTCGAGACCACCTTGAGTTTACCCATAGTTTCTATGGCAGAAAGCTGCATGTCGAGTCCTATCGTCCTTGAAGGATCCAGGACTCCGAATGTAATACCGGAACCTGACAACGGACCGACACTTTTGGAAGGCAAATCAACCATATAGTTTCCGCCGGTAACCGGTCCCGTTAAGACGTTCGGAACCCCTGAAAGGCCGCCTAAACTTGCGAGTCCATTCGCGCTCACCGCATTAATTCCCCATTGTATACCCAACTCCTGGGTATTATCTGAGTTCACCTCTACTATCCGCGCCTCGACCAGAACCTGCGGCGTTGGTTTATCAAGAGTGGCAAGGAGATGTTCAATTTCAGGGAAAACCGAAACTATATCCTTAACAAGCAGTGTACTCGTCCGCTTATCTAAGTTGATGCTCCCCCTTGGCGAAAGAATCTTTGCATTCCTGATGGCACTCTCTACCTGCGAGACTTCAGCATAACTGACACTGAATACCCTGGTTTCAAGGGGTTCAGCTCTCATTCCTGCTTCCTGGACTTTTGCCCTTTCGTCGCTCTCCTTTGCGAATATTACATTAGGTGCAACCCGTATTATGTTCCCCTGGATATCTTTATCAAGACTAAAGGTCTTCAAAATTGTATCAAGGGCCTGGTCCCAGGGGACATCTCTGAATTTCATGGTAGCCTTGCCTTTGACATCAGGATGAATGAAGAGATTGCATCCGCTGATATCCGCGAATAACCTGAGGATCGGCACAATGTCCTGGTCCTGGAAATCAAAATTCACGGTCTCCTTCCCTGAAAGATAAGACTCGCACCTGGTTCCTGCCAGTTTTTCGTTCCGCTGTATGGTCTCCGGTGATGCAGGGGACGTCTCTTCTGAATGTGTCTCAATAGAAAGCAATCCGGTGGGTTCATTCTCATTTCTTCTCAGACTGATCACGATCGAGTCAGCGATGGATGCGACATCAAAATTCGTCTTCTCCTGGAGGTCGAGAACAAGCCGCACTTTATCGTCATGTTTTCCTGACCGCATTCCCTTGACCGGGGAAACCACGGAAACCGGGATCAGAGCATTCAGGGTCACTTCAGGGACATCGATAACCAAACGGTCTTCCAGGGGGAAGACATTCGGAATCATGGAACCGTTCCCTTTAATCAGCACTTTTACCACATCAACAGAAGGTTCAAATGAAATCTCATTGATCTCGGTAGCTTTCGGCAGAGGGCCTCGCATTGCAGGCGGTGGCGTCGGTTCTGCCATTTTCCTTGCCTGCACGACAGGGCGGGGCTCTTCCTTTTTTACTGCATCTTGCCTGACCTTAATCGTCAGGACATTATTCTTGTAATCCTGGTCAACTGAACCAGGGTTTTGAAGCAGCATTTCGAACCGGGCCAGGAGGGAAGGGGATTCAATCTGGGAAGGCGTTATTTCTGTAATACCGGGCTTCTGGGACACGATTTTTGCCTTGAAAGTTCCCACGGAAACATCAGGCATGTCGAGCACTATCTTATAGGGGTCGCCGGGTTTATAAATCGTATAGATAAATGGTTTGTTCGCGGTTATGGTTACCATGTTATCCTGCACGCTGATGCCGGTTACAACCGCAGGTTCCTGTATCTGCATCGCTTCTTTGTCCTTGCTTTTTGTCCCGGCACAACCGGCAACAACAGCAATAAATGAGCATATAAGAAATAAAGAAAGGGCATAAGAGATGAATGGCGCTCCGTTATGCTTTTTATCCCTCAATTTTTGTTTATTAAATGTTAAGTTCTGATTCATTATTCTTCCCCCTTGTGGAGTTTCAAAATCGAATCCCTTGGTTTTATCTCACCCCTATAATCCTTAATATATTCCCTGATAAGTACGGTATTATTCGTGATCTTTTCTACCTTTCCTTCCTGGAGTCCAAGGGCCATCCCTTCGGTGATTGTATATGTTTTCCTGTCCGGAAGCATTACCAGCGCGTAGTATTTGTCTTTGTCCCATGCAATCGCCAGGAGACGGAGTTCGTCAATACCATAGCTTTCTATCGGACTGGCCCCCGCCTTCTTCTTTGGTTTTTCTTTTGACATTTGTATAAGGGGAAGGAACGGATCTCGTCTGCCCCTCGCATCATAGGCAACTTCTTCCTGCGCGGATTTTGCAGTCCCCATGGCGGCCTTCTCTTCTGTTTTTGCAGCTTGTTGAGCCATCTTTTCCGCAGCAGGTTTTTTGGGTGCAGGCTGCTCTTTTCCGCAGCCGGCGAACAATACAAACATTGAGACAACGATGCCTAAGAAAATGCTTTTCATTTTTTCTTGCCCTTAGCTGCTGTTTCTTTCTGGATCTCTTCCTCCGGCACTGACGAAAAGGTCGTCGCGGTGAATGCTATTTTCATGACAGCCACACCTTTGTCCGGTTTCGGGTCTGCCAGCCTGATATCAGAGAGATTGACTATCCGGTTGAGTTTCGTGATGCTTCCGAAGAAATACCCCAGATTGTGATAACTGCCTGCAAGTTCAACCTTGACTGGGATTTCATACACAATTCCGCTCGAATGGGTCTTTTTCTGCGCAGGCTGCCATAATTGCACTTTCTGCCCTGAACTGATACAAAGGTCAGATACCTGTTTCAGCAGAGTTGAGACTTCCTTTTCCTCAGGCAACTGCTGCTTTAATTCTTCAAGCCTTTTTCTCAGCCGTTCATTTTCTAATGTCAGTTCAGGTAATTTCGCCACTTTTACCTGGTCTGCGGCAATCTGATTTTCCTGCACGGCGATTTTCTTTTCAAGGGCTTTAATTTCTTTATTTTTCGGCAGGACAAACAAAAAAAGGACAACTGCAATAATAAGAATAGCGGGGGCTATTGCAACAAGCACCCTGACCGGGAGAGGCAGATTCTTCAAATTAATGTTTAATTTCAGTGCCATCTCATCCTTTTATTTTAAAGCTCAGTTTAAACGCATAAAGAGGAATTTTTTCTATTTCGATGCTTTTCGATTCCTTGAGATACACTTCGGTAAACAGCGGTGATTTTTTTAAGTTGTCCACATAGGCAACAATGTCCGTGTTGGTAAACCCGAGTCCCTCGATATCGACGCCGCTGGTTCCTGACATTTTCATCTCTTTCAGCCAGATGCCCTTCGGAATTAACAGATTGATTTCATCCAGCACTTTTACCGGCACGCTTCTGTTTTTGCTCAATTGTTCTATGACATCATTCCTTTGTTGGAAGTCTTTATTGCGTTGTTCAAAATCCTCAACTGCCTTTATCTGCTGCTTGAGTTCCTCGATTTTCCTCTCATTGTTTGCAAAATCAGCTTTCCGTGCGTTCAGGCGTGATGTAAAAAAGAACGTGAGATATGCCATAATGAGCGCTGTTGCGACTGTAACCAGAATTATGGAAAGCAGAAAGGTCGGCAGCGGTTTCGCTTTCTTTTTCCTTTTAACCGGCAGAAGGTTTACTTTTATCATCTGTCGCCTGGTCTCCTGAGCGCTAACCCAGCCGCAATTGCTGCGATCGGCGCCATTTCTTCAATATAGGTAACATCAAATTTTTTCGGTATCTTTATATTTTTGAACGCCTGTATGACCTTTGTTTCCACTCCTACCTTTTCCGCGAGAAGCCTGGGAAAATCCTTGATGAGACCGCAGCCTCCACTCAGTATCACTTCATTGATCTCCTCATGGAAGTATTCCAGGGAACGGTTTACTTCACCGATTATCTCTTCAGAGGCAAGTTCCATTACAGAATGTGCATCCTGAGGGGACACGTTCTCAACAGGTTCGCCCCGTTTCAGCCTTTCCGCTACTTCATACGTAAGATTAAATTCCCTCTGAAGGACTTCGGTGTGAAGATTGCTGCCGACTGCGCTGTCTCTTGTAAACACTGACACTCCGCCCTTGAGAATATTCATATTAATTGTGCTCGCGCCAATGTTGACGAGTGCGACATTCTTTCCGGGCTCGATTTCGTAATTCACTTCATAGATATTTTCCAGAGCAAATGGGTTGACGTCTACAATGATGCAGTTAAAGCCCGCGTCTTTTACCACGGTGAGATACTCGTTGATGATATCTTTCTTTACCGCAACAAGGATAACATCCATCTGACCGGGTTCTTCTTTTGGGCCGAGGATCTGGAAGTCGAGGTTCACATCTTCGATATCAAATGGTATGTATTGCTCGGCTTCGAATTTTATGGACTCTGCGAGTTCTTCCTCAGACATATCCGGGAGAGAAACCCGCTTGATGATGACCGAAGAATGACCGGCCATGCTGATAACAACATCCTTTGTTTTTATCTTTGCCTTTCGGGTGAGTTCCTTAAGCGAATCAACAAGCCTCAGGGAATCTATTACCGAACCGTCTACGATAAGTTCCGGGGGGAGCGGGAGGATATCGAAAAGCTCAAGCTCATATCCGTCTTTTGTATCCTTGAGCTGAACAATCTTCAAATACCCTGAGCCGATATCCAACCCTATAGTGCTTTTCCCACCAAGAAACATGACATATGAATAACAAAAAAAAAAGATCTTGTCAAGCTTTTTTTATTTAATATCAGACAATTTCAATCTAACACTGAGAAATTAGTTTAACAATCTTTCTATTCTTATCTCGTCTTGTCCAATTTTCCCGATACCGAAAAAAACATTTTCAGGGCTTTTTAATCTGATATATTGATATACTGAAAAATCCTGGTGGGCTTTGATTGGAAGGCCTTTGATGACCTTCCCGAATTCTTCATCGCTGAGGATAATACCCGGCAGGTGGGACAGTGCGAAGTCCATCGGATAGCACAGGTTGCTTCCCTGTTCCAATTCGCTGAATGTTGTTGCCTCCTTGATCCGGAACTTTCCGATGGCGGTCCTCTGCAAAGAAGTCATGTGGGCGCCGGCGCCAAGAACGGCGCCAAGATCATCGCATAGACTTCTCACATATGTTCCCTTTGAGCATGCAACCCGCAAGTCCATAAAGGGAGGATCAAACCGGATGAGTTCCAGCTCGTGAATGGAGACAGTTCTCTCCGGGATTTGAATATCTGTTATTCCCTTTCGGGCGAGTTTATAGAGGCATTGTCCTCCGACCTTAATTGCGGAAAAAATAGGCGGCACCTGTTTTACCCTGCCGGTGAAGTTTTCAAGAGCATGGCAAACGTCCGACTCCTGAATGAAATGGTAGTCCTTTCTTGCAAGAACGGTCCCGGTTGAATCATAGGTGTCGGTTTTTTCGCCAAGTTTCATGCGGAATATATATTCCTTATCGAGATCGGACAGGAACCGTGCTATTTTGGTCGCCTTGTTCACGCAGACAAGAAGTACTCCGGTTGCAAGCGGATCAAGAGTCCCGGCGTGGCCTGCTTTTCTCACTGCAAGAAATTTTTTTACCTTTGTGACTGCCTGCTGTGAGGATATGTTTTCAGGCTTGTTGAGGTTTATTATACAATTCATAAATGGCGCGCCCAGGAGGATTTGAACCCCCGACCTGCGGATTCGTAGTCCGTCGCTCTATCCAGCTGAGCTATGGGCGCAATCTTGACTCTTATTTATCCTTTCTTAATGCCTTCTTTTAAGGTAATACCATATTTCGGATGTTCGAAAGGATGTATTGACGGCACCTTGGAAAATAACCACCCCCACTGTCTTCCCGGAGCAGGGAATATCTGCTTGCCGTTCTCAAAAACCCTCATGCTGAGAGCAGGATTGTTCGGCTGGTTCGATGACGAGGTGAGCGTAAGTCCGTCCATTTTGAAATCCGGGAGAAAATCGCCGACATGGATTTTCAGCGTCGAGTTCGGAACCACAAAATCACTGTTCAACTTCACTGTGTATTCCTGCTTCGTCTTTGAGACCTTGTCCTCAAACAAGATCTTCGCAGATCCCCACTTTCCCTTCACGGACGCAGGGAGGATTATCTGGGTCTTCCCCATCGGCATCGTGCCCGGTTTTGCCATCTCTTGTGATCCACCCGGCGGCATCATTCCCGGAGGCATTTGGCCTGACGGCATCGGTCCAGGAGTCGTAGAGCCGGGAGGCATTTGTCCCGGAGATATCGGACCAGTGGGCATCTGTCCAGGCATAAGCTGCCCCGGAGTCTGGGGAACCGGTGGCTGCTCTTCCTTTTTCTTACACGCTTGCAATGAAAAGAGCAACAAAAGACATATGGTGAACAACAAACCTTTCTTCATGATTGTCTCCTTCTTTTAGGTTTTGGCTTTTCACTCTTTACTTTCAACTTTTTACTCTAAAAAATGGCGGAGAGGCAGGGATTCGAACCCTGGGTGGAGTGTTACCCCCACAACCGCTTAGCAGGCGGCTGCCTTCGACCGGCTCGGCCACCTCTCCCGGACAGATTTATATACTAACAGCTTGCGATCAATTCAGGCAATATCCCTATGGACTATGCTCAGATCTGCCGGATATTTTTTAAAATATGTCCTGAGCCTTTCAACAATCGCCGGAGACCGGTGATTTCCGCCTGTACACCCTATGCCGATGGTCAGGTAAGGTCTTCCCTCCCTGATATAGTTAGGGATAAGGAAATCCAGCAGGTCCTTTATCTTGTTCACATATGTCTTCGCTACCCTTCCCCGGAAAACATACTCTGCCACCTTTTTGTCAGTCCCTCTCAGGGCTTTCAGTTCAGAAACAAAGTTTGGATTGGGAAGAAACCTCGCATCAAAGAGCAGGTCAATATTCTGCGGAGCACCGAACTTGAAACCGAACGATATCAGCACAATGGTCAGTGCTTTTTCCCCGGTTTTCATGGCATAGAGCGATGTTACAAGCTGTCTCAGCTGGTGGGGAGTATATGAGGAAGTATCAATGATCCGGTCAGCTGAATCTTTGAGGAGAGAAAGCCTTTCTCTCTCCATTGCGATCGCCTCTTCCACATTTCCGCCGAGAGGGTGGGGGCGGCGTGTTTCCTTGAATCTTCTCACCAGGACATCTTCATCGGCATCGAGAAACAGCACCTCTGTCTGACTCTGCTTCCTGAGGATCTTGAGGACGCCGCTGATTTCGGCCAGGAAACACTTTTCCCGTATATCGATACCGATGGCGATCTTTTCAATATCTTTCTGGCGGGTGATGGTAGTGACGAAAGATTCGATGAGGGCAACCGGCAGATTGTCTACACAATAATACCCGCAGTCCTCAAGAGAACGGAGCGCTACTGTTTTGCCGGAACCTGAAAGACCGGTCAGTATAACGATGATCGGTTTCAACCCGTGCTCTATCTTACCGGCTCGATGAGACCGAAATTCCCGTCTCTTCTCCGATAGATCACATTGATTTCACCACTGCCGTCGTTTGTGAACACGAAAAAATCCTTATCAAGAAGTTCCATCTGCATCGCAGCCTCGTCAGGGCTCATCGGTTTGAGTTCGAACCGTTTGTTCTTAATAATCGTACCGACCTCGGGAGGCAATGCAGTTTCCTGAACCTCTGTTCCTGCCTTCCCTTCGGCTTTTCTGTGTGAAACCAGCTTTTCTTTATATTTCTTTGTCTGCCGATCGAGTTTTTCCGCGACATCGTCTATAGACGAATACACGTCGCCGGTAATTGCCTCAGCCTGTATTAACACTCCGTTTACCTTCAGGAGAACTTCGGCTTTATGCCGGTATTTCTCGACCGTAAGCGTGACATTCGCTTCGGAAATATTCGTAATATACCGGTCAAATCTTTTTATCTTCTTTTCCACATAGGTTTTCAAAGCATCAGTAACTTCGAGGTGTCTTCCGGTAATAATGATATTCATGAAATCCTCCTTTTTATTTGGTCAGTTTCCTTCTCCGCGTTTGTGACGGGATGCCCAGTTCTTCTCTGTATTTTGCCACAGTCCTCCTCGCAATTTCGATCCCTTGCTGTTGCAGCATCTCGGCGATCTTCTGGTCGCTGAAAGGTTTCTGCGTATCTTCTTCAGTCGCAATCTTTCTGATCATATTCTTGACCGACGTGGAGGAAATATTCCCCATGTCGCTGCTGAGGGCGCTGCTGAAGAGAAACCGGAAGCCGAGGATTCCATGCTCGCACGCGAGGTATTTATTTGAGGTAACCCTACTTACCGTACTCTCGTGCAGGTTCAGGGTTGAAGCAACGTCCCTGAGCGTCAGGGGCTTCAGATCTTCAACGCCATGGTCGAAGAACTGCCGCTGGAGGTCAAGGAGCGTCTCGGTCACACGGTATATCGTCCGGTTCCGCTGGTCAAGACTTTTCAGAAGCCCGACCGCGGAGCGCCATTTCTCAACAAGAAAATTTTTTTCTTCTTTCGGGAAGTCGTTGTCCTGCTGAATCAGTTTCCGGTAAAAGCTGCTCACGTTCAGCTTCGGCACTCCCTCGTCGTTGAGGATAATCTGATACCCCTCTGTTGTTTTGATGAGATACACATCCGGCACGATATAATGCGGCGCGGTGCCCGAAAAATTGCGGCCGGGTTTCGGCTCAAGACCTTCTATGACCTTTACCGCAGTCATAATATCTCCAATAGGAATATTGTAGTGCTGCGCGAGGACGGTGTATTTCTTTTTCTCGAGTTCCTCTAAATTATTAAGAATAAGCTGCTCAATGATTGTCCCGTGAAGACCCAATGCGGATATCTGGATAAGCAGGCATTCCTGTATATTCCGTGCGCCGACTCCCGGCGGATCGAATCCCTGTATCATCCTGAGGGCTTTTTCTGCGGTCGCCTCATCAGTCTCTGCCCCATGCATAATCTCTTCAGAAGAAGCAGCGAGATATCCGTTCTCATCGATATTCCCGATGATTATTTCTCCCACCTTCCTTATTTCATCAGGGATGTGGGAAAGACGCAGTTGCCACAGGAGATGATCGGCAAGGTCGGGTTCCTTGGTGAGAAACTGCTCAAATGACGGCGGGGTAACAGTCCCGGGGGTAAAATACCCGAGGTCCCGGCCGTCAGAGCTTCTGTCTTCAAAGTATTCATCCACGGTGAGATTCATAAGCTTCTCGATCGGTGCCTCCGCATCTTCATGCTCAACTTCCCTTTCGGCATTTTCCCGCTCTTCGGCGCTGAGTTCCTCCGGTGGAACTTCTTCGTCTGTCTCCTCGAGGAAAGGGTTCTCCATGAGTTCCTGATTGAGAAACTCGGAAAGCTCAAGATGGGGCAACTGGAGCAGTTTTATTGCCTGCTGCAGCTGCGGGGTCAGGATCAATTTCTGGGACAGCCTGAGTTCAAGTCTGCTCTCGAGTGCCATCAGAGGCTAAACTCCTCTCCGAGGAACACTTCTCTGACCTGCGGGTCTGAGACAAGGGTGTCCGGACTGCCTTCCTGGAGGATTACCCCGCTGCTTATGATATATGCTCTGTCGGTAATCGAAAGCGTATCCCTGACATTATGGTCCGTAATCAGGATCCCGATCCCTTTATTTTTGAGGTATCTCAACATCTTTTTCAGTTCGATGATCGCGATAGGGTCTATCCCTGCAAACGGTTCGTCGAACAGGAGAAAGGTTGGTTTTACTGCAATCGCCCGCGCTATTTCCGTCTTCCTCCGTTCGCCTCCGGAAAGCTTGTATCCCTCCTTATTCGCGAGTTCCACAAGATTGAATTCCTTCAATAACCGCCCGACCTCGCTTGCAATCTCATCCTTCCCCAATCCCCGTATTTCCAGGACTGCCCTGAGATTGTCTTCAACAGAGAGCTTTCTGAAAATCGAAGGTTCCTGGGGGAGGTAACTGATCCCCCTGAGAGCCCGTTGGTACATGGGCGTTCTCGTAAGGTCCTCGTCGTTAATGAAGATCTGCCCGCTGTCGGGTTTTATGAGACCGACCATCATATAAAAGGTGGTCGTTTTCCCTGCGCCGTTTGGGCCGAGCAGCCCCACAATCTGACCGTTCGTTACCGAGAGGCTGAGACCCTGAACAACATGCCTCTTGCCGTAATATTTTGAAAGTCCTTTTGCTTCAAGGAGATGCACTGCGTTTCCCGTCCTTATTTTTCCCTGGAAGTGATGAAAACCTTGCTGCCTTCGACGATGAACCGGTCTTCTTTCATGAGGTATGTCATTGTTTTTCCGGTAATCACATTTTCACCTTCCGCAGCCCTTGGTTCACCGGTAAAAACGACCTTTTCCTCCCCGGAGAAATAGGTCGCTTCCCTGGCGGTGATCACCCGCTTCTCTTTCATTACTCTTACGTTCCCCTGAGCATCGATGCGGGTAACATTGCCCGTAACGCTGTCATACGTAACATTCATCAGGTCTGCCCATATGGTCATATCAGGGGTGCGTGCGACAACAGAATGCTCAAAAACGGCTGAGTGTGTCTTGTTATCGGCAGCGAGTTTCTGGGAAGTGATAACCACCGGGCCCTGAATCTTTTTTGCCTCTTCCGCAAAGCCGGTGGACGAGAGCAGAAAGACCAGGAGAAGAACGCCGCCACAATGGCAGAGATTACTTACGAAATGTCGCTTTGACATCATTGAGAATATTGACTTTCTGTTCCGAGTCTGCCTGCATGCCTGTGCCTTCAACGCTGAATCCTTTTCCCTCCACCCTGATTTTTCCATCGGTCCTGATCTTTCCTGAAGCAATTTCATAATCGAGTGAATCTGCTGACAGACTGATGTCCTTTCCGGAGGCTTTCACCGCTTCATCCGTGGAAAAGCTCTGGCTCGAAAGATCATATAATCCTCTGTCTGCATGGAGTATCATGCCGTTTTTCTCTATGCGGAGTTCTATATCGCTCAGTTCCGCCCTTTGTTCTCCTTCCCGGAAATCAGCCTTGCTTGCCGTGAGGGTCCATGTGGTGACGCCGTCCTTCTTCTGTACAATCCGGATATCTTCGAGAAAAGAATCCGTCCTTGTCTGTATATCCCCCACCATTTCCTTCCCGCTTCTCAGCATGAGGAAAAGACTGCTGAAAAACAAGACAGAAAGCCCTATCAGTAAAACTTTCCTCATTCAAAATTCTATCACAC
>Ga0209164_1003158_pt1 | contig 16050 bp, 14 predicted proteins | sample MTBNYHSulfiMetaG_FD_187458 | JGI IMG/M metagenome (GOLD analysis project Ga0209164, IMG submission 187458) | Enrichment culture microbial communities from rom New York Harbor, USA that are MTBE-degrading - MTBE-NYH (New York Harbor Sulfidogenic)... | ecosystem: Environmental > Aquatic > Marine >...
CGAACCGGATCACGCTGCCGCCTCCCGTCTGTCCCCTCGTCCGGCGGTGCATTCGGACCGGACGGGGCAACCGCCACACGTTGGGCAGGCGCGACAGTGCTCCTTCCCGTGCTGAACGATCAGCGCGTGGTACTCCCCCAGCAACGCGACGTCCGCTGGGAGACTATCCAGAAAGAGCCCTCGCAGGACTCCGTAGCGCTCGTCCCCCGCGATCCATCCGAGCCGTTGCAGCAGCCGACGGGCGTACGCATCGACGACGAACGACGGTCGCCGCGCGGCATAGACGAGGATCGCATCGGCCGTCTCCTCTCCAATCCCAAACACTCCGAGCAGTGCTGCGCGCAGCTTTGCGGTGTCCAACGCCAACAGCCGCTCGAAGCATCCACCGTGCTCGTCGATCAAGAATCGGGCGAACGCCTTGAGCTTGCGTGCCTTGACACGGTAGAACCCGGCGACTCGGATCGCCGCTTCGACGGCGCTCGTCGCCGCGCGGTCGATCCCCGCTGGCGAGAGCAGGCCTTCCTCGCCGAGCCGTTCGATCGCCCGCTGCGCGCTCGTCCACGTCGTCCGCTGCGTCAGAATCGCGCCGACGGCCGTTTCGAACGGCCCGTCCGCCGGCCACCATCGCTGTGCGCCGTACGCCGCGAACAGCCGCTCGTACAGGTCCTGGATCCGTCGCTCTGCCATCGGGAGAGAAGGAGGATACCCAGCCCACGCGCAGCAACCAACCCACCCTCTTCTTGCGCATCAGATGAGAATGATTATCATTCTGACCATGACGCTCGACCAACTCCATCCGGGCGACGAAGCCCGCGTCGTCGACATCCGCGCCGGGTTCGGCCTTTGTCAGCGGCTGAGCCATCTCGGGCTGTATCCGGGCGACGTCGTGCGGCTCCTCGGGCGTGGCGCGTTCCGCGGACCGCTTCTCGTCGAGGTCCACGGGATGCAAGTCGCCCTCGGTTGCGGGGTCGCGCGCCACGTCGTCGTCGACGTACTGCCCGGCTCGGCAAAGCAGCCTCTCTTGGCGCGCCACGCGCCCCCTCATCGGCGGCGGGGGAGGCGCTTGCGATGAGCGCACGAGGGCCGGCGATCGAGCGCCTCCGCTCGGCGGGCAAGCGGATCACGCCCGAACGAGAGTTGCTCGTGCGAATCATCGACCGCAATCCGCATCTCGACGCGGCCGAGATCCACCGCATTGCGAAGCGGAGGCGGCCCCAGATCGGCCTCGCCACCGTCTATCGGACCGTCAACCTGCTGCGCGAGCTCGGCGTGGTGCGCGCGTCCGAGCTCGGGGAAGGGCATCGCCACTACGAGGTGCAAAGGGAGGATCACCTCCATCTCGTCTGCTCCGACTGCGGTCGGATCATCGACATCCCTGCGCCCGCCGCGCTGCGACGGGTCGCGCTGGCCGAGGGCTTCCGCGTCGAGCGGATCCGCCTCGATCTGATCGGCCGCTGCGAGGCGTGCGCGAAGCGCCATGCTGCAGCGGAACCGAAGGGGACGTAGGATGGAGACCCCTTCCGCAGCCGTCCTTCGGATCGCCCTCGTCGGACAGCCGAACAGCGGTAAGAGCACGATCTTCAACCACCTCGTCGGCTACAAGGCGAACACGTCAAACCTCCCCGGCACCACGGTCGAGTACCTGAAGAGCGACGCGCTCGTCGCCGGCCAGCGGGTGGAGGTGATCGATCTGCCGGGGACGTATTCCCTGACGTCTCTCGACGACGCCGAGGCGCAGACGCGCAATTACCTGATCGATGAGCCGATCGATGCAGTCCTGCACGTCGTCGACGCGTCGCTTCTCTCCCGCAGCCTCGAACTGACGCTGCAGCTCCTCGAACTCGGCCTTCCGATGGTCCTCTGTCTGAACATGGTCGACGAAGCCCGCCGCAAGGGGGTCCACATCGACGCCGCGGCGCTCGGCCGTATCCTCGGGATCCCCGTCGTCCCAGCCGTCGCCGTGCACGGGACCGGGGTCATGCAGACCGCTTTGGAAGCGGTCCGCGCCGCCCGATCACGGGTCGCGCCCGCGCCTCCCACGTACGGCCGGGATATCCAGTCAGCCATCGAGACGTTGGAACAGGCGATCCGCGATACGGCCGCCGAGCCGGCGAACGCGCGGCTTGCGGCGATCAAGCTGCTCGAGGCCGATCCATTCTTCGTCGAGCGAGCGAAGCAAGAGGCACCGAACCTCCTCGAGCGGGCATCCGCCATTCGAGCGGCCATCGCAGTACAGCGAGGCAGATCAGGGGAAAGCGCCCTCTCCGCCGAACGACACAGCACCGCGATGGAGCTGTTTGAGCAGGTCGCCACCGTCGGGCCGCCGACGGTCAGCCTTCGCGATCGAATCGACCGCGTTCTCATGCACCCGGTTCTCGGCGTCTTCGCCCTCGCGGCGATCCTCTACACCCTGTTCGTCGTCGTGTTCCAGGTTGGAACGTTCGCGGAAGAGCCGCTGATCGCCGGGTTCGATCGCATGGTGGCGCTGATCTCCGGCGCGATCCCCGAGACGAGCCTCGGCTTCTTCGCCGTCGAGGGGATCCTCTACGGGATCGCCGGCGCCCTCGGCATCGTGCTGCCTTACCTTGTGCCGTTCCTGATCGGCCTCGCCATCCTCGAGGACATCGGGTACCTGCCGCGCGCCGGCTACCTCGTCGACGGGCTCATGCACCGGATCGGGCTGCACGGCAAGTCGGTCATCCCGTTCATCCTGGGATACGGGTGCAGCGTCCCGGCGGTGATGGCGACCCGCATCCTCGACTCGAAGCGGGATCGGTTCGTCACCGCGATGCTGTCGATCATGATCCCCTGCGTCGCGCGCACGACGATCATCTACGGGCTTGTCGGCTATTTCGTCGGTCCGCACTTCGCGTTTCTCCTCTACCTCGTCAACATCGTCGTGATCGCCGCCGTCGGCAAGCTGCTCACCGTCCTCATGCCGCGCGTCACGCCGGGGCTGATCCTTGAGATCCCTTCGTACAAGATCCCGTCGGTCCGCGTCGTCGGAGCAAAGGTCTGGCTGCGCGTCCACGAGTTCCTCCGCTACGCCGTGCCGATCCTCATCCTCGGCAGCCTGGTGATGAGCCTGTTGGAATTTGCCCAATGGAACGACGTCCTGAACGCGATCGCTCGACCGGTCACGTGGAGCCTCGGGCTGCCCGCCGCGCTCGGGATCCCGCTCATCTTCGGCGTCTTCCGCAAGGAGCTGTCGCTCGTCATGCTGTTCCAAGCAATGGGGACAACGCAGCTCGCCGCCGTCCTGACTGCGGGCCAGATGATGGTCTACACGCTGTTCGTCCTGTTCTACGTTCCCTGCATCGCGACGATCGCCGTCCTACGACGGGAGCTCGGCGGCGCGCGGACTGGGCTCGTCGTCGCTGCGACGACTGCCGTCGCTCTCGTCGTCGGCCTGCTGGCGCGCGCCGGGTTCGCCTTGTTCGGTTGATCGGGCTGGAGCGCCGCGCCAGCCTGCAGGATCGTCCGGCGTCGCACCGAGGAGGCCGCATGCCCCGAACCGAGGGGCTCTCTCCCTACATCCGAGGCCCACGCGAAGAGGCGACGTACGATCTGGCCCCGCCGAGCTTCGCGCCAAGCAGCGCGACGTCATCGCCACGGCGTCCCACGCCGGCTTCCGCGCCGACGGGAACTGCTGCCGCTCGACGCTCTGGGCTCTGTCAACTCACCTTCGCCGCGAGGCTTCGGGCGTCCTGCGCGCCAGGTCGGCCCTCGCCGGCGGGATCGGCGCGCTGATGGCACTTCGGCTTCGGGCGGGCGCCGACGACCCCGGCGATCTCGATGCAGCGGCACGCGCACGCCAGGCCGCCGCTCGCTTCGTCGGACGGTTCCGTGAGGCGTTCGGGTCGACCCGTTGCTACGACCTGCAGGAATCGTTGGTTGGGTGGCATTCGGACGACCCCAGCCTGCTCGAGAAGTGGGGCGCAGCCGAGGGATCGCCCGCCTGCGCCGGCATCTGCGCCGAGGCGGCTCGCATCACCGCGGATCTCCTCGCATCTATGGAGCCAGGGTCCGCCCCCTAGGTCGTGCCGGCGGGCCGCAAGCCAACCAGCGATCGTAGATAGCGGCGTTGGTCGATGCAACCAATGCTAGACGAGTTAACGACCGACGTTCACGCAACCAGGGCACAGGAATGGTCTGTGAGACGAGCAGATGTCAGAGCGTGATTGCTTATGTTCTCGCAGCAGCTGGTCGGGGATGGGCTGTGAGTTGTATATGCTGATATTACAGGACCTTGACACTATGGCTTCACACCGCTAGAGTGGATTGAGAGCGATGCCGGAAGGTCCGGCCCCTAGACCCAGGGAGGTGATTGCCACATCCAGCACTTGGGGGAACGAGGCAACAAACACGGTGGGATCACGCCAAGGCGTCTCTCGTCAATGACACCCTTGGCGAGCCAGAGGAGGTAGAAAATGCGTTCACAAAGGGCCTTTCTTGTTGGCATAGTCCTCATGATGGTATGCGTGTTCAACGTTTGGGGAGACCGATGCACCAATCCATTGAGCCACCTAGAGTCCAGCGCAGACGGCGAACCGCTCCGGTTCGCGCTCGTCACCATTGACACGACGGTCTTCTGGGTCCCCGTCGCGAAGGGCTTCACGGACGCAGCTACGATGTTCGGGGTTGAGGGCGTCCACGTGGGCCCCGCGGAGGCAAGCGAGGCTGCTGAGGCGGACTTGCTCGAGAACCTTCTCCACAGTGGCATAGACGGAGTCGCGGTCTTTGTCCCGTCGCCCGGCTCCCTCGACCGGGTCATCGAGGAGTACTTGGATGCCGGCGTCCCGATCCTCATCTTTTGCACCGGGGAGGAGGAGGCCCGCAAATACGGTCTGGCGTACATCGGCGAAGACAACTACAGCGCTGGGCTCATCTGGGGGCAGAAAATCCTCGAACTCCTCGGTCCAACGCCCCAGGGCAAGCGCGTCTGCTTCATGACCGAATGCCCCGGCTACTCGTGCCTCGAAGACCGCATGAGGGCTGGGCGCGAGATCCTCGAGCCTGCCGGCGTGATCGTCGACACCGTGGACACGACCATGGACCGCGTCACAGCATACGGAGTGATCGAAAGCTACTACCTCACCAATCCCGATGTCGCGGCGTTCTGCGGTGTTGACACGACCGGCACGCCGGTGGCAGCGGAGTTCCTCGCCAAGAACGACCTGATTGGGGACAAGTTCGTCGCGGGGTTCGACCTCACCGTCGAAGTGGTGGAGGGGCTGAAGTCCGGAGCCGTCGCATTCACGATCGACCAGCATCCCTACGCCGAGGGGTTCCACTCCATGACACAGCTGTATCTCTGGCTAACGTTGGGCATCAAGCCGTCCTGGATCGACACCGGGGGTTTCATTGTGACGGCGGACGACGTTGCGGCATACGGTCTCGAGGAGCTGGTGGAGATGGGCTATCGGTAGCCCTTCCAGATAGGCAAACCGAGCGGGGGCGGATTCCTTGGATCCGGGATTCGCCCCTCCTCTCGTAGGCGAAAGGTCACGGCCTGGGGTTTCGAGATGCCGGTAAGTCAGCACGAGGTGCCTCTTGAAGCAGGTTGACGGACACGGATTGGTCCACTTCGAGGCAATCTCGAAGTCGTTCGGGGGAGTCCAAGCCCTCCGCAACGTCTCCTTCTCAGTTGAGCCAGGAGAGATCCACAGCCTGATCGGAGAAAACGGGGCCGGGAAGAGCACGCTCATCAAGATCTGTGTTGGGGTCCACCGACCTGACAGCGGCAAGTTGCTGATGGACTCTCATCCTGTAGCTTTCAGGAGCCCGCGCGAATCGGAAGCCGCAGGCATTCGGACAGTCCATCAGGAAGTTCCGATCTGCCGGAGCCTGACCGTGGCCGAGAACATCTACCTCGGCCCCAACCCACCTAGGCGAGGAGTCTTCCTCGCACGTCGGGCCATGGAGAAGCGCTCCGCCGAGGCACTTAGGCTGCTTGGGGTGGACCTCAATCCCACTCGTCCGGTAGGTCTCTGCTCTCCAGCCGAGCAGCAGCTCGTGATGATCGCTCGCAGCATGATCCACAACGTCAAGCTGATCATCCTGGACGAAGCAACTTCCTCCCTGGCGGCAACAGAAGTCCGTATGCTATTCGACGTTCTTCTCAGACTCCGAGGCAGCGGAACGGCAATCCTGTTTGTCAGCCACAGACTGCAGGAAGTCATCGAGATCAGCGATCGCGTCACCGTCCTGCGGAACGGCGCGTACGTCGGAACCTACGAGAATCGACCGGTCAAGCTCACCGTGGATCAGCTCGCCGAGCGGATCGTCGGTCATCAGGTCGAGCATGTCTCACGCAGCAGGTCGCGCGCAGCCCGGAACGAGCCTCGCACGGCAATGATGGTGCAGGGCCTTGGCCATCGACCCTCAGGCATCAAGGACGTAGGCTTCACGCTCCTTGCAGGGGAGATCGTCGGGATTGCGGGGCTCCGGGGGGCGGGGCGAACAGAGTTGCTGGAGTGCCTTTTCGGTCGCAGGAGCGCCGATTCCGGAACCATCAGCGTAATGGGGCAGCCCACTGTGCTCCGTTCGCCGACCGATGGGGTCAGGTCTTCCATCGGGTTCTTGACCGAGGCGAGAAGCCAAGCCCTCTTCTATCATCATTCTGTCCGAGTCAATATCCTGTCCGTTATCGTCTACCACTTGCGGCGGTTCTTGCTCATCGATCGCGCTCGTTCCACGCGCGTCGCGCTCGACGCGGTCAGAGATCTGGGGATCGATACGCCATCGATTCACACAGAGGTCCAAAGCCTCAGTGGAGGGAACCAACAGAAGGTGCTTCTCGGCAGATGGCTCGTCGCACGCCCTTCGATCCTGCTTCTGGATGAGCCCACGAGGGGGGTCGACGTCGGTGCGAAGGCGGAAATCCGAAAGCGGATCATCCGGCTCGCGGAAAGCGGTGTAGCGATTCTCTACGTGTCGCAGGACTTCGAAGAACTGGCGGACATCGCGGATCGTGTGCTGGTCCTGTCGGACGGCCGGCTGGTCGATGAACTCCAAGAAGACGAGTTGACGCTCACGAACATCGTGAAGAGGGTCAATGCCCACTCGTGGGCTTTGGGCGGACAGGCAAGCGATGCCAGCTAGGCGGATTACCTTGCAAGGCGGCGTGTGCGCGTTGAGCGAACGGCTTGTGGCGAGCCTTGCCATACCGGGAGCCACGCGCCAAGTCCGTGATGCAAGACAATCGGTCGTCGGGTCAGCTCCAGGTAGGAGGGCGATGTAGGGATGTGGATGAGCATCAAACGGTTGTTGACGATGCGTGAAGTGGGCGTCCTGCTTGGATTCATCGCAATCGCTGTCTTCTTCGGACTGTACACCAAGACGTTCTTCGCCGGCCGCAATCTCCTGAACATCGTCCGGCAAAGCTCCATCCTCGGGATCATGGCGATGGCGGTGAACTTCCTCATGATCTCGGGCGAATTCGACCTGTCGATCGGCTCGACATTCGCCCTGACGGGGATTCTCGCCGTCGTGCTGATGCAAGCAGGGATCCCGCCACTTCTCGCCTTTGCCATCGTCCTCGCCATCGCTTGCACCATCGGCCTCCTGAACGGGCTGCTCGTGACGAAAACGGGTATCCCTTCGTTCATCTGTACGATGGCCAGCATGATGATGATCAGAAGCACCGTCCTGCTCGTGTCCGGCGCGAGACCTAGGGTGCTCGGAGATCGCGGCGTTCTGACGCTGATCTTCGGAGGGGGAACCCTTTTCGGTGTCGTCCCCGTCCCCATCCTTCTCTTCCTGGCGGTTGTGGTTGTCAGTTGGATTGTGCTCAGCAAGTCGCCGTTCGGGTACAAGGTCTACGCAACGGGGGACAACCTCGAGGCGGCCAGGCTTTCGGGCATCAACACAGATCGAGTGAAGATCGCCAACTTCATCTACACCGCGTTCGCTGCGGGGCTCGGGGGGCTCGTCTCCCTCTGCTTCCTCCGCATGGTCTCCCCCACACAGGGCTCAGGTTACGAGTTGAAGGCCATCGCCTCGTGTGTCATCGGGGGAACAGCCCTCGCTGGGGGGATCGGAAGCGTCCTCGGCGCCTGGCTCGGCTCCACAACGCTCGCCGTGATCGAGAACGGCTTGGTGCTGATGCGTACAAGCCCATACGTGCACGATCTCGTCGTAGGAGGTATCGTGTTGGCGGCCGTCATCCTCAATGCGAGAATGCTCAAGAGCCGGCAGTTCCTGAGCTCAATCTCGTCAAGGGGAACCCGATCCGCGAAGAGAGAGGAGAAGGGGAGCGCCGCCGCCGGATAGCTTCCATGTGCTCATCACGCGCTGGATTTCTCTCCTCTGCGTCTGGACACGACCAGTCCGCTGCTTCTCCCGCCCATCAGGGGAAACGTGGGAGGTGTTCGTGCATGGCGTGAGCCGAGCTGAGCTCGGCTATGGACGACCTTCCAGTCGGCAAGCGAGAGATTTCGAAGACCCTCCGCTTGGCAACGTGCCCATCTAGTGCTTCGCCCTTCGAAATCCGGATCGCGCAAGACCCGATGCGGCGATCGCGAGAATGAGGATTGCCCCCTGGATCACGTACTGAAGGTAGAACGGGACACCGACGATCACGAGCCCGTTGTTCACCGTTCCGATGAACAACACCCCGACCAGCGTCCCGAGGATGTTGAACCGCCCGACGCGGAATGTTGTCGCGCCGAGGAAACAGGCGGCAAACGCGCTGAGGAGGAGCCCCTCGCCGGCCCGGGGCTGTCCGGATGAGAGCCGCGCCGCCAGGAGCACACCGGTCAGCGCCGCCAGGACCCCGGAGATGACGAACCCGATTAGATGGATCCGGATCACGTGGATCCCGGAGTACTTCGCCGCCGTCGGATTCCCTCCGGCGGCATACAGCTTCTTGCCGAAGGCCATGTGGTTCACCGCGATGTAGATGACGATGTACACCGCCAGCATCACGTACACCAGGTACGGCACGCCGAGGAACGTCCCCCGCCCGATCCGCACGAACGCCCTCGGAATGCCGGAGTACAAGGAGTATCCGCCCGTGTACCAAAGGGTCAGCCCGCGAAGCATCGTCTGCGTCGCAAGCGTCACGATGAATGGCGAGATCCCGATCACCGCGGAGAAGAACCCATTCACAAGGCCGATCCCGACCCCCATCGCGACGACGAGCGGCATCGCCAGCCACATGTTCATCTGGGGAAGCAGCGCCGCGACCATCACCCCGCTCCATGTCGCAACGGCCGCCACCGAGAGGTCGAAATCCCCCAGCACCAGGCAGACCGTGAGCCCCGCCGACAGCACCCCCAGCAGCGAGACCTGCTTGAGGATCGAGACCAGGTTGCCGACCGTCGGGAAGATCGCGGGACGAAGCAACGAGAAGCAGGCGAACAGCACGAGCAAGGAAACGATGATCCCGTACCGGCGGACCGCCGGCAATGCCGCGATCACCCGCCTCCACCGCCCCTGAGTCGGCTCATCCCTCCCCTTATCGACCATGCCCGCCCCTCCGTCCGCTCCTGGCACCCTGAAGCGCGGCCTGCGACCGCGCCGTGTGCAACAACCCCTGCCACAGCCCCGCCGAGGTCACTGCCACGATGAGGATCGCCCCTTGGACGACCAGTTGGAGGTGGTACGGGACCCCCAGCAAAGTGAACCCGTTGAAGATCGTTCCCATGATCAGCGCCCCGATCAGCGTCCCAAGGATGTGGAACCGTCCGATGTGAATCGATGCCGCCCCGAGGAACACGACGGTGAACGCATCGAAAAGCAACCGATCCCCGATCGTCGGTTCAGCGAGCCCCACCCGTGCGACGAGAAGAACCCCTGTCAGCCCGGCCAGGCCTCCCGAGGTCATGAACCCGATGACCTTCAGCCGCGAGACGGCGATCCCCACGAAACCCGACGCCGTCGGGTTTCCCCCCACGGCGTACATCCGCCGCCCGGTCGAGGCATGGTTCAACCATAGATGGAGGACGAGCATCACACCCGCCATGAAGAACACCAGATACGGGACGCTGAGAAACGTCCCCCGCCCGACCGCGAGGAAGGACTTCGGGATGCCGCTGTACAGGATGGCCCCGCTCCCGCTCGTATACCAGTAGCTGAACCCCGTCAAGATGGTCATCGTCCCCAGCGTGGTCATGAACGACGAAACCTTAAGCCCGGTGATGATCAGTCCGTTGGCCAAGCCGATCCCCACGCAGACCGCAAGCACTGCGGCGACGGCGAGAAGGGGAGGGAGATGGGGGAGCCAACCGGCGGCGAGCACCGCACCCAGGGTGGCCACGGCGCCCACCGACAAGTCGAACTCGTTCAGCACGAGGCAGACCGTCAACCCCGAGGCGCAGATGCCCAAGAGAGAGATCTGATTCAAGATGTTCAGGGCGTTCCTGGCCGTCGGAAAGACGTTCGGCCTGAGGAGCGTGAAGACCACTGCGAGGACGAGGAGGCCGAGCACGGTGCCATACCGGCCCGCCCGCAAGGCGATCCCCTCGAAACCTTCCTTCATCCACCGACCGCGCGTCGTTCGCATCGCCGCCTCACCCTCCGTAGCACGCTTCCATGATCCGCTGCGCGGACAACTCCCCTCGCGGAAGCTCTGCGGCAATCCGCCCCCCACGAAGAATGAGCACTCGATCGCACACCCCGGCGAGTTCTTCCGCTTCGGTGGAGATGAAGAGGATGGCTCGCCCTCCGTCAGCAAGGCGGCGTACGAGACCGTAGATCTCCGCTTTGGCCGACACGTCGATCCCCCGTGTCGGCTCGCTGAGGATCAGGAGCCGCGGGCTGCGCAGCAGCCACTTCCCCAGGACGATCTTCTGCTGATTGCCGCCGCTCAGGTACTGCACCTCCTGCCGGGTTCCGGTGGCGACGATGCGAAGCGCCCGGACCTGCTCCAGCGCCGCGCGCTCTGCTCTTGCGCGAAGGACGAGGCCGAGAACCGGTTCCGCAAACCGCCTTAGATGCGCGAGGATCACGTTCTCCCAAAGGCGCATCTCCCCCACGATCCCCTGGCTCCGGCGTTCCGCCGGTACGAGCCCCATCCCGTGGCGGATCGCCCGGCGGGCTGTCCGCGGCGTGTACGGACGGCCATCGAGCGACACCCGCCCACGCGCCACCCGGCCACCAACGCCAAACAGCAGTTCGGCAAGCTCGTTGTGCCCCGCGCCGAGCAAACCGGTGATCCCGAGGACCTCCCCCTCTTTGACCGAGAGGTTGACATCCGTCAACCGGCCGTCCGCGCTCGTCAGACCCTCGACCTCCAGGATGCCCTTCCCCAAGGCGCGCTCCCCCGGGATCACCGGATACAGCTCCTGCGGCCGCCCTCCGACCATCCATCGCACCAGCTCGCTGACCGTCAAGTTCTTGACGTCGGACGTCACCACCTTGCGACCATCCTTGATGACCGTGACCCGCTCCGCGAGCTCGAAGACTTCCTCGAGGCGGTGGGAGATGTAGATCACCGAGGTCCCCTTCGCCGCCAGGGAACGGACCAGTTGGAAGAGCTCCTGGACGTCCTCACGCGCCAGGGAGGAGGTCGGTTCGTCCATGACGAGAATCCGCCCCTTCGAGTAGAGTGCCCGCGCGATTGCGACCATCCATTGCTCGGCGACGGTCAGCGACCGCACCGGCCGCCGGGGATCGAGGGTGATCCCCAGCTCCTCGAGGACTTCGCCGACGTGCCGATTCAGCCGCCGCCACGAGATCAGTCGGGTCCCCCGTCGCAGCGGATACGGATCCCCAAGGACGATGTTCTCCGCCACATTGAACTGCGCAATCAGGTTCAGCTCTTGATGGATGAACCGCATCCCGAGATCGTGCGCGCTCCGCGGGGTGAGGTGATCCACAGCGTTGCCCTCCACGAAGATCTCCCCGGCGTCTCGCGGATGGATCCCGGCCAGCACCTTGATCAGCGTCGACTTGCCCGCCCCGTTCTGCCCGACCAACGCGTGGATCTCGCCGTGCCGCAGGTCGAAGTCGATATCCTGGCACGCGACCGTCCCGGGGAACGCCTTGACGATCCCGCGCATCTCGAGCCGTAGAGGAGCCGAGCCATCCATGCCCATCGCCAGACTATGCCTTCCTTCGCCCGTCCAAGCCAAGGCGGAGGCTCGCGCCGGCTTCGGCTTGAGCCCCCGCCCCTCGTGTCCTTCCTATTTGGGTGTGTCCGGCATGCCGGCAGCAACCCACTCGCTGTAGTACCAGCCTTGCGGCGGGCAGTTGCCGATGGTGACAACCGGGATGTCGATGTAGAACTGCTGCTGCAGCACCGGTTCGCCCAGCCACAGCCGGGTTTCCAGCTGATCGAGCGCGATGGTGACACCGCCCTCCCAGTCCGGGGCGACCGTCATCTTAAACGGTCCACCGCTTCGAATCGCATCGAACGTAGACAGGTTGCCGTCGATGCCGACGCAGACGATATCGTTTCGCCCGACCGCCTCGATCGCCTGGACCGCTCCCATCGTCAGCTCGTCCCAGGCGGCCCAGACCCCGTCGATGTCGGGGTGCGCGAGAAGGATGTTCTCCATCGCGGCGCGGCAGCTCTCGGTCGCGCCGGGGAACTGCGCCACATGGCTCGCGACGACTTCGATGTCCGGATACTCCGGCAGCATCGCCTGAAGCATCGCGTACCGCTGCCGCGGGCACGGGACCTCATCCCAATGCAAAACCGCGATCTTCCCCGCTCTGCCGAGGCTGTCGAACAGCCAGTCGGTCATGGCGACACCGCCGGCGAAGTCACTCATTCCGACGTCGAAGGTCTGCCCCTGGCCGCAACCGTACCCAGTCGTGATCAACGGGATCCCCGCGTCCTCGCAGGCTTCGGCGAGTTCTCCGATCGAGCCGGCCGGCGGGAAGAAGATGTGGATCGCGTCCACACCCATCTGCACCCACGTCAACGCCGCGTCGATGACCTTCTGCATGTCCCCGCCGCCGTCGACGGAGAGGAGCTTCCAGCCCCGCTCGTCGCACACGGCGCGCCAGGCGTTGGCCATCCGACTCGGACACGGACTGGACAAGCCCTGCGCCCCGACGCCGATCGTGCGGGTGGCGGCCCATGCCGTCACCGGAAGCAACAACGCCAACCCCAATGCCACAAGAACCACAAACCGCTTCCGATTCATCTGAGCACCTCCTGCTCTCCTTACGATCCTTAGGAATTCGCGAACGCCTTCTCCTTGGTACGACATCACCTCCTTGTTTGTCCGGGTAGGACTTCCCCGCCGAGACATACCCAGCGCTCATCCCCCAGCGAGAGCCTTGTGAATCGACGCGACCTGCTCGTAGGCGGAGCGGAAGAGCTTCGCCCGCGAGCGGTAGAGCCCGACAGCCGAGGGATCCGGATGGACCGCCTCCGCCACCTGGATCATCGATTCGGCGGCTTGGGGGAACCCCCCGAAGCAATCCAGGGCAACGAACGCCGTCATCGCGGCGCCGAGGCAGTTCGCCTCCTGTGATGCCCTCAGGGTCACGACCTTCTTCCCCAACACGCTCGAGAGGATCTCCAGCCACAAGCGGCTCTTCGCGCCGCCTCCGATCACACGCAGTTCGGGGATCGGCGCGCCGATCCCCTTCTCCAGCGCCTCGCAGAGCATCCCGATGTTCAGGCTGATCCCTTCGAGCACCGAGCGGATCACGTCGGCGCGGGTGTGACCAAGCTCCAGCCCGAGCAGCGCCCCGCGCGTCCTGAGGTCGTGGAACGGAGCCCCTCCCCCGCGCATGTGCGGGAGAAAGAGCAGCCCGTTCGCTCCCGGCGGCGACTGTTTCGCGGCGCGATCCATCCGATCGAACGGGCTTCCCCCGTCGCGCTCCGCATCCTGCCCCTCCGCGAGGCAGATCTGGTTCTTGAACCACTCGTGGACGACGCCCGCCGAGTAGGTCGCGAGCTGGCTCACGTACATGTCCGGCACCAAATGGCAGAGGTTGAACGGCCTCATCGCCTCGTCGAACACGCCGCGCAGACCCGCCACCGCGACCCATGAGGCGGAACCGATGTAGTTGTACGCCGTGCCCGGCGCGACCACCCCCGCCCCGACCGCGGCGCACGGAACGTCCCCGCCGCCGAGAACCACCGGGGTTCCCTCCGCGAGCCCTGCCTGCTCCGCCGCCCGCCGCGTAACCCGCCCGACCACCGTGTTGCTCGGCAGGATCTCCACGGGGAGCTTCGCTTCGTCCAGCTCGAGTCGATCGAGGAAGTCCCGCACCCAGCATCGCTTCTCCAGGTCCAGCAGGCCGGTGTTCGACGCGTCGGAGTAGTCGGTGACAAACCGCCCCGTCAGCCAGTGGACGAGCCAGTCCTTCGTCCCGAGGAACAGGTGTGCACGTCGGTACACCTGCGGCTCGTGCTCCTTCAGCCAGAGCTGCTTCGCCGCCGGGTAAAGCGCGAGCTCCAGTCCACCCCCTGTGCGCCGATAGAATTCCGCCCATCCGATCCGCTCTTCGATCGCTTGCGCCTGCCGCTCGCTTCGGTGATCGGCCCACAGGAAGACGCGGTCGCGCAGGATCTCGCCTCCTTGTCCGACCGGAATGCACCCGAGCATGTGTGCACTGAACGTCACCGCGGCGATGTCCTCCTTGCGTCGCCCCGCCTGCGAGAGGACCGCCGCCGTGGACCGAACGAACGCCCGCCTCCAATCCTCCGGATCCTGCTCGGCCCACCCCGGCTTCGGATAAGACGTCTCGTACGCAACGTAGTTGCTCGCCAGCAATCTCCCGGCAGACGTGAACAGCGTCGCCTTGTTCCCCGTCGTGCCGAAGTCGTGTGCCAAGACGGCCGGTTCGCTCATTGGGGTCTTCCTTCCCCGTGATCCACGGCCTGCTCGAATGTCCACGCCGTGCGATCGCCTTGTTTCGAATGGGGCATCGCCGTGGCGAGGAACGAAACCCCCTCGCGCACGAACCCCTTCATGTACGCCACCCTCTCCTCCCCTCGCTGCGCGTAGGCTAGCCCACGCACCAGGAGAATGGGGGACAATAGCGGAATCTGCAGGAGCTCGGCGACGTCCTGCGACAGGACCTCATACGCCTGGAGCCAGCGGTCGCAACGGGAGACCGCGATCGCGTACCGCTCGCGAAGCGTCCCGAACAGCGATCCTGCGACCAGTTCCGCCGCTTCGAACCCCGGCACCCGATCCCCCGATAGGTACGTGTCGCTCACCAGGATCGGCCGTTCGCCGACGCACCGCACTCGGCGCAGCTCGACGACCATCGCCCCGCCCGGGATGCCCAGGGCCTCGGACACCTCCTCCTCGGCAGGCGTGCGTTGGCAGAACACGGTGCGGCTCGTCAGCGGAACGTCGCTCGAGAACTGGCTCGACAGGCTGAGTTCATCGCTGAGCAGCGCGAGCTCGACGTAGGACCCCTGGGCCACGAACGTCCCCCGTCCCCGTTCGCGATGCAGCCACCCGCGGCTCAGGAGCTCGCGTGTCGCCCGATTCGCGGTCGGCCGCGAGACGTGGAATGCCGCCGCGATCGCCTCCTCCGACGGGAAGCGATCGCCCGGATGCAGATTGCCTTCCGAGGTGAACCGCTCCAGCAGCCGGAAGAGCTGATAGTAAAGGGGAATCGACGCTGTGTCGGACAACGCGTAGCGGTTTCCCCGCGCGTACTCCTCGAGGCTCGTCGGGTGGAGCATCATGGGCGGATCCATCATAGGCTTGTGATCTTAGAGTGTCAAGCTATTGAGATGTCATGTTCCCACGATCCCCAAGCCTCCTCCCCCCCTGCAGTCGACCGCGTGATGTGATGCTAACATTCTGAGCAGACGACTTGACGAAACCCACACGACTCGCCACACTCTCCTCCTCGAGAAGGAGGGCCGGATGCAGGAAATGATGAGCAGCCCGTCGGGGTTGTTGGGGCAGTACGCACTCCAGACACAGGTCGAACTGGTCAGCGATTCCCAGATCCCTCTCTACTATCAGCTCGCCCGGATCCTTCAGCAGTTCATCCGGGAGATGAATATCGAACCCGGGGGGCAGTTTCCCTCAGAGGAGGCCGTGGGCGCGTGTTTCCGGGTCAGCCGCCCGACGGTCAACAAAGCAATCCAAGAGCTGATTGCCCAGGGATGGTTGAGCA
>Ga0209164_1003159_pt1 | contig 16044 bp, 12 predicted proteins | sample MTBNYHSulfiMetaG_FD_187458 | JGI IMG/M metagenome (GOLD analysis project Ga0209164, IMG submission 187458) | Enrichment culture microbial communities from rom New York Harbor, USA that are MTBE-degrading - MTBE-NYH (New York Harbor Sulfidogenic)... | ecosystem: Environmental > Aquatic > Marine >...
ATCCCAGAGTTCGAATCAGCTTTTCCATCTCTCCCCCTTTGGCTAGAAGATTTGAGATATCAGCCAACATCCGCCCGCGGACGCCAGGCCCCGCCGGCGGGCCTCCCGCTTCGGCATCTCTCCTTAAGCCCCCGGAGGAGGACGGCCCCAAGGCCCTTCCTCCCGCCGGCCCGGTTGACCCCGGTTGACCCATGTCGACCCTTTCAGGCCGATCTCAAGACCCTCTCCTGGTCCCTCCCTCCGGACTCGTATAAGGCCTTGAGAGAGCTCATGATGAAATCGATGTGCTCGCCCATGATCTCCACCGCCTTGGCTTTGTCCCTGGCCTTCAGGGCCTGGTAGATGCCCTGGTGGTACCTCCGCGAGCGGTCGAACATCCCCGGCAGGAGCCTGAACCCGTCCTCGATGATGTGCTCCATCAGGCGGCGGTTGGACACGAAAAGGTGGTGCATGAACCTGTTCCCGGAGGCCCGGGCGATGGAGTAGTGGAAGGTGATGTCGTGCTCCGCGTACTGGTCCATCTTGGCCCGGTCCAGCATCTCCTCCATCTTCTCCACCAGCCTTCCCAGCTCCTCGATCTCCCTGTCGGTGGCCTTGACCGCGGCCAGCTCCACGCAGGCCATCTCGATGAACTTCCGGGCCTCGATGAGCTCGATCACCGCCGCCTCGTCCTCCAGCAGCGGCGGGGTGAGGTGGGAGGAGTAGAGGATCTGGGAGCGACCCTTGAATACGGTTCCGTACTTGGGGCGCTGCTCGATAGCCCCGATATCCTCCAGGATCTTGAGGGCCTCCCGCAGGGAGGGCCGGCTGACCCCCAGCTGGGCGGCCAGCTCGTTCTGGTTGGGCAGCTTGTCGCCCTCTTTCAGCTCCCCGGACTCCACCATCCGGCTGATCTCGTCCAGAACCGACTCGGCCAATTTTTTCTTGATCACCCGGCCCAAGTCTCAATCGACCTCAGGTTGGAGAAAGGCTTTGATCCTCGGTTGATCTAATTGTCATATCATACGCCCAAAACTGCGGTCAAGCCGGTTTTTCCATTAATTCTAGACAGTTATGTCATTTTTGACATACTTGCCCCGGCTCCCCATTGGGGCAATGATCGCAATAAGTTGAGCTGTCCGGACCGTCTCCGGGCCGGCCTGGTTCACTTTTTTCCGTTGCCTCTTTCAAAGGAGCGGCGATAGGCTTTCGGAAAATGGCGCACCAAAATCAAAGGGGAGGTGAAGATGCTCGGATCGTTCAAGCTCAGGATTCCCGACCCGATCCACTTCGGACTGGACGCGGTGAAGCAGGTGGGGCCGGAGGCCAAAAGGCTGGGCGCGGGCCGGGTGATGGTCTTAAGCGGGCCCAGGGTGGCCTCCTCGGGGGTGGCCGACCCGGTCCTTGAATCATTGTCCTCCCAGAAGCTGGATTATGAGCACTTTTCCCAGGTCGAGGAGGAGCCTTCCCTGGCCAACTTCGACGAGGCCCTAAACCTGGCCAGGCAGGGCGGGTACGATGTTTTCGTGGCCGTGGGCGGCGGCTCCTGCATGGACCTGACCAAGATGGTGGCCGCCTTGATGGAGAACCAGGGGGGCCTGGCCGATTACTTCGGGGTGGATCTGGTGGCCAGGCCCGGCCGGCCCACGATCATGGTCCCCACCACCTCCGGCACGGGCTCCGAGGCCACCCGGATCTCGGTCTTCACCGATAAAGAGGCCAACATGAAGAAGGTGGTCAGCTCCCAGAACATCCTGGCCAACGTGGCCGTGGTCGACCCCAGGCTGACCGTGACCATGCCGCCAAAGGTCACGGCCAATACCGGCATGGACGCCTTTGTCCACGCCGTGGAGTCCTACCTGGCCATGGGGTCCAACCCCATCACCGATACCCTGGCCTTGGAGTCCATCCGGCTCACGGCCCACAACCTGGGCCCGGCCTACGCCAACGGCCGGAACCTCCAGGCCCGCTACAGCATGTCCCTGGCCAGCCTCCTGGCCGGGATCACCCTCAACAACGCCGGGGTGGGGGTCATGCACGCCCTCTCCTTCCCCCTGGGCCGGGAGTTCAAGCTGGCCCACGGGCCGGCCCTGATCGTCATCTTCGGGGAGACCATGCGGGCCCTGTCCATCGCCGACCCGGCCAAGTTCCGCAACATCGCCCAGGCCATGGGGATAGACACCCGGGCCATGTCCCCCTGGGAGGCGGCCGAGGCGGCGGTGGCCGGGATGGTCAACCTGGGCCGGACGGTCAACCTCTCCACCTCCCTGGCCGAGCTGACCGCCGACCGGTCCAGGATCAGGGCCTGGGCCGAGGAAGCCCACGCCAACCGGCGCCTTTTGGACAACACCCCCCGCCGATTGAGCCTGGAGGATATTATCGGGATCCTGGAAAGGTCCTTTGAGTGAGGTCCTTTGGCTGAGTACCCGCCGCTGGGGTTAAACCCTATGCAATTAAGCCCCATGCGGGCTCGACCCCCGCTCCCGGCGCCAGTTGCTCTCAAGGGGTCAGCAGCTATGTTGATCCTTTGTATTGGACCTGAATTGATCGGCCGAAACTCAAGGGTGGACACCTCTCCAGGCCATCACTGAGGAACTCGAAAACTTGAATCCCAAAACGGAAAAGAAGTCTAACAGGAAAGCAGTTTAATATACTCCTCGCCTGGGGGCGGCCGTCAGGCAATTACCATCACTTCTCTGAGCGTGGTTATTTTTTCAAGTCAAAACTGGATCCCTATCGGTGAGTCCAGGTCAGCGGCCACGCCTTCATACTTCTCTTCGCGCTCAATTCGAAGATCGGCGCATGGATGTAGATCGTAGATTGGCGCCCCTAATCTGTACGTCGTTGGCGATACAACAAGTGATGGTTCAGGATCGACGCCAATCCCAGAGTTGCGTTTCCGCCGTTTGGACTCATCTCAACTACTTCGGGAATCGTTTAAATAGTCTCGGGCGCATAATTCGGGTCGTAGCATTCGCCGTTCTTCCAAAGGCGATGGGCTAATGTCAGAAGTCTACGGGCCAGGGCCACAACAGCCTTTTTGATTCCTCTCGTGTAAATCAATCGATTCACCCATTTACGCAGAACAAGAGTCAATTTCTTGCTGCGTAGTGCTCCCCAAGCCGCTTGTACCATCAAATGCCTGAGGACTGAGTTCCCCTGATGGGTAATACCGCCTCGTCTTACCGACTCGGCACTGTCCCGGCTGGAGGGCACCAAACCAGCGAAACTGGCCACTTGTCCTGACCGCTTGAATCGGGACGGATCATCCACATGGCTCAGAAACGCCAGGGTCGCCACCGGCCCGAACCCAGGTATCTCACTGACTATCTCCGCTTCAGACCACTGACTCAGCTCCTCCTTAACCATGTTGTCCAGTCTTTCTCGCTCCTTTTGAAGACCCTCCCATATCCCACGATGCGTGTTCAACAAAGGCTTCATCCAGTCGGGTATCGCCGGATTGGCCAAAACCATCTCCCAGCGCTCAGACTTGCGCCACTCAGCTACTCGGATGGAAACACCTACCGAGCGTAGCAGTCCTCGGGCTGCATTCCGGGAGGCCACCGTCTGCTTGACCACTTGGTAGCGGGTCTTAAGAAGGGCCCGACCCTTTCTGGCCCTTTCACTGGGAACATGAACAGCGTATCGCCCGGCCAGGCCTCCCCTTAACCCATCATCCAATGCACGGGCATCGTGCTTGTCGCTCTTTTTCTTGCTTTGACTGATCAGTTTGAACTGCCGGGCGTCAACCACCACTGGTTCAATACCTGCCCCCCGAAGAACAGCCACGATCCACCAAGTTAATGTGCCGGTCTCTAAGGCAACTCCGATCTCCTCCCCACACCACTGGCCCATCAGTTCAGTCCAGTCCTCTTCACTACTCCTTATTTTACCTCGCTTCACAACATGGCCTTCATCGTCAATGGCGTAATAAGTGGTTGTCTTTGCATGAATATCCATACCAACATAAATCATGGCTATCCCTCCTTATCTATTGCCACTACCTCCAGAAGACTATATTAGCCCACTGAGGGATAACCACGCTCATGACATCTGTACAATCTGATTAATTCTTTTTAACAATTATTCCTATATATATAATTATTTATATCGAATTAAATTAATTTTTTAGTTCCTTGGTCAGTTAACTATAGGTTCACAACCTTTGAATCTTATGGCCATGCAAAAATCAAGATTGATGAGGGATCTATTATAACCACTTAATCCACGAAATGAGTGTCATTTGGCTATTTCTAGATTTAATCCAGCCGAAATCTGGATTTATAGCAGCAATAGCCAAATCAACCCGTCTGTAGGTGATAATAAAGGAGCACTTAACAGGTCTTTAGAGTGTTCGTTTTAAATTCACATTAAAATGAAATTAAACTACGGAGCAGACTATCTCAAATAAGGCTATCACTGTTCTATTTGGCTTTATTTGCGACATGCCTTGATGGAAAACATCAATGGAAGCATTTCCTTATCTTTTATCATGCAATACCAACCTTGGTCATTTTTCTTCATTGTTGTCAAATAATAATCTTCACAATAATAATGCTCGTGGATGAACTCTATTTCAAACCCGGCTAATATAATAGAGTTCACAATGTGCTCCATATCGTGATGCCAAATGCAACGAGGGAATTTTATGGCTATATCCTTATGAGCATAGTCATTGGAATAGCCGATTTCAGGCGGCACTCCTCCAGAAGAATTGAATTTGCAGCGAATAAGATAGTCTTGTGTGTCAATAGCCGTCATTTTTAATAATTTCGGGTGTGTGTCCACTATGTACAGAAAACCATCCTCATGCAATGCATCATATGCATTTTTTGCCCATGCATCGAGATCGTGGAGCCAGCGGATGGAGCCATAAGATGTAAAGATAATATCGTATTGCTCTGTTATAAGTTTCGGAGCATTGTAAATATCCGAGCAAATGAATCGAGCGGAAATGCCTGTCTCCCTTGCAAGCGAGCGAGCAAAAGCTATGGATTCCGAACTGAAATCAATACCGGTAACGTGTGCCCCGAGCCTGCTCCAAGAGAGGCTATCAAGCCCGATGTGGCACTGTAAATGGAGAAATAAACGGTCGTCAACGTTTCCGACTTCAGCGAGTTCAAGTGGCCGAAGGCTGCATCCTCCTTTCTTGAACCCAGCGATGTCATAGTATTCATTGGGGATAAGATGTAGCTTGGTCACCTCCTCCCAGAAAGTTCTGTTGATTGAGTAGGGCATACTGTGATTACCTCAATAAAGGAAATCAATAGCGCGTGCTTAGTGCAAGGAATCCGTTACGTCTTGTCACTCTTTCTCCATTCCTTGGCTGCCTTGAACATGTCTATACCGTTATTAGCGAAGTCTTCACATAACAAGCACCTGTTGGATGAATACTCTATTTTGTTGTTTCTGCAAACATACACATAAAATTCTGATGATTTTTCATCATGCAAGACTTCGCCAAGGTCAGTGTTCAGAAGTTTGTCGGAAGCTTTTCTCAGACCCTTTGCAGTAATGTCGCCGACTATCGAATTGGGAATTGCATAGTGGCATGCATAGCAATTTCGATCGTATTTCATAAGCACATGTTTCCCAAAATCGCACGGACGCCACACTTCGTCTTCACGGTATCGGGGCCTCTCAAAGGTCTTCGCTCTTCCAGTGGTTGTGTTAAGAGAACGGTCTTCGATCACTACGTCCTCATGCCCATACCGCTCCACAAACATATTAAATAAATCTTCGTCTCCATCCTTCCTCGTCCAGTGAAAAACAAGCAAAGCATTTCCACTATTATGCCTGTACTCAAGAAACAAATCCGCAATCTTCGAACTACCGTCTGCAGCTATCGTGCCATGCCATTCGTCCAAACCCACATGGAATACGTCTGGACATACACTTTTGAAAAGATCCTTGTCCTGGAGGAAAATGATTCCGTTAGTATAGGCATAGATCTGACTTGTGGGGAAAGCTCGTCGCACCATGTCAACAACGTTATCGCCATAGGACAGGGTCAGGAATTCACCACCCGTGATATATATTTCTTCCACGATATCTGCATATTGTCGACCAATGGATTCTAACGCCTCTCGACAGATACGTTCCCCAAGATCATCGCCTTTCCTCGTTTCGGTAGGCAATGAGGGGAGATAGCAATGATCGCAATGCAAATTACAATACTGGGTAAGAACCATGCTAAAGTTCATTATCATTCTCCGTGGACATCTCGCATGTAAACTTGTGACTTGTTCTTTATTGCTGGCTGTTCACGACATATTTATAATGTTTTTTATAATCTTATTTTTATCTTAATATTAACAGCACATTTTAAGCATCTTAACATAGAATATTATTTGTTGATAGATTAAACAATCATATAAATGTTCCTGGCTTAGAATTATTGAAGTAAATTCTAATAATTGAATCAGATGTTTTTATAAATTTCCATAGCTTGCCTACAGGAACCGAAGGAAGCACTGAAAAGCATAGTCGTTCTAGGGTGCTTATTATTGTATACATATAAAATATTATTATAGTTGTATATTTTTGTCTATTTATATACGACCAATTTAATTTTGTTTTTTCAAAATGCCGAGAAACCTTAAATTCCTTATGTCTATGGTCAAGATTTTTTTTATCTAAGAAGTAACGCCAATAGGTGAAAAAATGTTCACGCAAACTTTTAATTGGTTTGTAGAAAGCCAGTGCATCATACCTTATTCTGATAGTGCCGGGGCCAAAGTTTGTGTGAATGTAGTTGCTTAGATAAGTATCATCCACTACATCTTTATTGGCAGGCATATTGAAGTAACTTGGAGAGCGTAATACGTAACATCTGCCATGAAAATATATCTTGGATCGGGCCTCCGCCTCTGGTGTAATGTCTGGCTGCGGATGCGCCATAACGTATCTTTTGAATGCGGAGACGTCATGAACGGAGATTTCGGCTTCTGGGTATAGTGCTCTAGCGTGTAGAATTTTCTGCAATAAAAGGCGATATCTGGAGATATCTTTGCGCAAATTTGGCATAGGCCACCCTCCGACTATAAGTAGATCTGAATTTCGTTCTAACTCCTCATGGACAATCTCCAAAAAGCCATCTGAAAGAACAACGTCTGCGTCCACTAGTGCAAGTGGGGCTTGGGGATCGATGGCTTTTGCGGCATCGACAATAGCGTTGAGCGCAAAGGCAAGCCCTGCCTGACTGTGTAATATCCTAATGTCTACATTGGGATTACGCCTCTTTATCTCAAGTACTTTTTTCTCTGTTCTATCCGTGCATCCATTAAGGCACACAAGCACCGCTGTCTTTAATGAAGAGATTTCCCTCAAGACAGCCTCGAGGCAACTATTGATGCTTTCTTCCTCGTTACATGCAGGAATACCAACAATCATTCGATTCACCACGTTACAAACTCACAGTGTAATCTTTTTGTGCATGTATGTGTCCATGCCAGATTCTATCAATTGCTGCGCCTTCTTTCTATCCTCGTCAGCAGCGGCAGTGTCTCCCATCTTTTCCAGAGCCGACGCCCTATCTAGGTACGCTTCTGCGTAGCAAGGATCAATTGCTATTGCCGCATCATGATCCTTTTTAGCCTTTGAAAAATCGCCGAGGGCTTGGCGAGCGAATCCTCTGTTGTTAATAGTCCGGGCTGAACCAGGTAAAAGATCAACAGAAATGTCGAAATGCTTCATCATTGATTGGTAGTCGCCAAGTTCATAGTAGGCGTTGCCTAGATTTCTATGTGCCTGTCCATTATTCGGATCATTAGCTATAATTCTGGAAAAGATGTCTTTTGCCTGAATAAAATCCTCCAGATATTTAAAGCACCTTCCTTGGAGGTAGAGAACGTCGCTTCGAATAGTTGCTTCATCAGAAATATCCTTCAATAGCTCCAAGGCTTCCTTGAAGCACCCCTGGAACAACAGCCCCTCCGCCCTCCAGGTAAGAAGAACTTCCTCAAAGTTACTATAGTCAGTTTCAGAATAACTAACTTCAACATGTTGGTTTTGTTGTTTAATGCGAATTGCTCTTGGATTCGTTGATCGTAATTTGAAGAGAAGATATTGGGCAAGCCTTTCTTTTGTCGCTCTACCGATTATTTCGTTCAGCCAAACTCCCGAAAGTTCCTGAAGAGTTGAATGAAGATTCGCTTTGATAGCGCTATAACTCAGACCACGAGTAAAACCATTTTCAATTTTGCCTTCATATATGACTTCAACGCCAAACATATCATTTTTCTTTCTTATGCTTCCATGCGACGCAAATAATTGATCTATTATAATCAGCTTAGCCATTTTTTTACCTGACTATCTTTGCATTTTTAATATTTTCTTTAATTATCAAAAGACGTTCTTCAATGTCTTCTTTTGAGACCTTAGGATACAATTTAAACGACGGTGCAATAGGTCGCTCACTATATGCAAAACAGGTTAGGAAATCAAAATTAGCTGAGCGAATAAAATCCAGTGTTGCTTTGAAATCGTGCTCAGTTTCACCAGGAAACCCAACAAGGATATGCGTTCCAATATAGGAAGTTTGCAAAACCTGCCTAAACCTGCCGATAGCGTCGAGAAGTTCCCCGGTTTTGTGCTCGCGATTCATTAGCCTTAGAATGGAATCGCTGCCGGATTGAGAGGGAACACAAATTGCCCTTAATCGCTCCGGGTGAGCCGTTGTTTCCAATACCTCCAAGTAAGCTCTGCAATCTCGTATGAACGCCTTCGGGCCAAGATCATGCACATATAGATCAAAGCTACCGTCCATATCGAGAATTCTAGCAAGGAGTTCTGGGAGGCTTCCTCCTTTGTCTTGGCCATAATCACCCGCATCTCCCGCCATGAGCATGACAGTTGGCTCTGCCTGTGTAACAGCTGATTCGATTTGTGCCAAAATTAATCGCACAGGTGAACTTATCAATGCTCCTGTAGCGTTCCGAATGGCGCAATATGAGCAACGCCCGCGGCAACCCCTGGCGATTTCAATCTTAAATCCTCGCTTTGCCGCTTCGTATTGGACGCGTGCCTTTCCTTCGTGAGGGTCCGCTGGACTATGGCGGTAGTCAAAGATTGACCGATTTACAACTGTGACATTCTTTTGATTACTGGCCTCGCCGTAAAGACATGAATATGCTTTTTCAATTGTCTGGGGTGAAAAAGTAGCTACAACTGGAAATTGCTCAAGTAGCTCGGGAGTGATTTTTGGCAGACACCCCCCCACGATCAGTTTTGCGTCCATGGGCATTCGCGCGGCCACATTGCTCAAACACCGTAAAGAAAGTTGCTCCTTCATACCGCTGACGGCACACGTAATGACGACCGCCACTTGGCAGTTATCCGGAGAAGAAACAAATTTACCTCCGCCCTGGATAACGGTATTGATGCAACGTTGCGCGTCAAACTCACGCTGTTCGCACCCAACACAATCGACGTATACCCTCAAGACCGCGCCTCCAGGTAGACTTCCCTGTCAGTAGTACTCCGCATGCTTGTCGGGAAGATTGTCTTGGCGTCTGGGCAAGACTTATAAAGAGACTTCTGGTGTTCAATAATACGCATTATATCTCTTGTCGGTGGATGTTTCATTTTTCGCAACAAACAAGTTGGATCTGCGTGGAATATATTAGATGCTATTCCTATTTCATTATCAATAAAAAATTCGTTGCCTCTCATGGTACTTTCCACGGGCTCTAATCCCCACACCAATCCACAATATGCATTGAATGCCCCAAAAATATCCCTGGCGCACAGCAAGGCCTCCAGCCACTTATCATAGCCGTAGTCGCGGCTCTTTCCCGGGCAAAGTTCACTGAATAGCTTCCGATCATATACTTCAAGATTGAAGGCGATGGAGGTCACACCAGCCTGCTTGTATTCCTCAATCATGGTAAAGTCATGGGGAGGATGTGTGAGGAGATGTACTGGAGTTGGTTGGGGTAAATTTTTGATCATCGCTGAAATTAATCCTATGATACGCGCCCGTCCATCAGAATCGTTTTTGCATGTTCCGGTAGAAATTGAAATAAGTGGTATGTCCCGCCATTGGGAATTGAAGAAAAGACGTGTGGCTTCGGCCACCACTTCAGGACTGAACTCAGATGCCATGTCCTTTCCTACGGTTTTTCTGGCAGCCTTCATTCCACAAAATGCACAAGGTATTCCATCCCGGAAATAATAACATTCTGGATGAAAAAAAAACCCCGGAGTGTCCTCCCCCGCCACGGCTATGACATTGTGACTCCATGAGCCGTTAGAAAGACGTACTCCGAAGTACGCAGGTCTTTCAGGCAAAAACGTTTCGATTTGCCCATGGGTCGGATGCACTAGAAAGTATCGGTCGGAATCGATGTGAATCTTCCACGGGCTATTTTGCCGGCGAAGGAGCGCGACAACGATTCCTTTCCCGAGCCGTAACAGTTGTGGAAGCTTATGCGTGATCGTCACGCCGTGGCTCGTCTGTCCATACACAAATTGATTTTCATAAAAAGGTCTTTTCACTCTGGAAAATAAATCGATTGGAAATTTAATTCCATTCGATAGCAATGAAGCCTTTGCCTTTATAAGTTTTTGTGCTGATTCCATTAGTTACATCTTTTTTCATGAGATTCGCATAATATTATATCTTTTGCCTTGTTCCAATTTTTACATTGTATAAATGGAATGTTGGCTGAATCAGGAATAATATCGCCAAACAAAAAATAAGTTCCACAATAGTCGCTTGAAATTGTACACAAAACATCAATACTATCATCTACTATGCCCCATACATTAGGATACATACTTTCAATGACCTTTGCTTTCCATGTATGTTCAAAGTAGGCGTGAAGGTTTGTAGGCATAGCGAATACCGGGGCAAAAGGAAATCCATTTTCTTGTAACCATTTCTCTGTGACACACGCCACGCTTGCGGGTCTTGACGTTACGTATGCCACGATAGGTACTATGCTCCCAATCTGACGAATCACCCGAACAGCTCCGGGTATCGTAGGAATCCGTATCAGAAGTTCCGCACTATGTTTGTTTTCGTCCACCCAGCCCCGTTCTACATCTCCCCAAAAGGGAGCCGATCTGCAATATCGATACTTTTCAATGACTTCTTCCGCGGTAAAGCCTTCGGGAGCGCCAAACAGTTTAATAAGATATCTCGCCCAGAATAAATTCGTATTTGCTAACGTATCGTCGATATCAAGTGCAATTCCAGATTTATTCACAAGAATTACCTTTGCACGTGAGACATTTCTTAGCCATTAACAGTGAGGCTTCATTTATAATTACATTTTTCTGCACTCATCAATACACTTTTCAAACTCAAGTCCAAACTCCTTCTTGCAGGTATCTCGAAGGCGCATAACGATTGGGCGATTAGCCCATTCCCTAAACATTTGATCTTCTCGATAAAAATGGTTAATGGCCTTCAAAAAATACATATATGCAACTTTATCGTCGCCAAGCCTTTTATATATTCTTGAACCTTCTTCGTAGTACCTTGCTAAATCGCGAGGGCGTTCCAAAGTCCCCGGTTTTATTGCTTCCCACTTCTTTAAAGATTTTTCGAGGTGGTCTCCGCCCTTACGACGAAAAAAAGCTATTTCATAAAGTTGAATATGAATCTGGCAGCTCATATTAACTTCTTTGGCATTCTCCCGTGCAAGCCTGAATGACTCACTAACCTTTTGCCACTGGTCTTTATCCTCCGCCGTATAAGCGAATGCCTTAGTCGCGTAGCCCCATGCTATACCGTCTGAATATGATATCCTTCGAGATAATTCTATTATTTTATTCGCATAATCAAGAGCTTTTTGATAGTTGTTTTTCTGAGGGTAATTGTAGCCACGATCAGTATCGAAAACTATTTCGCTTACCTCCATTGTTGCTAAATATTTCAACACTGTAATGGATAATTTTTGGTGCACTTGAAGGCGGTGCTGGTACTGCCATACCATCGTAAAGTGATCTGCAGCTTTAGCAAAATCTTCCTCTTGAAAATATAATTCTCCAATCTGTACTAAACTTTTTAATTGATAGTAATCCCCCAACCCTATTGCAGGCAGATTTCTTTGGTGTTCATAAATAGCATTCAAAATCCGCCCTCCAATGGAATTAAAGCTTGCATAATAATACTGTATCGCATGCTGTATCTGGGAGGGCTGTTCAAATCCTGCTTGACGCAGGTCCTCAGCATACATGTAGCAATATTTTAATCCAGATATATGATCTCTCCTTTTCTCACAATAATCTAATAGCTTGATTAAATATCCCCAACTACGTTTCTTATTCCAATTACTTTGAATCCATGCAATTCCTTTTTCATAATTTTTATTAGCTTCAAATATCTTTAAATTTTCGTTAGATGGCAACTCTATGTTATAGTAATTATTATTTCGGCTTTGTCTTATTGACTCCGCACTATCAGCAATATATTTAAGCAAGGGGTCAATTAAATCGTAGACCGTCATATGCTTGAATTCATCTTCAATATGTCTTTTTTGTATCCAAATGATTTTTACAGATGATCTCACTTTGGATAATAGCTTTGCATCTTTAGGTTCACCTGAGCAGGTCATAATCGCATAAGATTCTGACTCAGGTTTCATAGCGTTAAAAATCCTAGGTTCGTTCAAGCTTGAACCAATAAATAGTGGCGTATGGCTTACGAAGAGTTTACTTAAAAAGTTGTGCACTTGTCTAGTGCCGGTCTCATATGCCACTTGAAAGTTTGATTTAGTGAGAATCCAATCGGTTGGGCTTTCGACATCACCATGTAATTTTATAAGCATTGGGGTTTTGTGGACGAGTGCACGCATTGTATCATCTGGATGATTCGCGCGAAGGACTTCAACGGCGCTGTCATCCTGGCCAACATGCTTGAGGTATTCGCGCCAGGCCCCCTCAAATACGCGATCATAATTAGTAGTAATCGCAAGATTTGTTATGAGTTGAGGGACGGTCTTAATCGGCCCTTTAATTTCCCGGCTTCTCAGTCTGAAGTCCGTCTGTAGCCGATCTTTAAATAGTTTAGGGATGAGCGAATACAAAACGTCTGCGGTGCCCTCGTAATCACCATCTTCCAGCAGTTTTCTCGCTAAACTAACGCCCTGCTCTGAAAGCTGGCCGATGTCGTGGCCCGCCTTTACCAATTCTTCAAGAAAGCCTGTCCAACCGGGCATTCCACAGGGTATCGACATTCCAGCCCCAATGATTGGAACAATGGTCCCGGTGAAACCTCCAAGCATTTCAATTAGCGATAATAGGTGCGTATTGTTTGCTTCGATCACCTTCTTGATGCAAGTTGACATACCTGCTCACCTCTAGAAAAGAGATGTATTTAACTCGGTTCTTACATATTTTATTTCCTTCAACTAAATAAAGTCTTTCTCCTGATTTATTTGTGACTCGATATTTTTCCGCTATTGATATTAATTAGAATATTAGTAAGCAACAAATTATTAGGCATTTAAGTATATTTTTTGCCAATACTTCATTATTCTGAAAATCCATCACCGCCTTGGGAGTATTGTTTTTTGTTCGTCATTCTCTCTCTTAATCCGTTTCACCTCCTCTTTAGTGGTATCCAGCCTGGTTACGTATTTAAAACCGTTCTTACCGGTTTCAAGATATGATTTGGACCAACGATAATAAGCGGAGGGTGGTGTCCCTTCATCCCTGCATAACTCGCTTACGCTGATCTCCCCCGCGAAGTCCGAAGTCCTTCCAAGAGTACACGAATCTTACCCCCCGCATTGAAACGCTTGTGGGTCGCCCCTCAGATCTCCTTCACCAGGTTTGGTACCGCCGTGATCGACTCTTTTACCTGCCTTCATTACCACGTTCGAGAAGCCAAAACTAACTGTCAAGACCAGAAGTTACACACCCCTCGGGCTTGAATTTATCCCCTTTAAATAAACTCCCTGGCTTTTGCCGTTTTAAACTATTAGCATACATCGCTCTCGCTTCTAGCATTTACTCGGTGTCTGTTCCAGCCTTGTGTGAATGTCCTGACAACTCTCCTGTTTAGATTGTCAATAGCGCCGACAGCTTTAGAATCTGTCTTTCAGCAGTATCCGTATATTGCTTCTCTGTCTCGTTAAGGACTCTCCCACAAGTAGTATAACTCCTACATAGCATCCATAGTCTCAATATAATTTTAAGTACTTAACATTTAAATATGTTATATTTTAATTTAATGCAAAATATTTAATTTACAAATTCAAATTCGTAGCACAAATATCCGCCCGGTCTGTTCTCCAGCATGCTCCATTTAACCATAAGAGGTCTCTTAGCTGGTTGGGCGGTAAATTCATTCTTCTACTCCCAGCCAATCTAAATTTTATTATATAATCATAGATTAACTCATTATTCAATTGACTGTCAATAGTGTATTTTTCTTAAGGTCGCTCCTTAACGCATGATAGTGCACTACGACTGGACCACAGAGAGGATCTACTATATGTCATGTTTTCGGCGCCGATCCATCTTATGTTAAGCAAATTTTCATCTGACTAGCAGAAGATATGATCTGGCTTGATATTCTTCAGAAAGAGTTTGTTAATCAAGTGAGCGATTACAAGTTGGCTTTACTGATTACGGTTAGCTGCCCCAATATTACCTCCCCTGGTTCAACCAAGCCTTTTTTCCGGAGCGAATTAGCTGTCTATTCTCTTTCCTATTGTCGATCTTCATGAAATATTGGGGCAAGGCTCGGTGACTAATGCAGGTGCTCAAGAAACCTTAAATCGCCAATCGGTTGATTGGGAAGGGTCTTGCCGGGTCCATCAGGTAATTGGGCATGAAGGAATCTGATCTCTACCTGCCCCTGAAGCGGTTTCTAGAATCTCAGAATTATGAGGTCAAAGGGGAGGTGCAGGACTGTGATGCCTTAGCCGTGCGTGGCCGGGAAGCTCCGGTCGTGGTGGAGCTCAAGCTCACTCTCAATCTCGACCTGGTCCTTCAAGCGGTCGAAAGGCTGTCCCTGACTCCTAAAGTGTATATCGGCATCCCTAATAAATGCAAAGCTCTAAACAGACGACGGAGGCACATTATCAAGCTTCTCAGGATGCTTGGTCTGGGGCTGATTGTCATTGATTTGGACAAGGAGTCTGGCAACGTAAATGTGCTTCTCGATCCCGGCCAGTACAGGCCCCGCCGGTCAAAGCACCGTCAGGAGCGTCTGCTGGGTGAGTTTATGAAGCGGGTGGGTGACCCGAACCTCGGCGGGACAGAGAAGAGAAAAGGCATCATGACCGCCTACCGGCAGCGAGCCCTGGCCCTAGCCCGGTTCCTTCAGAAGCATGGACCGACCAAGGCTTCCCACATCGCCCGGACGCTTCAAGAACCCAAAGCCAGGGATATCCTGTACAGAGATGTGTACGGATGGTTCGACAGGGTGGCGCTTGGGGTCTATGAACTCTCTCCACGGGGAAAAAGGGAGGTTCCTCTCTGGCCGGAATAAGTGGGCAGTGGCCGTTACTGAGGCTCCATTCGCACCACCCCGCTTATGGTGCCCTGCCAGTAAACCCCGTCCCGGCCGATGTTCCCGGCCATTTGCAGGGTATCGGCCAGGTACCCGAAACCGATCCTGCTTTGCTTCACCACCTCCCCGGTCTCCACCCGAATCGCCGTAAAGTAGTAGGTGTCAAGACCTGTCGTCCCCTGGCCGCCATCCGGGGACCGGCGTTCAACCGTGTATATCAGCCGGTCACCCACCGCTTGACCATCGATCAGCAGCTCAACCCTGGCGGTGGAGAGTTTGGGCACGGCCGCGGACCTCACCCCGTTGACCCATTTAATTTCACAGTCGCCTGGAGCTCCGCCACCCTGGCTGTTGAAGCCTTGGCCGTCGCTTTCATCAGATATATCCACCCGGACCATTCCTCCCACAAAATCGGCCTGTTCCGGGTCGGACGGACCGGCCCCTTCGGGCAGGGCCGGGTAGGGATAGCCGTAGGTGGAGGCGATTATGGCTGTCCGGCCGAGGCCGATGGCCGAGTTCTCCGTTCCGGAGTTGACCAGGGGGGTGAAGATCGGCTTTTGGCAGATCAACCTGCCCTGCTCCTCATGGGGGCCGCG
>Ga0209164_1003164_pt1 | contig 16020 bp, 13 predicted proteins | sample MTBNYHSulfiMetaG_FD_187458 | JGI IMG/M metagenome (GOLD analysis project Ga0209164, IMG submission 187458) | Enrichment culture microbial communities from rom New York Harbor, USA that are MTBE-degrading - MTBE-NYH (New York Harbor Sulfidogenic)... | ecosystem: Environmental > Aquatic > Marine >...
TTGCGGGACCTGGAGATCAAGGAAGGAAAGCGGAAAGGGGCACTTCTGGCTTCCAAGAGACTCCAGGGGGTCTTTGAGGCCAAGATCGTGGAGTTCATCACCATACGGCACAGAAAGGCGTCCGACATCTTCAAGATGCTGGTCGGCGACAAGGATGCCGTCCCCCCCATCCCGCCCGCCCTCGATATCGAGGCCGCGGAATCCGAAGAGGAGGAAGAGGGCGAGGAAGAGAAGGGGAAGAAGGTAAGAATCGCCACCATGGATCTGTATCTCTCCTTTGATCCGGGCACCAACATGATCATCGCCAACGGGGTTCGGGCCAAGGTGGACAAGGTCAAGGAGCTGATCGCCAAGCTCGATGTTGCGGAGAAGCAGGTGTTAATAGAGGCCCGCATTGTGGAGGCCTCCACAGGTTTTGCTCGCGACCTCGGGATAGAATGGCAGACCGGCGTCAAGGCTGATTGGATCAATACAGACGCCAATTCCAAGGGATCCACATCGTTTACCACCAACGCGCCTGCCAACTGGACGTCCAACATCGGCCTGACCCTCGGCTGGCTGACCGGCGGGGGCCTGGGCGCCATATCCCTTGACGCATCTCTCGCCCTGGGCGAGAGCGACAATAAGGCCCACGTCATCTCCGCCCCCAAGGTCCTGACCGTGAACGGCGGAGAGGCCTATATCGAAAGGGGAACCATCCAGTACTTTGAGGTCAGCACCCTGGATACCATTGACTACAAAGAAATCCCCGCGGTCCTCTCCCTGAAGGTCAATCCCACGGTGAGCGCCGACAATTCCCATGTCACCATGGTGGTGGAGGTTACTGACGACCAGGCGCGTCCTGCTACGGAAACAACCCGATCGTCCTCCTCAACCTCAACAGATGAGGACACGCAAAGGCTTACGGCCCCTCCCGGAAGGTCCACAAAAAAGATCACGAGCACGCTGATGGTCAGGACCGGGGATACCGTTGTCATCGGCGGGATCTATCAGAAGAGAGAGGACGTGACAGATTCAGGGGTCCCGTGGCTCAAGGATATCCCCATTCTTGGCTGGCTCTTCAAGGCCCAATACGACACCCAGGAACGGACCGAACTCCTCATCTTCCTGACGCCTTCGGTGGTGGACCCCCTGAAAACGGGGGGGTAGGGAAGCTGGTTAGCTGATGGCTGCTAAGCTGATAAGCTGATAAGCCCGTGAGCCGGTGAGCGAATAGACCCGGTTTAATGGCTCAATCCCGCTTTTCAGCGGGACTCATCAGCTCAGCAGCTCAAAAGGAATCCATGAACGCTTCTTGCATAAAACAACGTATCTATACCTGCATGTCTCTCTGCCTTCTGATCTGCTGCTTGTTCGCCTGTGCCACCGATCAGATGCAGACAAAGAAACGGGCAAAGGCCCTCCAGGATATGGGCAATGCCATGGCCGCGGACGGCAACCTGAGAGGGGCCCTTGGCAGGCTGCTGGAGGCGGTCAAATTAGATCCTGACAACGTGGACCTGAATCATCAGATCGCCATTGTCTTAAGGAATCTGGGGCAGTATGACCTCTCTCTCAAGTATTTTCAGCGCACCCTGACCCTCGACCCCAAGTTTTCGGAGGCCCGGAACAACCTGGGCACCCTCTATCTGTTGATGGAGAAATGGGACGCGGCCATCGCCTGTTTTAAAGAGGCGATCAACGACATCCTCTACAAGACGCCCCAGTATGCCTACAACAACATGGGCTATGCCTATTACAAAAAGGGCGACTACGACAGGGCTATCGAGTGTTATCATCAGGCGTTGAGTTCGTCCCGTTCCTACACGCTTGCCCATGTCAACCTTGCCCGGGCCTACGAGGCCAAAGGCGAGCTGGATCAGGCCGCTGCCGCCTACAGGGAGGCGGTTCGGTTGACGCCCAAGGAGCGCGTTGCCCATCTGGGGCTGGCCAAGATCCTGTTGAAACAGGGAAAGAAAGCGGAGGCCAAAGAGGAACTGGACCTGACCATCTGGGCCGATCCCATGAGCCAGGAAGCCAATGAGGCACGGAACTTGCTGAAAAACCTGTGACTCACACAGAGGCACAGAGACACAAAGAAATTCAAAACAAAAAAACCTTTGTGGCTTCATGGCGTTGTGTGAGAATGGTTCTGCATACTGTAATGGTTGGATGATTTGGACGGATGGGATGGCGGTTTTCCTGACCTCCGACCTCTGGTTTTCACGGTGTTGTGTGAGAATCATTTATGGACTTTGCTGACATTATCGATGCCATTCAATCGAATCGAATGCGTATCAGTGATCATGCTGATGAAGAAGCCGAATCCGATAAACTGACTTTTGATGAAATATTTTTCTCAGTGCTCCACGGGGAGATTATTGAGCATTATCCAACCGATAAGCCATATCCGAGTTGTCTGATTTACGGTCAGACTTTTGGGGGAGATCCTGTCCACTCCGTGTGGGCTTTTAATGATGCCAGTCGTTGGGCGGTACTGATCACCGTGTATCGGCCCGACCCACAAAGATGGATTGATTTCCGAGAGAGGAGATTGGAACCGTGATGCCTTTTGACAAATGTCCGATTTGCGGCGGTGAGCTCGAAGAAAGAGAAGTGGAAAAGCTCTTGCGTGGCGGACATCACACGGCTGTGTTGAAGGTCCAGGCAGAGGTGTGCCTGCACTGCGGCGAGCGACTATATCCTGTTGAAACGGTAAGACTATTTGAGAATATCAGGAACCGATTGAAAAGAGAGCAACTGTCAGGGTTTCTTCCCTTAGGACAGTTATTCATGGTAGATAGTAGTCGCCTTGGCGTGGCAACCTCAACCAGCTGTTAAGAAAATTGTTTAGCACCACATTGAGTGGCCGGGAGGCTGAGTGTAAGAATCAATGCTCAATGATATAATGGTTGAATGCTTTGGCCAGGTCTCCGGACTTTCTGACCTCCGACCTCTGGCTTTTCCCGTTGCTTCGGAAAATGGTACTGGGGTGTGATAATAAAAAAGCAGGTCTCACACGGAGACACAGAGACACAAAGAAAACAAAAAAACAGGACATGTTAAACCCGAAAAGAATTTATCTGTGGGTCAGTGGCGTTGCGTGAGACGATATATGCTGAGATTGCCCGAATGAAGATCAAACGTAAACGCTATATGGCCCGCCAGGACGCAAGGGGTTCGTTTGGAGCCACAACATCCTGCAATACCGCGATTTCGCGCCGATGGTTACCTGCCTGAAGGGCTCCACAAGGCATCGAAAGCCGAGGTGATATTTCGATTCGGATCATCGTCGCGGCGGCGGAGACGGCTCGTCATTCGCATCCAGCGTTGGATAGAACTGGCCTGCAGGGTAGGCGCCCTGCGACTTCTGGTGGATGGGAGTTTTGTTACGGATAAGGCCGACCCGGACGACATTGATGCGATTATTTTGCTTCCCGAGAATTTCGAAGATCAAATTGAACAAGGTATTGAGGCGGCATTAGAGCTTGAGGAAATGATTCTGACCCGTCGCCCTGAAGAGATCTTTGCCGCGGAAGATGAAACGGACTGGAATGAGTGGGTCGATTTTTTCAGTCGCACGCGTGAAGCCGATGGCAGGCGTAAAGGGATTGTGGAGGTCAGGCTATGATTCATAACTTGACGGAATATGAAAAAGCGCAAGAAGAAATGCGAATTCTTGAGGAACGATTGGAACGGCTGCAAAAGAACCACCCTGTCGGTTCCAAAGGATTTACAAAGGCCGGCGTTCGAAAGATGATTGCGCGACTGCACGAGGAACTGGCCTTGTTTGAGGGGAGCGAAGAAGCGAGGCAGCCTGTGTAGTTGAGGGGGCATGGGGACACTGGGTTTCTTGAAGGCCTGAGCCCCCTCCCATCTTCGTGGCTTCGTTGCTTTGTGTGAGAATATAAAAAATGCTGGGGAGGGGTTATGCATAAAAAAGGAATGTTTCGGACGTTGTTGGTGGGCTCTGTGCTGTTCAGCCTTCTTACCTTTCTGGCCGCGTGCGGCGGCGGGGGCGATTCAGGGGGAGGCGCAGCAGGCCAGAGCGGATCCATTACGATACAGTACCGAGGCGAGGACGGCACTCTTAATCCACCCCCCTTCCCCGCGATCCGGGCGGATGGGACCAGCTCGGTCATTATCAGTGCGACAATCCGTGACAGCGCCGGAAATCCGGTCCGACATTACACCGAAGTCACCTTTTCTACAACCCTGGGTCACTTCGAAAACGGCGGCACGACCTACACCATGTATACCCAGCCCCCCCTGGACGAAAAGGGTTGGCCCGATACCAAAGCCGCGCCCACGGGCATCGCAGAGGCCGCCTTGATAGCCGGCACCAGCGCAGGAACTGCGATTGTTACGATAAGGTCGAGCGGCGTAACGAATTCAGCCAGCATTGAAATAACCGGAGGATTAGCCGCGAATATCTCACTTAAGGCGTCCTCAGGGACCGTATGGTCGGATAATTCCAATAATACAACCATTACGGCCACGGTTCTCGATGCAAACAACGCGGCCCTAAAAGAAACGACCGTGTCATTTAGGGCCTCGGACGGGACATTAAGCGCCCCGAGCGTTGTCACGGATGAAAAAGGAGAGGCCATTGTCCTGTTTTCAGCCGGCAATATGGACAACAGCAACCGGACAAGCACCATAACCGCAACCGCCGGATCGGTTTCCAGACAAATACTGATCCAGGTCACAGGGACTACGCTCACCCTTTCAACGGATTATACAACCCTTGAAATTGAAGCACCAACCGCCGGTTTCGGTGCAGGCAAGGACACGGCCACCCTCACCATTACGGCTACAGATGCCGGAAAAAATCCCATTTACAATGCTCTTATCACCATAGAGGTTGATCCCTCTTCCACGGGCAATGTGTTGCTTTCACCCACCGGCGGCTACACTGACTCCAAAGGCGAACTGGTGGTTCAAGTCAGAGGCCAGGCACAAGGGAACGTGATTGTCAGGGCACAAGGGCTGGGGACAACCGCGACGCAGGCCTACACGGTCGGCATATCGGGCGAGATATTCAGTATTACCAGCCCGGACCAGGACCCCTATAATTTGCAGAAGGGATCGAGCCTCACGGTCGTTGTAAGGGCGCCCACTCAGACCCAGGTAATCTTTGCAACCACCTGCGGCGCCTGGGACGGGGGCGCCTCGCCCGTGGTGACCAAGTCCGTTGCGAACAAACAGGCCACGGCCGTGCTCAGATCGGACGACGCATGCGTTGCCACGGTCCAGGTGTATGATGCAGCCGATCCCGGCACATCGGATTCGATAAAGGTGAACATCTACCTTCCGGTGGATGCAGCATCCCAAATATACCTCCAGGCCGGCGCCTATGTGGTGGCCAGATCCATTGGAGGCATATCCAATACCGTGGCCCTGGAAGCCCTGGTCAGGGACGACTCTTTTCAGATTGTGCCCAATGTGCCGGTCTCGTTCAGCATCGCCGATTCCACGGGCGGGGGAGAATACGTGTCGCCCCCCCTGGCCTATACACTGGAGGGAACCGGCAAGGCCGGGGCCACCTTTACGTCGGGTTCCATGAGTTCGGGGGCGCAAGGGGTAACGGTGAACGCCTCGGTCGTGGGGAAACCGACGGTGACCGACAGCGTCAAGATCGTCATAGGAGGCACGGCAGCCTCGGTCGTCGTGGGGCAGAGCACCTCCATTGAATCCATAAACGGCGACACCTCCTATAAACTGCCCATGACCGCACAGGTGGTGGATTCGAACGGCAACCCGGTGGCGAATGCAAGGATCTCCCTGCAGCTCTGGCCGAAATATTACCGAACAGGGATATGGGTGCCGCAAACCATCGGCAATACCAACTGCCTTCCCGATGTCACCAATCAATATCCCAATGAGGACGATACGTTCCCAGGGACTGCCTTTTATAGAAATCTTATCCTGGACCCGGGAGAGGACAGGAATGGAGACGGCCAGCTCACCCCCTCCAGTTCCTCCGCGGGCTCTCTCCCCGCCGAGGTGGTGGCAGACAGCACCGGCGTGGCCAGCTTCAACCTGATCTATCCCAAATCCTCCGCCGTGTGGATCGTGGCCGAACTCACCGCAAGCACCCTGGTGGTCGGGTCTGAGACCCGATCCATAACCGAGTTTGTGCTCCCCTTTCTCCAGTCGGACGCCAATTCATGTTCACTCCCCGATTCCCCGTACAACACCTCCGTGCCGACCATGGAGATTGTGCTGACCGCGACACCGGACAAGCTCGTCCCGGACGGGGGTTCAAGTACAAGCTCTATCAGGGCCGTGGTGACGCAGCTCGACCGAGCTGTGGCGGACGGCACCCGCGTCAGTTTCGCCATTATATCAGGCAGCGGTTGGCTCAATGCGGCGTTGACATCAAGCGAGGCCTTTGCGACCACCAATGCAGGGCAGGCCAGCGTCACCTACTATTCCGGCAATGTACCGGGCGATGTCACGATCCGGGCGCTCTTGGCTGACGGTACGTCCGCCACCATCACCCTCACCCTGACCAAGGGCGTCGGCGATCCGTTTGCGATCGCGCTCACCGCCACGCCGAACACACTTTCCGCAGACGGAGGGAAAAGTCAGAGCACCATCAGGGCGGACGTGGAAGACAGCGAAGGGTGGCCCGTGTTTGACGATACACCCATCACCTTTTCCATTGTATCGGGTTCCGGGGCATTTGAAAGCGCCGCAGGTCCGAACGAAACCTCAACCGTAACCACGGCCGGCATTGCCAGTGCAGTCTACTATTCGGGGTCCACTCCCGGCGATGTGTGGATCAGGGCCCTGGCTGAAAACGGGGTCAATGAGCTGGTAAAAATCGTTCTGGGTGAGGTTATCGGATCCATGACCCTGGCAGTCTCTGATGAGGCAATCCCTGCTGACGGCAAAAGCTCTACTGCCATCACCGCAACCATCAAGGACAGCTCAGGCAATCCGGTACCCAGAGGGACCTCAGTTACCTTCAATACCAATCATGGAACCTTTTTTGAAAACGGATCCACCACAATTACCGTACCTACGCCGAATGAGACCGGAGTTGTGACGGTCTCGCTGATTTCAAGCACCACTGTAACCCCGGTGGTGACTGTAACGGCAAGCGCCACGATCGGAACCAATACCGTTACCCAGTCTATAACAGTAGAATTTACGGCACCGTGACCCCTTAAGGCCATGGGGACGGTGTCCGTGAAGCCAACGGGACGCCGTTTTAAAATTCGATTGCGGTGGCATAGGGGGCGTTGTTTCGCAGTTTTTATTATTCACAGCGGCCCAGAAGACCCATCCCCCTCTTTGTGGCCTGGCGGCGTTGACCCTTTTCCATAGGCTTTAGTATTGGATGGCCATAATGAATTTCGGCATAGTCGATGAGATTTATGAAATTGAGACTATAGCAATAGGGTCCGGAATCAGGGAAATCGGTCGTTTGAGAAAGCTGTATGGACATGGAAATTGGAGAAAGATGAAAGGGGTTGCTCATATCAAACTGGCATCAGGAAGAATCAGGTTTGCTGAGCTTCACTGGTATGAAGCCCACGGAATTGGCAAGAAAGAAATTAAACGCAAACGCTATTTGGATTAAGCCATGAAAAACTCATCTACATCTCTAAGCCAATTTGTGGTTTGTATTCACAATCTGGATTATCCAGTGGCATTAGAACTGCATAAGATCTATCGGGTCGTTCCGGACGAAGAAGCTGCCCTGGATGGGGATATCCGCGTGATTGATGAAAGCGGAGAAGACTATTTGTACCCTTCATCCTATTTTGCTCCGATTCAGGTTCCCGAAATCGTTGAGGAATCGATATTGAGGGAGATGGGTGAGGAATAAAGGACCCTGTGGCTACAGGGATGTGGCTACAGGGACGTTGTTGCGTTGTTGACTTTCTCGTTGCCAGGCTCCCGAGTGTTGGTGAAATGGCCAACGGCCAACGACGCCAACGGGACGCTCTTTTAAAATTCAATTCACGTGGCCAGCGGGACGCTCTTTTAAAATTCAATTGCGGGGGGAATAGGGGGCGTTGTTTCGCAGTTTTTATTATTCACAGCAACCCAAAAGACCCATCCCCCTCTCCGTGGCTTCGCGGCTTTGTTTACCCGGTAGCTTCGGAAAATGGTACTGGGGTGTGAGAATGACAAATGAGGACATGGGGACGCTGTTCGGTTTTTAGGTTTTTTGAAGGCCCAAGGCCCCATCCTCTCTGTGTGGCTTTGAGGCCTTGTGTGATAAGGATGACTCGATGTTGAGCAACGATCATAGGAAGTATACCCGTCTTTGTCTCAGGGCCTGGCCGTTCCTCCTGATCCTTGCCTTCACCGTACCGGCCGTCCCCCGGGCCGGAGAGAAGACGCCTCCCTTTTATTCCGAAGAATACCGGGATGGGAGCGCCCCCCATCCGACAGCGACGCTTGATGCTCCGGCAAAAGACTTCCCCTCTCTTTTCAAAGAGCCGGCCGTGGCCAAAACCGTTGACAAAACGCTCCCCGTGGACGACGGGACCCTCCAGACAGAGGAATATGTGGTGAAGGAAGGGGACTGGCTGGTGAAGATCCTTCGGGAAAAAGGCCTGATCAAGGAGCAGAATCTCCCTGAACTCCTCTCCATATTAAGAAAGCTGAATTCCTCCCTGCACAGTCTCGATATGATCCAGCCGGGTGAAAAGATCGTCATCCTGGTGAAGGTAGTCCCGGGCAGCGGATCAGAGGAAGGCCCCCGGAAATTGAAGTACGAGGCCTACAGGGTCAATCGGGGCGATATCCTGAGCCGGGTGGCCATGAGGCGGTATGGTCTTTCGAAGGAGCAGTTCAACCGGGAATACCTGAGGCTTTTTGCGGAGTGCAATCCCTCCATCGACGACCCGAATCAACTGTCGGTCGGTCAGGTCATCAATCTCCCTCACTACCCGCCGGAACGTGCCGACACTAAAGAGAGGTTGCCTGCCCCGGTCCTTCGGGATCTGGAGAAGTCTCCCCACCGGGTGGCCCTGAAGGCGCCGACCCCCATGGAACGGCCCCAACCCCTTCGGCCCGCGCCCTCTTTGCCGCCAAAGACGCCGCCCCCCTCGCCTCCCCCGGTCAAGGACAGGCCTGAACCCGCTGCGAAGGATACGCCCCCGCCCCCCGAACCCTGGCCCGCGTCTTTGAAGCCGGTGACATCGGCGCCGGTAGAGGGCGGTTTGCGTACAGAGAGGACCGGTGAGGCGACCATCATCATCACGGATGGTCTGGGTACCGTTATTTCGAGAATGGGGGAAGAGTGGGTCCATTCGGGGGAGCATTTCATCCCCATGGCCTCGGGCGGACACATCAACCTGGATGCGCAATCCTACCCGATTGCCCGTCTTCAAAAGGGGATCACAGTGATTGTGGACGTGCACAATGCGCTTCCGCAGAAAATGGCCAGGGTCCTGGAATCGACCTGGGCAAATTACCGGGTGGTGCGACTCTCCGCCAGTGATGATCTTCGTTCCGCCCTGGATAAGATACTCAATGCCTTCAGCTACCCGCAGATCTTAAAAAAGGGGGCTCCCCTGACACTGGGGGGGAACATACCGGTTAGCGTCACCGGAGATTGGATCGTTGCGCCGCCCGAAACCCGTTCAGGGGAAGGGCCGAAGTTTGTCGTTATCAACCTGATGGACGGACAAAGCCAGGGTCTCCCCCGCACCATAAAGAGCTATCTGAAGCTGATCGGGGTGGAGGTCATTGAATATCCTTCCATCGACGAAGGCCCGTCAGATGCCGGTGCACTGTCAAAAGCCCGGACGGCAACAGACGCCGCGGCATTGATAGAGGCGGTCCTGAACCTCAGGGACCAGCCATTCGCCGCCCGGGTGAACATACCGGCCTATGCGACCCGCAATGAGGACTTTAGATTCACGGTCCAGGCGGATTTCTACCTGGAAATGGGGGGACGGCGACATATTATCGATCTGGGAGGCCTCAACCCGGATGTGGTTTCCCTCCTGAAAGATGCCGGGATTTCAGTCCTCTGCCTGGCACAGGAAAAAGAGCCGGTTGAAATGGTTTCCAAGATTTTGGAGTTTCTGGGGGTTCGATTTGAGCGCGGTCCCCATGCGTTTATGGCGAACAGGGCCGAGGCGTCGAAAAATGTCAAACTGACCCTGTCCGGGATTACCTTTTACGACCACCGAGGCGGTTTTGTGCTCGCCACCCCGCTGGACCTCCCGCCCGAAATTGTGGCATTCCTGTCACAGAGAGGTTACAATATCCTAATCCTTCACCCCTTTGGGCCTTCGGGTTCAGGCAGCGCCTGAAAGGCATTGGGAAATGAATAATGAATAATGAAGAATGAATAGTGATGGTCTCGTAAAAAGACAGGAAATGTCATTTTTCGTCATTCCGGCGAAAGCCGGAATCCAGTCCCGCAACAGCGGGATTCAATCAGTTACAAAACCTCTGGACCCCGTTTTTCAACGGGGTGACGACTTTTTACGAATGCATCAATAGTGAATAGGGAATAATGAAACAAGCCGGCGACATCCCTGGAATCGAATAGCGAAGAAATCCGGAACATGAAGCGATATATCATAGCCCTGACTCTCCTCGTGGGGCTTTTCTCCCTGATTGCAGGGGACGGATGGGCCAAAAAGGTCTACATCTGGCGGGACAGTGACGGACAGGCCCATTTTTCCGACACCCCTCCGGGCCCTGAGGAGAGCGGCGGAGAGGTCGAGGAAAGAAGATTCAAGGAGGCGCTCCCTCCGCCGGAACCAACTGAGGCGGCGGGTGACGAAAGCCCCATCGAGCACGCGGTCCGATGCACCTTCAGGATCAAAAACAAGAGAGGCGGGGCGTCAGGATTTTTCATCAATGACAAGGGCCTGGCCGTGACGGCCAAACACGTGGTGGAGGGCGCTACCTACAGTATGGAGGCCGAAGTTCCCGGCGACCCTCGCAAATACAGGGTGCGGATACTGAAAAAGAGCGGCCATCACGATCTGGCCCTGCTTCAGATCGCCATGGACCGGCCGACCCCATATCTTGAGATCAGAGACCCCCATACCCTTGAGCCCGGCGAGGAACTCTGGGCCATCGGAAATCCTTTGCTGGCCTTCAAGCAGACCATTACAAAGGGGAATTTCAGCCGTATGTTTCCGGAGGCCGACTGGAAGAAAGAGGCCAAGATGAAACGGCCTCCTCATAAATTCAGAGGGGACCAGGTGCAGTTTTCCACGCCGGTGATTCCGGGCAACAGCGGGGGGCCTGTGGTGGACCGCGACGGCAAGGTCATAGGGGTTGTAAGCTTCGGTTTTCCCAATACCCCCATCAATTTTGCGGCGCCCAGTTCCTACATTGAAAAGGAATTTGGATCCTACCTGAAATAAACGTGCCAGACGAACACACCACCGCCCAACCAATCCCGCCATGCGGGACTCACACAGAGCCACAAAGCCACAGAGGGGTTTTCTTCCGGGGATTAACGTGTCCTGTCTTTTGGCTCTGTGTCTCCGTGTGAGGTACAGGTTTTTCTGATCTTCTACTGCAACTCAAGCTCAGCCAGGACCTTTTCCACGTCAGCCATGCTCGCGGCCTTTACCGGGGCCGGCAGGCTTCCATTCCCGTAGGCGATAAAATGGACCCCCGCGGCCTCGGCGGTTTCAAGGTCGATGGGGGAATCGCCGATGTAGACGGCCTGGTCCGGGTTCAGGGAAAAGAAATCGAGGATTTTGTAAATCGATTCCGGGTGGGGTTTGGGGTTTTCCACATCCAAAGACGATACGACAATATCAAAAAGCCCACTCAGACTGTTTTGATCCAGGACATCCCCGATGGTGTTGCTCCGGTTGGTGGCAACCGCCAGCCCTACCCTGGGCCTGAGATGTTGGAGGAGTTCTTTCAGGCCGGGTTCTATGACCATATCCTTGATGAACGGTGCATAATCCATCTGCATTCGGTAGGCCTGGGCCTCCTCTGTGAACGGGGACCCCGCAAAGATATACCGGACCGATTTATCGGCCGTGTTCATGTGGACATAATGGATCTGTTCCTCTTCCATGGGAGGGAGGCCGTAGCGCGAGAGGAGGTGGTTGTAAAAATTGATATTGGCCTGGCGGGAATCAAACATAACCCCGTCGCAGTCAAAGATGACCGCGGAAATTTTGCGTTGATGATTCATGGATGGTCGCTCGTTGCTCGTTGCTGGTTGCTGGGTGCAGCGCGGAGGTCCTGTCGCCCGGGTTGCGTATCCGCTTTTCTGCGTTTCGACCTCCGACCTCTTACCCCTGACCCGTGTCGCGGGTCGATTCTTAATCGGTACGGTGCAGAAGCCCGATCACGGCAAGAACAATGATTGCCAAACCGAACCCGAAATAGCAGAGATTAAACAGATTCAATGCAGGGGCGCCCTCTCCCAGTGCCGCCTCCCGGCCGAGGCCGTAGCCCCAATACAGAACAAACATGTAGTTGATGATCAAGGCTATTCTCACGCTTCCAAAAAGGAGTCCCAGCGTACTCAACGCGAGCAGCAACCCTACCTGATAAAGGGGTATGGCCAATAGTGTTGAATAGATGACGTCCACAGCATCCTCCCTCATTGCCGACACTGAATCCGATCAAAAGAAATAGGTGACTCCCAGGAACCCGCCCACTGCATTGATACTTCGGTTGCGTTTCGACATCCCTGCGTTGGAAATGTGGTGGAACATCCCCTCCACGTCGAGAGACCATTTGCGGGCGATCAGATAATGAAGTCCCAGGCTGCACTGAGGTGTAAACTCAATAGCCTGGCCGATGGCCTGCTGGGTCTCATCCTTGTATGCGTCGTTGTACACGATCCCTACGCCCCCCTGGATGTAGGGAATCACCTTCCAATCCGGTTGGACGAAGTTGTATCGCAGCAGGCCGGTTACCCCGCCGATATAATTGCCAGGTCCCTTGAAGATGATGGAATTGGAGATCTCAACCAGACCTTCCCAGTTTCCCCTCAAAAAGCCTTCCTGAGGCCCGGGCGTGGTTAACATCCAGCCCAGCCGCAGGTTGGTCTGGGCATAATTGAAGACAGGGCTGTCTTCCGGGAGATTCGTAAGAGAAAACAAGGCCCCTGAAACGAGTTGAAAAGAGACCTTTCCCTGTGCAAAGGGGGTGCCCGCCGGGTCGGCCGTCTCCCCCGGGTCTTTCTGGGCCTGTGCAGAGGGGGTGACACTCAGGAACATGGCGAGGCAGAACAAAAGAAAGATCTTCCCCGGCCCCGGTAAAAAGGGGATCTTTGGTTTACGCAATGCTCGACACCTCGTCCAGGCCTTTCAAAAAAAGGAGCGTGAGCGGTGAACAGCGGTCAAGATTTGACGGTGAGTATAAACGGCTGCCTCCTGTGTGTCAAACGCAAAAGGGTGTGGGGCGTATCAGGCCATTACTCATTTGTGCTTGAGTGCGACTGAATTTAATGATAATACTCAATTAGTTGAACGGCCCGGCGTCCGGTTCGGGATTGGATACTACAGGCAGAAGAGACAATATGATGCGGAGACTTGGGACAATATGGGGCTTCATGTGCCTCGCATTGATTGCATTCATCGGGTTTGTCCTGCATCCGATGCCCCTGCCGGCTGCGCAGGGAGACAGGAAGTGGGTGTTCCCTGCTGAAGGGACTTTAGGCAGCATAACGTCCTCCCCGGCCATAGGTCAGGACGGGACGATCTACGTGGGATCGGAGGATGGGAATGTATATGCCGTACGCCCGGACGGGACCCAGCAGTGGCAGTTTGCAACCGGCGGCAGGGTGACCTCATCCCCCGCAGTGCAATATTACGGCAATGCCGTCTCGCTCTTTGTGGGATCGACGGACGGCAAGGTGTATGCCATCGGTTCGGACGGGGCCAAAAAATGGGAATTTACAACCGGGGCGGCGATTTCTTCCTCCCCGGCGATCAGTAATCTGGGTATCATTTATATAGGATCGGAAGATTCCAAGGTTTACGCCATCAGTTCGTCGGACGGAACGGCTGAAAGAGATGAGTGGCCCTTTGTGACCGGAGGGAAGGTAACCTCGTCCCCTGCCATCGATACGGACGGCAACATCTACGTGGGATCTCACGATTACAAACTGTATGCCATTAAATCAACCGGTAAGAAGAAGTGGGAGTTTGAGACCGGGGGAATCATTTCCGCCTCTCCTGCCATATATGAGAGCGGAGTCACCAAAATCGTCTACGTCGGATCAGAGGATGGCAAGGTCTATGCCCTGAACATGGACGACGGCACAAAGAAATGGGAATTCGATATCGGAAGTCCCGTCCTATCGTCTCCCGCTCTGGACAGCGCCGCCCTGTACGTGGGCGCGACTGACGCCAACCTCTATGCACTCAATTTGACAGAAGGGACCCAGACCTGGGTATTTCTCGATCCCGATGATCCGGTCCATTCCTCCCCTGCTATCGGTTCGGACGGGACCCTCTATGCAGGGTCGGATGATTACAGACTGTACGCCATTCAATCGTCGAACGGGGCCCTGAAATGGCGGTTTGAAACCGAGGGCAAGGTCTCCTCCTCCCCCACCATCGGCTTTGGCGGCGCTGTTTATGTGGGGTCACAGGACGGCAGGCTCTATGCCTTTGGCAGCAGTTCGGGCTCTCTGGGAAACGTGGCGTGGCCCAAGTTCGGCCATGACGCGAGACATACCGCCCGCAACGACGACAATAAAACTCCCACGGCCAGTGCGGGACCTGATCAGACCGTCAAGTCCAATGACACGGTCACCCTTGACGGGTCCAACTCGTCTGATCCCGATTACGGCATCCCCCTTTATTCGTGGAGCCAGAAAGAAGGGCCTTCCGTCACCCTCTCCGACGCCACGTCTGTCAAACCGAACTTTGCCGCGCCCGGGGTGGATGAGGAGACTGCCTTGATCTTTGAACTGACGGTCACGGACAACGGCGCAAAGACGGATACGGATGCCATCACGGTGACGGTACAGAAAGGGGATGACGACAAGGGATGTTTTATCAGGACGGCCGGTGATTAGCCGCATCTGCAACGTGATTTATGGCAAAATAATTTAGGACAAAATGATTGATGGGGAAATGATTAAAGAAAACGATTTCAGAGAGCAAAAACGTTAACTCATCATTCGGAATTCAGGTCTGTCCTCTTGCCTGCGCAAATGGCGCTTCGGGCGGGCGTAAGCCTTTTAGTGACCCCGGGAATATTGCGCAATCCCGTATTATCCATTCAATATGGAAATAATGCCGTCAGTGCTGAAAGCTCCACAGTCCAAAGTTCTCTTAACCTAATTGATATCAGGTTCATAACTTTAACTCCGTCATTCCGGCGAAGGCCGGAACCCACTGTCTTTTTGATGGGTTAGACCTTCTGGATGCCGGATCAAGTCCGGCATGACGTGAGAGCTCTGTACTCTCAGGCTGAAAGGAAATGCCATGAAAAGACAACTAATTAAAAAAACTACTTTTTTCGTCAACGGCCTGGTTTGGTTTTGTGTACTTATAGGGCTGCTGTTAACCCTGTCGTGCTCAGACTCGGGCCCAGGCAGTCCCCAACAGATCTTCAGCATCGCCGTCCCCAGCGAGAACGAGCGGTATTTTGGCGAGAAGAGGGACTTTTATGTGGTCGGGTATTTTGAGGAGGATGCCCTGAGGATCGGGAATATCAAGATCGAACTGTTCCGGGGGGAAACCGCATCCGGCGCCCCTGTACGGCTGATTGAGAGCCGCGTGAACGAGACCGGCGCAACGCCGGACAGCGCCATCGAGTCGAACTATCACGAAGGCGAGGGCTGGAACCTGAACAAGGCCCCGGATCTGGTCAATGATCCTGGAGGGTTCTACTTTCCAGGCAACAAGGTCCTGGTCACCGATACCTATTTCGGGGGGATCATATTGGGTGGAGCCACAAAGGATTTTGATACCGGTTATGTGGATTCTTCCGGTGCCCCCCTGGAGGACCTGACCGAGGGCGTTTATACCCTTCGAGTGACCGCGGTATTGGGCAATGCGGTCTTGCAGAGCGAGACCATGAAGCTTCATTTTGAGCCCATGGTCAAGCTGTTCGGCGCGT
>Ga0209164_1003165_pt1 | contig 16019 bp, 16 predicted proteins | sample MTBNYHSulfiMetaG_FD_187458 | JGI IMG/M metagenome (GOLD analysis project Ga0209164, IMG submission 187458) | Enrichment culture microbial communities from rom New York Harbor, USA that are MTBE-degrading - MTBE-NYH (New York Harbor Sulfidogenic)... | ecosystem: Environmental > Aquatic > Marine >...
TTGTTTTGAATATTGCTTTTGTTTTTGTTTTTGGGTCATTGGACACCTCCTTGAATCGGGGTATTATAAAATATGCTTTTCGAAGTGTCCACTTTAACTATACCATTGCAAACATCTTTTATGAGGCAACGAATCTCTCAAACAGATCTCCTTCGGTAACATTTATTTATGAGGCAACTGGAGTAATAGCCAGAATGATAACCTTATGAGCGATGATGCGATAATAAGCGCGAAAATCACCGCTTCGAAGGCGGTAAAGAGGCGGGGAGAAGCCGGTTAATTTTTTTATCCTGGTTTTTCGGAATCCGAGGGGGGAGGTTTCCAGGTAGGATTTAATATCATTCACCACTTGTAAAGCAGTCTCAGCCTCGAAGCGGTCTAAGTCCCGCTGGGCAGAACCCGCAAAGACAATGTCAAACTTTTTTGGTTCCACTGTGTTTTTTTAATTTCTTTATCATGGTCTCTGCGGTTATACCACCTTTGACGGTGTAGTCGGCAAACGCTTCCTCGATCCGGCTTTTAAAGTCCGGATCATTTTCAATCAGATAATCAGCAAGATCATCTTCAGTAATATGGTGGAGGACGGCGACCGGCTTTCCGTAGGCGGTGATGAAAATATCCTTGTTTTTAGACTCGTTTATAAGGTCCATGGTTTCATGTTTTAGTTCTTTTATGCCCGCAAAACGCATATCTGTCTCCTTTTAAAAAGTTACACTTTAGTATAACTTTAGCGAACGCTACTGTCAACAGAAAATATGAAATCTTTCACCAGGTGCAATGATCCCTCTATCGTAATACTGTGCTTGATTGAGCCGGTCCCGTACTTGATGCGGGAGTCAAGACTGAGAATGACTAATATCTTTAATCCTGGATTCCCCGGTCAAGCCGGAGAATGACTAATTTTTGGATTCGGAGACTGCCTCGTACTTGATATGGAGGAATTCAGGGGCAGACAGGAAATAAATCTTGCCGGAAAAGGCAGAAAAAGAAGGTGAAAAATCTAAAGGTTATTCAAAAAAGATTACAATTTTCCTTGCAAATTATATTGAAGCATGTTAAAAAAAAAATTTATTTGCATAAGGTTAGTAAAGGCTAAGTACTTATTTTTCAATGAGATTTAAAATCAAGGCTTGTTTTTTTGCAAAAAGCGTTTATAATAACACAAAATTTAAATTATATTTCTCACGCCTTAGGACTCAGGCTGGGGTGTTTATGGATACATAAATCCAGACTGGGGATGAATAGGGCGGCGGTATAACCATTAAAACAGGAGGTGTAGTGTGGCAGTCGTAACCATGAAAGAACTATTGGAAGCTGGAGTGCATTTTGGCCACCAGACCAGACGGTGGAATCCGAAAATGAAGCCTTTTATTTTTGGTGCACGGAATGGAATTCACATCATTGATCTTCAAAAGACATTAAACCTGTTTAAGGTTGCGTATAACTTTGTGGTTGATGTTATTGCCAATGGGGGATCGATATTATTTGTGGGAACAAAAAGGCAAGCCCAGGATACCATCCGGGAAGAAGCAGAACGCTGCGGAATGTTTTATGTTGATTATCGCTGGTTAGGTGGGATGTTGACTAATTTTCAGACTATCCGAAAGAGTGTTGATCATTTAAAAACTCTTGATACGATTGTGGAGGGACGAGAAGAAGTATCGGATGTCCCTAAAAAAGAACTTTTGAAAATGAAAAAGGAAAAAGAAAAAATTTTTAAAAAGTTAGGTGGGATTAAAAATATGAATAATCTGCCGGGAGCGGTTTTTATTGTTGACAGCCGAAAAGAAAAAATCGCGGTCGCGGAAACAAAGAAATTAGGTATTCCCTCACTTGGTTTGGTTGATACGAATTGCGATCCTGATGATGTAGACTATGTGATTCCGGGTAATGATGACGCTATTCGCGCGATTCGGTTATTTGCTTCAAAAATAGCTGATGCCTGTATTGAAGGCAAAAAGCGAAAGGAAGAAAAACTGCAGCAAAAGTCTGACGGTGCTCCTCCAGAAAGTTTTTTCGAAGAAAACAAACCTTCAGGGGAGAAATTAACACCCAGTATAGCTGAGTAATATTGATAAAGGAAAAAATCTAAAACCTTGGAGGTTGTGAATGGAAATTGATGCGAAGACGGTAAAAGAGCTCCGTGAACGGACTCTTGCGCCAATTATGGACTGTAAAAAAGCTCTCGAAGAAGCACAGGGGAATTTTGATAAAGCGATTGATCTCCTCCGGGAAAAAGGACTGAAAACCTCCCAAAAGAAAGCAACCCGGAGCGCCAAAGATGGACTGGTGAGTGCGTATATTCATCCTGGCGGGAAGATCGGGGTATTGGTTGAGGTAAATTGTGAAACTGACTTTGTGGCTCGAACTGAGGACTTTAAACAACTGGTAAAAAATTTTTCCATGCAAATTGCCGCTTCCAATCCTCTTTATCTTGGTCGAGAGGATGTTCCCTTAGCGGTACTTGAGAAAGAAAAAGACATTTACCGTAATCAAGCCCTTCGTGAAGGAAAACCCGAAAAAATTCTCGATAAGATTATTGGGGGTAAAATAGAGAAATTTTTTTCTGAGGTCTGTTTAATGGAACAGAGCTATGTGAGGGAACCGGAAGTTACGATCAAGGAATTGCTTGATTCCCATATTGGGAAGTTAGGGGAAAACATTATCATTCGTAGATTTTGCCGATATCAACTTGGAGAAGCTGCGGAATAAAAGTTAGAAGAATCCCATGACCGATACTGTTTTTCGTAGAGTGCTCATCAAATTAAGCGGAGAAGTACTGGCCGGAGAGAAAGGTTTTGGCATTGACACCAAAGCCATTAGTAAAATTTCTGAAGAGATCCGTGATATTTACGAACTCGGCGTACAGTTGGCCTTAGTGATTGGAGGGGGAAATATCTTTCGAGGAGTATTGGGGACTGCTGAAGGATTAGATCGCGCTTCGGGAGATTATATGGGGATGTTAGCTACGGTTATTAACAGCCTGGCTCTTCAAAATGCCTTTGAAAACCGCAATATTCCCACCCGAGTTCTTTCCGCGATTGAGATGCATCAGGTCGCAGAGCCTTACATAAGACGGCGAGCGATTCGGCATTTGGAAAAAAAACGAGTAGTTATTTTTGCCGGGGGGACAGGCAATCCTTATTTTTCGAGTGACACGGCAGCTGCTTTGCGGGCAATGGAGATTGGCGCTGAGGCGATACTCAAAGCTACCAAGGTTGACGGAGTTTATGACTCTGATCCGCTTTTAAATAAGGACGCAGTAAAGTTTGACCGGCTCACGTATTTAGAGTATCTCAATAAAAACTGCAAGGTAATGGATTCAACTGCCATTTCCCTTTGTATGGATAACCATCTTCCGGTATTAATCTTTAATCTCACCGTTCCCAATAATATTAAACGGGTTTTATTGGGCGCCAAAGTGGGAACCATTATTGAGGGATAATACGATGAATAAAGAATTAGAAAAAAAAATGAGGGAAGAAATGGAAAAAGCTCTTGAAAACACCAAGCATGAATTTGGTCGAGTGAGGACGGGAAGGGCATCCCTGTCTTTACTCGAAGGAATAAAAGTTAATTATTATGGTTCGGTTGTGCCGCTCAACCAAGTTTCAACCCTTGCGGTTCCGGATAGTCGTTTGATAACCATCCAACCGTGGGATACCAAGATTATTGGCGATATTGAGAAAGCCATCCTAAGGTCTGATTTAGGCCTCACACCTGCGACGGACGGAAAAATTATCCGGATACCAATACCATCGCTCACTGAGGAAAGGAGAAAGGAGCTTGTTAAGGTTATTGGGAAGGTAGCCGAGAAAGCTAAAATTACCTTAAGAAACATCCGGAGGGACATTAACGAGAGGCTCAAAGATTTTAAAAAAGATAAAGAAATTTCAGAAGATGAATATTTTGCCGATCACGACCAGGTCCAAAAAATTACTGACGAATATATTGAAAAAGCAGAAGCGCTTTTTATTGAAAAGGAAAAAGAATTAATGGCAATATAGGGAAGAAAAAGCGTTATCGTGCGAAAGGCCCACCTCAATAAGATTTTTAATTTAAACATTGATAAAAAAAAATATATTTTCTTCCTCGTTTTCTTTATTCCCTTTAGATGTTTTTTTATTGACTGGATTCCGGGTCAAGCCCGGAATGACAAATAAAGCAAAGACATTTCTGACGCACTACACTACTTTTGCGATAATTTTATGATGAAAAATTTAGATAAAGAAAAACTCCCTCAGCATATTGCCGTCATTATGGATGGAAATGGTCGGTGGGCCAAAAAGAGAAACTTAGAACGGATTGTTGGCCATCAAAAAGGGATTGAATCAGCTCGTGAGATCGTTAAATTTTGTAGCGAAGCGGGGATTAAAGTGCTTACCCTTTACGCATTTTCGATTGAAAACTGGAAACGGCCGAAAAAAGAAGTCCAAGCGCTCATGAATCTGCTTAAAAAGTATATTGTTAAAGAGTCAAAGGAACTTCTGAAAAATGATATTTGCTTAAAGACGATTGGGAATATCGGCGATATGCCTCCATCGCTATCCAGGATACTCAATGAAGCCGTAGAAAAGACTAAAACGTGTAAAGGAATGATCGTAAACTTGGCTTTGAGTTATGGGGGAAGGGATGAAATTATCCGTGCCATAAAAAAGATAGTGCAAGCAGTAAAACAAGGCAGTTTAAAGGAAGACGACATTACGGAAAGAATTTTTTCACGCTATTTGTTTACCAAGGATCTCCCTGATCCTGACCTTTTAATTCGTACCAGTGGGGAAATGCGATTGAGTAATTTTCTTCTCTGGCAGATGGCATATACTGAAATTTATGTTACCGAAATTCTTTGGCCTGACTTTAAAAGGGAGGATATGGTTCGAGCCTTGATACATTATCAGAACCGGGAAAGGCGATTTGGTCGGATAAGCGAACAGTTAACCACGATTGGATAAAACCTATGGGGTTTTCAAATGACCACCGGGATAGACTGCTAACCGGTGTGATCGGACTCGCAATCATTTTTCTGGTTGTCGGCTATAGTTCAAAGCCGATTTTTTTTGTTTTTATTCTCCTGGTTAATCTTTTTGCTCTAAAAGAATTTTATGATTTAGTCTCCATTTCAAAAATCTCACGCTTTGTTGGGATTATTTTGGGGATTATTTTATCCGGAGGATTTCTTTATCTCGAGAAACCAGGTTTGTTTGCTTGCATTGCGGGACTCGGTTTTTCTTTTTGTCTGCTTAAAATAGTTACCTTTAAAAACTCAGCAAATCAAGACTCGGATTTAAAAAAGCATTTAATCGGTATATTCGTTGTTGTTTTTTTACTCTCCCATTTAATCTGGTTACGGGGTTTGGATAAAGGCCGACCTTTGGTTTTTTTTCTCCTTACAATAATTTTCAGTGGGGATACTTTTGCTTTCTACGGGGGGAAATTATTTGGTGAACACAAACTTTCTCCGAAAATAAGCCCGGGGAAGACCCAAGAAGGAGCGATTTTGGGGTTGATCGGAAGTATTTTGGGAGGTTTGGTATTTGCTTTTTTATTTTTTCCCGAATCTTCTTTTTTGGTGATTATATTTTTCGCAGGTATTGCCGGGATATTGGGTCAGCTGGGAGACCTTTGGGAATCAGTTCTTAAAAGAGAAGCTCAGGTTAAGGACTCAGGAAAGTGCCTTCCCGGGCATGGGGGAGTTTTGGATCGAATAGATAGCCTTTTTTTTTCTGCTCCCTTCCTTTACTACGTTATTATCTTCCAGGAAAGGCTTTTATGAAAAAGATCTCTATTTTGGGATCAACCGGGTTTATCGGCACGAATACTTTAAAAATCATTGCGGCTTTTCCCGAGCGTTATAAAGTTGTTGGGCTGGCAGCGGGCAGCAATGTGGCCACATTATCGGAGCAAATTAAGATGTATAAACCGGACGTGGTTGCGGTCACCAGCCCGGCCTTAGCAGACAAGCTTAAAGATCTTCTTTCTCCTCATACTACTCTGCCGATCCTGGTTGACCAAGCGGGGATGATTGAGGTAGCAACATATTTCGAAGCTGACCTGGTCGTTTCGGCAATGGTTGGTTCTGTAGGGCTAATTCCCACGATGGCTGCTATTCGATCGGGGAAGAGGCTTGCTTTGGCCAATAAAGAGACCTTGGTGGTAGCGGGAAAACTGGTGATGGAGTCAGCACGGTCGCATGGAGTTGAAATAATTCCCATCGATAGTGAACATAGTGCTATTTTTCAAGTGCTTCAAGGACAAAGGAAAGAAGACGTGAGTCGATTGATTCTTACCGCCTCAGGAGGCCCCTTTTTAAATCATGACGAAAAACAGTTAACGAACATTACTCCAGACGAAGCGTTGAAACATCCGGTGTGGAAAATGGGGAAAAAAATAACCATTGATTCGGCCACCCTGATGAATAAAGGGTTGGAGGTCATAGAAGCACGCTGGCTTTTTAACCTTCCCCCAGAATGTATCCAGGTGGTCATTCATCCTCAGAGCATTATTCACAGCATGGTTGAATATTGTGATGGTTCGACTCTCGCTCAGATGTCTTTGCCGGATATGCGACTCCCGATTTCGTATGCCTTAGCGTATCCGGAGCGGCTAAAAAACGACCTGCCAACCCTCAACTTGGCTAACCTGGGTCAATTAACCTTTTTTGAACCGGATGTTAAGCGATTTCCAGCGTTACGATTAGCTTACCAGTCTCTCCAGGAAGAAGAGTCGCTGGGTGCGGTGTTGAATGGGGCCAATGAAGTCGCGGTAGAAGCTTTCCTCAAAAAACAAATTTCTTTTTCAGAAATCTCTCTGGTGATTAAAAAAAGCATGGATAGGCATAATCCTCGGAGCGTTAGAGATATTGAGGATGCCATGGAGGTTGATGCGTGGGCTCGACAAACCGCCAATAAAATAGTTAATGCTTTAAAAAAATAAACCCTGTTGACCATAACCAAAAGACAGGTGTAAAGTAAAACTAAAAGAAACAAACACATTGAAAGATGGATCAAATAAATAAAAATTTTGCATGAGGTAAAGCCAGATGATGTCCACGATTATATCATTTCTCATTCTTATCGGTGTACTCGTTTTTATCCATGAATTTGGTCATTTTATTGTGGCTAAATGGATTGGTGTCAAAGTAGAAAAATTTTCATTAGGATTTGGGCCAAAGATTGTTGGGTTTAAGAGAAGAAACGATGGAACCGAGTATCTCATTTCTCTTCTCCCGCTTGGGGGGTATGTAAAGCTCAAAGGTGAAAACCCTGGGGAAGAGTTAAAAAATGATCCATCGGAATTTACTTCCCGAAAAGTAGGCGACCGGTTTAAAATTGTTGTTGCCGGTCCAGTGATGAACATAATTCTTGCTTTTTTGCTTTTCCCTCTTGTTTTTATGATCGGGGTTCAGGTTCCACAATACCTAAAAGATGCTCCGATTATTGGATGGATAGAGGAAGGGTCACCGGCAGCTAAGGCTGGCTTTCAGGTTGGAGACCTCATTAAAAGCATTGATGGCGCAACGATCAAAAACTGGGAAGAGTTGCAAAATACTATCTTGACTCATCCGGAAAAGGATCTACGGGTTTCATTTTTACGGGACGGAGCAATGAGGAAAAGCGTATTAACTCCCATAACTACCAAGGACTTTGGCGCAGGATATGTGGGCTGGGAATGCTCTTTTGATCCGGTCATTGGAGGCCTCACTCCTCAGTATCCGGCGGAAAAAGCCGGTTTAAAACCAGGGGATAGAATACTTTCAATTGCTAAACTTCCTATCTTTCACTGGAATCAAGTTCCCCAACTGATCAAAAATAATAAAGAAAAGGAAATTGAGTTTGAAATTCAACGGAATGGTAAAAAGCTGTTTTTCTTAATAAAGCCGGAGATTCAGGAGATATCCGGTGAAAAAAGACCGTTCATTGGCATCATGCCGGTGATAAAAACCATCAATGAGCAATACGGGTTTTTGGAGTCGCTCAAAAAAGGAGCGCAAAGAACCTGTGAAATGGGGTGGACAACGTTAAAAATGCTCAAGGATTTGATCACCTTTAATCTTTCGGTTAAGGCTCTCGGAGGCCCTATTATGATCGCCAAGCTAAGTGGCCAGGCCGCTCAATCCGGCCTTTCTTACTTCCTTTCGTTTATGGCTTTTTTGTCATTGAGTTTAGGGATAATAAACTTATTCCCTATTCCGGTGTTAGATGGGGGTCTTATTTTATTTTTACTTTTTGAACTTATTAAAGGAAAACCCATCGGGGTAAAAAAGATGGAGATAGCACAACAAGTCGGTTTGGCGATCCTTATTTTTTTAATGGTAACGGTAACTTATAATGACGTAATGCGGGTCCTTCCCGGCAACATTAAAGACTTTTTTCCTTGGAAATAAACAAGAAAACGTAAGACAATAAACCCGTGGTCAGTCAGAAGGGATAAGGGTTTTATGATAGTCTTAGGAATTGAAACCGCTACCGAAGTTGGAAGTGTTGCGATAGTAAATGATGAAGGAGTAATTGGCGAGTGTACTCTCAACGTGAGCCTTAATCATTCGGAACGTCTTCTTCCCATCATTGACCAATTATTAAAAAATTGTGAAGTTCTTTTTTCCCGCATTGACGGCTTGGTTGTTTCTTTAGGCCCAGGGTCTTTTACAGGGTTAAGGATCGGTATTAGTACCATAAAAGGACTTTCTTTAGCGAGTGAAAAACCGGTAGTGGGGATATCCACCCTCGATGGCTTAGCGCATCATTATCCTTGTGCAGAGACTTTGGTTTGTCCAATGTTAGATGCAAGGAAAAAAGAAGTATTTGCAGCGCTTTATCGTTGGAACGCGTCCTTTGAACTCCAAAAAATAACCATAGACCTGGCCATTGCTCCCAAGAAACTCCTGCAAAATATCAACGAACGGGTTATATTTCTTGGAGATGGGAGCCTTGTTTATGAGTCTCTTATAAAGGAATTTCTTGGCTCAAAAGCCTTGTTTGCCCCTCCTCATTTAAGGCATCCCCGGGCGGCTACCATCGCTTGTCTCGGACTTGAAGAACTGAAAAAGGGAAATACTCTTGCGATAAACAACGTGACCCCTCTTTATATTCGGCCTTCTGATGCTGAGCGTAATAAGAAGAGTTGATTTTTTTAAAGAAAATGATAAAAATAGATAAATAAGCAAATTAAGGAGTTTTCGTTAACTTTAGGAACAGAGGATGTAAGGGAGAAAGCGCTATGGAAAAATATGATGAGGAGTTGATCTCCCAATGGATTGATAAAGATCCTGAGCTCAAACGACATGTGGAAGAGCACCGGGAATTTGAGCGAAAACTGGAGGAGCTTGAAAAAAAATCCTTTCTCACGACTGAAGAAGAAACGGAAAGAAAAAATTTGAAAAAATTAAAACTTCGAGGTAAAGACCAAATTGAAGCAATTTTGTGTAAATATCGAATCAAAAGCACTGCGTTATGAAAGGGGTAAAAGTTTGCGACTGAAAGGAGCTCAAATCTTATTAGAGACTTTGGTTAAAGAAGGGGTGGATGTTATTTTTGGATACCCCGGAGGAGCGGTAATCGATATTTATCATGAACTTCCTAACTATCCGATTCGGCATGTTTTGGTTCGTCATGAACAGGCAGCAGTTCATGCAGCGGATGGGTATGCCCGCGCTTCAGGCAGAGTTGGCGTAGCCTTGGTGACTTCCGGCCCAGGAGCAACCAACACGGTAACGGGTATTGCTACCGCCTATATGGACTCCATTCCTATCGTTGTTTTAACGGGACAGGTACCAACGATGCTCATTGGAAATGATGCATTTCAGGAAGCAGATATCGTGGGGATTACTCGACCCTGCACCAAGCATAATTATTTAGTTAAAGATCTTGAAGAATTAGCCCAAGTTATCCGTGAGTCTTTTTATATTGCCCGGACCGGTCGTCCTGGTCCCGTTCTGATTGATTTACCCAAAGACGTGATGAATAGTTTTTGTGAGTATGCGTTCCCTGAGACAATTCATCTGAGGGGTTATAATCCCACTATTAAAGGACACGTTGGCCAGATTAAGCGGGCAGTTACTGAAATTCTCAACGCTGAAAAACCAGTGCTGCTTGGCGGAGGTGGAGTAATCAGTTCCAATGGTGCCGAAGAGTTTCGCTTTATCGCTCAAAAATTTAAAATCCCGGTTACCACGACGTTGATGGGTTTGGGATCTTTTCCGGAAAATGATGATCTTTCGCTGGGGATGCTGGGGATGCATGGAACCTATCCGGCAAATATGGCGATAACGAATTGCGACCTTTTAATTTCCGTTGGGGCCCGGTTCGATGACCGGGTTACCGGCAAACTTGACGAGTTCGCATCGTTAGCGAAGATTGTGCATATTGATATTGATCCTACCTCCATCAGTAAAAATGTTAAGGTTGATATTCCGATTGTGGGGGATGTTAAAACCACCCTTAAACAGATGACCGAGACCCTTAAAAAGGAAGATAAGGGAAAAGAGGGAAAAAAGAAAAAGAAAGAATGGCTTGATCAAATTGCCGAGTGGAAGATAACCTATCCGCTCTCCTATGTGCAGAAAAATGTCATTAAACCCCAGTTTGTCGTGGAAAAAATTTCCGAACTCACTAAGGGCGAAGCTATCGTTACTACGGAAGTTGGTCAAAACCAGATGTGGACTGCCCAGTATTATAAGTTTACCCGGCCGCGCACACTTCTTACTTCGGGTGGGCTGGGAACGATGGGATATGGATTCCCCGCCGCAATCGGCGCACAAATCGCTTTTCCCGATCGATTGGTTATCGATATTGCCGGGGATGGGAGCATTCAGATGAACATTCAGGAAATGGCAACCGCTGTTCAACACGGTCTTCCGATAAAAATTGCCATTCTTAATAATGGATATCTTGGGATGGTTAGGCAATGGCAGGAACTTTTTTATGATCGACGATATTCGCACACTCATATGAACACGGCGCCCGATTTTATTAAGCTGGCGGAGGCATATGGTGCGGTGGGACTTCGAGCAGTTAAACCCGAGGAGGTTGCGCCTTTGATCCAAAAAGCGCTCTCAACGCCTCGGCTGGTGATAATGGATTTTGTGGTGGAGCCGGAAGAATGTGTTTATCCGATGGTCCCGTCCGGATCTCCTATTAACAAGATGTTATTGGTTTAATTTATTTTCGAGGATCATTATGCAACACACCCTTTCGATTTTAGTTGAAAATAAACCGGGAGTTCTTTCACGGATTGCGGGACTTTTCAGCGGCCGGGGGTTTAACATTGAGAGTCTTTCGGTGGCAGAGACTCTTGATGCCACGATTTCCCGAATGACTATCGTTACCCGGGGCAATGATCAGATACTCGAACAGATTATGAAACAGCTTAACAAACTGGTCAATGTCATCAAAGTGATTGATTTTGTTAATGGTGATTTTGTGAATCGGGAAATGGCTTTGATTAAGGTGAATGTGCGCGATGAGAATCGGTCTGAGCTTCTCAACATTGTGGACATATTTCGGGGAAAGGTGGTGGATGTGAGTCCTGACGCTTACGTGGTTGAAGTGACCGGAGATGAAGGCAAACTGGATGCTATCATCAATTTATGCAAGCCGATGGGCATTAAAGAAGTTGCCCGGACCGGAAAAGTTGCCATGATGCGAGGGATTAAACAAAAGGGCTAACAGGTACATTGCAGATAGTGAAAGGAGATAAAAAATGGCGAAAAGTTATTATGACAAAGACGCGGACTTAAGTTTATTAAAAGGGAAAAAAGTTGCCGTCATTGGCTATGGGAGTCAAGGTCACGCGCAGGCGCAGAATTTGCGGGATAGTGGTATTGACGTTATTGTATCCGAACTGCCGGGGACGGCTAATTATCAATTAGCTCTGGAGCATGGATTTAAACCGGTTGATGCTGCTTCGGCCGCTAAGGAAGGCGATATTATTCAAATCCTTATTCCTGATGATGCTCAGGCCAAGTTGTATAACGCCGCTATTGCTTCTAATTTAAGCGAAGGCAAGTCTCTGCTTTTTTCTCATGGTTTTAATATTCATTATAATCAAATTGTGCCTCCCAACACGATTGATGTTATCATGGTTGCTCCCAAGGGACCGGGTCATTTGGTTCGCAGAGAGTTTGAGCGGGGAGCGGGCGTTCCGGCGCTGATTGCGGTTTTTCAGGATTTTAGCGGCAAAGCCAGAGAAAGAGCCTTAGCCTACGCCAAAGGAATCGGCGCAGCCCGTGCGGGAGTGATTGAGACCACCTTTAAAGAAGAAACCGAAACCGACCTCTTTGGGGAACAGGTGGTGCTTTGCGGTGGTGTATCCGAATTAGTTAGAGCGGGATTTGATACGTTGGTTGAAGCAGGGTATCAACCTGAGATTGCTTATTTTGAATGCCTCCATGAGCTGAAGCTTATTGTTGATTTGTTCTATGAAGGCGGAATAAGTTATATGCGGTATTCAGTAAGCGATACGGCTGAATATGGAGATCTCACCCGAGGTCGACGAATTATCACCGAAGAGACTCGAAATGAGATGAAGAAAATTCTGGAAGAGGTTCAGAACGGACAATTTGCTAAAGAATGGATACTGGAAAACCAGGCAAATCGTCCTCAATTCAATGCGCTCCGCAAAAGAGATCAGGAACATCTCATTGAAAAAGTGGGGAAACAGCTTCGGGCGATGATGCCGTGGATCAAGGCAAAATAGCGCGATGCATGACGGCTTTGTAAAAAGTCCATCTGCTTTGTTGCGCTGCATCCTCAGTCATTGCGGCGTACCGGTAAGTACGCCTCATTCCTTCGGATTTGCGCGCCTTGCATCTGAAGCTTTTTACTGTGCCGCCTGATTATTGGCTTTTTACGCGATTATCATGCATGAAGCGCTCGGGGAGATTAACACAGTAATCCCGGAATTCTCATAACCAAAACGGTGAAAGGGGTAAAGAGTGAAACGACAATTATTTGAAAACCGAAAAAAAACAAAACAAGCAAGAGACCTACGAAAGGGGATTTATATCTTGCCGAATTTTTTTACTACCTGTAGTCTTTTTTGTGCGTTTTATTCAATCATTGCCTCTTTTAATGGTGATTTTAGCAAAGCAGCGTGGGCGATCTTATTTGCTGCTGGATTTGATTGGCTTGACGGAAAGATTGCGCGCATAAGTAATTCTATGAGTCAGTTTGGGGTGGAATATGATTCCCTCTCGGATCTCATTGCCTTTGGCGTAGCTCCCGGTCTTTTAATCTATACCTGGGCATTGACTCCTTTCGGGAGAATTGGTTGGCTGGCAGCATTTCTTTATGTTGCGTGCGCTGCATTGCGGCTTGCCCGGTTTAATGTCAATTCCTCGAGCTTGGAAACCAGATATTTTCAAGGATTACCCAGTCCAGGGGCAGGAGGGATGATTGCCACCACCATTATAATCGCTTATCATGCAGGATGGGTAGATAGTAGTAAGCATATCACTATCCTGCTTTTGACGTTTTTTCTTTCTTTTATGATGGTAAGTAAAATTCGGTATCACAGCCTCAAAAAGCTTGAATTGAAGGGGACAATACCGTTTCAGATATTGGTGATCACCTTATGTGTGATTATTTTAATAGCTGCGGAACCCCACATTACCCTCTTTGTGATTTTTTTCCTTTATGCTTTTTCCGGCCCCGTGATAGTTTCATTGCGAAAGCTGATATCCCTTTGGAAGAAAGCGCGAGAAAAAAAAGTAAGTGATGTGAAAGTGTAATCTACGATGTGATGGAACAACAATGGAAAAAATTTTAATTTTCGATACTACCCTAAGGGACGGAGAACAATCTCCGGGTTTCAGCATGAATATCCAAGAGAAGCTTCAGGTTGCTAAACAATTGGAAAAATTAGATATTGATATTATTGAAGCAGGCTTTCCGATTGCGTCCGAAGGGGATTTTCATGCGGTTCGGACGATTGCAAAAAGCATGAAGCGATCTAAAATTGCCGCACTTGCTCGGGCTGAAGATAAAGATATCGATCGCGCGTGGGAAGCGATTCAAGAAGCCCCGCACCCGGTTATTCATACCTTTATTTCAACCTCGGATCTTCATCTCAAACATCAGCTCCACTTATCCCGGAAAGAGGTGCTGCGGAAAGCGGTTCATGCGGTAAAACGGGCGAAATCGTATACTCCTCAGGTAGAATTTTCAGCCATGGATGCCACCCGCACCGAGAGAGACTATCTTTGCCAGGTTGTCGAGGCGGCAATTAATGCCGGCGCCTCGACGATCAATATTCCGGATACTGTGGGGTATGCTATTCCCCAAGAGTTTGGAGATTTGATTAAATATTTGCGGAAAAATGTTTCCAATATTGACAAAGCCATTCTGGGTGTCCACTGCCATAACGATCTGGGGCTCGCGGTAGCGAATTCGTTGGCGGCGGTGCTAAACGGCGCTCGTCAAGTGGAATGCACCATTAACGGAATCGGTGAACGCGCAGGAAATGCTTCGATGGAAGAAATTGTGATGTCAATCCGAACCCGGAAGGATTTTTTTAAGCACTTATACACCCAAATTGTCACGGAACAAATTTATCCCACCAGCCGTTTGCTGACTCAAATCACGGGAATAAGCGTCCAGCCAAATAAAGCGATTGTGGGAAGTAATGCCTTCGCGCATGAATCCGGCATCCACCAGGATGGGTTGCTCAAGGAAAAGATTACCTACGAAATTATGACTCCGGAGTCAATTGGGATTTCTCAGTCCACCTTAGTGCTGGGAAAACATTCGGGACGGCATGCCTTCAAGGACCGTTTGAAAAAAATGGGATATGATCTGAGCGATGAGGAGATTAATGTCCTGTTCAAGCAGTTTAAAGACCTGGCGGACAAAAAAAAGGAAGTTTTTGACGAGGATCTGGAGGCGCTCATCGCCGAGGAATTTTTGAGGATTAACGAAAAATATAAACTCATTAATTTGAATGCCACCAGCGGCACAGTCGCCATTCCCACGGCTACGGTAGAGATGGAAGTCGACGGAACCGTCGTGAAACAAGCCGGGTTCGGAGACGGTCCGGTTGATGCCGTGTTTAAGACTATTGCCAAGATTACCGGAACAAAAAGTAAACTCCGTAAATTTTTAGTGAACGCAATTACCGGAGGAACTGATGCTCAAGGTGAAGTTACCGTCCGTTTGGAGGAGAACGACCTGATTGCTACTGGTCAGGGAGCTCACACAGATATAATTTTGGCGAGCGCCAAAGCCTATATAAACGCCCTCAACCGTTTAGCCCACCTCTCTCAACAAAAATAAAGGGGTCAACTGAACCTATTGTTCCGGCAGTAGGCAAGCCGGTTCAGGTTCTGCGGGTCGGAGTAGTCGCTAACTATCGGATCTGATAAGATAAATTTTGCCAGTACCGGATCATAATACCGCGCTCCATAATAATACAGCCCTGTCTCAGAGTCAAGCTCCTGACCCGTATATTTTTGATTTATAGAAATCGATCCGGAATCGATTCCGGTGGCGCCGTAGGGATAATAATGTATCTCCTCCGCCTTTGCCCCGGCTGCATCGGTGACGATTGTGGTTGAACCAAGATGGTCCTGGCTGTAATAATAAACCTCTCCGGTGGATCGTTTCAGGGCTACCCGGATGCCGTTGGCAAAGATGTATTTGGTGCAACTGCTGCCGGCGCATTCATAAAGTTTCTCTATGTAAACCGTATCGTCTTTCTTTACCCGGGTATTATTGCCGTCATACACAAGATTTGTCAAGTTGATGCTGACGGGCATATTTTCATGGTCATAGGTTACTGTCCTGCCGGCGCGGCTTAGCATATTGCCGTTTTCATCATAGGTGTAGGTATTACTACCCGCAGTGGTGACCGCATGCGGCTGGGTTCCATAGGTGTAATTACCCACCTGGGAGTTATACGTCATATTGCCGATCGGATCGTAGTCATACGTGAGCGGGCCATAAGGCCCCTGGGCCTGGGTGAGCCGGTTGAGATCATCATACCCGAAGGTCTGATTATTGGCGCTGTCGAGAAGGTCGGTGACGGCA
>Ga0209164_1003170_pt1 | contig 15983 bp, 16 predicted proteins | sample MTBNYHSulfiMetaG_FD_187458 | JGI IMG/M metagenome (GOLD analysis project Ga0209164, IMG submission 187458) | Enrichment culture microbial communities from rom New York Harbor, USA that are MTBE-degrading - MTBE-NYH (New York Harbor Sulfidogenic)... | ecosystem: Environmental > Aquatic > Marine >...
CTCGTTGGGGATCAAAGTCAAAAGTAATCCTATTCCCATCGGGAAATCTCGAAAGGATTTCAATATCCCGATGCACTACCTCTTGAGGCCGATAGATGATTTGAGCCCGGCCGAAATTGAGTTCACTGTTCCATACATTTCCGGAGCAATAAACGCAACGTTCAATGCACCCCTTCCCTGTCCAAATATAGCTATTCAACACGCTGGTGTCCGAAATAATATCCTCCAGGTGGTCGATAAGACTGATGTCTTTTAGAGTCTCCTCCATTTGGACATACCCCCTGCGGACAGGCACGGGCTCTTTATCGCCCGTGAATACACAGTTTGCTGGCCTTCCGCCAGCAACGAGCGTATATAAGGGGCCTTCTCCATCTCCACGAATGACGATATCGAAATCGGTCTTTTCAACCAGTTCGCGGGCAAAGAACGAGGCGGTATGTCCTCCACTTATAGTGACAATGTTAGGGTCGTACTTTTTTATCAATGAGGCGATGTATGAGGATGAGTACAGGGTGTCCCACCACTTACATGCCACGGCGGCAAATTTCGGCTTATGGGTCATGATCTCCCTTCGAACCGTTGCCTCGAACTGGTCGTTATTGAGAGGAACAATCCTGACCTTCACCTTTCGCTGGGACAGGTAGCTTGCAAGCCAGAGAAGAGCATTGTTAAACTTGTGATGGCCTCCGTTACGATATCGAGGTGGATTAAAGAGTATGATATCCATCGTATTCCTCACACTATGGATTTTAAGTTCACCTTCTCTTTTAAACTGGTTTGAAAGTCAGGGATTCTTTTTTAATTTCCTCCATAACCTTTGATAAATCCGAAGCGATCCGTTTTGAAAAGAGGACGGCCCCTTCATGGCTCAGATGGTCTGCATCAACAAAAAAAGTAGGATCCTTTGCATGGAAGTCCAGGTAATCAAGATGTTTGAAAATATAGGAGCTGAGTTTTTGATTCATAAATACTTTTTCAAAAAGAGCAGATTTAGTGATGTATTTTTCCGCATGCCTCATATAATAATCGGTCACAGGGGTCGTGAGGGTCACCACTTTTATGCCTCTTTTTTGACAAAGAGTTAAAATCTTTTCAAAATAGAGAAGTAAATCTTTGTCAAAAATGTTCTGCCCTTGAAAATGCAGTTGGATGCGCCTTATTGCGACCTTCTCATTGACGATGCCCTTCATCGTCAGCAGATGGTAACCCTCCTGAATCACGGCCCTCTCGATCGGTTGCCTCTTGATCAATCTCCTAAGGTTCTTCCAAAATGTCGTCAACCGCTCGCGATCCAACAGAGGAGAAAGGCTTACCAATTTTTGCCCGATCGCGAGGGAACCCTTTAATTGATACAATTCCCATAGGTCTTTGAAGGAGATGTATCCATAAGAATAGTATTTGGTATTGATCCTATTTGTCCGGAAGGAAGAAAAACTGGCTAAGGTAAGAGGCAATACGATAACCTTCAAGCTGGGCATTTCATCAATATAATATTTTAACTTAAAATAGGTTTCGATAAAGCTTTCTCCCAATTCGGCAAAATTGTAAGCCTTTAAGGACATGATGTCTGGGATGACCGCCCGTTTCATATCCGATTGTCCCAAGAATAAAATTTGAATCTCGCCTTTCTCTTTCTCAAAATCCTTAACCGTCCTTCCAAAAATACTCTTTTGCCTGAATAGGGCCCTGTCAGCAACCTCTACCAAAAGAAGGACAGCGACAAAAATACAGATGGCGATGAAAATTCCTTTGATGACAATTTTTAAATCAAATGCCATCATCCCCTCTATCGAATGTCTCACTGATGAATTTGAATGGCTTCCATTCTATATCCATTTCTTTCCTCCATATGGCACATGAAATCATGAGGGGTTCCCCTTACTTTTTAGTACCTCCATGATGTCGTTTAATGTATTAAAATTTTCAATCATGATCTCACTGATATCAATAGAAACATTAAAATTTTTCTCAATAAAAGCGATCAATTTAATAAGCCCCAGAGAATCAATGATCCCTGATTCAAATAGGGGCTCATCATCTTTCAGCTCCCTTTCACCAAATAGAAAATTTTCGACAATAAAATTTTTAATCTTCTCTTTCACAATTTGTCCTCCTTCGACACACTTCTAACGTAATCCATTCTCAACTAAAAATCCTAATCAATACAGCATAGATCTGAGATAAATCCAAATTGAAGAAGAGGAAGCTGACGCTGACAAAATTGAAGGTAAAAAAGATCGCGATAGGATTGACATAAGGTCGGAGCGACCATTTCCGGATGGTAGGATATTTTCTTTTAATTTCTTGATAGAGTTGCCAAATAACCAACCCCAGCCCATGATAAATCCCTAACAGGAGAAAATTAAGATTCCCCTTATGCCACAGCATAAAAACGATCATGGTCATAAAGATCCCGATATATATTTTAAGAGTGGAGGCCCGATAGCCAAAAAAAGGGAAAAAGAAGTAATCCCGGATCCAACTATAGACCGAAATATGCCAATTTCTCCAAAACAGGGCAATGTTCCTTTGGAAAAAAGGACGATTGAAATTTTCCATAATCTTATAGCCGAAAAGCTTTGATACTCCCAAGGCCATATCCGTATAGCCGGAAAAGTCAAGATAGACTTGGATAGCTGTGCCATAGACCAAGAGGGGAACCAGAAATCGAGGATAGCTTTCAGGGGTATGAAGTGCAGGAATGACCCAGCGCGCCAGGTTATCAGCAATGACAAACTTTTTTACAACACCCAAAAAAATGCGATATAATCCTTGATTAATGCTCGATAGATCCAGGCCTTTCATCTCCATGGTCTGAGTGTGAAATCGTTGAAATCTTTCGACAGGGCCCGCTAAAAAAGTTGGGAAGAATAGGACATAAAGGCCAAATTCAATAAAGGAACATTTTGGGCTTTTTTTCTTATAAACCTCAACGACAAAATGAATTAACCTGAAGATGATGTAAGACATTCCTAAAGGGAGAAGGATGGTTGGAAAAGCGATTTTTGGCATCCAGGAAAATCGGAATCCAGCTTCAACAATGGTGCTGATAAACAAATCACTGTATTTAAAGAAACAGAGATTTCCAATCAGCCAGAGTAGGGTCAAAATGAGTATGAGTTTTTTCTTCTTCTCTCCCTTGTTAATATAAAGACCTGCCGAGTAAACCAGAATGATGTGTAACAAAAAATAGAGAACATATTTTAAATTAAAAAGGGAGATAAAAAGAAGACTCATGAAAAATAAAAAAAGACTTCGCCATCTCTCTGGAAGAATCAACCAATAAATAACAATACTGGAACCCAAGGAGATTAAATAAATAAACAGATTTCCCATTTAGATATTTTTAAAACTTTTACCCAAAGCTGTCAAATCATTTCTTCCAATTTAACAAAAATAACTTGACAATCAACAACCTGTAGGATACATTTATCTGTAGATCGGAATCATTCCAAATTATGAAAGATCGCCAGGCAGCAATTTTTAAAAAGATGAAAGGGGCTGGGTTAAAACTCACCTCCCAAAGAAGGGTTATCATTCATGTATTGATGGAAAACATTTCCCTCCATCCAGGCGCGAGCTTGATCTATCAGAGGGCAAAGAAGAAGTTGAAAGGTCTCAGTTTATCAACCGTTTATTACACGCTCAATGAACTTTCGAAACATGGCATTATTAAAATTTTGGAATTCGATAAAATGGAGAACCGTTACGAGGGAAATTTCTCTCACCATTTAAATCTTGTATGCATGAGATGCGGAAGCATTATCGATTTCCCGAAGGCCTTACCCATCTTATCAAAAAAAGTGGAGAGCCAGATGGGCTTCAGGCCTGATGAAATGCGCTTCGAATATTACGGTTATTGTAAGGAGTGCTTGACAAGAAAACAATAGATTTTTTTAATAAATAAATCGGAATCATTCCGATTATGTGAAAAGCAGGGGGAAGTTAAAATTTCCAACCCCATTTCGTGCTGTGAAGCCAGAGGGGTAAAAAGAAAGGAGAAAAAACATGGCAGAAGACAAAAAGAACTATACGACGGCTTTTGGAATCCCAGTGGGTGAGGATCAGAATAGTCTGACAGCCGGGGAAAGGGGACCCGTTTTGATTCAAGATATGCATCTTTTGGAAAAAATAATGCATTTCGACCGAGAAAGGATCCCGGAACGAGTGGTTCATGCGAAGGGAGCGGGTGCTCACGGTTATTTTGAGGTTACCGCAGATGTAACAAAATATACAAGGGCAAAGTTCCTTTCCACGATTGGAAAGAAGACAGACGTCTTAATTCGTTTTTCCACCGTTGGAGGTGAAAAGGGCTCTCCAGACGCTGCACGAGACCCAAGAGGGTTTGCTGTCAAGTTTTATACCGAAGAGGGAAATTATGACTTAGCAGGAAACAATACCCCTGTTTTTTTCATTCGGGACCCTCTCAAGTTTCCTGATTTTATACACACCCAGAAACGTCATCCGGCCACAAATCTCCCAGACCCAGACATGTTCTGGGATTTCCTGTCACTGACCCCGGAGTCCATCCACCAGGTCACCATCCTTTTTTCGGATCGGGGGACCCCGGCTACCTACCGGAATATGAATGGATATAGTAGCCATACCTTCAAATGGTACAATGACAAGGGTGAGTATTTCTGGGTGCAGTACCATTTCAAGACCGATCAAGGAATTAAGAATTTGACGCGACAAGAAGCGAGGCGAATGGCTGGGGAGGATCCAGATCACGCAACCCGGGACCTTTATCAGGCCATCCAAAAAGGTGATTACCCGTCCTGGACCCTTGAAATGCAGATTTTGACGCCCGAGCAGGCCAAAGATTTCCGATGGGATATCTTTGATATCACTAAGGTCTGGCCGCACAAGGAAGTCCCGCCTATCAAGATTGGAAAACTGGTCTTGAATCGGAACCCGGTCAATTACTTTGCCGAAATAGAGCAATCGGCTTTCTGTCCAGGTAATGTGGTCCCAGGCATTGCCATTTCACCGGACAAGATGCTTCAGGCCAGGGTTTTATCTTATCATGATACGCATATTCATCGGTTGGGGCCTAATTATCATCTTATTCCCGTCAATATGCCCAAGAATGCTCCAGAAAACAACTATCAGCGTGATGGGCTGATGCGGGTGGATCAAAACGGCGGTGGTGGCCCCAATTATTGGCCCAATAGTTTTGGTGGTCCTGCTCCGGATCCAACCTTCGGAGAACCTCCCTTCGAGGTTTCAGGGCAGGCAGCCCGTTATCCTTTCAAACACCCCAACGACGATTTTGTACAGCCTGGCAACCTTTACCGCGATGTTATGAAGGAACAGGAACGCACAAACCTTACAGGAAATATTGTGGACCATTTGGGGAAGGCACAGAAACGGATTCAGTTGCGGCAAACAGCTATTTTCTATAAGGCTGACCCGGACTACGGACGTCGAGTCGCAGAAGGTTTAGGGCTGGACATGAAAGAGGTTGAACGATTAGCAAAGATGTCCCAAGAGGAGAGGGCCAAAGCCACAGCACAATAAGTCCGCAGTTAGAGAAAGTATTTGTCATTAAAACAACTTTCTTGAATGATTTTTATTAAAAAAGTAGAAAATAGTAAAGAGCCCTGCCCAAAGGGCGGGGCTTTAAAACCCAAATTCTTAAAACCAAGATCCCGAAATCAATATACCCTGATCCTGAAACAATTTCAGGATAACATTACTTGGTTCAGGGCATGCTTTAAGATGACAAAAATTGAGAGCCAAACCCTATTGTCATGCTTCTTGTTTCTGGATCTGACTTAGTTTTTTCTGCCTTCGGCGGACACACTTTTCACCCCCGTCCACAATACGAGGTTTTCATGTGCGATCTTAATAAAGAAAAGAAGGCCTAACAATGAGAGGGTTGTCCTTATTTCTTTCAATCTCCAGTCTATTCCTTTGGGTGATGCCCATTTCTGCTGATGGAATATCCCAAAATGGCCCTTGGAAAAAGGTGGACAATGGGTTGTTTTTCGCACAATTTGATCCCGATGACAAAACTTCTATCAAGGATTCAAAAATCACTATTGTGAAGATTAATCCGGCTTATTACTCTTTTAAGCTCCTTTGTGCTTCAGATCTCGGAAAGATCAAATTGACAACCAAGGAATGGTGTAAAAGGTACCATCTCATTTCTGCCATCAATGCTGGGATGTATCAGAAGGATGGACTCACTAATGTGGGTTATATGAAGAATTTTTCCCATATCAATAATTCAAAGCTTAACTCTGTTTATAAAGCCGTTTTAGCCTTTAACCGGGTGGATGATGATGTCCCTGAGATTCAGATCATTGATTTGAAGTGTCAGGATCTCGAGAAGCTAAAGCCCAAATACCAGACTTTTATACAGAATATTCGTATGATCAGCTGCAATCAGGAGAATGTTTGGTCTAAGCAAAACAAGAGGTGGAGCCTTGCTGTCTTGGGCGTGGATCAGGGAGGGAATATCCTGTTTATCTTTTCAGAAGCTTCATACTCCGGATACGATTTCAATAATATTCTCTTATCGCTCCCCATCTCCATTTTCAATGCCATGTATTTGGAGGGAGGGCGAGAGGCCAGCCTTTATTTTTCTGCAAACGATTTTGTATTGGATAAGGCTGGAATTTACGAGAGTACCTTTAATGGAAATTCTATTAGGCCTGCTGCTCACCCTATCCCAAATGTCATTGGGATAGTTAAAAAGACAGATTGAAATAGGTGTCAGTGGTATAGCATAAAAAATTGTCTGTTGGGAACACATACCCCTTCAACAAAACCGGCATCTTTACCTTAACCCTAAGACCAACGACTTCGGTATCAGAAGAGACCATCCTCACCAATTCTAAGGAAGGAAAAGCTTTCTTAACTTTGCGGGCAAGGTCTACTTCCATGAGAGTAGGGGCCCCATAACTCGTACCCTTTGAGATGGCTTTTTAAAGTGGATCCACAATCTTTGAGTGAGCGTGGCCCTCACCGTTTCATTCTTAGAATACATATGCTTAACCAATGCCAATTCACGATTCAATAGGTTAGATTTCAACCCCTCCCTTCTTTTCGACTTTCATTTTTCAATACCAAGATATGGCTTTTATATTCGCCTTGGCCCACTGGAGATTTTCCCTGGCGAAATCATGAAACTTACTCGGATCGGGTTCACCTCCTTTTTCTGTTTATTTACACAATAATTTATATAGCGCTTCACCAATTGATTCCGGAGGAATTTTTACCCATATGACCTCATTAGTCTTTATGGAAGATAGAACTATCCCCTTTTTTGAGTATGTAGTTATTTCAAGAAAAGCCCCCTTTTTCTCCATGCAATTCATTTCTTGTAAAATTACTCTATGACTCATATCCTTATAAGACGACCCCAGTTTCTCAGCCTCCCGATTAACACTTTTTTCGGAAAAGACCACTTTCGTCAAAACTCTTACAATGCCTTTCGATGGTCGAGTGACGCTGTCTGCATCATAATAACCTTCATCTCCAGCTTTGTTCTTAAGAAGGAACTTCCAATTCTCTCCCCACACTTCTGCATGTCCAAAAAGCAAAAGCCCCGTAGCTATGATGATAATTAACTTACCGGTCATTAACTTCATTAAACTTACCTCCTTGTTTTGCCATCGGCTGAAAAGGGTTAATCGGTTTCACCTCCTTTCGTCTTTTTACAAACCGTATCTCATAACCAAGACCATTGAAAATCTTCTCAATCGTTCCCCATCTTGGACCAACTCCATCCTTCAATAACCTTAAAAGACTCTCCTTACCCCTGTCCCCCCTGCCCGCACGCAGGTTTACCTTAATCCTTAGACCAACGACTTCTATTTTCTAAGTAATTTTTCTGAAAGCGGACTCACATGCTTCAATCGTTTTGTCCAGATCCTTCTGGGTGTGTGCCAGAGAAATGAACCAAGCCTCAAATTGGGAGGGAGGAAGATAAATCCCTTCGTTCATCATTTCTATAAAGAACTGGGAAAATCGTTTTGTATCGCTCGTCTTGGCGGACCGGTAATCCCTGACCGGACCCTCTGTAAAAAAGAGAGTGAACATCCCTATGGCTCGATTCATGGAGAAAGGAATTCCTCTCTCCTCAGCACATTCGGAAATTTTCTCTGTTAAATAAAAAGTCTTTTTCTCCAAATCCTGATAAACCTTTTTTACTTTTAAGAGCTCCAGTGTTTTAATCCCAGCGGTCATGGCCAGAGGGTTCCCGGAAAGCGTCCCGGCCTGATAAATCCCTCCGAGAGGAGACACCCTTTCCATAATCGCTTTCCTCCCCCCATAGGCCCCTACGGGAAGACCCCCTCCGATGATCTTTCCGAGGCAAGTCATATCCGCTTTGATTTTGAAAAGTTCCTGCGCACCTCCGTAGGCTGCCCGGAATCCAGAAATAACTTCATCAAAAATAAGAAGGATCCCTTTTTCATCACAGATCTTTCTCAATCCTTCTAAAAATCCTCTTTCGGGAAGAACCACCCCCATATTCCCAGCAATAGGTTCTACAATGATGCAAGCAATCTGCTCGGGGTATTGAGTGATCAGGACGTTGACGCTTTCCAGGTTGTTATAGGATGCGGTCAGGGTATGTTTTGCTAAATCTTCTGGAATGCCGAGGCTATCAGGAATACCGAAGGTCATCGCACCGGAGCCTGCTTTGACAAGGAGACTATCACCGTGGCCATGATAACACCCTTCGAATTTAATCATTTTGGTTCTACCCGTGTAACCTCTTGCCGCCCGAATGGCACTCATCGTCGCTTCGGTGCCAGAACTCACCATCCTCACCAATTCCAAAGATGGAAAGGCCTTTTTCACTTTGGTGACAAGTTCTATTTCCAGGGGGGTTGAGGCACCGTAACTCGTGCCTTTTGGGAGGACTTTCTTGAGGGCTGACACAATCTTTGGGTGGGCATGGCCCAAAATCATCGGCCCCCAAGATCCCACGTAATCAATATATTCATTGCCGTCTACATCATAAATTTTTGATCCTTTTGCCCGTTCAATAAAAATAGGCGGAACGCCAATGGCCTTAAAGGCTCTGACCGGGCTGTTTACTCCGCCTGGAATCATCTCCAATGCTCGGTGATAAAGTCCAATCGATTTTTTTCTGCTCATCTCTTATCTCCCCTCTCAATCATTCCTCAGCCTTGACTCGATTGCTGAGGGTGCCGATCCCTTCGATCACCACATCTATCTTATCGTCAATGGTCATCGGGCCGATTCCAGAAGGTGTTCCTGTGGCGATGACATCTCCTGGCAGAAGCGTCATCACACGAGAAATAAAACTTACCAATGAAAGGGGGCCAAAGATGAGGTTCTTCGTATTTGAATGCTGGCGTTTTTTTCCATTCAGATAACTGGATATGTCTAAATGGTGGGGGTCAATGTCCGTGACAATCCAGGGACCAATCGGTGAGAACGTATCAAATCCCTTTGACAATGTCCACTGACCATCCTTTGGTTGTAAATCCCTGGCAGTGACATCATTTAGACAGGTATATCCGAGAATATAATCAGCTGCTTTCTCCTCGGAAACCCCTTTCGCCAATTTCCCAATGACCACCGCCAACTCCGCTTCGTAATCTACCCTTTTGGACATCTTCGGATAAAGAATGGCCTCCCCTGGCCCGATGACAGAGGTGGAAGGTTTAATAAAGAGAAGAGGTTCTTTGGGAATAGCCATCTTTACCTCTTCAGCGTGGTCACGGTAGTTCAAACCCAAAGCGACAATCTTTGAGGGAAGGCAGGGAGATAGGAGAGTTACCTCTCCAATTTTTTTCACCTTTGAGGTCAGGTGGAAATGACCGAAAGGATCTCCTTCCATCTCACGGATAGCCTCTCCCTCGATCACTCCCCAATTGATTTTTGGTCCATCCTGATAACGAATGATCTTCATCTTTACTCCCGTCCTTTAAATTAGTCTATTGAACAAAATCCGAATATCGAAACCCGAAACAAATTTCAAATTCAACTCGACAATGTTTTCATTGCGGGGAGCGTTGCGACGTGCCTGCACGTCGAAGTGGCTTTAAGACACGCAGGCGTGGCAATCTTTTGAGATTGCTTCACTTCGTTCGCAATGACAATCTGGAGAATTTGGAACATTTGTGTTCCGGCCATTTGGATTACCTATAAAATAGCTTTCAAATCCTCCCACCCCCCTTCTCTAAAGGGAGGGGGGATTATAAATTTTCATGGTTTGCGGGTGACGAGCCCGTCATGTAAAAATTGTTTCGAATTTCGTGCTTCGAATTTAGAATTTCTCTTATTTTTTTAACCCCAACACATCTTGCATATCGTAAAGGCCATTGGGCTGGTTCACCACCCAGAAGGCTGCCCGCACGGCACCCCGTGCAAAATTATCTCGACTGTGGGCACGATGGATGACCTCCAAGCGCTCGCCAATCCCTCCAAAAAGCACGGTATGCTCTCCGACGATATCTCCCGCCCGGATCACCTGCATCCCGATCTCTTCTTTTGTCCTCTCGCCTACCATCCCCTTCCTGCCATAAACTCCGACCTGACCAAAATCACGACCGATGGCCTTGGCAACCAGTTCTCCCAATTTCGCCGCTGTGCCACTGGGCGAATCTTTTTTCATGCGGTGATGGGCTTCAAATATTTCTATGTCATACTCCGGACCTAAAACGTGAGCAACCTCTTGGACGATCTTGAACATGACATTCACCCCCACGCTCATATTGGGTGAGAAAACACACCGAACACCTTTCGAAAGTTCCTTGATTCTATCCATCTGCTCTAAACTCAAACCGGTCGTACCAATGACAATGGCCGAACCTATCTCTTTAGCAAATTCCAGGCTCTCTATGGAGGCTTCAGGATTGGTAAAGTTAATGATCACATCTCCTCCCCCCTTCTTGAAACCCCCTTCTAAAAGAATATTCATTTTCCCCAATCCAATGACTTCTCCAATATCTTTCCCAATGGAGGGATGGTCTGGTCTCTCGATGGCGCGGTCAAGGACAATTGAAGGGGTCTCATGAATAATATGAATAATGCGGCTACCCATTTTCCCGGCTGCGCCAACAACAATGGCTCTGATCTCTTTCATTGATAGGCCTCCTCCCACATCTCAGCTTCATAGATGATGTGGACATCTCCTTCCAAAAAAACTTTTTTTACTTCGCTGCCTTCGATCTCAAAGTAAACTGTTAAAACTTCACCCCCCCGGGTTTGAATGGATACTGGAGATTTTACCAGCCCTTTAAAGGCAGCCACCAAGGCGGAAGCAACAGCCCCTGTGCCACAGGCTAAGGTCTCATCCTCCACGCCCCGTTCATAGGTCCGGATGGACAATGGAGAGCCTATTCCAGACCGGATAAAGTCGGCATTGGTCCCACTCGGTGAAAAATTTGAATGATACCGGATCGCCCCTCCAATGCGAACAACATCCAGGCCTTCAAGATCTTCTACAAAAAGGACGGCATGGGGAACACCTGTGTTGATACTTGAAAGGGTATATTCTTTTCCTTCAATCGGAACCATTTCATCCATTTTAAGGCCAAACGGTTTGGGTAATTCAAGCTTAACCCTTATCCCATTTACTTCGGCGGAGAGTATCCCGACAGACGTTTCAAATTTCAGAGAGGGACCGGCTATCCCTTTAAAAAAAGCAAAGCGGGCAGCACAACGACCACCGTTGCCGCACATTTCTGCTTCGCTCCCATCCGCATTAAAGTAGCGCCACTTAAAATCTGCCTTTTGGGTCCGTTCGATTAAAATGAGACCGTCTGCGCCGACGGAGATTCTCCTCCGACAGACCTTACGGATGAAGTCTCTCAAACGATCTTCTTTGAGAAAGGGTTCCTGGTGGTTAATGAGAATGAAGTCATTTCCACTTCCACTTATTTTCATAAAAGGAATCTTCATTTCCTCTCCCTATCGTCAGGCGTGAAGCGCAAGGCATGAGGGGGGAAACACTTTACACATTACACTTTTCGCCCCATCCCTTCCGCTTTACGGCAGTAAAAATTCAGGGATCACTTCCCCCCGAACAAGATCTTCGTAGTCTTCTCTCTTTCGAATCACAAACATCTGATCGTCCTTGACAAGGACTTCAGCCACCCTGGGCCTTGAGTTATAGTTGGTGGACATGGAAAAACCATAAGCGCCGGCACTCATCACAGCGATCAGTTCGCCTGATTGAAGATTTGGGAGCTTCCTTCCTTTTGCTAAAAAGTCGCTTGACTCGCAGATAGGGCCAACCACATCGGCTACAACCTCCTCGCGCTTTTCTTCTTTGACAGGGAGAATGTTGTGGTAGGCCCCATAATAACTGGGACGAACCAGATCATTCATGCCTGCATCCACAATCACAAACCGCTTCTCCTCATTCTCTTTGGTGTAGAGAACCTTTGAAATCAAAACCCCTGCATTTCCGACGATGACGCGACCTGGTTCCAAGACGAGCGTGCAGCCGAATCCTCGAATCTCTTCAAGAATGGTGGAGGCATATTCTACGGGATGAGGAGGCTCTTCATCTTCATAGGTGATACCAAGGCCACCGCCCAAATCCAAATACTGGATATCCACTCCTTCCTTTCTCAAATTTTCAACCAGTTTTTTAAGTCTTTTCAGGGCTTCAACAATAGGATCAACCTCGACCAACTGAGATCCGATATGACAATCAATCCCAACAATCTTTAAATCGGGCAATTGAGCGGCAAGACGATAAGCCATGGGTGCCCGAAGGATGTCAATCCCAAATTTATTCTGTTTCAACCCAGTCGAGATATAGGGGTGTGTCCTGGGATCAATATCAGGGTTAACACGGATAGAGATAGGGGCTTTTTTGCCAATTCTGCCTGCCACCTCATTGATCGCCTGAAGCTCCTGAGAAGATTCTACATTGAACATGAGGATCCCTACTTTCAAGGCATATTCGATCTCGTCCTTTCGCTTTCCAACCCCTGAAAATACTATTTTCTGGGGATCTGCCCCGGCATTTATTGCCCGGTAGAGTTCTCCTCCAGAGACAATGTCAGCTCCTCCCCCCAAGTTGACGAAGAGACGAAGAAGGGCAAGATTGGAGTTGGACTTGGCTGAATAGCAGACGAGATGTGGAATCCCTTTGAAGGCATCATCAAAAACGGTAAAATGCCTGACCAAAGTGTGGTAGCTGTAAAGATAGAAAGGCGTCCCCACTGTTTCAGCGATCTCCTGGATGGGAATCCCCTCACACTGAAGCTGATGGTTTTTGTACTCAAAAAAATGCATCGCTTCTCCCATTGCGGAATGCGGAATGAAATCAAAAAATTCAAATCTTAGAAAACGTGCTCATATCTCTTTACTCCGCAATACGAATTCCAAAATCCGCATTAGTATAGATAGGTCACCCTCACTTCTTCAGACCGGGGGCTCTCGTTCCTTTTTGCGGAGCTGTCCACAGCAGTCACAACATACTCATATTCCTGTTGTAAAGCGACCTCTGTATCAAGATAGGTCTCTTTCGTCAGGGGAGTCTCAGTCAATCTTTTAAATTCTTTCTCCCCGGTTTTTCTTCGATAGACATAATATCCAAGAAGGTCAGTCTCGCGATTTCTACTCCAATTCAATTCCATTCCATCTTTAAGAGGGATGGCAACCAGACCTATGGGAGCAACAGGTGCGATGAGGTCAGTCGGAGTCATAGGTACTCCGAGAGATCCTTTCCCTTCAACATCCGTCTTGACCACCTTTCTTACTGCTCTGACCGAATAGATATATTTCTTCTCATTCTCCACATTCAGGTCTGAAAAATGGGTCGTTGTCAATGGCTCTCTGTTCAAGGGTCTGTTGGAAAATTCCCTTTCTTCTAACCTTCGATAAACATTATAGCCCGTTGCTCCCTCGACAGGCTCCCAGTAAAGCTCTACCTTCTTATCTCCTTCTTCTCCCCTCACCATCCTTGGGACCTGAGGGGAATGATCCCAATAGACTGTTACCGGATTTGAAGGAGCGCTGGGGTACCCTCTTCGGTTGGTTGAAACCACTTGATAGACATAAACTTTTCTGGCTTCTTGATCTTCAAAAAAGATCACCACTCTTTTTTTCTTCTCCTCTTCTTTGCTGTCCCACTTCATCTCGTGGACGACCGTTTTCTTCTCTCCGCATCCCTTACATTCTTCTCCGACGAGGACCCCTTCGGATCTCAAAATTTGAAAACCCGCCAAATCGGTGAGAACCGACTTGTCTGTATTTTCTTTCGGGACACCCCATTCTAAAAGGAGACGACCTTCTCTGGGCGTGGCCCGCAGGTCAACAATCCTTTTAGGAACAATGGACTCCCAGGGCACAGGAGGAGCCTTTTTGGCACAAGCCGAGGCCAGGAATAACATGACCAGGAATAAAATGAGTTTTTTCGTATTCATCGGTTCAAAGATGAAGCTAAGCCTCTGTCTTGAAGTACTCCTCTTCGCTCGGGGTGGGAGAAGAGTCCCGAAAGGCGGCACTTGAGGTCTGAGGCTAATAATCTTTTGCCTCCACCCTTAAACGGAGCGATCCTTTGCCTATTTTCTTGCTCCAAAGATCGCTGTCCCCACTCGTACATAGGTGGCTCCTTCCTCAATCGCGATCTCATAGTCATTCGACATTCCCATGGAGAGTTCCTTCATTAAAATCCCTTCTTTGGCCATTCTCTCCTTTAATTCTCGCAAGGCTACATAATAAGGCCGACTCATTTCTGGCGAATCGAAATAGGGTGGCATGGTCATCAACCCTTCCAAGGAGAGATGACTAAGATTTTGAATCCCCTTGGCAAGATTCATCACCATTTTCTCTTCCGTCCCAAATTTAGTTGCCTCTTTAGAAAGATTTACTTCAATCAACACTTTGATTATTTGATTTGCCTGCTCAGCCCTGCGATTCAATTCCTTAGCTAAGGGGAGACTGTCTATAGAGTGTATCATATCAAAAAGGCGAATGGCATATTTTGCCTTATTCGACTGAAGGTGTCCAATGAAGTGCCAAGAGACAGGGTGCCCAATCTCCTCAATTTTTTTCTGCGCCTCCTGGACATAATTTTCACCCAGAATAGAGACTCCCGCTTCAATTGCCTCCTTGATTCGAGCTGCCTCAACGGTCTTGGAGACTGCGACCAGTTTAATCTCATTTGGATCTCTACATACTCTTCGAGCCGCCTCCTCTATTCTCTCTTTCACTCTTAATAAGTTTTTTGTGATTTCTGACATCTCTTCAATCTACAATCCGCAATCCGAATTCCGAAATCGTAAGGGCTCCCAGACGACTGAGCATCTGAATCAACTCACATAGAGGAAGGCCCACGACGTTCGTATAAGAACCCCGAATCGATTCGATCATAAAAGATCCGATTCCCTGGATAGCATATCCTCCGGCTTTATCATAGAATTCCCCTGTCTGGACATACCATTCCATCTCTGCGGAAGTAAGCATTTTCACCTTCACAGCTGTTTGGACTGCTTCTCTATCGCCCTTTCTTTTCTTCAAATGGCAGACAGAAATCCCCGTTAATACCCAATGTTCCCGGCCACTTAGGTACCCTAACATCTCCATGGCTTCTTCTCGATTTCTTGGCTTGCCTAAAATGGACCCAACATCAATAGTAACAATTGTATCTGCAGCAATCACCCAGGAATTTGGATAAACACTTGCGACATCTCTTGCTTTGGCTTCTGCTAATCGAATAACGTGCTCTTGAGGGGAGACTTTCTGAACAAAATCCTCCAACACTCTACTTGGGAACACCTCAAAATCAAGACCCACTTGTTTTAGCAACTCATAACGACGGGGAGATTTAGAGGCCAAGATAAGTCGACTACCCATTTTTTAAAAACTAAAGGAATCCCAAAGGTTTGTCAAGTTTGAAATGGAAAGATTACTTCTCTTTTTAAAATTTAAAAACTTTTTTACAGGCCTTTTAGAAAAACTCTATTGAAAACAAGACAAATAAAAAAGGCGTCACATTTAGGACGCCTTTTCCTTGATTAGATGAAATGGTGAGTTAG
>Ga0209164_1003172_pt1 | contig 15978 bp, 7 predicted proteins | sample MTBNYHSulfiMetaG_FD_187458 | JGI IMG/M metagenome (GOLD analysis project Ga0209164, IMG submission 187458) | Enrichment culture microbial communities from rom New York Harbor, USA that are MTBE-degrading - MTBE-NYH (New York Harbor Sulfidogenic)... | ecosystem: Environmental > Aquatic > Marine >...
TCACTATCTATTTCTATCTTACCATTTATATCATTTATAATATTCTTAACTATGTTTAATCCCATCCCTATACCCTGTATATTTCTTTTTTCATGTGTTATCTGATGGTATGGATTAAAAATATTTTCCTGCTGTTCTTTTGGGATGCCTATACCTGTATCTTTTACTGTAAATATTATTTTCCTGTTTTTTTCAATTAATGATATTTCTATTGTCCCGCCTTCCTTATTATATTTTATGGCATTATCAATCAAATTATTAATAATTCTGTCTAATGCATAGGGATCGATTTTTATGTAAAGATTATTTTTTATATAATCTGTAATAATTTTTATCCTGTTTTTCCATGCAATCTCTATAAATAATTTAATTATTTCATTTAATAAATTTGATATGTTTACTATCTGATTATGGTTATAAAATATTTGCCCTTTTTCCAGTTTTTTTATATCTAAAAAGTTGATCATATTTTTTTTTAGTTTATCAATATTATTTTTAATTATTTCCATTTCATAATACTCACTGTGTTTTTTTATGAATTTATCCATATAATTGCTTATAAGAGTTAAAGGGGTTTTGGCCTCATGGGCAATGTTTATAAATATATTTGTTTTTTGTTCGTGAACTTCTTTAAGTTGTTTTGTCCTTTCATAAATTTTCTGTTCCAATGATTTTTTTAACTCAATTAAATCTTCATGTTCTTTATTAAAGCTGTCAGTCAGTGCATATGTAAAAAATAATGCCTGTATTAAAAATATCAAATAATGAACAATCGGATTAAAAATATTAATAGATGAGAGTCCCATATTTATAAATAAGTATAATAAAAGTATAATTAAACCTATCATTATAATTGTTACTTTTTTTTCTTTATATTTTTTACCATTTATAAAATATTTGATTAATGTATAAATAAAAACAGGAATAGATATACTTGTTAATATTAAATATAACTCGATAAAAAAAATATTTTTTGTTTTTTTATAGATTATGAATGCAATAAATATATAGATTAAAAGTAAAATATAAAATATAAGTGAAATAAAAGCTATTATAGTTTTCGTTATACCCAGAGTTTTAAATATAAATAAATTTAGCATAACAATATTTAAAAATACTGAAATCATGAAATATAAATTAATTAGAGGATGATTTGGTGATTTAAAAAAAATATAACTTGAAATAATGGTATTAATTATTAGTAGGCAGTGTATTGAGAAGATTAAATTTAATATATCTTTTTTTTCCCCTGAGAATACAAACAGATGATAGATAGATAATATAAAAAAACAGCCTATGAATAAGATTAAATAATTACTCATTTTTTCCCCTTTTATAAAAATAAAATATTAATTATATTATAATGATTCTATCCTTAATAAAAGTTTTATATATAATATATAATAATAATTTTTTTTATTTATATCGTCCATATGGACCCAGTGGGATAATTTTTTAATTAAAATTAATTGTTATTATTGAAATTATAAAAGAAAAGGCTGTTTGAAATATCATGTTAAGATATGATATAACATAACAACCTTAATAATTAATTTTATTAATTTATTATTACTTTTCTTGCATTTATTATTTTTTGCTGTTTTTTTCTTGTCTGCTATATAATAAATTGTAAGAAGATCACCTTTTTGAAGATCATAAAGATCTGCAATTTTACCGTTTAAAGTAATTTTAGCCTCCTGTGTAACTGCATGCTGTGTAATAACCTGCAATTTATTTAATGAAGATACCTCGATGTAATCCTGGTAGTAAGTATGGATTATTCTTAATAAAGTTGTTTTGTTTATTTCATATACAGTTAAAGCTTTTGTATTATTTGATATATCAACTTGTTCTTCTTCCGAGATACTTTTTTCGGAGTCAGTATTTACCTGATCCATAGAACAGCTAAAAATAAATAATGAAATTAAAATAAAAATTAATAAAATGTTTACATTTTTTTTCATAATTAAATCCTTTTTTTAAAAAAATAATTGTGCCGATATACATCGGCACTTAAAACTCAACTGAAATTTTATTGTTCGATATTGTTTTATTTTTTTTCCTATTCTACTTGATATAATATCTAATCATCTTTATGTTTTTTTATTCTTTTATCTTGCCTCTGATATACTCACCGCTTTTTGATAGAGCCCATTTTGACCAGCTGCCGTATCGTCCTGCACCCGGTTTTAATGCAGCGGCTCCTTCATTCTTGTCTGATATCGACCAGTTGCACCAGCTGACATTGTTATCTGCAAGATAATCGATCCATGCATCACTTGAGACTAAATAAGCATCTGTAGAAGTCTCGGGCTGTCCCCCATCATATAAGCTTGTACCCCATTCGGATATAAAAATAGGTATTTTGCCTAATGAGCTTTTTATCCCATTAACTACAGTATAATTTGGTTGGTATTCAAGGGGCGGATTAAAAGAATCCCCGTCAGGAAGTCCGTAATCACCGTTGTCTACAGGGTGAGATCCTGCATAAAAATGAAAACAATACATAACATGATCATCGTCTATTGGAGTATGTGGTTTATCATTATTATCACTCCAGAATACGTCTTTTGGTCTTTGATCCCAGCATGGTGTCGGTACTATTACAATATTATCATAACTGTCAGAGTCATAATCACGTATTACTTTAATTATATATTCACTGTAAGATTTTATATCCAAATCAGAAGGATTATTATATGCATCATAAGATTCCCACTCATACATTGGATTATTTTTTATATGCCCAAAAGTACCGGGTTCATTCCATACCTCAAAGATTACATTCGGGTATTTTCCATATTTTTGTGACATTTTCTGGAAAAAATAGTATGCACCTGTCTTGTTGCTTCTACGTGTTCTGCTATCAACATAAAATGCATCATGAACATGCCAGTCAAGTATTACATATATTCCGCTGTCAATACATGCATCAACAATACTGCATGCTCTCTTAAACGACATGGTTTTATCTATAGTGCTAGGACTATAAGCCCGCAATTCTTCCATTATTCCTGTTACAGGTTCTATCAAGTTACCTGTCATCTTCGGATCGATTGGCAGTACTCCTACAGCCACTCTAAGAACATCTATGCCCCAATCATTTACAAGCCATTGTACCATTTGTTTATTTGCAAATTTATATCCGTCCTCCCAGTTTTGCCAGAACATACTCATACCTTTAAGCTGTACAGGATTTCCGTTTTTATTGCATAGAGTATTGTTTTTTATTTTAAGATTACCGTTGTTTGTTACAACATTACTTTTACTAAAAGATTTACCGCTGCCCAGTGCCAGATACCCGATAGTTTCAGAATTATGTGTTGTATCACCATCATTCCATCTTTTTTCTTCTTCATTTATGCGGATAACAAAACTATCATCAGCTGTATCAATACTTTTATTTCTTGTTACTATCTGGTGACTGCCGTTATAAGTCTGTGTTTGAGTTATTATGACAGGGACTTCATTAAAATGTGTCATTAATTTTACTTTTTTATCATTAATATTGTCGTTTGAAGATTTATAAGTTCCTACTTCCAATAAATATGGAACATAATTAGTGCCAGTACCTATTAAGTGTATTCCTTTTTCGAGTACAACAAAATCAATTCTTTCAGAGCTGTGTTTGCCATCCTGATAAGCCCATTCTTCAATTTTAAATGTTATAGAATGTACTTTATAAGCAGTTCTTTTAACCTCAGTTATTCTTATATGTGCCTGATTACTTGAGTTGTATGTTCTGATATTTGCAAATACTATAGGAGTAATAAATCCGCTTACAGATATAGTATGAGTCTGATCTGCATTTGATTGACTTTTATCAAGATAAAAAGCACGTCCAATAAAAGCACCGGTTTTATCGAAAATCCTATCTTTGTCCGGATCAGTGTTATAGGGGCGTGCATTTATTAAGAATCCACCTATAATTTCTTTGCCATGGCTAATCTCATCATCATAAGATTTTTCTTCCTCTACCATTGCGGTTATTTTTGACTTGCTGTTATCAAATCTTAAACTACAAGGATCACTGCCATTTTTTGTCTGCATATTGGCAATTAAGGCATAATTTTGGTCATTCCCAATGGCATTAGTAAATTCCGTCCAGTTATTATCTGCCATAAACCAGAAGCATTTAAAAGAACCGTAATATCTTGCATATGGATTAATTTGTGTAACAACAGCTCTGGATTGATCATTTTCACTTGATAATGTTTCAGAAGTTTTATTATCTTTACTTTCATTAGATGAACCTGATGAGGAAACAGGCATTGTACATGTAAAAACTGTAATTAATATTATCAACAATATTAATAATATCATAAAAAAACTTATTTTTAATTTTTTTATCACTTTTATTCTCCTAAATAAATTTTATTTTTTATTATTGCTTTAATATTTTTTTACTAGTTGTTAGCCATAATCTGTTGTTGTATGAGATATATAGTTTAAAATTATTTTTTTTATTCTCATTTGCTGCCCCCTTATTTCATTTTTTTATTTATGAATTATACTTATTATAAATATAAATTTAAAGATTACTAGGGAACTAAAGGTGCCGAATTTATACACAAAAATTTCTATAAAAAATATAGATATATAATGGCAGGGGAGTATATTTTTTTAATGATTAATATTTTAATTTTTTAATTAATTCTATTTTGTTTGTTATATTTAATTTTTGATAAATAATGTGTACATATTTCCTTATGGTATTCATTGGTAAGTTTAATTTTAAAGCAATTTGTTTATATTTAAAACCATTTATTAACAATTCTATAATATCTTGTTCTTTTTTATTTATGTTATTTTTAATGTATATTTTACTATATTTAAATTCATTATAATTACCACCAAATTTTTCATATAATATTTTATTCATTTTATCATTAATTATTTCTAGGTTATTCTTTTTTTGATTATGCTGGATTCTTAATAAGGATTTAATTTTTTTTTGAAGTTCTTCAATTGTAAAAGGCTTGTATATGTAGTCAACAGCTCCTTTACTTAAACCTTTAATCTTATCATTATTTGAAGTTAATGCCGTTAAGAATATAAAAGGTATATCATTATATTCTTCATTTTTCATAACCTTATCATAAAACTCAAAGCCATTCATTTTATCCATCATTATATCAGATATAATAATATTCGGTTTCGGTATTTTATTAATTTTATTCAATGCCTTTAATCCGTTTTTTGCAGTAAAAACATTGTATTCATCATAAAAATTATCCTGTAAATAACTTAACATCTCAATATTGTCTTCAATAATCAGTATATTTTTCCTGTATTTGTCATATATTTCTTCTTTTAACTTAATATTAATTGTACTGCCAAAAGGTTTTGATAATAATACATTACTAGTAATTGCATCTTCTTTTTTTATTGTATGTTTATCAAAGATAATTTTAAATGTTGTTCCTTTATCAGGTTCACTATCTATTTCTATCTTACCATTTATATCATTTATAATATTCTTAACTATGTTTAATCCCATCCCTATACCCTGTATATTTCTTTTTTCATGTGTTATCTGATGGTATGGATTAAAAATATTTTGCTGCTGTTCTTTTGGGATGCCAATACCTGTGTCTTTTACTGTAAATATTATTTTATTACTTTTTTCAATTAATGATATTGTTATTGTCCCATCTTCTATGTTGTATTTTACGGCATTATCAAGCAAATTATTTATAACTCTGTCTAATGCATAAGGATCGATTTTTATGTAAAGATTATTTTTTATATTATCAGCAATAATTTTTATTCTGTTATTACAGGCAGCTTCTTTAAATAATTTTATTTTTTCATTTAATAAGTTTGATATGTTTATTATTTGATTATGGTTATAAAATATTTGCCCTTTTTCCAGTTTTTTTATATCTAAAAAGTTGATCATATCATTTTTAAGCTTATCAATATTATTTTTAATTATTGCCAGTTCATAATACTCTCTATGTTTTTTTATGAATTTATCCATATAGTTGCTTATAAGTGTTAAAGGAGTTTTGGTCTCATGAGCAATATTGATAAAAGTATTTGTTTTTTGTTCATGGGCTTCTTTAAGCTGCTTTGAACGTTCATTTACTTTTTGCTCCAATAATTCTTTCAGCTCAACTAAATCATTATGTTCTTTATTGAAGCTATCTGTCAATGCATATGCAAAAAATATCCCCTGTATTAAAAATGCTATATAAGTATAAATTGACGGATTATTTATTATTATTATTTTAAAAGTTAATAATAATAGAAATATAGTGCAGTATAATATTGAAGTTGATATTCCTAAAATTATTATAGTTGTTTTTTTATCTTTATATCTTTTTTCCTTAATATATCTTTGATATATTGAATATAAAAATGCAAATAATAGTATTGGTATTAACAAATAATATATATTTATTAAAAATTTATTATTAAAAGTATAATTGATCATAATAATAATTAATAAATATATTGTAATAAGTATATAATAAAAAAAAGTAAAACGAGCTATTTTTGTATTCTTTAAATCAAATATAAAATAAGTAAATAAAATTATTATTCCGGGGATTAAATGCATTGAGAAAATAAAATAATTAAAAAATATAATATTGCCTGTATTTTTATGATAAAAAAAACTTGATATTAATAAATTTATTACTATTAAACAGTAAATTGAGAAGATTAAATTTAAAATATCCTTCTTTCTTCCTTTATATATAAATAAATGATAAATACATAATATAGCAAAACAGCCTATAAAAAAATATTTGATATTATTCATCTTTTTTCTCTTAATTATTATAAATTGTCTTATGTGATTCTCATTCTTACTTGTTATTATATATAAAATATAATACTATATATTTTTTTATATATCGTCCTGTTAGATCCAGTAGGATAAATTTTTAATTTAAGTTAATTATTTTATAAAAATTATATTAATATAAGCTTTATATAAAATAAGAGTGCCGGTTTAATATCGGCACTCTTAGTAAAACAAAACTTTTTTAATAAATATTGGAATATAATGTCACCACCAGTTTAGTACAATATCAGTAGGTACAGCAGCTTTTACTTTAAATAGTACAAAAGTATTTGCTTGTACATAAAAAGGGCCACCCCATTGATAAGGAGTAGGCTGATAAGGTCCGCCATTAATTGATACTGTAACTTGTGATGGGTAAGGAACAACACTGTCAATCTGTATTACTCCGCTTCCGCCGGTTAATATTTTAAATGTTAACTCATCATTTACTTTATAATTTCTGATATCTGTATTTCTGTCTGTTAGTAGAATATAATCAGCTTCTTCTCTTGTTATATTTATTGTATAAGTAACACTGTCACCATCAGCGGTTTCTACATATATAGTAATAGTATTAACCCCAAAAATAAGATCAATTTCTTGTGAAGGCTGACCTGATTCTACTAATTGGTTATTTACATAAATGGAGGTATTGTCATCAATAGCAGTTGGTGTTAATGAAAATGAGTCTACTTCATTACCTACTGTTGCAGTATAAATAAATATATCGTCTTTAAAATCAGGAGTAAGATCTATGTCTGATATATCTACATATGATATAAGGCCTTTTTTGTATATATCTAAATTGTCAACACATGCAGCAAGGCATACAAGGGCTGCATTCCAGTTAATGGTAACTTCGTTTGTAGAATACGCATCATAACTGTCAACATAAGCTGCTAAATAATTATACTCATTTTTATATATTTTTCCTAAAATTGCAAAAGGATCATGACTTTTTAGATTAATATCATCTTTATAAGATTGGTTTTGGCCAAAGTTAGGACTCTGTGTTGGGTTTGATCCGCCAATCAAACATCCTTTCGGGGCACTAGGAAATCTTGGATCAATTGAACCTGCCCAAAAACGGTGATGAGGATTTTTAGCAGCTCTTTCTCCATAACCTGTAATATAAGAAACATCTATAGGATTTGTGCCCAGTAAATAGTCCATGGCTTTTGTTACACCTTCGAGATATTTTTCATCATTAGTAATTTTATATGCACATGACATCAATAGAGCACGGTTTACTACTGTCTGATTTGATCCCCAAAATATTTCACCTCTTTGATTCATTGGGATACCAAAAGGAGTATCGATAACTTTATTATACATTACATCAGCAAGAGCAACGATTGCATCTTCAATATTACTAATCATTTCAGGATTATCAACTTTGTCTTTTGCTGCATACAATGACAATACTCCGCAGCCAGATATATTTTTCCAGCTGTGAGGTAAATCATCTGGATGTGTTTCTACTGGTACAGGTCCAGGTTGATAAGGTACATATATTTCTTTAAACCCATAGTATTCACCTTCTCTATCAACTTGAAGCATTTTAAAATAGTCTGATTCAATATATTGCAGATCACCTGTTGTTATATATAACTCAATCAAAGCCCAATATATTTCGTCACGTGGATCACGATCATCATATGGACCGCCGCCGCCATTGTCTTTCTTTTTATTAGATACCCAAAAGCTATATCCAAGTTCATCCAATGATGCATATGCAGCTAATGCGGCATTTAAGCATTTTCGTGAAAACCTGTCATCTGAACCTGTTGTATTATTATCTAAATCCCGCCATATTCTAGAAGCCTGTGCCATAACAGCTATAAAATCTAATGTTGCCATTGTAGTAGGTTTGTAAAGTATTCTGTCTTTTTCTTCATACCATATATCATTATCATAAGGCATATTTGGAAGTGATGTCCATAATTCATCATGCATCTTATGGAATACAGCTCCCGCTAACTTGCCTGATCCGTCAATACCTTCTTCCGGAACCTGCATTTTAAATAAATAATCCAATTCATATTTTGCTTCATCCAGTAAATCATTTATTCCATTTTCACCGTCAACATCTTCCGGGATGAGTCCGTTAACTTCATATCCATATTGTTCATATAGATTTAAAAGCATCCATATAGAATAAGCACCTGTTACCGTATACTTTCCAAAATCTCCTGCATCATACCAGCCTCCTTCAACATCATAAGTCTTTCCTAGATATGTAGCATGATCTCCTGGGTGACCTGCTGGTCTATGTTGGCTTTCATCTCCCAGGTTAATCTCAATACCGCTTCTATTATAATAGAAATAATTTAAAGCATTATCTGCCATATCTTTATAAGTATTATTTCTTATTTTAAAAGGTTGACTTTCATATTCATTACCATTTATTTCTATTTTTAGATAATAACCTGATCCTCTTTTTTTAAAATCAGAAAAATCTAGAATGTGGTTGCCATAGTCCGTTCTCAGAATAGTATCCGTAAATTCACATTCACCCGTATATTGAGTTAATCCTGTAAAAACAGGATTATCATTTTTGTCATAAAGAGTAAATGGCACTGGTATTGTACCTTCGCCATTAGGGCCGTTATAACCAGGTTTGGGAAAATATGCAATTTTTTTACTTTTTGGAAGATATCCCAGGTGGTTTACTTTTATTTCTTTTCCTAATCCTTTAACTGTATTCCAAGACGAAAAATATGGAACAGGCACTTCTACATTATCTGGTGCCTCAGCAAGTAGACTTGCCTTAAGAATATATATTTCAATCGGAAGTTCTTCAGGATGTTCAATAAGAGCACCATCAAATAATAATGCAAATTTTACACCGTAATATTTTTTTTCAGGTGTAAATTTAAAAGAAATTCTATGTGGGGTTATCAGATCACCCTCTGGAATAGTAAATGTCTTCATAGGGTCTTTAGTTGGATCCTGGTAATTTCTTGGACATTCGGGGCCATCATAAGGTGCCGCCATTTTATCAAGTTTCATTTGTACTTTTGCATCGCCACCTATTGCTACAATATCTGCACTCAAAGTGTACTCTACACCTCCCTTAAGAGTGATTCCCTGAAATCTAACCTCAGTATACCATTCATTACCAAGCTCACCGGGTTCAGCAGCATTATTCATTACTACTTTTATATATCCGTCTCTCATTATTGGATCTCTAACATGAAAAATTTCATTTGGATTTTCTACATCCTCATTTTCAATATTATATGACCAGCCTAGTCCATCATTATCTTTATAAGTGCCAGTACCATCATGATAAAAATAATCATTAAAAAGAACGGTTATCTTTGCAGATAAACTCACAGTACAAACTAAGAAAATTAAAAGAGCTGTAATAAATATAAATACATTCTTTTTTATCATTATAATTTCTCCTTATTTTTAATATTTTTTATTACTTTTTTTAACTGATTATTATTTTATATTTTTTTTAATATAGCAAGTTAGCCATACTCATTTTTACTATGAGTCCTGAATTTAATATTAAATTTTATTGTCCTCAATTTTTCACCCCTTTTTTTAAAAATTTGTTTTTCTTGATAGTGGTAAATATAGTGCTAAAACTTAATTTTGTAAGGGTAAGGATTGTGTCAAAATTGTACTGTTTTGTTCTTTAATAATTTATCTTATTTATTTACTATGTATGATAAGTTTTCGTGGGAATGATTAAGACTTGATTTTATTAACCAACTCTATATTATTCTTTACATTAAGTTTTTTATAGATCCTGTGGATATATTTTGTTACCGTATATATCGATAAATTTAATCTTGATGAAATTTCAGAGTATTTTAATCCTTCGATTAATAGTATTATAATATCCTGCTCTTTTTTATTGATTTTTTTATTTAAATAAAATGTATCAATGTTTATTTTGTTGTCTTCTTTATTATAGTCTTCATATAGTATATTTTGTATTTTATTGTTTATTGTTGTGAGATTATTATTTTTTTGATTATGCTGGATCTTTATTAAAGATTTTACCTTGTTTTGCAGTTCTTCAATGGTAAAAGGTTTATATATATAATCAACAGCACCTTTTTTTAATCCTTCTATTTTATCATTATTGGATGTTAATGCAGTTAAAAATATAAAAGGTATATCATTATATATTTCATTTTTCATAAGCTCATCATAAAACTCATAACCGTTCATTTTGTCCATCATTATGTCGGATATTATAATATTCGGCTTCGGGATTTCAGCTATTCTTTTTAAAGCTTCTATTCCGTTTTTAGTAATAAATACATTATAGTCATCATAAAAATTATCCTGCAAATAAGCAAGCATTTCTATGTTATCTTCAATAATCAGTATGTTTTCCTTCTCATCATCATATGTTTCTTCTTTTAACTTGATATAAACAATGCTTTTAAAGGGTTTTGATAATTTAATATGATCTGTAATAATCTCGTTTTTATTTATTAAATATTTATTAAAGGTTATTATAAATGCTGTACCTTTATCAAGCTCGCTGTTTATCTCTATGCTGCCGTTAACATCATTTATTATATTTTTCACTATGTTTAATCCCATTCCTATACCCTGGATATTTCTCTTTTCATATGATATCTGGTGGTAAGGATTAAAGATATTTTCCTGCTGTTCTTTCGAGATGCCTATACCTGTATCTTTTATTGTGAATATTATTTTATCGTTTTTTTCTATTAATGATACTTCTACCTTACCGTATTCCCTGTTGTATTTTATTGCATTATCCATAAGGTTATTAATGACTCTATCGACTGCATATGGATCTATTTTTATCATAATATTATTTTTAATATTAACAGGTATGATTTTTATCCTGTTTTTCCATGCAGCCTCTGTGAATAAATTTATCTTTTCATTCAATAAATATGACAGATTAATAATCTGGTTGTGGTTATAAAAGATTTGTCCTCTTTCCAGTTTTTGCATATCCAGAAAGTTGATCATGTCTTTTTTTAATTTATCGATATTATTTTTTATAATTAATATATCATCCTCTCTATTGTGTTTTTTTAAATATTTATCCAGGTAATTGCTTATTAGTGTCAGAGGAGTCTTGGTTTCATGTGCAATATTAACAAAAAAGTTTGTTTTTTGCTTTTGTGCTTCTTCTAATTGTAATGTACGATCTTCTACTTTTTTTTCTAATGTATTTTTTAAATCGATTAAATCATGATGTTCCTGGTTAAAACTGTAAGTAAGGGAAAAGGCAAAAAATAATGCTTGTGTTAATAACACTAAATAAGTGACAAAAGAAGGTATTATAATTTTGAATCCCAGTAAAAATAATAAAATAACATTATAAAGTATAAGTATTAATAAACCCAGCATTATAGTTATAGATTTAATATCTTTATATTTTTTGGGAATTATATATTTTTGAATAATTGCAATTATAAATAATAAACATATTGTCATTAATGCAGGGAAATAAAAGTTAATTATTGATTTATTATTAATTATATATGAAATTAATGTAAGTATAAATAAATATATTGTAACAAATATATAAGAAAATAGAGTAACATAAGCTATTTTGGTGTTTTTAAAGTCTAGACTAAAATAAGTAAATAGAGGTAACATTCCTCCAATAAGATGAAATGAAAATACATAGTAATAAGTAGTAAAAAAATTTTCAGGATATTTATTATAATATGAACCGGCTATAAATACATTTACTACTGATAAACAGTATATGGCAAAAATCAAATTTGATGCATCTTTCCTTCTTCCTATATATACAAAAAGATGATAAATGGATAATATGAAAAAACAGCCTGTAAAAAAGATTTTATAGTTACTCATTGTCATTCTCTTATAAGTTTTTTAATATAATGTATAAGATTACTAGTATTTATCTTTTATTTCGTCCCAGTAGATCTAGCGGGACTTTTTTATTTTAATAGGGTAAGTTTTGTATAAAAATGTACTGTTTTGTTACTTTAATGGGAATTATTTATTTGATATTGGTAAATAAGTAATTTTATTAAATAATTCTATCTTATTTGCAACATTAAGTTTTTATATATTCTCTGTATGCTTTTCTTCACGAATGTATTGTTTTATATAACTAAAAAATAAATAAAAAAAGGAGTGCTGCATAACAAACAGTGCAGACACTCCTAATTTAAAACAATGCTTTATAATTATTATTAAAAAATAACACGTGTTGCATTTATTATTTTTGCTGTTTTTTTCTTATCGGGAATATAATATATAACAAGTGAATCTCCCCGCTTTAAATCATAAAGAGTCGCTGTTTTGCCATTTAGACTAATTTCAGCATCTTTTGCAACGGCATGCTGTGTAACAATCTTCAATTTATTTAAAGATGATACTTCAATATAATCCTGGTAATAGCCATGAATTATTTTTAATAATGTTGTGTTGTTTACTTCATATTTAGTTAAAGCTTTTGTGCTATTATCGGTTATCTGTACTTGTTCTTCTCCCGAAGTACTGTTTTCAGAGTCGGAATTTTCCTGATCCATAGAACAGCTAAAAATAAACAATGAAATTAAGATAAAAATCAATAAGATGTTTACATTTTTTTTCATAATTAAATCCTTTTTTTAATTTTTTATAAAATATAGTGCCGATATATACCGGCACTGCAAAATCAAATAAATATTTTTTTTAAATATTATTTAATTATCTTCTTTTTATTCTACTTGATACAAAATTTTTTAAATCTTCTTATTTAATCCATTTTTTTATTCTCTAATTTTGTCTCTTACATATCTTCCGCTTTCTGTAAGTGCCCATTTTGACCAAAATCCGTAATAGGATGCATCAGGTACTACTGCGGCGGAACCTTCGTTTTTAGCACCTATTGACCAATTACACCAGCTTATATTTTTATTTTCCAGGTCTGTAAGCCATGCATTACTAGAATCCTTAAAAACTTTATTAGTTCTAAAAACTTGACCTCCATCGGCTAGAGTTGTTCCCCATTCAGTTACAAATATCGGGATATCATTATAATAAGAATTTAAAAAATTTCCTGGACCTGGACTAGGGCCTACTATTGGAGGATCAAATGAATTACCATCAGGAAGTCCTAAATCTGATGGATTATAGCCTCTTGGTGTATGTGTTCCTGCATAAAAATGAAAGGAATACATTATATTTTCTGCCATATCCGGATCTGTAAAATCATTTCCGATTATCGGATTATTATATACTTGCTGTAAGTCCTGGTCCCAGCATGGAGCAGGACATATTATTATATTTTTATGATTATCTGGATCATTCTCTCTTATTGCCTTAATGATATCTATACAATAAGGTTTTATATTATTATCCCAAGTATATAAATCATTATTTTTATTATGACCTATCCAGCCCGGTTCATTCCATATTTCATAAATTATATTCGGCTTATCTCCGTATTGTTCTGATATACATTTAAAGAAATAATATGCATAGTCCGTATTTGAGTGACCGTTGTAAACATATAATGCATCATGGACATGCCAGTCAACTATTACATATATACCTCTGTCGATACATCTGTCTATAATGTGGGTGATTCTTTGATAAGTTTTTGTTTCAGGAATATGAGTATACCCACCAAGGTCTCTAGCTTCTTTTATTATACCCGTTATTGGTTCAATAAGATTTCCGGATCCATCCGGATCAATAGGCAGTGCACCAACGGGGAATCTGAGTATATCGATTTTCCAGTCATAAACCAGCCAGTCAATTAATTCATAATGAAGAAATTTATATCCGTCTTCCCAGTTTAACCAGAACAAACTCATGCCTTTTAAGGGATTCATAGGATACCCCCCATTTTTTTCACTACTTAACTTATTAGCAGAATTAACCATTAAATGTCCATACTTTGCAACAGCATCACTATTGCTTTCGCTTCCGTAGGTTCTATCAACCTGGCCTATTGCAAGATACCCGATAAGTTCGGGATAATGTGCTTGATCGTTGCCATTCCATCTTGCTTCCTGTTCCTCATACCTGACTTTAAATGTATCATCACTGATATTGATAAAACTGTTTCTAGTTACAATTGGATTACTATTATTATATTGATATTGAGCCTGGGTTATTACAAGAGGTTTTTTATAAAAGCGTGTCAGCATTCCTACTTCACGATCCTGTATTGCAATATCAGGAGGAGTATAAGTACCTACTTCGAGCATATAAGGTACATGTTTATTTGGTACTGTACCAACTATATGAATACCTTTTCCAAGAACTACAAAATCAATTCTTTCAGATACATGTACACCATCCTGATAGTCCCATTCTTCAATCCTATAACTAATTTTTACTTTAGTATTATTATTGGTTCTTTCTACTTTAATAATCCTCACGTGTGCAGGATCATATACGCTATTAGTTGTTCCATTATTTGTTCTTAATGTAGCAAATACAACCGGCTCACCGCATGATTCGGGCCAGTCAAACTCATTCCAATAATAGTGACTTTTACTGTCTTGTTTTACATTTTGATAAAATGAATAACCAATCTGATGACCGGATTTATTATTAATTATGCCTTTATTTATTAAAAAACCGCCGACAATTTCTGACGTATGAGCAATTTCGGTATCATAAGATTGCTCTTCTTCAATTAATACTTTTATTTTTGATGAGGTATCATCAAATCTTAAAGAGGATGTATCGCCTCCATTCCTTGACTGCATACCGGCAGCAAGAATATAATCATGATCATTAGTACGTGATGTTTCTGCTCCTGTATTAGTTGCCATAAGCCAGAAGCATTTAAATGATCCGTAATCTGCTGTATAAGCGCTGGTTGTTTCAGCTCTTGATCCATCCTTTGCGTCAGATAAATACTCAGTTTTAGTTTCAGTTTTAGATTTACTGTCTGTTCCTGCAGTGGGTAAAGTACAGGTTATTAATGATATTAACAATATGGATAATATTATTAATATCGATATTAGTTTTTTATAATGATTTTTTATCACTTTTATTTCTCCTTGATTTAATTGTTTTTTTTGAATTATTAAAAAATATTATCCAAAATCTAGGTTTACATTGAAACCAAAATTTTTTATTTTATTTTTCATTTTATTACCCCCTTTTTTAATTCTTATTAAGAAGTATTATATATTTGGAGAAAAAAAACAAGGGGGTCTTTGTGTCAAAAATGTCCTATTTTGTTACTCTTGTGA
>Ga0209164_1003175_pt1 | contig 15966 bp, 13 predicted proteins | sample MTBNYHSulfiMetaG_FD_187458 | JGI IMG/M metagenome (GOLD analysis project Ga0209164, IMG submission 187458) | Enrichment culture microbial communities from rom New York Harbor, USA that are MTBE-degrading - MTBE-NYH (New York Harbor Sulfidogenic)... | ecosystem: Environmental > Aquatic > Marine >...
GTTCTCCAATCCGAACAACAAGCCTCTAGTGCAGGGTAATCAGTCTGTATTATCCGTTCAAAGCCAGCCGGCCTCTTTCACTTTTCCGCTAGTCCTTTTTTGAACGGCAAGGCCCTCCCAAGCCCCCGGCAAGGCCCTCCCAAGCCCCTGCCATGTATCTTCTCATCCTGGTCCTGATTTCGTCACCCCCCGCAGGCTTCCGCGGGGGGTCCATAAGCGGTTTCCAAAACGACCTGGATTCCGGCTTACGCCGGAATGACGAGAAACAAGAAGCGTTTGTGACGACTACCCTCTCCACGAAAACGTCTCTTTTATTTACCTATCTCGCTATTCGCCCACCTCAGGGCTTCTTTTTCATTATCTCCATAGAAATCGGCGCCAATCTTCTTGGCAAAATCCCAGGATATCGGTCCGCCGCCGATCATCACCTTGACCCCCTCACGGGTACCTTCTTCCGAAAGTCCTTCCACGGTTCGCTTCATACTGAGCATGGTGGGTGTCATGAGAGTGGAAAGCAGCAAAAAGTCGGGTTTTTCTTTCGCCACGGCATCCAGATAGTCTTCAACGGGCACATCTCTCCCCATATCGACACAAATGAAGCCATTGGCTTCGAGCACAGTCTTCACCAGATTCTTTCCGATGTCATGAACGTCCCCTTCGACCACACCACATACAATCTTTCCCTTACTTCCGGATACTCCCGAAGCCTTGATTTCTTCCTTTAGCAGGTTAAAGGCGGCATAAAAGGCATCCGAACTGATTAGCATTTGAGGCAGGTAGTATTCCTTTTTTTCATATTTCTCACTGACAATCGCCATGGCCGGAATGAGGGCTTTCTCCACCGTGGTCATGGCTGCAATGTTCTGATCCAGAGCCTTCTGCGTCAGACTGCCGGCCTCATCCACCTTACCGAGTACAATTGAATCAATCAGTTGTTGGAAAAGCTGATCAGACATAATACTTCTTCCTCCCACTAGAGAGTTAAGTAGCCAGTGGTATAGTTACGCTTCCGCAAATGCTTCATGATCTTCTCCTTGGTTAACCTCCTTTCTTCTCGATGCCGCGAGACGCTTGGCCTCATCAAAGGATTTCCTCAAAAGCTCTAAAGTCCCTTTAACCTCATCAATGTAAAAATTAAATTTCTTGGCGAATTCCTCTGTCTCACTGCGGAACTTATCGCGATCTCCGATGCCGGTGTCCACCATCAAAACCCTCTTATACGCGGCTTTATCAAAGATCCACTTCACGGTTTCAATGTCCGGTGCGTGCAGTTCCTGGACAAGGAGGGTTTCCCAGTGCTTGAGCCAGCCGGGAGTCACGAACCAGGTTCCGGCCTCCTGGTAGAGGTGCTCGAGATAGTTTGCCGTTCCCCCCAACACCATGCACACGCAGTCGTCGACTTTGCTCCCATCATCGTTCTGAGGCATCACAATGGGCGACTTCACATCCGTCAGCAATTCTTCGATGTTCATGAGTACATTGCCGCAGAGCCCATACCCAAGCATGATTACATCGCTTTTTTCGTCCAGTCGCTTGGTTTCATTGGCGACGTCGTTCTGTAGCAATTCTTTATCCATGTGCAAGCCGACACGTAAAACATGCGCCAGGATCTCGAAGCTTTTGGACGCGTCGGAAAAGAACTCGGAGACGTCCTTTATTACGGTCAATCGATCACCGATTCGCCGGTGCAAATCGGCGATAAGATCTACTCCCGGATCGCTTTCGACGAAAGTGACTTTCTCGAGGTCCGGGTCCTGAGAGATAAGAAAAGACATCTCATCCTCCAGCACCTCGCAAATCAAAAGTCCTATAACCATCGTCGCATCACACCTCCTTTATTCTTACGTTTTCAAACGACAGGTTCATTGGGCAATCCATTTCGCACCTGCGGCAGGCCGTCCCGTCACAAAGATCGGAACGAATGGCAATCATCTCTTCGCCATCAACGACTTCCACACTGGCGGCGCCTTCCGGGCAGTTTTCAATACATTTGCGACAATCCTCTCCCAGACACTCGGGAGGAAAATCGAGCCTCAGAATTGAACCGACCTTTTCCACGATATTGAGTCCGAGAGGACCGATTTCGATGATGTCCCTTTTCGCAATCCGTATCAGTTCCGGTGAAGGGTGAGGCGGCGGAAAGGGCTGAATATGGTAAATCGCCAGCATACTGTTCATCTGCTCGGCCGGCATTCCTTCGTTCCAGAAAGCCAGTTCACAGACAAAGGCGTTTTTGAAAGCCTTGGAATCGGCGAACATAATGTGTTTGGCTGTAATGGAATCGGCGACTTTCTGCAGCAAGTCCAATAGGTGGGGATTCCGAACGATTTCGGCGGCGAGTCGCAAACTCGTATTCCCGGCCTGAACGACCTTGCCGGCCGAGTTTGGAATCAGCCCTACTTTCCTAGCTTTCAATGGATCCACGTAATATCCGGAAGCGCCCGTCATATAGACGGCCTCAAGATCCGATAGCTTGGCGCCCGTCTCTTCCACGAGGGTCATGTGTCCCGCTCGGATGGCGCCAATGGCTTTACCGGCTTCTTTGACATCCGTTTCCGTCATGTAAATACCATCGCTCAGATAGATTCTGTGGTCTGATGTGTGGATGTCGGGTGGACCGACGATACCGGCGTCGATGCCTTCCGAGAGCGTGGCAATGACGCCGGTTCCGGTCACTCCTTTAGCTGTGAGGAGCCGGACGCCGGGCCGTATGATCGTTCCATCTCTAGGTTGGACACAGGGTCCGGGGCCGGAGATGAGGTCGGTACCCAGTACAACGGTCTCCCATGTGTTTCCATTGGGAATAATGTCGGAAATAGCACCCGGCTGAGCCAACATGCCGAAGGAAACGTGTTGTCCTTCCAAAGCCGGTCCCGCGGCCGCGGAACCGGTCAATATGTCACCGCCGAGCTTGATGGCCATCTCGGCATTGGTGCCGTAGTCCGTGACGATGGCAAATTCGTCCCGATCCAGCAATCCGGTAACATACATCATGGCCAGGGCATCCGCGCCGATTTCGTGTTTTACGGCCGGCGGAACGAACAGCATGGCGTCATCGCGCAAATCCAATCCCACGTCCACCGCCTTGATCTCTCTTGCCGGCCGCTGGATGGGCTCTGTGATGCCCAGTTTTTTCAGTTTGCGTTTGCCCGCAAAAGCCAAATCCCGGATTTCCATTTTTTGAAACAAGGAGAGTTGGATGGGATTTCCACAGATTGCCACCCTCCGCACCTCATTCAGGTCAACGGGCAATGCGCGGATCACCTTGTGTACTGCATTCAGGATCAACTTATGGGTGATGTCCTGACCTAACTCCAGGCAGAAATGCACGTGGTCCATGACATTGGCGCCCGGCAGAGGATGACGGGTGGATATCGAGGTGACAATCACCTTACCGTCCCCGTCGATCGCCTGGGCCCGAAAACCGCTCGTGCCGAGGTCTAATGCCAGGCTGATCATGTTTTCGCCCCGTATTTCTTCCCGGCTTCGACCATAGCCTTCAGGTTGGCCGTTGGAACCACGGAAGGAATGCCGCAACTGGTTGTCAGGAGATCGACTCCTTTATCGATGCATTGTTTCACCGCTTCGACCACATCAGGGGGATCCCCAAAAAGCAGGACCGTATTGACGTCCACATTGCCGCAGACAGCTGTTTCATCCCCGGCTTTTTCTTTAGCCTCGGCAATATCCACCGAAGAGTCGATGGAAATGCCCGAGGTTATTTCAGACATGTGCGATAGAATCGAGTGCGCTTTGCCACAGATGTGCAGAATGGATCTTATGGGAAGCTTGTCGCAAATATCCTTCGTGTAGGGCTTGGCATACTTTTCGAATTGAGGGGGACTGATCAAATCGGGGCTGGCGGTAGCGTCTGCGATAATGATGCAATCGGATCCTGCTTCGGCCTGAGCCAGGGCAAAGTTCAGACAGGCTTTATGGGCGCGTTCAATCACATGCACGCAGCTATCCGGTTTCCGCATGAGTTCGCGCATGAATGCATCCACCCCCCTGACCTGACCCGCCACCATGAAAGGGCCCACGATCAGTGAAAATATGGGAATGGTGTCGGGAACCATCTTTTTCAGGAGCTTGATGGCTTTGAGAATGACCGGCATACGACCATCTTTGTAAGGATCCGGATCGATTACATGCTCAAAATCGTCCGGACCCGTCATGGGGGGAGTTTTGACGGGGGGTTGAATGTCCAGGCCTTTGTTGGAACCCGCAGCAAAGTTGAGCTCACATCCCATGGCCTCCGATTCCATATTGATGTCAAATGGAACACGAACACTCTCAAAGCCGATAACTTTGTACGCCTCATAGGCGAGCGCGGCCATAAGCTCGGGGTCGGAGTGGGCTTGAGGCCAGTAAGCGTTGCAAGACTTCATCAGCTCCACCGTTCCCGTTTGCAAAGGCTGCGCCACAGGTATCCGATCGACTGGTTGGCGGTCTAGGGTAGCAAACAATCTCTCCTTCGGCGAAAGAGTGTCCTTCATTATCTGCCCTCCTGATCTTTGGTGGGTTTCTTTGGTCAAAAAAATGACTAGTTATGAGGGGGCGCAAACTCATGCCCGCGAATCGCCAACCAAACTCATTTGTTTTAAATTCGGTTATCCTTTGGTTATCCCCTCCTCTCTAATGCTTCTTGAAGCGAATCGCTCCGAAGTCCGGTTGTGGCGGCTTTGTCTGAATCAAAGTCCAAAGAGGAAAATGGACGGGTCAGTCCGATCCCTTCAGGGCCTCAGTCAAAGCTTCTTCAAGAAGCGCCCCAGCCTTTTTCAAAAGAGTATCGCCAATCTCACGATCCATGTTCATGGTCGCCATGCACGGGTGTTCGCGATGTAATCGGCCTGCCTGTTCAACGGCCTCTTGAACGCCGACACCTCTCAACTTTTCCGTCACGTAAAGCGTGTTTCCACAGGGTGCTTCCCGAACGATGGATATCTCCTCTATTTGACCTCGATCCACACGGATCTTCAGTTTGGGTTTTCCATAGTACCGGCAAAACTCCTGGATCAAAGGACCCGCTTCGCCGTCATCGACCAACCCACAGAACGGACCGGGGAACGCGGTCTTGATGCCTTTTCTGTCCAACCGGCGCTTTGTCTGGTTGGCCAACCCCGTTGGCAGCAGGGCCCTGTTATCCACCGGCGCAATGACCGCACCGACTTTGCACTGCAGGGCAATATCCGGAATCAGTTCGGCCAGCTTGTTATTCTGTCCCAAATACAGGAGGAGATCCCCTTCCGGCAGATCCGTGGGAAGTATCTCCTGCGGGTCGTCAATCACGGCCGGCAGTTTCTCTGTGAATTCATAGCCTATGGTTTCCCATGCAGGAGGCGCCGTCTTCTGCAAGTGTTCTACAAATCTGTGACCGAATTTGCCCTGGTAAATAGCTATGATACGCAAAGGAGACACCTCCCCGTCTATTTTATTGTCGAACTTATGGACATGTGCAGGTTAAGGAGTTTGGTAGACGTTTGCTTATCGTACTGTACGTGTTTGAGCAACCGTTTGAAATGAACGTAGTTAGATGCCTAATGCGGAAGTCAATTCTTGAATCCCTTTTTTGAGGGAGGAATCCTCTGGAAGCTCTGTGACAGGTCTTGCGTCCATTTCAAGGTCATAAATTTCTTCGTTTTCGGCAATGGTAATCACCGGATCTGCTTTTATTCCTTTTATGATTTCCAAAGCTTTCTGGGGCAGATCTTTTTGTACCCGGTTGACAATGAGGGAAATTTTGCCTGTTTTTGATCTTAAATCGCCAATGAGCGTATTGATGCCTGAAGCTGCGTTTAAGCTCCTCAGTGTTGGATCCGACACGATGATCAGATTATCTACATCCTGGGTGGTTTGCCTGCTGATATGTTCCATACCGGCTTCACAATCAATGACGACATATTCGTAGGGATTTTTCAGTTTGTCTACAATGGCGCGTAGAATGTTGTTCACCGCACAGTAGCAACCGGGCCCCTCCGGACGTCCCATGATCAGGAGATCTATTTTGTCGGATTCCGCCAGGGCTTCCCGGACCCGCATGTCCAGGAAATCCATTTTTGTTACGCCGGCACTGAAGGTACCCTTTCGAATGTGGTCGTCGAGGCTCTCCCGAATGTTTCCAATACTTTCCGTAGCCGGCAGTCCCAAAGCCTGGTTTAGATTGGCGGCAGGATCAGCATCGACAGCCAGCACAACGCCCTTGCCGGCGAGATAGTCTATAAGGAGCGCGGCAACGGTCGTTTTCCCGACGCCGCCTTTGCCTGCAATGGTGATCACTCTAGCCACGGATCTCAAGCCCCCACTCTTTGGCTTTATCCGCAAGATACGGGGTAAGCTGGTTGACGGACTTCGGACCCACGAATACGTTCCAGTCGGGCATCAGGTCCGGCAGTTCATTTTTAATCCGCGAGGCCGCGTAGGGCAGGATCATTCGTTTTGTCCGCATTTTCTGATCCATGCCGTGCGCTTTAAAAAACTCGTCAATGGCTTGTCCGTGGAATCTGCCGTCAGCCATCGCCGTGTCCACGCCAAACCCTCCGGTGTCCAGAATGGCAGCGAAGAGAGGTACGCGGCTTGCCTCCGCCGCAGATGAGATCAGGAAGAACGTCAAGGCAAAATTAGTGGTGACCAGAACGGGAGAGCGGTCATTCGGCTCATTGATCTCGTATATTTTTGCCTCGACGGTTCTCAGCTTACGGGGATCGCTGTAAATATCCATGCGCTGCACCAAGAGGGGATAAAGGTAATCCTCGGCGGGATTGGAAACCACTGCTACGCCCGCGTACTTGGCCACGAAACATCCGGCATACAGAACTTCCTCGACCGGATTTTGGGACAACGCGGTGGGAAAAGCGATTGTAGGATATCCCAGAGCCCTGTTTTCCGTTTTCAGGGCGGCCCTTCGGATCACGGTCTGGTCCTGGATCCCCTCCAAAAACGTCTTTGAAGATGGATCGAGGATGAGCTGATTGAGGCCCTCCGCTTTCAGTCGCAGACTTAGCGGAACGAGGTTTTGGACTCCGTCGGCCTTTAGACCGACAGTGCAGGGGGAAGCCTTGATCCAGGGAAGTGCTTCGTCGAGATTTTCCCGGGTGATGGGATAGATGACCGGGTTTCTGTCTTTGTATATGTCCCTCGCCCGGAACAGGGCATCAAGATTTTCCGATATGAGGACCGCTGACAGAGGAGAGCTCTCGTGTACCTTCCTGACGACACCCTCAAATCTGCCCGGATCGCCGGAATCGAACCTGAGGGCCCACAGGTTTGGTTTGAGTTCGACCTGGGCTCTCACGTAAACGGCGTTTCTAACCTGCTCGAGCTTCTTCTCGATTTCCCCGTCATCCTCGGTATCGGAGATGAGGACGGCAATGCCCGGCTCATGAAAAAAACTCTTTTCATGCCGGTACATGACTTCTTCGTCGCCGATTTCCACAGCATGTTCCCCTTTGCCAACGCTTACCAGGACCATGGGGGGGGTAAGGCCCTCCTCGATCTGCGCCTTTACCTCGGCTTCAATATAAGGACATTTGTCAACTTCGATCTCCCCTTTTGCCAGCTTCATGGCAAAACTGAAACAGGTAGGAAAGCCGCACTCCTTGCAGTTCTTTTTGCCTTCCTCCGGCAGCATCTTCTTGATGTCGGACCCTTTTAAAGCCATTCATCACCTCCTCAGCCGGCAAGCCACGGATGACCCACATTATTCAAGAACTCCTCCAAGGCTTCCACACTGGCGGCGTCTTCCTCGGTGGCGACTTTGTCGGCTATGCCTTCGGGAAAGTCTTCCTGCACACGCTCCTTGAGTTCCTTGGGCATCCACATGAGTCGTTTGTGTCCGCCGTCCGCAAGCATGAACTTGGGGGATCGAAGATAAGAAACGCCGATTCCGATCATACCTTCGATCTGTCTGCCGCCGCTCACTTCGCCCGCCAAAGAAGAGAACGTTTCGCCGGTTGGAGTTGTGCCTTGATATTCCCTATGCACCACCCCGAATCCATCCACCTCGGGAATATAAAAGAGCACGCACTGAAAACACCCACATCCTGTGTGAGGCTTGTCAAAGGCGGAATACAAATAAAACTCGGTGCTGGCGCCCATGCTTTTTTCCGCAACCGCCGCGTTCACACCGGAGTACAGACCGAGCTCAGGATCCAGGCACTCGCCTTTGTCGATCCTGAAGTTGGGACCTTCGGGATCCATCTTAAAGGCGGCCTTGCCGTCCAACCAGGAGATACAGCCACAGATGGACTGTCTTTCCGGCGTGATGACACACACGTGCTGCGGCGCAAAGCTCTGACACATAATGCAGCCGTAGAAATCATCCACCTCTTCGTCTTTCATGCCTCTGACGCGCTCATCCCTCGCGCGGTAGATCTCTCGAGCTTTAGGCAGAAGTTCCTCGACCTTCAGCGGATCCGTCACAAAGGTAATCGCGATCTTCTCGATCATGTACATTTCTGCGGTGAACAGGGTGATCAGAATCTCTCCGAATTCTTTAAAGGAGTTGAATCCTTGATTGTAGCTGTCCTTATGAATTCTCAACCAGATGTCGTCACGGGAACCCATATGCCAGACGCCTTCCATGTAGTTTGAATACATGTGTATGCGGCGTTCGACGACCGGTTCCATGTCCTTTTCCAGTTCCTCGCCGGCCACGTCGATCATCAAGGCAAACGGATGCGTGCTGCCCTCCTCCATCTCTTTTATATCGGGCCCGATGATTTCAATTTTCTCGTTTTCTATATCATCCATCTCTTTGAGGGTGACCAGTTCAAAGCGTTTGGTTGTCCCTCCGCCCAATTCGACTTGAAAGGCATTTTTCCGAACTGTTTCGCCTTCAAACTGGGGGCCGACTCCAATGGAAAATTCAGCCATGATTTACTTCTCCTTGAGATTTGCTAACATATTGTAAAAGAATTCTTCCCATTTCTGGTCCCTTGTGAAATTCGGCATGGAATAGTCGGCATGAGGGAAATAATACCTGCACAATGTCATTGTTTTTAGATGCGGTGCATAATGTTTCAATGTTGAAAGCCCTGCACTTGCCAGGTCGGTCCGGATACCGAAAATAAGAACCAAATCGTGATTCCCTTCGCCCTTCACTCCTTTCCAACTCGGAGTCTTCAAGCAGTTGAGAATTTCCATGATGTCGTAGGAGCACTCGGGGATATACTCTCTTACCAACAGCTCTTTCTTTGTATGGGCGGTGGCGCAAATGGGAATATTACCCGAGCGGGCGAACTCCAGCGTCCAATCCAGTAGAAGTTTCCCGTTGAGGGAATCCTTCAGAACCCGAGGCCCTAAAATGAGCAGGGGTCGCTCGGCTTTCTTGATGAGCTCGGCATATTCCGCCCCATCCTTAATGATACGAGCCTCTTTAGTACCGGTCAGCACGTTTACTTTATGATAAGGCAGTGTCATTCTAATGACCCTCCAGGAACTTAAATATCTAGTCGGCGAAACCCTTCTTCTCCAGTTCTGACCTCACCGTATCCATGATGATGTTGCCGGCCACATGTAGAATGGTGTCCCCCAATTCACGATCCATGTCCATGGATCCTTGACACGGGTGGGCATGAAAGAACTTACCGGTCAGTTCCACCACATTGTCTCCAACGTTGAGTCCCTTAAGGTGCTCCGCGACGAAGTCGGTATTTCCGCAAGGAGAACCTCGTCGCACCGTGGCTGATTGGATACGTCCGTCCTTGACGGTGAGTTCAAGATCAGGCTTGCCATACCGCTTCGCGAAAGCCTGAGTAAGCGGGCCCTGATGGTCCGCCTCAGCCAAAGAACAAAAAGGGGCCGGAAAAATGATAGGGATCTCTTTCTTTTTGAGTTGACGCATAATCTGGTTGGCCAGACCCATAGGGAGATGGCCGCGGGCGTCAACGGGTGCGATGACCTCTTTGACTTTACAGGCTCCGGCCATCTCCGGGATGATTTCGGCGAGTTTACGATCCTCTCCCACGTAAACCAGAAGGTCACCCCGTGGCAGATCCTTCGGCAGTACTTCTTCAGGATCATCGATAACCGCCGGAAGCGTGCCCATATATTGGTAGCCGATGATCTCCCAGGAATCGGGATCCGTTTTCTTGAAATGATCCACAAACCTTTTCCCGTAATCACTGGTAAAAACGACGATCATTTTCAATGATTCGATCCTCCTTATTTCCCACCTTTGACATAATCCACGGAAGCTTGGGTATCGTATGTCCCAATGATGGTCGGATTTGAAATAAAAGGTTTGGGTTTCCAGTCCCTTTCCTTCAAGAACGTCATGACCTCGCGTTTGTACACAAGAGGAACGTCGGCGGGCTTTCGAACGAAATTGGGCAGGTCGTCCGGGAGCGTTCCCATATATTTCTTGTAGAAATCGATGTAGTTATGCAATTTTACTTGCCGTCCCTGATGCGTGTCGTTGCGTCGGATACAGAGTTTGGCTATCTCCACCAGGGCCCTTTCCTTCGATTCCACCACGGTGATCAGATGTTCCGGACAGCGGTCGTCCGAATCCATGAGCTCATCGGTGCGGGCGTCTCTAACCCGCCAATCCGTGCCTTCCTTGTCACTCAACAAGAGGCGTTTGTATTTGGCTGCGTGGGGTCCCAATACCACGGGAATGCCCCAACGATTGCATCCGGTGGCTATGGACGTGGCCTTCTGGGAATAGGCTCCCCAAGCCAAGCCGCAGGCCCCGATGCGGTTAAGAATGTAGTCGGCCACAGCCTCGAAGTTGCCCCGTAGGGGGACTTTGGCGAAAATGTTCGCCACCTTGATGGCCGCACCGACGATATGGGCATTGGAGACGCACGAGCCGACATTGATGACGCCGCCCGAATAGAACGTCGGCGGATATTTCTCGTAAACGGTCTGCCCATCGTATTTTTTCATGGCGGCGGCCATGGTCGAGCAGCCCGAAAGCATCACGATGTATTTACGTCTGGCCAGTTCCTCGACGATGTCGGCGATCTCCTCCATCTCTTCAGGAAAGTTCGAACACCCTACCACCGCCACAATTCCGGGATTGGTCCCAAACGCGATGGGGATGGACGCCTCGCGAATTTCGACCGCTCCCACTGGCCCCCTGCCGGCTCTCACACGGTATGTTTCCTGACCGGCTACCGCCTGCATGCATTTAAAAATAGGAACATCATTGGGGCATTCCTGTTCGCATTTGGCGCATCCAATGCATCTATCGAACACCTTTTTAAGCGGCTCGAGGTCGCCCTCCGAAGCGGCCTTCATGGCTTCGCCGATCGGCAGCAGGTTGGCGCATACGCGGGAGCAAAGACCGCATCCTTTGCAGGCCTCGGCCAGCACGGGAACCTGCTCCGGAGACGCGAGCTCCTTTTTCCTGGAGCGGGTTCTCCGCAGAGCCACTTCAACAGCCACCTGGGCGGCTTTTTCCGGATCCAGGATAAGCACCTGCTTATCTTCGTCCAAAACCGTTCGAACGATCTCCTCCGCGGATCTGCCCGACACGTTTTCCAGTCCGTAGCAGGCCTTATCGGATGCCGCGATAAGCGGCGTACCCGTCTTACGGGCTTCCTCGGGCATGTCGGTCCACACGCATTGCTCGTCGGTCAGAATCACATCCGCCAGTCCGCTCTTGACGTAAAAATGCTGGCGGGAGAGTGGACCGATCACCTTGGCGCTCTGCGAATACCGGGTCGTATCGAGCGCGGTGCAACAGATTCCGGCCACATCGACCTTGTCCGACAAACCGGTCTTCTCTATGTAATCGACGACCGAATTGGATGTAGCCGCATTGTGGCCGATGCAAAGAATCAGCGCCTTCTCGAGATCCACGGACCGCCATCCTATATCCACGAACGGCGTTTCGATCATCGAAGAGGGGTAATGGTAGGCTACGATCTGGGCCAGGTCCGCGGCTTCCATGGCTACAAAATCGAGCATGCCCACGTGTAACGCTTTGGAGTTGAAATCGAGGTCGGATCCTTCCTGCCCGGTGTGCGTGGCGGAAACGGAATGGACCAGCTGTTCTTCCACGTATTGAAGGGCTTTCTTGAGGTCCGCCAAATTTTCCGGTTTCAGCCCTACGACATTACGAATGATGGGGGCTTCCGTGGAAATGCCCTTACCCAAATCGAGCTTGAAATCCGGCCCGTGTTTTTCAATCAGGTAATCGATCATGTGCGCCGCGTGGGCCGCGTGGGCCGCGCAGCCCGCCAAGGTCTGCTGGAGAAACTGTCGGGCCTGCTGGGCTGAGATGTTAATGCCGCACGCGCCCTTTTTACCCGCGGTGAGATCGCACTTTCCATACGTGCACCAGCAGCAGAGGTCGCAAGCAGGCGCATAAAAGGGTTTGTACGTCTGCATTAGCCGTAAATCCCAATTGCGTAATTCCGCCGAGTCAGGCATGGGAGTCGGCCCGACCGGCTCCCATGCGTGATCGGCACAAATGATCTCTTCGATCATTCTCTTCTTATATTCGCCCCTTGACATCATTCACCTCGACATATTTTCTTTAAGGTCTTGTAGACCTCGGGGTGTCTTAGTATCAAAATGTTTGCTCCGGCCAGAAGATACGAAAGGCCTGTCATGGCCTCCCAGAGGATCCCTTTTTCTCCGCTTTCCCTGGCCTCTTTGGTTTCCCAGCATCCTTTGCCCATGTTGGCCAATAATGGCATCCGGAGATTCGGGTCACCGAAAGACGCGGCGGCCAGTTTTTCTCTCTCCATGACGGAATAGGCGTATTCCATTCCATAGCCCAGGGGAGGGCTTAGCGGGTCGTATATGATTTTGTCCGCCGGGAAGCCCTTTTTTACGAGTTTCATGTTCAACTCTTTCGCCACTGGGAGTTCCATGGCCGTCTGAACAACCACGCCATGACCGAACGCAAGAGCGGCCTCTCCAATCGGCTCCAGATTGCTTTTCAAGGCAGGGCCCAGGAAAAGATTCTTCCCTGCGCAAACCTCGGCCACCTTTGTCAAAACCTGAGCATCCTTATCTTCAGAGCCCGTGCCATAGACAATGATCGGAACGTCCACAGCCTCCGAGACGCCTTTAACAACGGCAGCCGCTTCCTCCGGTGACGTATCCTTTTCAATCGGATCCGTGCCGACCATCTGGAGACATATGACCTCGGCGCCGTAGGTATGAACACATTTTTGAGCCCACTCCACCGGGTTATGAAACACGTCCTTATAGTATTCGAGGAGAGCGTCGTCCCAATCCACAGGTTCCATGTCAAAGACTTCAAGAGCGAACCTCGGCGGGTTGGGCCAGACTCCTTCGAAGAAATGGAAAGCAGGCGCGGTTTCGCCTCCGATCCTGAGGGCATGCGCGCCACCTCCCAGTATGACCTCCATCACCGAGGACTTGTATGACTCCTTGGGAATTTCAAAATCCATAAAAGGCCTCTCCTTTTAACAAAGCCGTTATTCCTCCAGCCACGAATGCGAATACAACTGATTCCCCATGAGCAGATTCACCGTTCTTACATAGTTCTTCTCTGTCTCGGAAAGGCTTCCCATATCTACGGTTTCCTGATCCATAGCGCGATGAATAAGCGTTTCCAGATCAGGCAGCCCTCCATGATTCAGTTCCACCAGTTCCTTGTCCAACACATCGGCAATGACGGCGGAATGGCCGTAGCGGTTGAGCATGACAAAGAAAGTCCGGTTTAGTAAGCCGCGCACGTCGGTGGGCGTGCCGCAACTCGAGATGTTGGACAGGCCGGTTATGGTGTTGGCTTCAGGCAGCGCCTCCGGAAACATTTTGATGAATTCGAAATATCGCAGGATGTCCTCCTGATTCACACAGGCGGGCATCAACACGGCATCAATCCAGATTTTCTCGCTGGGAATATCCATGGCGTTGGCCTCATCGACGAGTTCCATGGCCATTTCCAAACGTTCGTCCGGGTCGATGGCCATTCCCTCGTCGTTTATGGTCATCATGATGACCTGAGTGGAGAATTTCCGGGCAAGAGGGAGGATGGTTTCCTTGCTTCTTTGAGTTCCGTTGGCTGAATTGATCATCGGAGTCTTGTTGCAGACTTCCAATGCCGCCTCCAAGGCCACCGGATTGAGTGTATCGATGCATAGTGGAAGGTCCACTGCTTCCTGAACGGTGTTGGCGATCCAACGGGCCGTTTCCCCAGGGTTTTTGGTCAGGGGACCCAGATTCAAATCCAGATAGTCCGCACCGGCCTCGGCCTGCAAGCGCGCCAACTCCCGGATCGGTTTGGGATCCCTTTTTTCGACAGCTCCACCAATTTTCCTGGAGATCATATGAATGGCTTCGCCGATCAGAATCATCTTATTCGACCCCTTTTTTGTCTTCGTGTCACATGGAGTGTTCGATTAGGGCTGGAGCGTATGGCCTGATCCTCTTCTGTAGGACATTATGATATGAGCCGGAAACCAATACAATCGGCTGCATGGTGATTTTTCGCGAAATTCCGACTATTTTTTGTGAAATGGAGGGTGAAAGCCGCCCCGTATATGCAGTTGAATATACTCGAAGCCTCTGTCTGAATGAGGTCATCGGGGTTGAGATGACGGATTTGACAAAAGCACAAGCCCGATATAGTTTTATATAAAAGCATCGTCTGTAAGGATAGATGCAAAACAACCCCAAGATGCTTGCCGGGGGCAAGCGATCATGCGATCTGCGACCGAAACGAATCCTTGCCGGAAGGCGGGTGCGGTCCCTGAAGGGGGCCTCTCGTGCTGGAAAATCCTTGGATGTGCTCGGCCACATTGTCCGGCTTTCGACCAGAGTGACACGCCCTGTTGGCGCATGGCCGATACCTGTTGCACGGAACACAATGAAAGCCTGGTGGTATATAAGTGGGAGTTGTGTGCGGTCTGTCCGGTATTTAAGTTAAACGCTGAAGCGGACTCCCGCGGATGGAATTACTTTGTTTCCGATCAGGTGAAACAGTTTACTCGGGATGTGGTCCGACAGGCCTTTCGGCATGAGGTCGGCCTCATCCAGGTGGTCAATAACCTGCCTTACGGCCTCTTCACCGTAGATAAAGAAGGGGTTCTCAATTACATTAACCCTGCCGCTGAGCAAATCTTCGGGCGGTCGTCCACCGGTTTGATCGGAAAACACTGCCGGGACGTATTTGAAGCCGAACTGTGTGAATCCGTCTGCTCGGTCAAGAACTCCGGACGATCCGAGAGAACCCTCGATAATAGAGAACTCACCATCAAGCGGTCGGATGGCAGGGCCATCCCCATTATCTGCAGCACCGCCCTCCTGAAAGGTTACGACGGGAACGTGATCGGAGGAGTGGTGCTCTTCAACGATATATCCGCTCTGAAACGCCTGGAGGACGACCTGGTTTTTTCCGATCGGAAGTATCGACGTCTGTTTGAAAATTCCAAGGACATGGTTTTCATAACAACCAGGGATGGGCTGTTTAAGGATGTCAATCAAGCCGGTGTGGAATTGCTGGGATACGACAGCAGGGAGGAGTTGTTGGCCTTGCGTTCCCTCAAAAACCTGTACGCCAACCCCGTCCACAAGAGGGAATTTCAGAAGCAGATCGAAGCCGACGGATTTGTGAAGGATTTAGAGGTGGTTTTGAAGCGGAAGGACGGGACCTGCTTAAACGGCCTGGTAACGGGCTCCGCCGTCCGGAATCCGGCCGGCGAAATCGTAGGATACGAGGGCATCGTTAAAGATATTACCTCTCGGGTCAGCGCGGTTCGAAATCTCCAGCAGAGACATCAGGAACTGTCCCTGTTGAACTGGGTGGCCCTGGCCATGAACATGAATCAGGAATTGGACGAAATGCTCATGACCGCCCTGAATAAAGTGCTGGATGCATTAAAACTTTCCATGGGGGGCATCTTCCTGATTGACCGGTCGAGGTCTACCTTTTCTCTGAACGCTCAGCACGGCCTTACCCGGAGCGGGAAGGGCGAAAACTGTCATGTCCTGCTCCATGATGAACTGCTCAGAGAGGCCCTTTTTCAGGAGGATTTTACCCTG
>Ga0209164_1003177_pt1 | contig 15942 bp, 11 predicted proteins | sample MTBNYHSulfiMetaG_FD_187458 | JGI IMG/M metagenome (GOLD analysis project Ga0209164, IMG submission 187458) | Enrichment culture microbial communities from rom New York Harbor, USA that are MTBE-degrading - MTBE-NYH (New York Harbor Sulfidogenic)... | ecosystem: Environmental > Aquatic > Marine >...
CCGGCCGTCTTGCACGCCGCGAAGGGGCCGCGGACATTGATGCGATGGACTTCCTCGAAGACCTCGTAAGGAGTGTCTACGACGTCGTGGACCGGCTGAGCTACGCCGGCGTTGTTGACCAGGATGTCGAGGTGGCCGTGCTCGTCGGCCACGGCTCGGATTACCGACTCGATGTTGGGGATGTCGGTCAACTCGAAGTGGACGGCGGCCGGTTTGACTCCCGAGGCGCTTGGCGGAATGCTGTCGGCGGTCTCCGAGCAGTCATCCCTGTCAGCGCAGACCACGATCGCGCCTTCCTCGGCCAGGCGCCTGGCGATGCCCACGCCGATGCCCCTGGCTGCTCCGGTGACGATGGCGACCCTGTCGTCGAGGCGTCCCATGCTGCTGCTCCTTCTCTGTCGGGTACCTGCTGTATTGCTGCCGGCCCGGCTCACGGAAACACGATGACGGGCCGCCCGGTGATACCTCCCTCGGAGAGGCGGTTGTAGGCATCGTTGACGCGTTCGAGGGGCAGGTGCTCGGCTATCACCGGCGTGAGCACCCCGTCGGCCACGAGCCGTACCACCTGCGTTATCTCCTCGCGAGTCACGCTGCGCGAACCAAGGATTTCGACCTCGTTTGCCAGGAGGTGGTAGGTGGCCACCTCAAAAGCCGGTACCAGATAGCCGACCACGATGACCCGACCCCCCTTGCGGCAACTGCGGACTGCCTTGTCTACGGATCCCTCGATTCCCACCAGGTCGATGAATAGGTCCGCTCCGTAGCCTCCGGTTGCACCTCGGATCGAATCGACAAGATCTTCCTGGTCGGGGTCGATGAGCACCGCCGCTCCCAGGCTCGCCGCGAGTTCCCTGCGCTCCGGCGTCCGGGCTACGGCGATGACCCGGGCTCCGGCGGCGGCGGCGATCTGTACGCCGCTCAGGCCGAGGCCGCCAAGCCCGTAGATCACGACGGTCTGACCCGGGCAAACCCGTCCGCGCGTGTGAATGGCTCGGTAGGTAGTGCCGACGGCGTCGGGAAGCGTCGAGGCGACGTCGAAGGGAATCGACTCGGGGAGGAGCACCAGATTGCTGGTCGGGACGCTCAGGAACTCGGCGTGTCCCCCGTTGACCTCGATGCCCAGCCGACGCAGGTTGGCGCAGTAGCCCGACGTGCTGTCGCGGCAGTACTCGCACTCTCCGCACCTGATGTCGACCAGCGCGGTGACGCGGCTGCCGACGAGTGCGGAGTCGACATCGGCACCTACGGCGGCCACTTCCCCGGCTACCTCGTGACCGAGGACGTGGGGAAGCCGAACCGTGGTCATGAAACCCTTGGCGATCTTCAGGTCCGTCTGGCACATTCCCGAGGCGCGAACTCTGACAAGGGCCTCGCCGGCTCCGGGAACCGGGATCGGCAGGTCGGCCAACTGCAGCGGCCGGCCGTATTCGGTGAGTACGGCTGCTCTCATTTGCTGCTCCTGGTGGGTAGCGGCCGCGCTCCTGTGCGGTGTGCCTAGCGTCTGCCCGTCATGGCTACTCGAACTCGGCTGGCCACAGGTCGACGCCGGCCAGGCCCTCAAGGGCCGCGGCATATTCGAGGTGGTTCTGGACTTGCCGCTTCATCTCGGCGACCATGCAGGTCCTGGCGTAACGGACTACCAGAGGCGGGCGCTCCAGGATCATCCGGGCCAACTCGTAGGCTCGAGGGAGCAGATCCGATGCGGGCAGCACCTCGTTGACCGCGCCGAGAGCCAGGGCTTCTTGGGCGGAGAGCTTCTGCCCGGTCAGCATGAAGTACCTAGCCCGGTTCAAACCCAGGACGGTGTTCAGGATCAGGTGTACCCCATCACCCTGCAGCAGGCCGCTGGGGAAGTGAGGGGCGTCCTGGAAGCAGGCATGCTCGGCGGCGAGAACGATGTCGCACATCAAGGCCTGTTCGCAATGGATCGTCGCTGGCCCGTTGACGGCGGCGATCATGGGAGCCTCGATGTCCAGGTTCGCCCTCATGAGCCGATACACGTTCTGCTGGATCCGGGTCCAAAACTGCGGCGTCACTTGCGCGCCGCCGAGGTTCTCCTTGTCTATGAAGGAACCCCCCGACCCGGTGAGGATGACAACCTTGTTCTCGGGGTCGGCCGACACGTCCTGGAAGCAGAAGCCGAGCTCCTCATGGGGCCAGAACCCCCAGACGATCGGACCGTCGTTGGTGTGGAGCCGAATCGTCAGGATGCCATCCGAAGTGCGCTCGAGCTTGATGTGCTCGTACTTGTCTGCATAGTCGGCCAAGACCGGGCGAGCCATACCGGCGCCTTTCTTCCAAGGCGGAGGCAGCGCTCGGGGTGTTTCCCGTGTCACCCACCACGAGCAAGGCCTTCGCTGCGAGCAGGCCAGGCCATTGTATACCATATAATCCAACGGCGCCTTGGCCCTGATAGCGCCGATGGAGTAGATGGAGCACCGTTCTCCCAGATTGCCCTGCTGCGGCGCCCGGGCGACCGCGTGAGTCCTCAGGCTTCAAGGGGAAGCGGTTCGATGACGCCCGAGTCAGCAGGCGGCAAGTACCCGATCGCCCGGGTTTTGGCGTTCCTTTGGGGTAGCTTGGAGGTGAACCGCCTCTAGGGAGGCCCATTGTGACTGCCACCACGCCGGGCCTGGTCTGCGCCCACCATCATCTGTACTCCGCCCTCGCCCGGGGCATGCCCGCCCCGCCCCAGGTGCCGACCTGCTTCCAGGAGATCCTGGAGCAGATCTGGTGGCGCCTCGACTGCGCCCTCGACCTGGAGATGATCCGCTGGTCGGCCATGCTCGGGGCCCTGGAAGCCCTGGAGCAGGGGACCACGGCCATCGTGGACCACCACGAGTCGCCCCACGCCATCGAGGGGTCACTGGAGGTCATAGCCGCCGCCTGTGCCGAGATCGGGGTACGGGTGTTGTGCGCCTACGGGATCACCGACCGGCATGGCCGCGACGGGGCCCGGCGGGGGCTGGAGGAGAACCGGCGCTTCCTGCAGGCGGGGGGCCGGGGCCTGGTCGGCATCCATGCCGCCTTCACCTGTCACCAGGAGACCCTGGAGGCCGCCGCCGGCTTGGCCGCCGACGTGGGGGTGGGGGTGCACATCCACGTGGCCGAAGGGCCGGGGGACGCCGCCGCCGCCGACGTCCTGGCCGGACTTACCACCGACGCCTGGCTTCTGGCGCACGGGGTGCACTTGGCCGACGACCATCGCCTGCGGGGCACCATCCTCCATAACCCCCGCTCCAACTTGAACAACGCGGTGGGCTACGCCGATCCGCGCCGCTTTCGCCAGCCGGTGGCGCTGGGCACCGACGGCATCGGGGGGAACATGCTCGAGGAGTTCCGCCTGGCCTACGTGCTGCATCGGGCCGTCGACGTCACCGCCACGCCTGAGACGGCCTGGGGCTGGCTGGAGACCGGCTGGGACCTGGTCCCGGAGGCCCGGGAGGACCGGGTGACCTGGTCCTACGAGCCGATGGACCCTTGGCACATCGCCTTCACTCCGGGGATCCGGCCGCTGCGCGTGGAGGTGGGCGGCGAAGTGGTGCTTGCCGACGGGCGGCCCACCCGGGTGGATGCCGCCGAAGTACGCGCCAAGGCGAAAGAACAGGCGGCCCGGCTTCACGCCCGGCTGTGAGAGGAGGCTGAGGTGTCGGACCGCTTCCACCCCATCTCTATGGAGGACCTCACCTCCTGGGTGTTCGGCGAACTGGACACCAACGGGTCGGTCTTCGGGATCCCCCAAGCGCTGTTTCTCACTCCGCGGGCCCGCGATGGGTTTCGTACGGCGGCCTACGGGCACCCTCTCGAGACGCCCTTCGGCCCGGCCGCCGGGCCGCACACCCAGATGGCGCAGAACATCGTGGTGGCCTGGCTGTGCGGGGCGCGCTTCATCGAGTTGAAGACGGTGCAGACCCTCGACCGCCTCGACGTCAACAAGCCCTGTATCGACATGGAGGACGAGGGCTACAACGTGGAGTGGTCCCAGGAACTGCGCATGTACCAGTCCTTCGACGAGTACCTGCGCGCCTGGGTGCTGATCCACGCCCTGCACCGCCGCCTCGGTTTCCCCGGCGAGGCGCCGGGGGTGGTCTTCAACATGAGCGTCGGCTACGACCTGGCCGGCATCCAGAAGCCCAACGTGCAGTGGTACCTGGATGTCATGCGGGACGCCTCGGCATACCTGGGGGGCTACATCGACATCGTGGCTCGTCACTTCCCCGGGGTGCGCGAAGTCGCCATCCCGGCCGACCTCAGCGACAACGTGACCCTGTCCACCATGCACGGCTGTCCGCCGGATGAGATCGAGCGCATCGCCGGCTACCTGCTGGCCGAACGCGGCTTGCACACCGCGGTGAAATGCAATCCCACCCTGCTGGGGCCGGAGCGGGTGCGGGGGATTCTCCAAGGCGACCTGGGCTACGGCGACGTGGTGGTGCCCGACGCCGCCTTCGGCCACGACCTCAAATGGGAGGACGCCGTTCCCATGTTCGGCCGCCTGCAGGGGATGGCGGCCGAACGGGCCTTGCATTTCGGCCTCAAGCTGAGCAACACCCTCGAGGTGGAGAACTGGCGGACGGTATTCCCCGACGACCGGATGATGTACCTGTCCGGGCGGGCCCTCCACGCCCTCACCGTGAACCTGGCCCTGCGGCTGGCCGAGGAGTACCGGGGCGGCATGCCGCTGTCGTTCGCCGGCGGCGCCGACTGCTTCAACGCGCCGCAGTTGCTGGCGTGCGGGCTGCGCCCGGTCACGGTTTGTAGTGATCTCCTGAAGTCGGGCGGCTACCTGCGTCTACGGCAGTACCTGGAGGAGACGGCGGCGGCCCTGGACGCCGCCGGAGCCGGCGACCTCGACGACTTCGCCCGGCGGGTCGCCGGGGTGGAAGACGTCGCCGCGGCCGGCCTGGCGAACTTGCGCCGCTACGCCGCCGGGGTGAGCCGGGAGCGGCGCTATCGCAAGGACGCCTTCGCCACCGGCCGCTCGAAGACCGCCCGGCCGCTGGGCCTCTTCGACTGCATCGAGGCGCCCTGCACCGATGAATGCCCGGTAGACCAGGACGTGCCGCAGTACATGGCGGCGGTCCGGGAAGGGCGATACGCCGACGCGGTGGCGATCACTCGTCGGGACAACCCCCTGGCCTCGATCCTGGGCCACGTCTGCGACCACCTCTGTGAGCACACCTGCATCCGCACCCACTACGACGAGCCGCTGGCCATTCGGGAGATGAAGCGGTTCATCATGTCCCGTGAGGAGAGCCCGGACGTGGGGGAGCGGGCCCCCGATCGCGGACAGAAGGTAGCGATCATTGGAGCCGGGCCCGCCGGGATCTCGGCTGCTCGGCTGCTGGGCCAGGCCGGCTTCGGGGTCACCATCTTCGAGAGGCACCCCTACGCCGGGGGCATGGTGGGCGGGGCCATCCCCATCTACCGGCTGCCCCAGGAGCGTATCGATGCGGACCTCGCCGGCCTGGGGCCGCTGGGAGTGACCGTCGAGTACGGCAAGGAGGCGGGCAAGGACTTCGCTCTCTCGGACCTTCGAGAGCAGGGCTTCGGGCCGATCCTGGTGGCGGTGGGGGCCCAGGTGGCCAAGCGCCTCGGGATCCCCGGCGAGGAGGCCGAGGGAGTGCTCGACGGTATCGGCTTTCTGCGCTCGGTGCGTGAAGGCCGGCCGGTGCCCATCGGCAAGCGGGTGGCGGTGGTGGGGGCGGGGGATACCGCCATGGACTGTGCCCGCACCGCCCGGCGCCTGGGTGCCGAGGTCGCCATCGTCTACCGCCGCACTATCGACCAGATGCCGGCCGACCGCGAAGAGGTGTACGCCATGCTCGAGGAGGGGGTGGCGGTAGAAGAGTTGTCGCTCCCGGTGCGTCTGCGGGTCGAGGACGGGCATCTTGCCGGCGTGGTCTGCACCCGGATGGAGTACCGGGGAGAGCGCGATGCCGGCGGCCGTAAGATGCCGGTGGCAGTCGAGGGGTCCGAGTATGAGATGCCCTTCGACACCCTGCTCTTGGCGGTAAGCCAGCACGCCGTGCTGGGCTTCTTCGACGGCGTGCAGCCGGAACTGATCAAAGGCGGGTATCTGGCCTGCGACCCGGAGACCATGGAGACGTCGGTGCCCGGTGTCTATGTTGCCGGCGACGTGGCCGCCCACGGGCCCGCTTCCATTGTGCAGGCCGCCGCCGACGGGAAGCGCGCCGCAGCGGCGATCATCGGTGCCGCCTTGCCGGCCCGACCGCCGCACCGGCCGCCCGAGGATATGGCCGCCCTATTGGGACGGCGGGCTCACCGGGAGTGGCGCGTGCCCGTGCGCCACACCCCGCTGAGCCTGCGGTCGGGTTTCGCCGAGACCACCTACAGCTACTCGGAGGATGAGGCTCGAGCGGAGGCGGCGCGTTGCCTGGACTGCGACCGCGTCTGCAGCATCTGTGTGGGTGTCTGCCCCAACCTGGCGATCCTCACCTACGGGTCCGCTCCCATGGCCATCGACCTGCCCGTCGTGCGGGTGGAGGCGGGCCGGGTGGTGACGGCGGGGAGGGCCCCCTTCCGGGTTGAGCAATGTCTGCAGGTGGCGGTGCTGACCGACTTCTGCAACGAGTGCGGCAACTGCGCCACCTTTTGCCCCACGGCGGGTAGGCCGTACCGCGACAAGCCCCGCCTCTATCTGGACCGGGCGGACTTCGAGGGGCAGGAGGACAACGCCTTCAGGCTCCTGGGCCCAGAGGTGATCGAGGTGCGCGCCTCGGGCGAGACCATCAGGGTCGAAGCAGGGGAGGCGATCACCTGCATCACGCCTCGAGCCGAGATTCGGCTGGACCCGGTCACCTGGCGGGTCCTCAATGCCGAGGTGCGGCCAGACGTTGCCGACGGCGATATCCCGCTGCCGGTAGCCGCGGCTGCCTACGTCCTCATGGTGAGTCTGACCGGGGCCGCGCCGTTCCTGCCGGCGGCGTCGCCCGTGGTGGCCGGCACCCTCATTGGGCACCCCGGGTACGAAGAGTAGGGACTCGGCGACGCGGAGTCGCCCGTGGAGGGGGGACGGGGCAACCGGGGCCCCAGCCGCAGTCGTGGGCGCCGGGAGGCGGTGAGTCCGTCCCCGCCAGCCGGGCCGACCGGCGCGGCGCTTCCTCAAGCGCGTGCCGCCTGCCGCCCGCGGCGCCGGGGAGGGAGCTTCCGGGTAGACGGCCTGGTGCCGTTCCTGGGCACGTCCGGGCCGCACTCGGCGCTCCGCTCGCCCGCCCTTGCTCGCCCATCGTCCGGCCCCTCCACGGGCCGACGATCCGTACGGCGAACCATGGTCCCGGTTGGTCCCGGGTGATAGGGCCGAAAGACCCGGGCAGTGGGGTGGGGGACGGCGTCGGTGCTCCCCCGCCCCAACGCGTGTGGGCTCCGGTGCCGGCGGGGCGGTGCCCCGAGAACGTGAGCGTCCTGGGTCGGCACTACTCTGCGTAGGGATGATCGCCGCGCCCCGGATCGAGTGGCGGGCCTCGGCCGTGAGGTTGGGGGTGGCGCTCGTCCTGGCCCTTTCCTTGATTCCGCAGCCGTCTGCGGGAGCGGGACCGGGAGCATCGGTGGTGCGGGGTCATGCGGTGGGGCTCTTCGACCCCTACGCGGGCCTCTGGTACCTGAGGGATCCGACGGGGCATACCACTCGCCTGGGCCCCTTCGGTCGCCCGGGCGACGTGCCGCTGGTAGGGGACTGGGATGGCGACGGCGTCGACACCCCTGCCCTGTACCGGCCTGAGGAGGGACGCTTGATGCTACGGGCGGGCGCGCTGCCGATCGCCTTCGTCTATCCCATGCCAACCGGCGGCCTCCCGGTGGTGGCCGACACCGACGGCGATGGGCGCGACACGGTGTCCCTGGCGCGTGGCGGGCGCCTCTACGTGTTCGATGGGCTGGGCAGGGGGCCGGAGCAGTTGTCCGGCCCCGACCCGCTGCCGGTCGTCCTGCCTGCGGGTACGGAGGCTTTGGTGGGCGGCGACTTCGACGGTGACGGGGTCGACGAGATAGCCGCCGTGCACGAGGGGAGGGTCGACGTCGTTACCTCGGCTGGGGCAGTGGGCCTGAGCTACGTAGGGGCGGCGCTGCCGGTGGCGGGCGACTGGGACGACGACGGCGTCTCCACCGTGGGGGTCTACGACCCGTGGCGGGCGGAGTTCCGCCTCGGTGAATCTCAGGGCGCGGGTGCCCCGACGACGGTGAGCTACGGCTCCTTTGGGATGCTCCCGGTGGCGGGGGACTTCGGAGCGCTGCCCGGGAAGGACACCCCGCCGCCATCGCGCGCCGGGCTGCCCGCCATGGCGGCCGGGGCATCGGGGCCCGAGGTGGCCCTACTGCAACAAGAACTGGCGCGGCGTCACCTGTACCGCGGCAGCATCGACGGTGAGTTCGGGCCGGCCACCGCCTACGCCGTGCTCACCTTCCACAAGGTGCTCGGGGTGGAGCGAACCTGGGAGTGGGAAGAGGAGGACTCGCGGCGCATGGCCAACTTCGTCTTCCCGCCGTTGCCCGAGCGCCCCGACGAACCCAATCGGGTGGAGGTCGACGTCGGCCGCCAGGTGCTGTACCTGATCGAAGGCCACGAAGTAGCGGCGGTGGTGCCGGTGTCTACCGCCGGGGGCTATCTGTACTACAGCGTGCGCTCGGGCGGCCGGGTGCGCGCTCGCACTCCGCACGGTGACTTCACCCTGACCCGCCACTCCCGGGGCTGGAGCTGCGACTCCCTCACCGGGTGGTGCGTCTACAACCCCTGGAACTTCACTCCCATGTATGCCCTGCACGGCTACGGGGAGGTGCCGGCCTACCCCGCATCCCACGGCTGCGTGCGTATCCCCATCTGGGAATCGGACCTCCTCGAGGCCCGGCTCTTCATCGGGATGCGCTTCCACGTCTGGGACGAGTACCGTCCGCGTACCCGGTGACTCCGGGGATGTTGCGGGCGGGGGAGCAGGGGAGAGGTTCGCGCTACTCTGATTGGGTGGCTCACGAACGTGGTTCCCGGCTTCGGTGGTCCGGCGGCGCGCTGGCGGCCGCGCTGTTGGTCGTCTCCTTCGGTGTCTTTCCCGGGGCGCCCGCTGGGGCCGCCGAGACGCCGGGCGCCGGGGTCGCCTCGGTGGGGCTGTTCGACCCCGCCACGGGCCACTGGTATCTCAGGGACGACGCAGGCCGCACCACCCGGGTGGGTCGATTCGGGGGCGCCGGTGACGTGCCCCTCATGGGCGATTGGGACGGCGACGGGGTCGACACCCCGGCGGTCTACCGGGCCGCCGCCGGCCGCCTCTTCATTCGCAACGGGCGCAGCCCGGTGTCGTTCGTACACCCCATTCTCCCCGGTGGTGTGCCGGTAGTGGGCGACTTCGATGGGGACGGCCGGGACACGGTGTCGGTGGCCAAGGGCGGCCTTCTCTTCATCAACGACCGGCTGGGTACGGCGCCGAATGAGCCGCTGATTCTCGACCCCTTCCCCCTCTCGGTGCCCAAGGGCACCGAGGCCCTGATAGGGGGGGATTTCGACGGGGACGGGGCGGACGAGGTGGCGGCCGTGGGGCAGGGCATGGTGGAGTTGCTGACCGCGAGTGGACCGGTACCCTGGCAGTACCTGGGAGTGGGGCTGCCGGTGGCGGGGGACTGGGACGGGGACGGGGTGGACACCCTGGGCGGCTACGACATGTGGCGGGCCCAGTTCCGCCTCTTCGGCACCCCCGGCCGGGGGGAGCCGGCGGTCATCGACTACGGCGCGGCCGGCATGCTGCCGGTAGCCGGTTACTTCGGCGCTCTGCCCGGGACCGATTCCCCTCCGCGATACGGGGCCGGCCTGCCGCCGATGGACCTGGGCGAAGAAGGGCCTCAGGTGCTGGTGCTGCAGCAGGAGCTCGCCCGGCGGCATCTGTACCGGGGGCCGCTCGACGGAGTCTTCAGCGACGCCACCTCCCATGCCGTGATGGCCTTTCACAAGGTCATGGAGGTGGAGCGGACTTGGGTCTGGGAAGCAACGGATTCGCTGGTGATGGCGCGCTTCCGCCTGCCTCCGCTCCCCGTCCGGCCCGACGAGCCGGATCGGGTGGAAGTGGATCTCGGCCGCCAGGTGGCCTACGTGTTCCGGGACGGGCAGGTGGTGGAGATCGTCCCGGTGTCCAGCGGAGGCGGCTATCGCTACTACAGCGACTTCCGCGAGATGCACGTCTGGGCCGTTACCCCGCGGGGCGACTTCACCCTGTACCGCCACGTGGTGGGCTGGGACTGGGTCATGCGGACTGAAGAGGACACGGGGCGGTGCCGTCCCCACAGCGGCGACTACTGCGTCTACAGCCCCTGGAACTTCGCCCCCTGGGCCGCCTTGCACGGTTACGAGCCCGTCCCCGAGTACCCCGTGTCGCACGGCTGCATTCGGATGACCCTGTGGGACGCCGACGCCCTCGAAGACGACCTGTTCGTGGGTATGCCCTTCCACGTCTGGGACGAGTACCCCACCGTCGGCTGAAGGGGCGGCGGGGATCGTCGCCCCAGGCCTACGATGCCTTCACTCCTGAGGAAGGGGGACGCCCTGGCCCGCGACACCATTCCCGCCCGGCTGTGGCGCAATGCCGCGGCGATGTCCGACCGCCCCGCCTATTTGGAGAAGGCGGCCGGCAGCTACCGGGCGGTGACCTGGGCCGAATATGCCGGCGAGGTGCGTCGGGTGGGCCGTGCCCTACTGGCGCTCGGTATCGGCCCGGGCCGCCCCGTCGCCATCCTCGGCTTCAATCGACCGGAGTGGGTGCTCGCCTACCTCGGGGCCATGGCGGCGGGCGGGACGGCGGTGGGCGTCTACACCACCTCCCCGGCGGAGGAGGTCGCCTACGTGATGGGCCACTCCGAAGCGCCCGTGGTGGTGGTGGAGGGCGGCCCCAACCTGGAGAAGGTGCTCGCCCATCGGCCCGCGCTACCCGGTCTGCGCTGGGTGGTGACCATGAGGGGCGCTATGCCGGTCGACGATCCGGGAGTTCTCTCCTGGGAGGAGTTCCTCGCCCGCGCCGACGAGGTGGCCGACGCCGACTTTGCGGCCCGGGGTGAAGCGGTTGATGGGGGGGATCCCGCCACTCTGATCTACACCTCGGGGACCACCGGCGTGCCCAAGGGGGTGGTCCTCACCCACGACAACCTGACCTGGACTGCCGATCAGGCGCAGGGGGTGTTCCCCATAGGCCCCGACGACGTGCTGCTCAGCTACCTGCCGCTGAGCCACGTTGCCGAACAGATGTACGCGGTGCACGTGGCCATCACCTTCGGGTACAGCGTGGCCTTCGCCGAGTCGGTGGAGGCGGTGCGCGACAACTTGAAGGGAGTTAGGCCCACTCTCTTCTTCGGGGTGCCGCGGGTGTGGGACAAGCTGGCCGCCGCGGTGCGCGTCCGCTTGTCGGAGGGGCACGGGACTCGCGCCGCGCTGGCCCGCTGGGCCATGAGATGCGCCCGACGGGCGATGCTGCGGCGCCACGCCGGGCAGACGCCGGGGCCATGGCTGGGACTGCAGTACTCCCTGGCCCGCCGGCTGTTCCATCACCGGGCGAAGGCGGCGCTCGGGCTCGACCGCTGCCACTTCGCCGCCAGCGGTGCCGCCCCGGCCGATCCGGAGGTGCTGGAGTTCCTTGCCGGCCTGGACCTGGCGGTGTACGAGGTGTACGGCCTGTCGGAGACCAGCGGGCCGGTGAGCTGGAATCGCCCCGGTCGCACCCGGCTGGGGACGGTGGGGCCGGCCTACCCGGGGGTGGCGGTGCGCCTCGCCGCCGACGGGGAGATCTTGGTGCGCGGGGGCAACGTCTTCGCCCGGTACCACCACGACCCGGAGGGCACGGCGGCGGCCTTCCGCGAGGGGTGGTTCGCCACCGGGGACTTGGGGTCGTTCGACGCCGAGGGCTTCCTGACGGTCGACGGCCGCAAGAAGGAGTTGCTGGTGACGGCCGGCGGCAAGAACGTGGCGCCCGCCCCGCTCGAGGCGGCCCTCAGGCAGCACCCCCTGGTGGGGGAAGCGATGGTGCTCGGGGACCGTCGGCCCTATCTGACCGCCCTCATCTCCCTCGACCCCGAAGCCGCAGCGGCATACGCCAGCAGCCGGGGAGTGATCGGGCCGGTACACGACCGGCCCGAGGTGCGGGAGGAAGTCGCCCGGGCGGTCGAGGAGGCCAACGCTCGCGTGGCCCGGGCGGGTCAGGTGAGGCGCTTCACCATCCTGCCCCGCCCGCTGACCATCGATGACGGAGAGCTGACGGCGACGCTGAAGGTGAAGCGGGAGGTGGTGGCGGCCCACTTCGCTCCCGAGATCGAGGCCATGTACCGCGACTAGGGGAAGTAAGCGGCTCGGCGCAGTGTTGCACCCCCCATGCGCTGGCGTTGGTTGGCCCCTGTTTTGGCGTTGCTGCTGGTTGCGGCGGCGTGTTCCCCCGACTCCTCGTCGGCCGAGCAGAGTCCTTTTGCCGGCTCTACGCCCGCCCCGGAGTTCCCCGAGGACCTCGACTGGCTCAACACCCCCCGGCCGCTGAGCCTGGCCGACCTGCGCGGCAAGGTGGTCCTGCTCGATTTCTGGACCTACGGGTGCATCAACTGCATCCACGTCATCCCCGACCTGAAGCGCCTGGAGGCCGAGTTCTCCGAGGAGCTGGTGGTGATCGGGGTCCACTCGGCCAAGTTCGACAACGAGGGCGACACGGACAACCTGCGGCGCATCGTGGTGCGCTACGGACTGGAGCACCCGGTGGTGAACGACGCCGACTTCGCCGTGTGGCGCCGCTACGAGGTGCGGGCCTGGCCCACGGTGGTACTGATCGACCCCGCCGGAAAGGTCGTCTCCAGCCGCGCCGGGGAGAGGGTCTACGACCGTTTCCAGCCTCTGGTCGCCGGGGTGGTGCAGGAGTTCGAGCGGCGGGGCCTGCTGGACCGCACTCCGCTGGACCTCGCCCCCGAGGCCGCAGGTCTCCCCGCGACGGTGCTCTCCTTCCCCGGGAAGGTCCTGGCCGACCCCGGCCGCGGCCGGCTGTTCGTGGCGGACACCAACCACCACCGCATCGTCGTGGCCGACCCGGATTCGGGCGAAGTGCTCGATGTGGCCGGCTCCGGCCTCCCCGGGTTCGTCGACGGGGGTTTTGCGGCGGCGGCGTTCGATGCTCCGCAGGGCATGGCGCTCTCGAGCGACGGACGCACCCTCTACGTGGCCGACCCCGGGAACCACGCGGTGCGGGCGCTCGACCTGGCCGCCCGCACGGTGAGCACCCTGGCCGGCACCGGCGAGCAGGCCGGCGACTACCCCCCGCTTCCCGGGCCCACCCCCGGGGTAGCGTTGAACTCGCCGTGGGACCTGGCACTGGATGGTCCCCGACTGTATGTGGCGATGGCCGGTTCGCACCAGATCTGGGTCATCGACCTCGACGACGGGGTGGCCGGGCCGGCGGCAGGGAGCGGGCGGGAAGGAGTAGTGGAAGGGCCCGCTCCAGAGGCGCAGTTGGCCCAGCCTTCGGGCCTGGCCTTGGACGGCCGGGGTCGCCTGTATTGGGCGGATGCCGAGTCGAGCACCGTTCGCTACCTGGAGGCGGGCGAGGGTGGCAGCACCGGCCTCCTGGCCGGCAGCGGGAACGGCCTCTTCGATTTCGGCGATGTGGACGGGGTGGGCCGGGAGGCTCTCTTGCAGCACCCGCTGGGGGTGGCCTTCGACGGCAACCGGCTCTTCGTGGCCGACACCTACAACGACAAGATCAAGGTCATCGACCCCGAGACCGGAGCGGTCTCCACGCTGGCCGGGGGCGAGGCGGGCTGGGCCGATGGAGCCTCGCCCCGCTTCTACGAGCCGGGAGGCCTGCACTTCGCCGACGGCCTGCTCTATGTAGCCGACACGAACAACCACGCCGTGCGCGTGGTGGACCCGAGCACTGGGGAGGCCCGCACCCTGGTCCTGTTCGGCATCGAGCGGTTCCCCTACTCGGGTGCGGGGGAGACGCCCGTGCTCCGGCTCGACCCGGCGGTGGTGGCCCCGGGCGCCGGGCTCTTGGAAGTGGACGTGGCGCTGCCGCCGGGGTACAAGGTCAACGACCTGGCACCCTTCTCCTTGATGTGGGCGGTGGGCGGAGGGGTCGTGGGGCTGGGGCCCGATGCCGACCTCTCGGTGGTGTCACCCGAGTTCCCCATCGCTATCCCGGTCGAGTTCACTTCGGGCTCGGGAGTGGTGGCCGCCGGCCTGACCCTCTACTACTGCGAGACGGAAGCGACTCAGTTGTGCCTGGTCGACCGCGTGCGCCTGGAGCTGCCGGTGGAGGTGCGTGCCGGGGGAAGCCCCCGGGCTCTGCTCAGGTACGCCGTGCCGCCGCCCCCGGGGTGATCGTGCCCGGGGGAGGGCGTTAGCCTGCCGCCGGTGAGCGGGCTCTCCCCGATCCGGGCGGTCGTCTTCGACCTGTTCCACACGTTGGTCGATCCGGAAGACTTCCGCCCCCGGGGTTTCGATCGGGTGGAGCGCATCGCCACTGTCCTGGGTGTGGATCCGGTGGGGTTGCGGGCGCACTGGGACGGGCAACTGGCTGCGTTGGCCGTCTGCGCCGACCGGCCTGCCGACCGGGTGGCCGCCTATGCGCATTCCCGGGGCCTGCCGGTGACACCGGCGCAGTACGAGGAGGTCGACGACGTCCTGGGGCGTTACCAGGACCTGGCCCTGGAGCACCCCCGCCCGGAGATCGTCGCTGCCCTGGGCGAGCTTCGCTCCCGCGGGCTGCGCCTCGGGCTGCTCAGCAACGCTCACGAGAGGGATGTGCGCGCCTGGGGCCGCTCCCCGCTGCGGCCCCTGCTGGACGCCGCTCGCTTCTCCTGCTTCCTGGGTACGGCCAAGCCCGACCCGGCGGCCTACCGGAGGGTGCTGGCCGACCTGGGCGCCGATGCCGGGCAGGCCGCCTTCGTGGCCGACGGAGGTGGTGGGGAGCTGGCCGGGGCGCGCCGCTGCGGGTTCAGCCTGGTGGTGCTGGTCAGCGGCCCGGCCCGGCGCAGCGGGCTCAGGACCGACGCCGAGGTGGCGGCGCTGGAGCCCGACGCCGATCTGCACCTGGCGGGGGTGGAGGATCTGCCCGCCCGGTTCGCCGGCGGGTGAGAGAGGCCTCAGCGGACCGCGGGGGAGGCGGCCGGCTGGAGATCGTCGTCGTAGAGGACCGGCGCCGGGCGAGGAGACAAGGTGACGAGCATGTACCCCGGCGGGTGAGGGCCGTCGCTGCCGAGCAGCTCGGAGAGGAGCACCCCAACGCCGAGGTCGTGGGAGCAGTGGTGCTCGCAGTGGCGGTAAGGGTCGACGACCGGCTCTTCGGCCATGCCGAGTGCATCGGCACGACCGGGGGCCGCCTTGACTCACATGGCCGGCTCCGGCTCAGCCGTAGCCGAGTTCCTGCAGCCGGGCATCATCGATCCCCAGGTGGTGGGCCACTTCGTGGAGCACCGTGCGGCGGATCTCGCGGCGCAGTTCGGCGGGTGACAGGTCCAGCTCGAGATGGGGGCCCATGAAGATCACGATGCGGTCGGGGAGGGTTCCCGAATACCAGTCGCCCCGCTCCAGCAGGGACACGCCTTCGTAGATTCCCAGGATCCCCTCACCCGCGGGATCCTGCTCCCGGGTGGGCCAGTCCTCCACGACGACGTGCAGGTTGTCGACACGCTCGAGCACCCACTGTGGGAGATCCTCCAGAGCGCGATCCACGATGCGTTCGAACTGGGCGCGTCGCACGAGGTGAGCCTAGAGCGCCCCTTGCTACACTCGCCGTCGCCGGGCGCTTAGCTCAGCGGGAGAGCGCTGCCTTCACACGGCAGAGGTCACTGGTTCAATCCCAGTAGCGCCCACCGCTCCGGGACCGGCCGGGTCGCCGCCTTTTCGGCGGCGACGTCGCGTCTGGGGGGCTTGTTTGCTCTTGCCTGCCAATGTTGTCGGGCCTGCGGGGTGGCCGACTG
>Ga0209164_1003178_pt1 | contig 15939 bp, 12 predicted proteins | sample MTBNYHSulfiMetaG_FD_187458 | JGI IMG/M metagenome (GOLD analysis project Ga0209164, IMG submission 187458) | Enrichment culture microbial communities from rom New York Harbor, USA that are MTBE-degrading - MTBE-NYH (New York Harbor Sulfidogenic)... | ecosystem: Environmental > Aquatic > Marine >...
CGTTCCTGTCTGCGAAGGTCGGCTACGTTGCCATCCGTGTGGCGATAGTGCCTGCGGCAATGATATTCCTCTTCAGCCAGCGAGAAGGCGGCTGGGTCAGCAGGCTGGGTCTTGGAGCGTATCAGCTGTTCAGCACCGTGTTCTTCCTTGGCGACCTGCTGAGCTACCTGCGGCTCATGGCTCTCGGGATGGTCACCGGCGGTCTGGCGATGAGCGTCAATGTCGTCGCGCAGAACGCCAGCGGGATAAAGTATGTGGGCTTCATCGCAGCGATAGTCATCCTGATCGTCGGCCACCTCTTCAACACCGCCATCAACGCTCTTGGCGCATTCGTGCATTCGGTACGGCTGCAGTTCGTCGAGTTCTTTCCAAAGTTCATCACTGGCGGCGGGCGGCAGTTCAGCCCGCTTGCCACTGAATACAAACACGTGTACATAACTGAGAAATCACAAATGCGGTCAGTGGTCAAGTAAAGGAAAGGTTCTGGTATGGAGTTAACTCTAGGCAACGCGTTCGCATTCATCGGTGCAGCTTTGTCGATATTCCTGGGCGGTGCGGGGTCGGCCATAGGCCTTGGCTACTCAGGCAGCGCCTCGGCAGGGGTACTGACGGAGAAGCCTGAACGTTACGGCATAAACTTCATTCTGGTGGTGCTGCCCGGAACGCAGGGCTTCTACGGGTTCCTCGGCGGCCTGCTGGTGCTGCTGAACCTTGGTGTGTTCGACCCATCATTCAGCATCGCCCTGACGCCATTCCAGGGGCTCTGTGTGCTGGGGGCTTGCCTGCCCGTGGGAGTGTCGGGCTTCATAAGCGCGATTCACCAAGGCAAGGTCTGTGCCGGTGGCATAATTATGGCAGCCAAACGGCCTGAGATGGCTTTCAAAGCGGGAGTGGTATATGCCGTCATGGTCGAGGTATACGCCATTCTTGGTCTTTTAGCCACGATCTTCATTCTTAACAGCATCAACTGGTCAGCCTTGAAACAGCCGGTTCAGGCTGTCGTAGGCCAGTAATGCCACGACATAAAGTCCATTGACAGGTGGATATGGAAGCCAAAGAGGTAATACAAAAGATACTGGCAGAAGCTGAATCTCAGGCGGCTGCCATAGCGGCGCAGGCCAGACGGGATGAGGCGAGCCGTGACGCGGACCTGGAGCGCGAGCTCAAGGAGTTCGAGCAGGAGACCGCCAGGCTCTCGGCGGAAGCTGCCCAGGAGAAAAAGTCGCGTATCATGGCTGCGGCTCGGATGGCAAATGCCAGGGATACTCTGGCTGCCAAGCAGGAACTCATGGGCGAGCTCTACGGAGTATGCCGCGAACGGTTGAACTCGCTGCCGGATAACGAATACCGCTCGCTGATGGCCGACCTGATGAAGAAAGCCGTAGTCCACGGCGATGAAGAGGTCATGCCCGGCCGCAACGAGCATCGCATAGACCAGCAGCTGGTCAGCGAAGTCAATGCGGCACTCGGCTCCAAAGGCAACCTGAGGCTATCCGGCAGCCGCGATGATATCGACAATGGGTTTGTTCTCGTGCGAGGCAATATCCGGACGAATGTCTCTGTCTCGGTGCTTCTTGAACGTGTGCATGACGAGATCGAGAACCGCCTGGCGGCGATGCTCTTTGGCTGATGGCAGGAAAGTCTGATGAATGCGACAATGCCAGTAAGTTTCTTCCGCTATCCGCCTGTGGGCGAGGCAGACTGGTCTTATACGTTTGCCACCGCCGAGGTGCGCGTCCTGCAGACACAGCTGCTGCCGGTCAATCTTATCTCCGACATGGCTAACGCGGATAGTTTCGCTTCAGCGTCTGAGCTGCTTTCGGCGACCGAGTATGCGATGCCTGCCGATGCCGGCCTTCCTGCGGTCGAGGAGATACTGCTGCAGCGCAGAGCCGCAGCGCGGCGTCTTTTCAACGACCTGATCGGGATGCCGGAGGTTGCGGAGCAGTTCATGGCTCGCACCGACTTTGCGAATATCCGTCTGGCGCTGCGGCGTATCCTGACTGACAAGTCGCTGGGCACGGACTACAGTGATGAGGGTAATGTGCGGGCGGACGCCATCATCAGGGCATTTGAGACTGAAGATTACAGCGAATTCCCAGATGCTCTGGGCGACGCCGTGGAGATGGCTGTCCTGAGCTACTATAACGAAAAGAAAATCCCCAACATAGATATCGCTGTCGATTCCGTTGAGGCGGCCTACAGCCTCCAGGTCGCCAGGCAGGCCGAAAGCGTTTTCCTCGAAGGCCTGGCTGGCATACAGATCGACCTTGCCAATATCCGCACGATGTTCCGGCTGCAGTGGGCCAAGTCCAGCCTGCGCAGCGCATTCATTGGCGGCGGATACCTCGACATCTCGCTGCTGGGACAGGGAGCGGATTCGCCGATTGAGGTCATACCCGAATTATTCGCCCCGACCGCGTACTTCGATATTGTCGATGGCGGAGCTGCCTATCTCAAGAGCAACGATTCCTTTCTGCGGCTTGAGGCCCTGTGCGAAGCGCATCTGCTTGGCTATCTTGACCAGACTGACCATGTGACGGCTGGTCACCAGCCCATCGTGGCCTATCTGCTCCGGAAGGAGCACGAGATACGGACGGTCCGTATGATACTGACCTGCAAGAAGAATCAGCTCGATGTGAAACTCATCCGCGACCGGCTTCCGGAGGTGTATGCATGAGGGGCAGCATGGAAAGTAAAGCAGCTGCACTAGGCAGCACCGACTTTGTGATGCCTTTCAAGGCACTGGGCATCGATACTTATGCGGTGGAGGCCGACCGTGACAGCGTGATAGCCGGCGCCGAGGCGGTTTCGGGCGGGCACTACGGACTCGTGATAGTGGCTGAGAACATCGCCCAGACTGTGGATGAGGTGCTCGGCCGTTTCTCATACGACCCTATGCCGTGCGTCATTGTGATGCCTTTCACAGTCGGCTCGATGGGTTTTGCGCTGGAGTCGCTTGGTGCCGTTCTCAAGCTGGCCACCGGCATCGATATTATCAGGAAGCAGTGATTATCACTGATTGAGAAGGTTATATGAAAATGAGTGACTCAAGCATAGGAAGGATCGTGAAGGTCGCCGGCCCCGTCGTTGTTGCCGAAGGCATGCTTGGCTCGAGGATGTATGATGTCGTACGGGTGGGCTCGCAGAATCTCATTGGCGAGATAGTCGAGCTTCACGGCGACCGCGCCTCGATTCAGGTCTACGAAGAAACGACCGGCATCGGACCGGGCGAGCAGGTTGTTAACACAGGCGCTCCACTGAGCGTCGAACTCGGCCCCGGTCTGATCGAGAGCATCTATGACGGCATCCAGCGTCCTCTTGATACTCTGTATGACAAAGAGGGCAGCTTCATGAGCCGCGGCAGCACGGTCAACGGCCTGAGCCGCGAGAAGAAGTGGCATTTCAGGCCGCATCTGAAGCCCGGTGACAAGGTTTCGGCCGGGGATATCGTCGGCGAGGTGCAGGAGACAACGCTGCTTGTTCACAAGATAATGGTTCCATCCGATGTGAGCGGGACACTGAAAGATATCGCCGAGGGCGACTATACTGTCGAGCAGCCTATCGGCCATATCGGCGTTGACGGTGGTCAGACGGTTGAGCTCAGAATGATGCAGAAGTGGCCCGTGCGGAGGGCCCGCAGCGTTAAGGAGCGCCTTGCGCCCGACCATATCCTGTTGACGGGCCAGAGAGTCGTTGATACGTTTTTCCCCATAGCCAAGGGGGGTACGGCATGTGTGCCCGGTCCGTTCGGCACAGGCAAGACGGTTGTCCAGCATCAACTCGCCAAATGGGTCGATGCCGACATTGTCGTCTACATCGGCTGCGGCGAGCGCGGCAACGAGATGACGGATGTGCTCACCGAGTTCCCCGAGCTCAAGGACCCGCGGAGCGGCGAGCCGCTGATGAAGCGCAGTGTGCTCATCGCCAATACTTCAAATATGCCCGTGGCGGCACGCGAGGCCAGCGTCTATACCGGCATAACCATTGCAGAGTACTTCCGTGACATGGGGCTGATAGTGGCCCTTATGGCCGATTCCACCAGCCGATGGGCTGAAGCGATGCGCGAAATATCTACGCGGCTCGAAGAGATGCCGGCTGAAGAAGGTTACCCCGCGTATCTGGCTGCGCGTATCGCCTCATTCTATGAGCGAGCCGGCCGCGCGAGCTGCCTTGGCTCGCCTGAGCGAGAAGGGGCTCTATCCATCATCGGGGCGGTCAGCCCTCCCGGCGGTGACCTCTCCGATCCGGTGGTCCAGGCTACGCTGCACGTGGTCAAAGTCTTCTGGTCGCTGATGGCTCGCCTGGCGCAGGAGCGTCATTTCCCGGCTATCGACTGGCTCACGAGCTACTCGTTCTACAAGCAACATCTCGGTGCCAGCTTTAAGACGCAGGAACAGGCCGAGGAAATGGGCGAGCTGATCACAGGCGCGATGAGCCTCCTGGAACAAGAGAGTCAGCTTCGTGAGATCGTGCGTCTTGTCGGGGCGGAAGCCATCTCGGCTACGGACCGGATGGCCCTGGAGACCGCCAAGACAATCCGCGAGGACTTCCTGCATCAGAATGCGTTCCACAAGGTTGACACGCACACATCGATCGAAAAACAGTATGAGATGCTCAAGACAGTCCTTTACTGGCATGAACAGGGTCTCAAATCGATTGAGAAGGGAGCTTCTCCCGAAAGCATTTTCAAGATGCGGGTTCGTGACGATATCGCCCGGGCCAAATACGTACCTGAAGAGCAGATGGCTGATATTGCCGGCCTCAGGGAGACGATCGACCAGCAGATAGCAGGGTTATAGGCCGCACTGAGAGCGGCATACGGACAGGAGTTGCAGATGCTCAAGGAATACCAGACAGTAGCGAGCGTGTACGGCCCTCTGATGCTTGTGGAGTCAGTTGATCAGGCCAAATACGGGCACATCGTTGATGTGCAGCTTGGCGACGGCTCTATCCGGCGCGGCCAGATACTACAGGTAGAGAATGACAAGGTTCTGGTGCAGGTCTTCCAGGGCACCGAAGGTATCGATGTGAAATCGAGCACCATCCGCTTTCTGGCAAAGCCGCTCGAGCTGCCGGTCTCCATCGATATGCTGGGCCGCGTTTTCGACGGCCTGGGGAATCCCAGCGACGATGGGCCCGCGATAATCGCCGACAAGCGAATGGATATCAACGGTAAGCCGATAAACCCCTATGCGAGAGACTATCCGAACGAGTTTATTCAGACGGGCATCTCCACGATCGACGGCCTGAATCCTCTTGTCCGCGGCCAGAAGCTCCCCATTTTCTCGGGCTCGGGCCTGCCGCATGATGAGATAACCGCGCAGCTCTGCCGCCAGGCGACGGTCCGAGGAAAGGGCGAGGAGTTTGCCGTTGTCTTTGCCGCGATGGGGATCACCTTTGAGGCAGCCCAGTTCTTTATCAACGATCTGCGCGACACGGGCGCCATCGAAAGGGCGGTCATGTTCATCAACCTGGCGAACGACCCAGCCATTGAGCGTATTGCCACGCCTCGTGTTGCGCTGACCGCCGCGGAGTATCTTGCGTTTGATCGCGATATGCATGTGCTCGTGGTTCTGAATGACATGACCAACTACGGCGAAGCGCTTCGCGAGATAAGTGCAGCCCGCAAAGAGGTGCCGGGAAGGCGGGGTTATCCCGGCTATCTCTATACCGACCTGGCCACCATCTATGAACGTGCCGGCCGCATAAAGGGCAAGAAGGGCTCTATCACGATGGTACCGGTACTGACGATGCCGGAAGATGACAAGACCCATCCCATCCCCGACCTGACCGGTTATATCACTGAAGGCCAGATCATCATGTCTCGCTCTCTCCATCGCAAGGGCATTCAGCCGCCGGTCGATGTTCTGCCCAGCCTGTCACGTCTCAAGGACAAAGGCATAGGACCGAACAAGACCCGTGAAGATCATGCCGACCTCTATAACCAGCTTTATGCCGCCTATGCCCGGGGCAAGGAGGCGCAGGAGCTTGCCACCATACTGGGCGAAGCGGCACTCTCCGAAGACGACCGGAAATTCATGGTCTATGCGAACCAGTTTGAGCGCCGTTACATCGCACAGGGCCAGTACGAGAACCGAACGATAGAAACAACGCTGGACCTGGGCTGGGAACTGCTCAGCATGTTCGCCGATAACGAGCTGAAGCGTATCGATGACAAACTCATCGCCAAGTATATGCCGCGATTCCGCAAGAAAAGCGAAACGCCCGCCGCGTGACCGGAGTAGCAGATGCTGACTGTCAATCCAACCAGGATGGAATTGCTCTCACTGAGGCGCCGAGTAGCCCTCGCTGTGCGCGGCCATCGTCTGCTCAGCGAAAAGCGCGATGAGATATCGCGCCAACTGGTCACGATCGCCCGCGAGATAGAGCCTCTTCGCCGCCAGGTGGAGGAGAATCTTCTTCAGACTTCTCGCCGGTTTATGATGGCCCGCGCGACGATGGAGCCGGAGCATGTCCGCTCTGCGCTGGATGTGCCCACGGCGAAATTCGCCCTGACCATCGCGTTCGCAAGCATAATGAATGTCAAGGTCCCTCATTTTGCCAAGGATATCTCGGGCGACATAATCTGCTACGGATACGCCACGACCAGCGGCGAGATGGACATGGCCCTCAAGGCGCTGGAGGCGGCCTTCGACAAGCTCATCACCCTTGCCGAGAAGGAGAAACAGGCAAGACTGCTCGCCCGCGAACTCCAGTCAACAAGGCGCCGCGTCAACGTCCTTGAACATGTCGTCATTCCGGAAATCCGCGAGACCATCAAGTATATCTACGCCAAGCTCGGAGAGGTCGAGCGCGACAGCATCACTCGCCTGATGAAGATCGCGGACATCATCAGAAAATGAATTCTCAGAAATAAGCGCATAAAAGGTCCGCAGTATCTTGAGATGCGGTTGTTTGCCTTTGATTTGCTGCTCCGGTGTGTTATCATTATCACCTTATTACCTGACCAACAAACAGAATACCGGATACGTAAATATGTGTTTGTGTTGACCTGTTCAACCCGTTGGATGTCAGGAAGTTCAAACTAACATGGCACAGACGCAGAACGATAGAACTTCGGCAGTACCCTCCAAGTCCCTGATGACAGCGGGACCGACGCTGCACTACAGCCATACCAACGTTCGAACCTTCGCGCTGGTCATAACCGTATTCTACCTTCTGGCATGTCTGCTGTGGTCCAAGCTGTTCACTGACTCGTGGCTTGTACTGACCTTCACCAGCAACGGCTTAAGCAGCCTGTGGCGCCTCGGCGAGTACGTTCTATCGCCCATAAGTATCTTTCAGTATCCGTGGCAGATCGTCGTACTGGGCCTCCTTATGGGCATGCTGGCATCCATACCCCCGCTTGTCTCGCAGCTGTTCAGTTTCATCTATTGTCTGCCGCTTATATTCTGTCTGGCCCTGTTCGCCCATATGCCGGCTTTCGCCATGTGCGTGCTGTTCAGTTCTTTCCTTATCGCTCTGCGACCGTTACGCTTCCGGTCACGTATCGTCTCGTTCGCTCTATGCATCACTCCTCAGATGTTCTACTGGGCCATATTCGGCGGCACTCGCGGCGCGGACCCGCTCGTGTGGGGCTTCTCGTTCGCGCCATGGATATTCGCCTGGCTTGTCTCGCTATTCGTGGCGGGCGAGATACTGCTGGTTGGCCACTATACGCGCTATAGACCGGGCATGATAAGTGTGTTTGCGGCGCTGACCCTGTTGCTTGCCTTCTGCGTCTTTCAGCTGCAGATAGGCTTCGATGAGCTGGCCTACCAGCGGTATATCGTGAAGAACAATCCTGAGAATGCCGTCCAGTTCCATGACCACAGCATCACACCGGCAATCGATGAAACGCTTCGGAACCCCATCACCGCGGCATATTTCACGCAGGGCTTCTGGCCACGGGACCCGAAAAGCCTGCGGGCCGAGCTGAAGGAAGACATAGTCCTGCAGCTTTCGTATGGCCGCTGGCCGCACTGGCTCATAGTTCCGGAAGAGCTTGATTTTCCGGCGTGCCGTGACTATCTGTCCGAGCAGTACGAGGAGTACACAGCGGGCCACACCGGGGGCCGGCGCATGCCGATCGCCCTCTACTACAGCGCTATTCTCGCCGATCTCACCCCGGACTTGACGCTGGTCCAGTCGGAGGAGATGCTGCGTTTCCACTCAGACCATCCCAGTGACGCGTCGAGCCTCATCTGGTACACTCTCAACGCCGGCTACCCTAAAAGCCCTGAGTCTATCGAAGCGCGTTTGCGTCTTGCGATAAGGTATGCCGGCAGCAATAACCTTGAGTACGCGCGCCAGCTTGTGTCAGAAGCCCTGGCAATGATCCCATCGACGCAGGAGTTGCTTACCCCGGACAAAGACAGCCCACCCTCCTATTTCACCGCTTTCACTCCGCCGCTTTCATCGGCGTTTACACCTTTCAAGCTTGCAGACCTGGAGTTCAGACTCCGAAGGTTCGGCGAGCTGATAAGTGAAGGGAATGTTGTTCCGGGTGACGACGCCTCGCGACTGCGCCTGGCAGACTTCGTCACGATGAGCCCCTATGCCCTGGGCTACCGGGCACGACTGGATGAACTCGCACAGCGTCTGAAGCCCGGCGACCCGCTGCTCGACAACGTGACGCTGGCTCTGACATCCTTCATCAAGGACCCGTGTGAAAGAGCGATTCGCTTTCAGACCGTAGTCGATCAGTATCCTGAATCCGACGGTGGCATTCAGGCTCTTTATGAGCTTGGCCGCCTGAAGGTCAGCCTCTGGAAGGATACCGCTGATAGCGACGCCGAGAACAAGCTGCAGCTGCTGGCCGACAGCCGGGCTACGCTGACCAGATTTGTCCAGCTCTTCCCCAACTCCATATGGGCCGAGAGGGCGCGTGCGCTGCTCGACGACCTGCCCTCCATTGAGTCAACGGAAGCTACAGTACGTCCCTCAGCGCCTGCCAGAGCCGGGTAGCGGCGAAGCTCGCCCAGCCAAGGGCTCAAATACCCCATCTTGACTTTTCACAGGCTTTCTGGTATATATAATGTCTGTTAACTGACTCCTTGGGAGGAGCGGTCGGAATGGTTTCGACCAGCAGCGACAATCTGTCCATACTTGTAGTCGGTCAGCCCCATGGGGCGCTGCCGTCAATCGCCCAGGGTATGCCGGGCGTTGTGATATGTCGGGAAGCGGCTGATGCCGTGCGTCTGGCTGCCCAGCAGTCGTTCTCCGCGATCGCTGTTGTGATGTCGTCCTTCCACGGCGACCACGCCCGTTTGATCGCCGACCTTCATAACGCCGGCGGCTCAGCCAGACTTGTGCTTCTGGCCCGCATGTATGAGGAGCCTCTGGCTAGGGAGCTCATGAGCTCCTGCCGCAACGGCGCGGGCCCATTTGTCACGGACTATCTGATATGTCCTGCCGAGCCATCCGAGATAATCGGCGCCGGCCAGGATAACCCAGCAGTTCCTCTGTCTGTCCTGCCGGGAGCCTCTACCAGCCCTGACGCGATGGACCAGCTCATACGAATGGCTACCGAGGACTACCTCACCGGCCTCAGAAATCGCAGATACCTTGACGAGTTCCTCATTCAGGTGATCGAGAGAGCCCGCCGCGGCTCGACCGAAGTCACGCTTCTGCTGCTTGATATCGATGGCCTCAAACGCTACAACGATACGTGGGGCCACAGGGTGGGCGACTCAGTCCTGCGTCAGGCAGCTACATATGTAAAGAAATGCTGCCGTTCGCACGATGTTGTGGCTCGTGTCGGAGGGGACGAATTCGCGGTTGTCTTCTGGAATGTACCTCCACGGCAACAGGGGGGTGACGCTCATTCGCCGGCAGGTATGGATGAGCGGCGCCTGGCAGCGGCCGAACATCCCGGCGAGGCCGAGATAATCGAACGGTTCCGAGCCCATCTTAGCGGTATCGGCCTGCCGCTGCTCGGGCCAGCCGGCATTGGGACCCTTACAATGAGCGGCGGACTGGCGACGTTCCCGCGCGACGGTGCCGGCGCTGATGAGTTGTTCCTTGCTGCCGACGCCGCGTTGCTTCAGGCTAAGCGCTCGGGCAAGAATCGCATCTATCTCGTTGGCCAGGGTGACTGATCGCCTGAATGCCTGCTCTGTGGTTGCCCTCAATCGTTTCTATCCAGAACCACTACGTTTGCAGGGCCGAGCAATCTGTATTTTATGCCGCGCCATGCGATGGTCCTTCCGAAGGCTGACGAGAGTATTATGCCAAGAAGAAGAGGTGACCACAGCCACGATAACAGCATATCCGTCCACTCTGCCGTCACAGCACCTTTGCCTCTGTCACTCAGCACAAGCGACCGTGTTCTGTGTCTGAGCCATGCCTTCCAGAAATGTCCAAGGAAGAAAACTGCCGGCAGGACCGCGTAACGAACCGGGCTCTCATATCCCACAGCCCACACCAAGGCAGCGATGACTGCGCCGCCCCAAAGACCAGCGACGGAGTAAAGGCTGCTTGCCAGGCCTACCATCCACAGCGATGGCGTCGTTACCCTTGTTATGACGAACTGCCGCCTGCCGAACTCCAGCAGTCCCCGCCACCTGATGCTGGTATACGACGGCACCAGACACGCCGGAACAAAGGCTACTTGCAGACCGGCCTCTTTTACAGCTCTGCTGAGGGCGAGGTCGTCGCTTATGCTTCGGCTCCATATTTCCTCGATGCCGAGTTCTCTGAATATGTCACGCCTTATAGCCATCGAGCCGCCCCACGCATGGTTAAAGCCAGAAGGTCCCAGAAGCTGAGCCACACTCGCATTCATCGATGAAAGGGCTGAGGCTGCAAGACCGGTCTTCGCAGGTATAAACAGCCTGTAACCGCTGGCTGCGCCGTACCGCCCCGGCTTCCTGAGCGGATACACCAGATGAGCGAGCCAGTCGCTCCTTACACGTATATCGGAATCCGCAAATGCCATCACTACAACATCATCGCCCATCTGCCGGTACGCATGCAGGAGATTGTGAAGCTTCTGACTGCAACCCTGTGTCTGACCGGCCACAAGCACTTTCACCTCTCTTGCCGCAGTTCTGCCTGCCAGCCGCTGCGTCATCTCCAGTATCGCTACATATGCCGGGTCGGATTCCTCCCCGACGACAAACCAGAGCCTGTAATCATCGTGCTCCTGCGTGAAGAAAGACGTGATATTGCCCTCGAATCCCTCGTCAAGCCCCTTGCATGGCACGATGAGCAGTGTTCCGCCGACCGGTGCCCGCGTTTTCCCGCTCTTTGACGCGACGAACCGGTAGTTGCGATAACACACTACCCAGTACAGCACCTGCGCTGTTATGAACGCCACCGCAATGTAGAAGTACACATCAATCATTGCTGAGGAATCTTCCAGAAAGACCGATTCCGGGATGCCCTAGACTATGCTCGCCAGCGGCACCACCATCTGCGAGAGTTCTTCTGCCGTGTATTCTCTGCTCAGGTCTACACACACCAGTACCCCATGATTGTGGTCTGACGAGAGAACGAGCATATTGCGCTGAAGCAATCGCCATCCGGTTTCCTGGGGCTGGTGCCCTGTCACGATCGCCCGAACGCCGAGCATCTCGATCATTTTGTCGACCGTTGCCTGGCTCTGTCCCCGGCCCCAGAGCAGCGGATACACACGACCACCCCGGACGGTATCATCCATTCGAAGCTCTTCTTCGAATATCGCAGGGTCGAAATCATCAACGCTCCTGCTGTCCGGCAGCGAATGCGATATCCATAAACCGTTATCACATCTGATGGCAAGGGGCTGCGAGAAAAGGAATCGCCGTACCTCAAGGTCGACCTTCTGCATGTCTTCGCCATAACGCCTCTTCATGGCCGCGCGCATCAGGTAATTCATCTCTCTGCCGTCCTTCATCACCTCGCCCTCGGTCATGAAAGCGGTATCGTGGTTGCCCATGATAATGTGCACGTTGTCGGGGTACTCGACCTTGTACCTTACAGCCTCGAACAGCGTCTCAAACGAAAGACACCCGCCGTGACGGTCCTTCTGGCCCCCGTGGATTATCTCCTGGAGTACCACATGCCTGTCAGGGTTCTCCTCAAGGTCGGCGTAGCTCATTATCCGCTCGAGATTCCTTGTGTGCCCATGAAGGTCGCCGGTGATGACAAGGCTGCCCGGCCCCGGAAGATGCACAAGGTTCCCATGGCGGTACATATCGCTGCCATTGGCGTCTATTCCCTTGTTAAGGAGGTCGATTACTGCTTGGCTCATATTCCTTCGAGCCTGTCGCCACTTGCCCGCTACTGCAGGTTCGGCACCGGCCCAGCCTTCGGGTTCTGCATCTTGGGCCCAAGTATGCTGTGGATGAGAAGATCAAGCCGCGACATAACCTCGCCCATCGTCGTCGGCCTGTCGGATTGCCTGTTCTTGACGCAGTCCATTATCAGTTTGGATATGCCCATGGGGATTCGCTTGTGTATCTCATGCGGCGCCTGGAAGTCCTTGACGGGGACGGGTATACCCAGCGTGTCGTTCTTAGGGATCAAAGTAGGTACGTTCTTGCCCGTAAACGCCCAGTACATTGTCGCGCCGAGGTTAAATATGTCAGTCCGCTGGTCCAGCGGCTCGCGGCGGACCTGCTCAGGCGCTATATAGTCCGGCGTGCCCTGTATCCGCTGCTTACGCGTGCCTATCGGACAACTCTGCCCGAGGTCGATTATCTTCACTGTGCCGCTCGGGTTGAAAAGTATGTTGTTAGGCTTGATATCGCAGTGAATGAAACCCTTCTGATGCATCGCGTGCAGCCCGTTGGCGACCATTCTGAACACAAGCAGCACATCGACTATCGATAGCGACGGCGAATCCTCCAGTGCCTGGCCGTCGAACCACTCCATCGACAGATAGAGCTCCCGGGTCTTGAGCATGCTTCGTATGCGTATGAGCTTGTAGCACTTGCGGATGTAGGGGCTGTCGATCTGCCTGGCGACCTCGTACTCCTGCTCCATCTGTTCGAATATGCGCGTGTCCTCAGGCCGTTCGTATACGGCGCGCTTCAGCGCCACCATGTTCCGGGTCGCGTCCTCTTTGGCAAGGTATATCACCGTGCGCGCGCCCGTCCCCAGCCGCCTGGTTATGGAATAGCCACTAAGTCTGAAGTCCTCTTTGCCCATTTGACCTCTGGATTACCGCACAATCGATAAAGTAAGGATAATACCACAGAGAATGTCCCAAAATTCCAGAATCATAGATTTTACCTAACATGACGCCGGTTGTCCAGCGATTGTTCCAACGCAAACCAGCCTTTTTACTGACCGGCGCTTTGTTTGGCCAAAAAATACCCGATGCCAAGTGTTACCTTTACACGGCTGCACCTATGCATTACCATATCCCTCCACAGCATCCGCATTAACTAAGCTAATTGTACATGTAGATTGTCGGAAACGCAGTTTTATGGCCGAAGAACTTAGTAAGGTATATGAGCCGCAACAGGTAGAGGAAAGTTCGGCAAAAGTCTGGGCCGATGGAAGCTATTTCCACGCCGTCCCGCCAAGGCAGGGCGGTCGCGACTCCAAGCCCTATACCATCGTAATACCCCCGCCAAATGTCACCGGCGCGCTGCACATGGGCCACGCCCTCAACAATGTGCTCCAGGATATCCTCATCCGCTTCAGGCGCATGCAGGGCTTCAATACGCTCTGGATGCCCGGGACGGACCACGCCGGCATTGCCACGCAATCCGTTGTCGAGAAGAAGCTCTTCAATGAGGCCGGCAAAAACCGTCACGACATCGGCCGTGAGGCGCTCGTTCAGAAGATATGGGATTGGAAGAATGAGTACGGCAACCGCATTCTGGACCAGCTCAAGGCCATCGGCGCAAGCTGCGACTGGCAGCGCACCCGTTTCACTCTTGACGATGTCTGTGCCCGCGCCGTCCGCTGCACATTCACGGAGCTCTTCAAGAAGGGACTGATATATCGCGGCAAAAGGCTCGTCAACTGGGACCCTGTACTGCAGACCGCAGTTGCCGATGATGAAGTCGACCACAGGACAGTCCAGGGGACATTCACCTACATTCGCTATCCTCTCGAGGATGGCTCAGGCCATGTTACGGTCGCGACGACCCGCCCCGAGACGATGCTTGGTGATACCGCGGTTGCCGTCAATCCAAAGGATGACCGCGCCGGCAGCCTTGTCGGCAAGTTCGTCATCCTGCCGCTGATGGACCGGCGCATACCCATCATCGCCGATGACTACGTCAAGCGCGGTGAGGGCACCGGCTTTCTGAAAGTCACGCCTGCGCACGACCCAAACGACTATGAGATCGGCCTGCGTCACAGCCTTGAGATGATAAACGTCCTGACAGCCGACGCGAAGATCAATGAGAACGGCGGCAAGTACTGCGGCATGGACCGCTTCGAGGCCCGCAAGGCTGTTGTTGCCGACCTGCAGGCGAAAGGCCTCGTCGAGAAGATAGAGCCGCGCGAACATGAGGTCGGCCACAGCGACCGGTCAGGCGCGATCATCGAGCCGTGGCTTTCGGACCAGTGGTTTGTGAAGGCCGAGCCTCTTGCCCAGCCGGCAATTGAAGCAGTCCGCTCCGGCCAGGTGAAGATTCACCCCGACCGCTACGAGAAAACGTATCTTGACTGGCTGATGGGTATCCGTGACTGGTGCATCAGCCGCCAGCTCTGGTGGGGCCACCGGATACCCGTCTGGTCAAAGGAGGCCGACCTGCCCGCCGACGTCAAGCCCGACCCGGTTCCCAATCACGACCTCGACGCACAGACCATGGCTGCTCTGAAGAGCGCCGCCGGCAGACCATGGAGTGAGTTCACTTCAGGCGCGGGCCGGTATTTCATGACAGTCAACTGCCTTGAAGAATCCCCCGGCCGCATTCGCATCGATGTCTGTCCGGAGCTTGGTGTATCAGAGCTGGAGAAACGTCTTGAGGCTGCCGGTTTCATCCAGGACCCGGACGTTCTCGATACATGGTTCTCCTCGGCACTCTGGCCGCACAGCACACTCGGCTGGCCCGAGAAGACGCCGGAAATGGATTTCTACTACCCAACCGATACTCTTGTCACCTCGCGTGACATCATCACCCTCTGGGTCTCGCGGATGGTGATGATGAGCTTGCACAATACCGGCACTATCCCATTCCGCGACGTCTTCATTCACGGCAAGATACTTGACGGTGAAGGCCAGACGATGTCCAAGAGCAAGGGCAACGGCATCGACCCCGTGGACATCATCGCCTCCTATGGCGCCGATGCGATGCGTTTCTCGCTTGCCATGATGGCCACCGAAAGCCAGGATATGCGAATGCCTGTCACCAAAGACGAACAGGGCAGGAACATCTCCGAGAAATTCGACATAGGTCGCAACTTCTGCAATAAGCTCTGGAACGCCTCGCGTTTCGCCATGATGAATCTCGACGGCCTCGACCCTGATGCCTTCGATGCCGGCCTTATGACCATTACTGACAGGTGGATACTCTCCCGGCTGGCCGATACCATCGCCGACGTGACCGACTCGCTTGCGTCGTTCAAGTTCAATGAGCCGCTGATGAGCATCTACAAGTTCTTCTGGAATGACTTGTGCGACTGGTACCTGGAATGGGCCAAGCCCCGGATGAGAGATGACAGGGAGCGTCCAATTGCGCAGAATGTCCTGGCGTTCACTCTCGACCAGACGCTGCGTCTTCTGCATCCCTTCGTCCCGTTCATCACGGAGGGTATTTTCCAGAAGCTCAGCGAGATCTGTCCCGTTCGCAGACTCAAGGGCCTCGCCGAGGCTGAGCACGCTCCGGCAGCCGTCATAGCCCCGTGGCCGCGGACCCTCGAATCTCTCGAGGACCCCGATGTCGAGGAGCGGATATCTCTCGTTCAGGCCGTGATCCGCTCGATACGCGAGATCCGCAATCAGTACAACACACCGCCGAGAAAGGAGCTTGTTGTCTCCGCGAAGGCCGC
>Ga0209164_1003179_pt1 | contig 15937 bp, 21 predicted proteins | sample MTBNYHSulfiMetaG_FD_187458 | JGI IMG/M metagenome (GOLD analysis project Ga0209164, IMG submission 187458) | Enrichment culture microbial communities from rom New York Harbor, USA that are MTBE-degrading - MTBE-NYH (New York Harbor Sulfidogenic)... | ecosystem: Environmental > Aquatic > Marine >...
TAAGGTTTGATGGTGCAGGATAACCTTCCTGGTTAACCAGCGCCGCAAAGAGGCTGATCCAACAGATCAACCCCCCCAGCTTCACATATTCACTATGTGGCCGCTTTGCTCCGGAATGGGTGGCCGGTTTCAACCGGAATCACTGGCCGGGATGAAACGGAATCAGTGGCCGCTTTGCTCCGGAATACGCAATAAAGGGTTTCAATCCACGCCCCCGCGTGGGGGGCGACATCGGACCTATCGGCCCCTGGCGGTCGGTTACGAGAGTTTCAATCCACGCCCCCGCGTGGGGGGCGACCAAAACTTTTTTGATGGGGTTAAGTTTGGGTTTCAGTTTCAATCCACGCCCCCGCGTGGGGGGCGACCCAAATCGGCGGCCAACGTGGGCGACGAGTACCAGTTTCAATCCACGCCCCCGCGTGGGGGGCGACACGGGTCGGTCGTGGTCGGGCAGTTCGCTAAAAGTTTCAATCCACGCCCCCGCGTGGGGGGCGACTGCCGTCTTTTCTAACCATGGATTTCCTTATTATGTTTCAATCCACGCCCCCGCGTGGGGGGCGACAGGCCAAATCGCCCAACGCCGGAGATACCGATGTGTTTCAATCCACGCCCCCGCGTGGGGGGCGACAAAACCGGTCGAGGACGCGAAGCGCCGGTACGGCGTTTCAATCCACGCCCCCGCGTGGGGGGCGACTATTACGAGCGCAAGCATGGGTAACAAGTTACCTGTTTCAATCCACGCCCCCGCGTGGGGGGCGACCGGCGGGGAATGTGTTTTGAGTGAGTTTTTCGAGGTTTCAATCCACGCCCCCGCGTGGGGGGCGACCGAGGCGCGGCTGACCGCATTGGGGCGGCTAGAAGTTTCAATCCACGCCCCCGCGTGGGGGGCGACGCGTGGAGATCGCGGCGGCGGTGAAACGGGCTATTGTTTCAATCCACGCCCCCGCGTGGGGGGCGACGTAAATAACTCCGGTAGATATTTCAGCCCTGTTTGTTTCAATCCACGCCCCCGCGTGGGGGGCGACGATCAATGAGCCTGGTCTCAACCATATCCGTATGTTTCAATCCACGCCCCCGCGTGGGGGGCGACCATTGATCCATCGCCAGTCTTGCAGAACCAGGGGTGTTTCAATCCACGCCCCCGCGTGGGGGGCGACACGTACGGGGCGGGCGGAACCGAGTTTGAGGGTGTTTCAATCCACGCCCCCGCGTGGGGGGCGACCAAGACCGGACACAAGCATCACGGAGACAAAAAAGTTTCAATCCACGCCCCCGCGTGGGGGGCGACCCGGTGGCAGGACGCGGGCGATGTTATTTATGAGGTTTCAATCCACGCCCCCGCGTGGGGGGCGACGCGGGCTGAGAATCGGGAGTTGCACACCTTGATGGTTTCAATCCACGCCCCCGCGTGGGGGGCGACGGCCCTGGCCGAAAAAATGGCCGGGCTGGAAGAGTTTCAATCCACGCCCCCGCGTGGGGGGCGACGCCGGGCGCGCTGGCGATGGAGATGATCAGATGGTTTCAATCCACGCCCCCGCGTGGGGGGCGACCGAATTCTACCGCTATCTCCACGAATTCTGCGATGTTTCAATCCACGCCCCCGCGTGGGGGGCGACTTAGTTCAATGGCCCCGGCCCGATCGTCTACGGCCAGTTTCAATCCACGCCCCCGCGTGGGGGGCGACCACAAACATCGACCCGAACAGCCGCTTGGCAATGGTTTCAATCCACGCCCCCGCGTGGGGGGCGACCCGCCAGGCCTCCAATAAGGCCGCCCGGGCAGACGTTTCAATCCACGCCCCCGCGTGGGGGGCGACCCAGACCGGTGGTAGTAGTAGCCTGTTTGGTCAGTTTCAATCCACGCCCCCGCGTGGGGGGCGACGCTGGCCCCAATCGCCCTCAAAATGGTTTCCACAAGTTTCAATCCACGCCCCCGCGTGGGGGGCGACCCTTCGTGGTCACCACGGCCAACGGCGCGGTCATTGTTTCAATCCACGCCCCCGCGTGGGGGGCGACCGGAGCTGATGGGCATCAGCCGACAAGCGGCGAATGTTTCAATCCACGCCCCCGCGTGGGGGGCGACGTTTTTTCTCCAGCCCGGCCTCGTCATCGGTCGAGTTTCAATCCACGCCCCCGCGTGGGGGGCGACCGAGCAGGGTTTTCTCCGTGACCGTGGCCACGGTGTTTCAATCCACGCCCCCGCGTGGGGGGCGACCAAGACGATTTATGGGCCTCGCTGACCGGCCAGGTTTCAATCCACGCCCCCGCGTGGGGGGCGACTTAATTTCGGTCGTTTTCTCATTTCACCTCGGCGTTTCAATCCACGCCCCCGCGTGGGGGGCGACTCAGATAGCGCCGGTTTCCCTCTGTCCCGGAATTCGTTTCAATCCACGCCCCCGCGTGGGGGGCGACTCCTGGGCGGCGCGGGCGCGCCGTTTTTTTAACCGTTTCAATCCACGCCCCCGCGTGGGGGGCGACCTATGACCACATCCCGGCCGTCAAACGCTCTGGAGTTTCAATCCACGCCCCCGCGTGGGGGGCGACCAAGGCCGAGCTCGACCAGCGCTGCCAGCCTGCGTTTCAATCCACGCCCCCGCGTGGGGGGCGACGCCGGCCGAGGCCCGGACCGAGCGGCCGATGCTGTTTCAATCCACGCCCCCGCGTGGGGGGCGACCCAGTACGAAAATTACCGGCCGGTCTGGCGGCTGTTTCAATCCACGCCCCCGCGTGGGGGGCGACACCCGCAACACGTGTACGCCGCGGCCCGGCTGGAGTTTCAATCCACGCCCCCGCGTGGGGGGCGACTCCGAAATCGGTCCTGAGCCAGTTTATCGCGGAGGTTTCAATCCACGCCCCCGCGTGGGGGGCGACACGCGGCCCTGACCATCGGCACCTTCGTCAAACCGGTTTCAATCCACGCCCCCGCGTGGGGGGCGACTGATCTGCGGTTTCAGCCGCCGGAGCTGAGAGAGTTTCAATCCACGCCCCCGCGTGGGGGGCGACCCAAGACTCTGTCTCCCTCTCCCCCTCGTAGGGGCGTTTCAATCCACGCCCCCGCGTGGGGGGCGACCTTTTCCGTGGAGGATGGCCGCCATCTCCGCCTCGTTTCAATCCACGCCCCCGCGTGGGGGGCGACTCGTCCAGATCGACGCCAACGCCGCGTATCTCTGGTTTCAATCCACGCCCCCGCGTGGGGGGCGACCTGGACGGGGTGCAGTCGGCCTTCTGCGCGGCCGTTTCAATCCACGCCCCCGCGTGGGGGGCGACGGACCGGCTGGCCGCCATCGCCGACGAGGCCAAGGTTTCAATCCACGCCCCCGCGTGGGGGGCGACTCATTACAAACTGCTTGACATTATTGGTTTCCACGTTTCAATCCACGCCCCCGCGTGGGGGGCGACCTCAAGCTCTACTAACTCAACCCGCAGAGGCGACGGTTTCAATCCACGCCCCCGCGTGGGGGGCGACCTGGTTGTCCTCTACGACTCCAAAACCGGTAAAAGTTTCAATCCACGCCCCCGCGTGGGGGGCGACGGACTTGGACAGGTCACCTTTCTCGATCTCAAACCGTTTCAATCCACGCCCCCGCGTGGGGGGCGACCCGGCTGATGCCCTGGTGAGGCTGCCCCCGGTAGGTTTCAATCCACGCCCCCGCGTGGGGGGCGACGTGCGCGGGGAGATCGAGCCGGCCGAGTGCGCGGAGTTTCAATCCACGCCCCCGCGTGGGGGGCGACGCGGTCTCCGTTTTACCCAGGCCCGGATCGCCGTGTTTCAATCCACGCCCCCGCGTGGGGGGCGACTACATCCAGGAGGTTTAGTTGGTCGATTTTTTTTGTTTCAATCCACGCCCCCGCGTGGGGGGCGACCGGGGTTTCCAAGGACCTTTGGGATTGGGGACCTGTTTCAATCCACGCCCCCGCGTGGGGGGCGACTATGCCCCTTTCCCGGTGATGTTTCCGATCATCGGTTTCAATCCACGCCCCCGCGTGGGGGGCGACCCAGAGGATTTACGCGGCTCAAGCCCCGGACCCGTTTCAATCCACGCCCCCGCGTGGGGGGCGACTGATGATGTTCACCAAATCGGGCAAAATCGGCCGTTTCAATCCACGCCCCCGCGTGGGGGGCGACTCAGCCGCTCGTACACGGCCCGGTCGCGATCGTTTTTGTTTCAATCCACGCCCCCGCGTGGGGGGCGACGTTTTTTGGCCAGGGGCAGGACGAAATAAATGCGTTTCAATCCACGCCCCCGCGTGGGGGGCGACCTGGCCCGGATACAGGTGGTACCGCTTGCCTTCAGTTTCAATCCACGCCCCCGCGTGGGGGGCGACACGATCTGCGTAAGTGGGTCTGGAGCGCCTGGGAGTTTCAATCCACGCCCCCGCGTGGGGGGCGACACCCGCAACACGTGTACGCCGCGGCCCGGCTGGAGTTTCAATCCACGCCCCCGCGTGGGGGGCGACGGGGGCAGACGATGGGGACGTGCTCAATAACCTAGTTTCAATCCACGCCCCCGCGTGGGGGGCGACCGACCGACAGTTGATGAGCCGGGAGCACGCCTCGGTTTCAATCCACGCCCCCGCGTGGGGGGCGACCTGCGCGTAGCGCGGATCGCTCAAAATGTAGAGCGTTTCAATCCACGCCCCCGCGTGGGGGGCGACGGCAGGGTGAGGGTCCACCCCGCAACCCTGTTTAAGTTTCAATCCACGCCCCCGCGTGGGGGGCGACCCGCGGTGATTTTGAGCGGCATGTCGTAGGACCTGTTTCAATCCACGCCCCCGCGTGGGGGGCGACCGGGGTTTTTAGCCGCGCCCGATACAGGACCCGGTTTCAATCCACGCCCCCGCGTGGGGGGCGACCGCTGGCCCACCCGCTCCTTCCACCGCTCCAGGGTTTCAATCCACGCCCCCGCGTGGGGGGCGACTATTCCGCCCCTTGCGGATTGAGCAGGTCCCCGGGTTTCAATCCACGCCCCCGCGTGGGGGGCGACTTGTCAATGACAATTCGTGCGACCAATATTATCGTTTCAATCCACGCCCCCGCGTGGGGGGCGACCTTTCCAGGTATCCAATAGATTTTAAAATCATTATGTTTCAATCCACGCCCCCGCGTGGGGGGCGACTCGTAATATAATCAGCACTCCATCGATCATCAAACGTTTCAATCCACGCCCCCGCGTGGGGGGCGACCCACCCACATCATCGGCCAGGCCCAGCCGAACCCGTTTCAATCCACGCCCCCGCGTGGGGGGCGACTCAATCGGACCTCATCCCCGTCGCTCTCCTCCCGGGTTTCAATCCACGCCCCCGCGTGGGGGGCGACTCCAGGCCCCGGACTCCCGGCCGGAACCCGATAAGTTTCAATCCACGCCCCCGCGTGGGGGGCGACCCGGACGCTCAGTCCGGCCACTAACGGCAGATCGGTTTCAATCCACGCCCCCGCGTGGGGGGCGACCCAGCGTCACTTTGACCAAGGCGACCGTCTTGGGTTTCAATCCACGCCCCCGCGTGGGGGGCGACTAAAATCAAGATAACGATCGCCGCGGTTTTTAAGTTTCAATCCACGCCCCCGCGTGGGGGGCGACCGTTGGGTTCTGCGGCAGGTAGTGCGGCAGGAGGTGTTTCAATCCACGCCCCCGCGTGGGGGGCGACGCCCGGTCGATGTCGTAACTGTAGGCCTGGGCCTGTTTCAATCCACGCCCCCGCGTGGGGGGCGACTCGCTATCTCCGCCATCTCCGCCGAGGCCTCCGCGTTTCAATCCACGCCCCCGCGTGGGGGGCGACTTTATTGGCTGAGGCCTCGGAGGACTACGTCAAAGTTTCAATCCACGCCCCCGCGTGGGGGGCGACTTCGGCGGGGTATTGAGCAGATCGCCGGCAATTTTGTTTCAATCCACGCCCCCGCGTGGGGGGCGACCGAGCATGTAATGGACGTTCAAATCGCCTTTAACGGTTTCAATCCACGCCCCCGCGTGGGGGGCGACAGGAGCGGGCCTGTCCCTGCGAGTGGCTCCAGGAGTTTCAATCCACGCCCCCGCGTGGGGGGCGACCCAGGGCCGGAAGGGTCAGGGCCAGAACGACCAGTTTCAATCCACGCCCCCGCGTGGGGGGCGACAAATATGCGATTGATGCGGCGCCGAATAAGGGGGTTTCAATCCACGCCCCCGCGTGGGGGGCGACTGGAGAACTGCGTAACCTTGTGCGTCAGGTGTCACGTTTCAATCCACGCCCCCGCGTGGGGGGCGACCCAGGGCCGGAAGGGTCAGGGCCAGAACGACCAGTTTCAATCCACGCCCCCGCGTGGGGGGCGACAAATATGCGATTGATGCGGCGCCGAATAAGGGGGTTTCAATCCACGCCCCCGCGTGGGGGGCGACTGGAGAACTGCGTAACCTTGTGCGTCAGGTGTCACGTTTCAATCCACGCCCCCGCGTGGGGGGCGACTCGAGCGGGTGGTCAATCTCGGGCGGCACATTATCGGTTTCAATCCACGCCCCCGCGTGGGGGGCGACACTCGACCACGATAAATGTATTGATATCCTCCCGGTTTCAATCCACGCCCCCGCGTGGGGGGCGACATCAATTTTTGCAGGCCGAAATGATTGATAGCCAAGTTTCAATCCACGCCCCCGCGTGGGGGGCGACGCCAAATGGTTGACAACGATGGCTGACCCATCGGCGTTTCAATCCACGCCCCCGCGTGGGGGGCGACTGCGACCGAAATAGATACCTTATTGTCAGAAATTGTTTCAATCCACGCCCCCGCGTGGGGGGCGACTGGGCGTGCCCCCGTACCAGCACCGTTGCTCGAAGTTTCAATCCACGCCCCCGCGTGGGGGGCGACATCATCTTCTTCCTCATACAAACAGGCCGACCCGGTTTCAATCCACGCCCCCGCGTGGGGGGCGACGGTCCGGACCTTCTCCACTTTTTCGGCCAGTTTGGTTTCAATCCACGCCCCCGCGTGGGGGGCGACATCGTTTACGTTGTGAGCTATCCGGACAAACGGCGTTTCAATCCACGCCCCCGCGTGGGGGGCGACGTTCACGGGCGTCCGGGAAGCAGACGTCCTTGACGTTTCAATCCACGCCCCCGCGTGGGGGGCGACTCGTGGAAGAGTTCGAAGCAGCCCGAAACCAAAAAGTTTCAATCCACGCCCCCGCGTGGGGGGCGACTGAAAAATCGGCCGCTCCCGAACCGTCCCCCTCTAGTTTCAATCCACGCCCCCGCGTGGGGGGCGACTCATATCGGTGTAGTTTTAATATATCCCCTGATTGTTTCAATCCACGCCCCCGCGTGGGGGGCGACCTGATGGGGCTGCTGCTCCAACAGAACCGGATCAGTTTCAATCCACGCCCCCGCGTGGGGGGCGACCCAGAGGATTTACGCGGCTCAAGCCCCGGACCCGTTTCAATCCACGCCCCCGCGTGGGGGGCGACGTTTCACATAAGGAGGGACCGTGGATTCGTTCTGTTTCAATCCACGCCCCCGCGTGGGGGGCGACAAGGGCGTTTTTACCAATCGAGTAATATGGCCCTGTTTCAATCCACGCCCCCGCGTGGGGGGCGACTCCCCTCCATGATCCGCTTCATCCTGATGTGCGGTTTCAATCCACGCCCCCGCGTGGGGGGCGACCCAGATACAAGAGCAGCCCCTCGTTCTCCGCCCGGTTTCAATCCACGCCCCCGCGTGGGGGGCGACGGACGGCCGTTTCCAAATCGCGCGGCACCGGATTCTCAGTTTCAATCCACGCCCCCGCGTGGGGGGCGACAGGGCCTCGGCGATCTCGGACTGCTCGGCCCGGGTTTCAATCCACGCCCCCGCGTGGGGGGCGACTTAATTTCGGTCGTTTTCTCATTTCACCTCGGCGTTTCAATCCACGCCCCCGCGTGGGGGGCGACTCAGATAGCGCCGGTTTCCCTCTGTCCCGGAATTCGTTTCAATCCACGCCCCCGCGTGGGGGGCGACTGCGACCGAAATAGATACCTTATTGTCAGAAATTGTTTCAATCCACGCCCCCGCGTGGGGGGCGACTGGGCGTGCCCCCGTACCAGCACCGTTGCTCGAAGTTTCAATCCACGCCCCCGCGTGGGGGGCGACATCATCTTCTTCCTCATACAAACAGGCCGACCCGGTTTCAATCCACGCCCCCGCGTGGGGGGCGACTGATGAACCGGGTGGAGGCGGGCGTGGGGGTGAGGGTTTCAATCCACGCCCCCGCGTGGGGGGCGACCGGGTAATTACGCGAGCACTCGGGAGGAATCGGGTTTCAATCCACGCCCCCGCGTGGGGGGCGACCTTGGCGGTCTGGGCAAGTTGAACCAGATTTGTAGTTTCAATCCACGCCCCCGCGTGGGGGGCGACCTGATGAGCAAAAACGGGAATTCATAATCAAGGAGTTTCAATCCACGCCCCCGCGTGGGGGGCGACCCGGTGACGCTTCGACCATACCGGACATTTTTGGTTTCAATCCACGCCCCCGCGTGGGGGGCGACACCCACGGTTTACACCTCGAACCATCCTCCAAAGGTTTCAATCCACGCCCCCGCGTGGGGGGCGACTCTAGGAGGTCTTTGCCCAGCGGGGTCAGGTAGTGTTTCAATCCACGCCCCCGCGTGGGGGGCGACCCGGCGGCCAGGAGCTGGACGATTTTCTGGGCGAGTTTCAATCCACGCCCCCGCGTGGGGGGCGACCCAGGTCCAGCAGGACCGTGCTGTCCTTGCCGCCCGTTTCAATCCACGCCCCCGCGTGGGGGGCGACTACCGCCTCCCGGCCGCGATGGCCGAATCGCCTGTTTCAATCCACGCCCCCGCGTGGGGGGCGACCGTTTGAGGCGGATCAGCCGGGACGGCGTGGCCAGTTTCAATCCACGCCCCCGCGTGGGGGGCGACCCAGATTGCGGCCCGGGTGCCAATAGATATTGAGTTTCAATCCACGCCCCCGCGTGGGGGGCGACGCAGGCCCGCCTGCCGGACGGGCAGGTCCCGTTGTTTCAATCCACGCCCCCGCGTGGGGGGCGACTCCGCCCGATGATCCGCCCATACCGGCCCCGGTGTTTCAATCCACGCCCCCGCGTGGGGGGCGACCCGATGCTGAAAGCGGGCAGTGCGGGCATTAAGGTTTCAATCCACGCCCCCGCGTGGGGGGCGACCGTCGTGGTCCCCGGAAATGGCCTTGACCGTCAGGTTTCAATCCACGCCCCCGCGTGGGGGGCGACTCAGACGTTTGCCGTCCACCGAAACCGGATCGGAGTTTCAATCCACGCCCCCGCGTGGGGGGCGACCGGAGTCACGGTCAAATTCACGGCCGGGACCGGCGTTTCAATCCACGCCCCCGCGTGGGGGGCGACCGAGGCGAACACAGCCTTTGTTTGCTCTGGCACGTTTCAATCCACGCCCCCGCGTGGGGGGCGACCTGGGCCAACGGCGGGCGGCTGGACAATCTGCTCGTTTCAATCCACGCCCCCGCGTGGGGGGCGACACCGGCGGGTTCATGACCGAGGCCTACTTGGCCGTTTCAATCCACGCCCCCGCGTGGGGGGCGACCGTGGAGGTAATGATCGGTTATATCCTCACTGATGTTTCAATCCACGCCCCCGCGTGGGGGGCGACACGATGAGGACCATTCTTTTTTGGCCCGCACGTAGTTTCAATCCACGCCCCCGCGTGGGGGGCGACCGGCGCTGGTAACGATGTGGATGTGGGGCGGCTGGTTTCAATCCACGCCCCCGCGTGGGGGGCGACTTTATGAGTCGGCGCTGATGTACGGGCTGTCCCTGTTTCAATCCACGCCCCCGCGTGGGGGGCGACATACGCCCCGGCCATGAATAATCATGCTGACCGCGGTTTCAATCCACGCCCCCGCGTGGGGGGCGACACAGGGGTTCACGGGCTGGCTGACGGAGCTGTTGGTTTCAATCCACGCCCCCGCGTGGGGGGCGACCGACGGGACCTACGTCAAGCTGGGTATGTTCTGGGTTTCAATCCACGCCCCCGCGTGGGGGGCGACGTGGCCATGACCAAATCGGCGGCCAACGCGGGCGTTTCAATCCACGCCCCCGCGTGGGGGGCGACGGGCGCGGCGGTAGAGGTTGGGGAACATTTCCAGGTTTCAATCCACGCCCCCGCGTGGGGGGCGACTAGAGAGGCTCAAAAAGAGGCTGAGCTTCTTATTGTTTCAATCCACGCCCCCGCGTGGGGGGCGACGGAGACTTATTCCGAGGTGGACAAAGCCATAGTGGTTTCAATCCACGCCCCCGCGTGGGGGGCGACTAAAGTCGCCATTGTCGTCTCCTTCTCTTGAGCCGTTTCAATCCACGCCCCCGCGTGGGGGGCGACGCAGGCCATACAATCTTTACCGGCTTCACGGGCGTTTCAATCCACGCCCCCGCGTGGGGGGCGACCCCTTCATCAGTTCTCCAAATTGGTCCTGATTGAGTTTCAATCCACGCCCCCGCGTGGGGGGCGACTATGAATTGTTCGTCAAGCGGGTGATGAAGCGGGTTTCAATCCACGCCCCCGCGTGGGGGGCGACCTGAGAGATCTGCGCGCCACGGCCTCGGCGGTCTGGTTTCAATCCACGCCCCCGCGTGGGGGGCGACCGGCCAAGGCCGAACGCCGGAAGACTCCGACCCAGTTTCAATCCACGCCCCCGCGTGGGGGGCGACCGTGGCCGAATTGAACCAACTGTCGAGAAAACTGTTTCAATCCACGCCCCCGCGTGGGGGGCGACACACGTTTAAGTGGCGCAAAAACGGCGGGGCCTGGTTTCAATCCACGCCCCCGCGTGGGGGGCGACCTGCATTTGGGTCAAAATGACCGACGGGACATAAATGTTTCAATCCACGCCCCCGCGTGGGGGGCGACAGGCCGACTTCCATTTCCCTCGTCCGTAGGGGCGGTTTCAATCCACGCCCCCGCGTGGGGGGCGACACCTCACCCGCGATGGAGTCGAGGTGCTTGGCAGCGTTTCAATCCACGCCCCCGCGTGGGGGGCGACGTGATCCGCGCGATATTCTCTTATGCTTCACAACCGTTTCAATCCACGCCCCCGCGTGGGGGGCGACGTTAATTTCTCTGATGCGTCTCCCTCTATCGCGGTTTCAATCCACGCCCCCGCGTGGGGGGCGACATCGGCCCTGGATGTGGCCAGGCAGACCAGAGAGGTTTCAATCCACGCCCCCGCGTGGGGGGCGACCTCCGCTTCTGTCCGCTCCCAGTCCATCAGGCCAGTTTCAATCCACGCCCCCGCGTGGGGGGCGACGAAATGGCTGGAAAAGACCCAGCGGACCATCAGGGTTTCAATCCACGCCCCCGCGTGGGGGGCGACTTTTGTCCCATGCCAAGACAATTTGTCTTCCATGGTTTCAATCCACGCCCCCGCGTGGGGGGCGACGCGTTGCCGCCCCAGGTCTGTTCGATGGCGTATCGTTTCAATCCACGCCCCCGCGTGGGGGGCGACATTGTAGCTCAAGAAGTTTTGTACGAATACCAGCGTTTCAATCCACGCCCCCGCGTGGGGGGCGACTTTTGTCCCATGCCAAGACAATTTGTCTTCCATGTTTCAATCCACGCCCCCGCGTGGGGGGCGACGCGGCAAGGCCCCTTTGCTCATCTTATCTCCTCTGTTTCAATCCACGCCCCCGCGTGGGGGGCGACCCGGGCCAAAAAAGGGGTCAGCGCCAAAATCTGGTTTCAATCCACGCCCCCGCGTGGGGGGCGACCCCACCGTCGGCGGATATTTGTCGGTTTCATCCAGGTTTCAATCCACGCCCCCGCGTGGGGGGCGACGGTTAGTCCCAATTCCCTTTGTCTCTCCGGAGACGTTTCAATCCACGCCCCCGCGTGGGGGGCGACACCTGGAGTACTTCAGGACTTGCGAGATGGATATGTTTCAATCCACGCCCCCGCGTGGGGGGCGACTTTCGTCGGCGGGACGTTGCCGCTGGACGAGGCCGTTTCAATCCACGCCCCCGCGTGGGGGGCGACTTGGGTCCAGCCGTATTTCGGGGGACAGTCGGCCGGTTTCAATCCACGCCCCCGCGTGGGGGGCGACTCCGCCACCGATCTCCGTCCGATGGTGTAGGGGCGTTTCAATCCACGCCCCCGCGTGGGGGGCGACATTCCCGTTTTTGCTCATCAGTCAGCCCGGTAACGTTTCAATCCACGCCCCCGCGTGGGGGGCGACGGCGGGCCTGAGAAATGGATGTGCGGCCGCATGGTTTCAATCCACGCCCCCGCGTGGGGGGCGACGCGGATGGTTTCTGCATACAAGCAGCGGCTGGATGTTTCAATCCACGCCCCCGCGTGGGGGGCGACACCTCCATACCCCGATCATGGCGATCACCAGATAGTTTCAATCCACGCCCCCGCGTGGGGGGCGACCCAGGCCCAGCCTTGCCGCCAACCCGGCCAGCCGTTTCAATCCACGCCCCCGCGTGGGGGGCGACACAGGCCCGGCATTGCCTAGGCCACCACCAACCGTTTCAATCCACGCCCCCGCGTGGGGGGCGACCGGCCGGTACCCCTCGTTTTTGGGGTCGTGCCGGGTTTCAATCCACGCCCCCGCGTGGGGGGCGACCGGCGGCGCAAAGGTCGGTATCCCCGGCGGTGGCGTTTCAATCCACGCCCCCGCGTGGGGGGCGACTGGCCACCAGCACCGCCCCCAATATCCCTAGGCGTTTCAATCCACGCCCCCGCGTGGGGGGCGACAAAAGAAAAGTACACAAAAATTCAAACAGGAACGGTTTCAATCCACGCCCCCGCGTGGGGGGCGACAGGTAAGAGCGGAGATTACGGTAGGTGCCCGGGCGGTTTCAATCCACGCCCCCGCGTGGGGGGCGACAGAATATCAATATCATCGATCATATTAGTCATGGCGTTTCAATCCACGCCCCCGCGTGGGGGGCGACGCCTTCTCCCCAGCCAACTGTCCGGCGATCCAGGGGTTTCAATCCACGCCCCCGCGTGGGGGGCGACCCTTCATTTTTTTTGCCTTATGTTGTTATTTTTGTTGTTTCAATCCACGCCCCCGCGTGGGGGGCGACTGGATCGCCGACCGGCGGGTCGGGCGGGTTGTGGGTTTCAATCCACGCCCCCGCGTGGGGGGCGACCTAGTTGCCCCCGCTCCACCAGGTCATGACACCTGTTTCAATCCACGCCCCCGCGTGGGGGGCGACCGGGCCTCAACCGGATTAGTTAGATCGGTCTTGGTTTCAATCCACGCCCCCGCGTGGGGGGCGACTGCGGGTCTTTTGTGTCCTCAAACGCCATCATTTGTTTCAATCCACGCCCCCGCGTGGGGGGCGACTTTGATCCGGGCCTATGGCCCAGGCCTCCGTTTGTTTCAATCCACGCCCCCGCGTGGGGGGCGACACATCTATTTCAACTGCGGCGGCGGTCAGGTTTTGTTTCAATCCACGCCCCCGCGTGGGGGGCGACGCCTGGAAAACCTGAACGCCCTGGCCTCCCGGGTGTTTCAATCCACGCCCCCGCGTGGGGGGCGACGGCGGGTCAAGGGCGAGGTCCAGGAAATCGAACTGTTTCAATCCACGCCCCCGCGTGGGGGGCGACCGAGTGCTGCATAAAATCGGGCTGGCTCGGACGGCGTTTCAATCCACGCCCCCGCGTGGGGGGCGACCTCGCCCGCCGCGGCGGGCAAAGCACGGAACCCGGTTTCAATCCACGCCCCCGCGTGGGGGGCGACGTGACGCCGCCACGGCGAACCCAACGTTTACTTCGTTTCAATCCACGCCCCCGCGTGGGGGGCGACTCTCCATTCACTTCGATCAAGCCGGGATAGTTGGTTTCAATCCACGCCCCCGCGTGGGGGGCGACCTGAAAACTTAGGTATGGCGATTATAGGAGCAAGTGTTTCAATCCACGCCCCCGCGTGGGGGGCGACGCCGGGCCGCGGCATAAACATGCTGCGGGTCCAGGGTTTCAATCCACGCCCCCGCGTGGGGGGCGACCCAAAAAGTTTTCTATTCCCAATAACCGGTTCAAGTTTCAATCCACGCCCCCGCGTGGGGGGCGACCCAATTATCAATGAATTCATCAGGAATAGGGATAGTTTCAATCCACGCCCCCGCGTGGGGGGCGACCCCGTATCTTTAACAACCCGTGAGAATCCAGGAGTGTTTCAATCCACGCCCCCGCGTGGGGGGCGACTTTACTTTACTTATCCATGCACTCAAAACCCATTGTTTCAATCCACGCCCCCGCGTGGGGGGCGACATGGACCCCTCGAAAGCCACCTGAGCCACCGCCTCGTTTCAATCCACGCCCCCGCGTGGGGGGCGACCATAGGGTATCTCCAATGGAGACGGATGTTAAAACGTTTCAATCCACGCCCCCGCGTGGGGGGCGACACTGGAGTGAGTAGTTACCCCGGTTGCATCCCAAGTTTCAATCCACGCCCCCGCGTGGGGGGCGACCTATAACCAGCGTGATAATCGCTATAGCCCATCCGTTTCAATCCACGCCCCCGCGTGGGGGGCGACATCCGACCCGATTCTTCTGCCTCCATATTAAACTGTTTCAATCCACGCCCCCGCGTGGGGGGCGACCCTTGAATTTTGCCGCCGAACCCCTCCCCATAAAGTTTCAATCCACGCCCCCGCGTGGGGGGCGACCTTCCATCCGGTTGTTTTGTCTCCAGGCTAGCCTTGTTTCAATCCACGCCCCCGCGTGGGGGGCGACTTACTTTACTTATCCATGCACTCAAAACCCATTGTTTCAATCCACGCCCCCGCGTGGGGGGCGACTAAAAAAGGTGGTAACTACAATAATCCAAAATGAAGTTTCAATCCACGCCCCCGCGTGGGGGGCGACCAAGGATAACAGCATCGGCCGTGCTTTCAACGCTGTTTCAATCCACGCCCCCGCGTGGGGGGCGACCAATCTTCTTTTCAATACGCTCCAATCGAGTCTCGTTTCAATCCACGCCCCCGCGTGGGGGGCGACCGAAAAGATCAGACGGTCTGATGCCGATCTAAGTGTTTCAATCCACGCCCCCGCGTGGGGGGCGACCAGCCGGAGAGAGTTTTAAAAAGCTCAGCGAACTGTTTCAATCCACGCCCCCGCGTGGGGGGCGACCATTACATCACCCTTATTCTCGGTCTGGATACAGTTTCAATCCACGCCCCCGCGTGGGGGGCGACCGGTTTCATGCCGATAGTTGCACTCAGTTTTAGTGTTTCAATCCACGCCCCCGCGTGGGGGGCGACAACATCCGTCTCCATTGGGGATACCCTATGGAAAGTTTCAATCCACGCCCCCGCGTGGGGGGCGACAATCCATTCTTGGCTTACATCATACACTGCGGGCGTTTCAATCCACGCCCCCGCGTGGGGGGCGACAAAATATTAGTTTTACCCTTACCAAGCAAATGTCCGGTTTCAATCCACGCCCCCGCGTGGGGGGCGACATAAAATTAATACCGTTTACAAGCGTGATTCAGAGTTTCAATCCACGCCCCCGCGTGGGGGGCGACACGACATCATTTTCCGCTTGGAATACGGGGCAGAGTTTCAATCCACGCCCCCGCGTGGGGGGCGACTAAAAAAGAGATTGAGATTAAGCAAGTAACTGAAGTTTCAATCCACGCCCCCGCGTGGGGGGCGACCAAAGCCTTATCCGTCAGTCTGACTATCGACTTGTTTCAATCCACGCCCCCGCGTGGGGGGCGACAACATCCGTCTCCATTGGGGATACCCTATGGAAAGTTTCAATCCACGCCCCCGCGTGGGGGGCGACTGTTGTCCCCGATCATTCCCTTTTAACCCACGGCGTTTCAATCCACGCCCCCGCGTGGGGGGTGTCGAGGACCATGTTAATTGACCCAGTTGGAGGTCATGAGGGCCAAGTAATTGACCCACCCGGGGCCGAGTAATTGACCCATCAGTTTTGGTGAGTGTCCCAAAAGAGCCAGATCACTTACCTTCC
>Ga0209164_1003180_pt1 | contig 15929 bp, 8 predicted proteins | sample MTBNYHSulfiMetaG_FD_187458 | JGI IMG/M metagenome (GOLD analysis project Ga0209164, IMG submission 187458) | Enrichment culture microbial communities from rom New York Harbor, USA that are MTBE-degrading - MTBE-NYH (New York Harbor Sulfidogenic)... | ecosystem: Environmental > Aquatic > Marine >...
TTCTCCTCGGCGCGCTGCACCAACGAGGAGAACTACCTCTTCCAGAAGTTCATGCGCGCCGTCGTCGGCACGCAGAACGTCGACCACTGCGCCCGGCTCTGTCACGCCTCCACGGTGACCGGCCTCCGCCAGTCGCTGGGCAGCGGGGCGATGACCAACTCCTTCAACGACCTCGAGGAGATGGACGTCGCCTTGATCATCGGCTCCAACACCAGTGAGGCCCACCCGATCGCCGCGCTGCACGTCAAGAAGGCGCTGCGCAACGGCGGCCGCCTCATCGTCGCCGACCCGCGGCGCATCGACATGGCGCGCCGCGCCGACATCCACCTTCAGTTGCGCCCGGGCACCAACGTCGCCGTGCTCAACGGCCTGATGCACGTGATCCTCGAGGAGGGCCTCGCCGACGAGGCGTTCATCGCCGAGCGCACCGAGGGCTTCGACGAGCTGCCCGAGCTTCTCGCCGCGTACACGCCGGAGCTGGTCGAGGAGATCAGCGGCGTCCCTGCCGACACGCTGCGCGAGGCGGCGCGCCTCTTCGGCTCCGCCGGGCGCGCGGCGATCTTCTACTCGATGGGCATCACCCAGCACTCGCACGGCACCGAGCACGTGCTGGCGGTCTCCAACCTCGCCCTCATGACCGGCAACCTCGGCCGCGCCGGCACCGGCGTCAACCCGCTGCGCGGCCAGAACAACGTGCAGGGGGCCTGCGATGTGGGCGCGCTGCCCAACGTGTACACGGGCTACCAGCCGGTGGGCGACCCCGAGGCGCAGCGCCGCTTCGGCGAGGCGTGGGGCGTGACGCTCGCCGAGGAGCCCGGTCTCACGGTGACCGAGGCCTTCGACGCGATGGCCGACGGCCGCGTGCGCGCCCTCTACGTGATGGGCGAGAACCCGCTGCTCTCCGACCCCGACCAGACCCACGTCGAGCAGGCCCTGCGTGGCCTCGACTTCCTCGTCGTGCAGGACATCTTCCTCTCCGAGACGGCCGAGCTCGCCGACGTCGTGCTGCCGGCGGCGAGCTACGCCGAGAAGGACGGCACCTTCACCAACACCGAGCGCCGCGTGCAGCTGTTGCACAAGGCGGTCGCGGCGCCGGGCGAGGCGCGCGAGGACTGGCGGATCATCGCCGAGCTGGCGCGCCGCATGGGGGCCGAGACCGGCTGGAGCTACACGGGCACGGCCGAGATCATGCGCGAGATCGCCGCCCTGACCCCGTCCTACGCCGGCATCAGCCACGCGCGTCTCGAGGAGGGCGGCCTCTGCTGGCCCTGCACGAGCCCCGAGCACCCCGGCACGCCGATCCTCCACATCGGCGGCTTCACCCGCGGCCGCGGCCGGTTCTTCCCCGTCGCGTACCAGCCTCCGGCAGAGCAGGCCGACGACGAGTACCCGCTCACGCTGACCACCGGCCGCCTGCTCGAGCACTACCACACCGGCACGATGACGCGGCGCTCCGACGGCCTCAACGAGCTCGTGCCGACGGGGTTCGCCGAGATCAGCCCGGCCGACGCCGCGCGCCTCGGGGTCGCCGACGGCGGCGATGTCGTGGTCGAGACGCGGCGCGGCTCGATCCGCACGCCGGCCAACGTCACGGCGCGCGTGGGCGAGGGCACGGTCTTCGTCCCGTTCCACTTCTGGGAGGCGCCGGCCAACCGGCTCACCAACCCGGCGCGCGACCCCCAGGCCAAGATCCCCGAGTTCAAGGTCTGCGCCTGCCGCGTCGCCCTCCCGTGACGGCGGGCGGGCCGCCGTGATCCCGCTGCACGACGACAACCCCACGCGGCGCTTCCCGCTGGTGACGCTGACGCTGATCGCGCTCAACGTCGCGGTCTTCGTCTTTCAACTCACGCTGCCCCGCCATGGGCTCACGCTGGAGGGGTTCTTCCTGCGCGCCGGGCTCGTGCCGTACGAGATCGTGAACCGCGTCGACGTGCCTCCCGACGGGCTGGTGCCGGTCTGGGCCACCGTCTTCACCTCGATGTTCATCCACGGCGGCTGGCTGCACATCATCTTCAACATGCTGTACCTGTGGATCTTCGGCAACAACGTGGAGGACCGCATGGGCCGGGCGCGGTTCGTCGCCTTCTATCTGCTCTGCGGCGTCGCCGCGGCGGCCGCGCAGGTGGTCGTGCGGCCCGACGCGCTGGTGCCGATGATCGGCGCCAGCGGGGCCGTCTCCGGCGTGCTCGGCGCCTACATCCTCCTCTTCCCGCGGGCCCAGGTGCTGACCGTGATAACGCTCGTCATCTTCTTCCCGGTCGTCATGGTGCCGGCGTGGGTGCTGCTGCTGGCCTGGTTCGCCCTCAACCTGCTGCAGGCGGCGACGACGATCGGCGCCGAGACCGGGGTGGCGTACTTCGCCCACGTCGGCGGCTTCGCCGCCGGGCTCGTGCTGGTCTGGTTGTTCGCCCGCCGGCGCCCGCGGCTGAGAGGGCGGGCGGGATGGTGATGCCGCGGCCGCGAAAGAGGCGACCGCGATGCTGACGCCGGGGCGGCTCGTCGACCACCACGTCCACACGACGTACTCCGACGGCCTCGCGACCCCGGCCGAGGTGGCGGCACGGGCGGCGCAGCTCGGGCTGGCCGGGGTCGCGACGGTCGACCACCTGGCCATCGGGCCCTACAACGACGAGCCGGGTTACAGCATCGAGATCGCCCGCATCGACGAGTACATCGCGGCCGTGCGCGCCGCCGACGAGGCGCACCCCGGGGTCCGCGCGCTCGCCGCCATCGAGGTCGACTACGGCCCGGACACGGTCGACGAGGCGGCGGCGCTGCTCGGCGCACACGACTTCGACTTCGTGTACGGCTCCGTGCACTTCATCGACGGCCGGGTCGTCGACACGCGCGCCTCGCTGCAGGGCTCGCTCTGGGTCGATGTGGACGCCGTCTACGAGCGGTACTTCGAGGTCGTCGCCGAGGCGGCCGCCACGGGGCTCTTCGACGTGATCGCCCACCTCGACCTGCCGAAGAAGTTCGGCCACCGGCCGCGGGACACGGCGCGGGTGGAGGCGGCGCTGGGGGCGGCGCTCGACGCCATCGCCGCCGCCGGCGCCGCGATCGAGCTCAACACCTGCGGCTGGCGCGTGCCGGCCGGCGAGGCCTACCCGTCGCCGGCGATCCTCGCCCAGGCGGCGGCCCGCGAGATCCCGCTCGTGCTCGGCTCCGACGCGCACCGCGTCGACGAAGTGGGCGCCGACTTCGAGCGCGCCCTCGTCCTCGCCGCCGAAGCAGGCTACGATGCCACTCTCAGACTCACCGACGGCAAGTTGGAGGCGATACGGTGAGCGAGCCGAGGTCAAGCACGTGAGCGCGGGGGAGGCAGAGAGACGGTGAGCGCAGCCCGGCGGCGCCTCATGGCGATCCACAACCCGACCTCGGGGGGCGGGGAGCGACGGCGCGACCTGCCCCTGATCCTTCAGGGGCTCGAGGGGCAGGGCTTCGCCGTCGACGTCCGCTCCACGACCGGCCCCGGGTCGGCCACCGAGTTGGCCGCCTCGGCCGCCGGCGAGGGCTTCGGCGTGGTCTGCGTGCTGGGCGGCGACGGCACGGTGAACGAGGCGCTCAACGGCCTCGCCGGCGGAGACCTCCCGCTCGCCATCGTGCCGGTCGGCACGGTCAACGTGCTCGCCATGGAGCTGGGCATCCCGCTCGACCCGCCCGATGCGGTGCGCGTCGTCGGCACGGGCACCGAGTCGTGGATCGACCTGGGCCTCGCCGGCGAGCGCTATTTCGGCCTCATGGCCGGCATCGGTATGGACGCGGCCGTCGTCGCCTCGCTCAACCCGACGCTCAAGAAGGCGCTGAAGGAGGCGGCCTTCGCCGTGCACGGGGTCGCCACCTATCTCACGCATGAAGAGCCCCTCCTCCGCCTGACGAGCGAGGACCGCGAGGTCGAGGGCTACTTCGCGGTCTTCGGCAACGCCGCGAACTACGCCGGCTCCTTCGGCATCACCCCCCTGGCCGATATGCGCGACGGCCTGCTCGACGTCTGCGTGCTCACCGACAAGTCGTTCCTCAGTACAGCCTGGTACTGGACTGCCGCCTTGCTCAACGCCCACATCGACCATCCCAAGGTGCAGTACTTCCGCACCCGGGCGGCGCGCGTCGAGGCCGTGGACCCCGGGCAGGAGGTGCTCGTGCAGACCGACGGCGAGGTCTCCGGCGCCCTGCCCATCGACTGCCGCGTGGCGCCGCGGGCGCTGCGCGTGCTGGTGCCGTGAGGCCCCGGCTGTGAGGTTCGTCCCGGCGCCGCCGCCCGAGGCCGAGCTCGAGGCTCTCCACGAGGCCAGCCTGCGGCTGCTCGCCGAGGTCGGCGTGCGCTTCCCCAGCCGTCGCGCCCTGCACCTGCTGCACGACGCGGGGGCCGAGGTCGACGCCGAGGCCGAGGTCGTGCGCTTCCCGCGGCGCCTCGTCGAGGAGGCCGTCGCGCGGGCGCCGCGCGAGGTGCTCCTCGCCGGTCGCGACACCGCCGCCGACGTGCGCCTCGGCGTGGGCCGCCCCTGCCTGCTCACGCTCGACGGGACCGGCGCCTCCACGCTCGACCATCGCACCGGCGAGCGCCGTGCCTCGACGCTCCGCGACCTCGGCGAGGCCACGCTGGTCGCCGACCACGAGCCCGAGATCGGCGTCGTCTGGAACATCGTCACGACCGCCGACTCGCCGGCCAACGCCCGCGTGCTGTACGAGACCGAGACCTGCCTGCGCCACACGGGCAAGCACGTGCAGGCCGAGGTGCAGCGCGCCGAGGAGGTCCCCTTCGTGCTCGACCTCCTCGCCGCCGTCGCCCCCGACGGTCGCTGGGACCCGGCGCGGCCGTTCTTCTCCATCGTCTACTGCCCGGTGTCGCCCCTGCAGCACGAGCCCGAGATGGTCGAGGCGGCGATCGACCTGGCGCGCGCCGGTGTGCCGATGTGCGTCTACAGCATGGGGCTCGCCGGCGCGACCACGCCGGTCACCGTGGCGGGCTCGGCGATGCAGGCCAACGCCGAGATCCTGAGCTCGCTCGTCCTCTTCCAGGTCGTCAACCCGGGTCTCGCCTGCATCTACGTGGCCGACACGGGGCTCATGGACCTGCAGTCCGGTCTCTACAGGGCGTCCCCGCCCGAGGCCGTCCTCGTGACGCAGGCGATGGTCTCACTGGGCCGCCGGTACGACCTGCCGGTCATGGCCAGCGGCCTCACCAGCGACGCGCCGGGGTTCGGGCACGCGAGCGGCATCGACGCCACGCTCACCTGCCTCCCGGCCCTGCTCATGGAGCCCGACCTCTTCGTCGGCGCCGGCATGCACGACGGGGCGCAGCTGCTGTCGCTGCCCAAGATCCTCCTCGACGTCGAGCTCTTCCGCGCCTGCCGGCGCGTGCTCGAGGGGTCCGTGATCGACGAGGAGCACCTCATGGTCGACGTGGCCGCGGCCGTAGGACCCGGCGGCCACTACCTCGGGGAGCGTGCGACGCGCGCCTTCCTGCGCAACGGGGAGTGCTACCGGCCGCGGCACCTGCTGCGCGAGACGGGGACACCGGCTGCGGGCGAGGCGCCCGACGAGGTCGCGCGCGCCGCGGAGGCGGTCGAGGACATCCTCGCCACGCACACGGCGGCCCCGCTGCCGGCGGGCGCCGTGGCTCGGGTGGCTGAGATCCTCGCCGCCGCGGCGGCCGAGCTGCCGCACAGGTAGCGACGCAACGAGTCGCACCGCGGCGCTTCCTCACCATCATGGTCCCAACTGCCTGACCGCCCACCCACCCGCCGGCCTGAGTTTGGCGAGGCGACCGGGCGCGGTCGTCCCGACTCCCCATGAACACCCCGCCGGGTATTGCCTCGGGGGGGGGCTTCGTGAATATGCTCCGACGAGCTTCAGCGTAGCAGTCTGGCCATGCACGTTGATCGTGGAGGGGTCATGTTCGCCATCAGGCACGCTGTGACCGCTGGGCGCGTGACGCTCGCGGCCCTCGCTCTCGTTCTTCTTCTCGGCGTGGTCGGCCTGCCGGCAATCGCCGCCGAGACTGCGGTCGAGGTGAGCGTCGTTCGCGAGCTCACCGAGGAGCGCACCGCGACCTCGAAGACCTACCTTCTGAGCGACGGCACGCGACGGGCACTTCTCTTCGAGGCCCCCGTCCACTACCGAGACGCGCGCGGCGAGTGGATCGACCTTGACACGGCGCTCACCGCGAGCGTCAGCCTCGACGCCGTCAGCTCGACGTCGACTCCGGCAGCGGTGACGCTGGGCTCGCAGGCACTCGACAGCCCGCCGGTCACGATCGCCTACGAGGACGCTTGCGTCGGATTCGACCTCCTGGCCGTGGCCGAATCGGCCCCCCTCGCCCTGGGCGATGAGGCCACCTACTTCGACGTCGCCAAGGACACCGACCTGCGCTACCGGGTATTGGCCGACGGCCTCAAGGAGACCCTCGTCCTTGCCTCCGCCGCGGCGCCCGAGCGCTTCACCTTCTTCATCGCCCACGAGGGCCTGCTCCTCGCCCAGGGCCCCGAGGGCGCCTGGGGTTTCTACCGCAAGGGCGAGGAGGAGCCCGTCTTCGTACTCGGCGACCTCATCGTCGCCGACTCCTCGCGCTCCAAGGCCGACGAGCCCGCCTACTGCACCGGCGCGACCATGGAGGTGAGTCCGGGTCTCGGCGGCAGCTACCTCACCTACCAGATCCCGCGCCGCTGGCTCGATGCCGCGGAGCGCGTCTGGCCGGTGCTCGTCGACCCCACGATCACCCTCGGTCAGGCGGTCTGCGCCGACACCTACGTCTCGAGCGCCTACCCCTCGACCGCCTACGGCTCCTCCGATGACCTCAAGGTCGGCTACTACGACGCCTCGACGGGCTGGAACCGCAGCCTGCTCAAGTTCGACACCGCGGCGCTCGCGGGCACCTACGTCACGGCGAGCGAGCTGAAGGCGTACCAGTACCACCAGTACTACACCTCCCAGGCGATGACGACCCACATCGGGCGCATGACCGAGAACTTCACCGAGTCCTCGACCTGGAACGGGCTCGACGACAACGGCGGTCTTGAGTTCGTGCATTTCGACGATCAGAGCGTCGCCCGCGCCAAGTGGCTCGTCGTCCCCTGCCGCACACTCACCCAGCGCTGGGCCAACGGCGAGTCCGGCTATGCGAACTACGGCTTCGTCATCTACCAGCAGTCGGGCGAGGGTCAGACCTACTGGCGCAAGTTCCGCTCGAGTGAGTACGCGACCTCGACCGAGCGTCCCCGAATGGTGGTCGACTACGAGGAGCCCAAGGCCACCGTCTCGGTGCCCGCCCTCGACAGCAGCGTGCGCGTCGGCGACTGGGTGACGGTCACCGTGAACGTCACCGACACCGCCAACAAGAGCTCGGTCAGCGAGGTGCGCATGGGCGTGAACCGCTACGGCGGTCCCACCGAGCGCACCCATGGCGTGATGGGCTGGTTCCGCGCAAAGCCGGCCGCTCCTTGGGTCGCCGTGAAGAAGGCGACGGGCAGCTGGTTCGCCTACTACGACTCAGAGACCTACGGCAGCGACCACATCACCCCCGACCTCGCGGCCTGCTCGATCGACTCCGCCTCGACCCCCGGCACGGTCAGCTTCCGCTTCCGGGTGAACGACAACTGGGGTGACGTCCAGGACAACGACTTCGACACCTACCTGAAGATGGACTCGGGCTCGACGACCTGGAACACGGGATGGGTCGCCCGTGACCGCAACCTCGACGTGCTGCCCAAGCCGATCGAGGCCATCACTGCCGAGGCGAGCCCGAGCGCCTGGTACGAGGAGCTCGACGCCGACTCGGACGGCCTGCCCGACAACCCCGACTGCGACGTGAACGACCAAGGACGGGGCGACGTCACCCTGACCTGGGACGCCTCGCCGCTCGCCGACGGCTATGGGGTCTACCTCTGGGACGGCGGCGCCTACCAGCCCGTCGGGCGCACCTTGGGCAACGCCGCCACCACCTGGTCGACCGGCAGCCTCGGCTTCTATCCCAAGGACTCAGAGATCAGCGCGGTCGGCTGGCCGGGAGGGGTGAGCGGTAACCCCTTCTACCGGGCGGCGACCCCAGACGACCCCACACAGCTGCAGCATCTGCAGCCCGCGGGCTACTCAGGCAGCGCCGGCCTGCTCGCCGGCGATGGCACTTACCTCTACGCGCGTGCGCGCTCGGGTCAGTCCGGCCCCGCTCGTTGGCAGAAGATCGACCCTTCCACGGGCACCGTGACCCAGTTCGGCCCCGACCTCTCGGCGCAGCCCGCCCTCTCCGCCTTCCACTACGACGACTACATCTACTCGGGCTACGTGACCAAGAGCGGCACCCCGGCGACCTACACGATCCAGGGGGTCCTGAAGGACTCGACCACCACGAGGACCATCACCCTCGACGCCGCGAAACCACCCCTCGAGCGGAGCACGGGCGCCGCCGTCACGGCCTCGACCCAGGCCGTGCTCTTCGCGACCGACGGGACCAACATCTTCAACCTCGCCTACACCCTCACGACGAGCAGCGGCGACCCCGTCTACGACGGCTTCAAGGTGCGCACCTACACGATGGCCGGCGCCTGGGTCTCGGACACGACGATCTCGATGCCGAGCTTCAAGCTCAGTCACGTGCTCGCCGACGATGGCTACCTCTACCTCGCTGAGTGGACGAACGCCGACGGCGCCCGCGTGCTCAAGGTGGCGAAAGCCGACGGGGAGGTCGTCAACCAGTGGACGAACGACCAGGGACAGACCAAGGTCTGCGCAGGCTTCTGTGATTCGGCAGCCAACGTCTTCTGGCTCGGGCACCTGACGGCGAACAGCTTCTTCGCCTATGCAGGGTCCGGCGGCGGCGTCGACTTGAGGGACAACCCCAACCGCCTCTACGGGGCGAGCGATGGCGATGCGTCCTGGGATGCCGAGACGAGCTACCGCTTCTGTGTCGTGCCCTATGAGGACGTCGCGGGTGAACCCTCCGTCGCCGACCCCGAGGCGATCAGAGACGAGCAGCTTCCGGTCGTCCTTCCCAACCGTACCAAGGGCGTGAACGACGACCCCAAGCACACGACCAGCGCCCTCGGTGAGTGGCTCGCGCACTCGGCCACGGCGGTCGTCGATGAAGGCGGTCTCGCCCTCTCGGTCACCGACCTCGAGATCGCCTCCTGGGGCCCGCGCGCCGCGCTCTCGCGCTCCTACCGTTCCTGGTCGACGGCCCAGACGAAGTCGGCGCCCGGCTGGCGCTTCAGCTTCGAGCGGTCGCTTGAGCTCACGAGCGCGACCTTGCATGAGTACGTCGATGAGACCGGCGAGGTGCACCGCTTCGTCCACACCGACGGCGCCTGGCAGACGCCGCCCGGCTACGACGCCATCCTCACCCAGTCGGGCTCGGAGTGGCAGCTGCGCTTCAGCGACCAACGCTCACTCTTCTTCGATGCGAACGGCCTCCTCCTTCGCGAGGTCGACAAGAACGGCAACACGGTGACCTACGCCTGGTCTGGGGGTGACCTCACGATCACCGCCGCCAACGGCCAGACCCTCGCCGTCGACTTCGACCAGAGCGGCCGGGTCGGCTCGGCGAGCTATGCGACCGCGGCCGGGACGCGCTCGGTCGACTACTCGACCGCAAGCCCCTGGCAGGTGCGCTACTTCCCCAATGTCACCGGTCTTGACCGCACCATGGAGTACGGCTACGACGGCAGCGCTCGCCTGACGAGCGTCGTCCAGCTCGACTGGCCGACCACGGCCGACCCCGCCTGGTCGTTCACCTACGACGCCAACGGGCGGCTTGAGTACGTCTACTTCCCCGACTACGACGCAACGACGAACCCCGACGCCAAGGGCCGTCTCACCTACGACGCACAGAACCGCACGGCGACCCACTACCGCTGGGGTCGCGTGAACGACACCGAGCACACCCAGATCGCCTCTGAGACCCTCGCCTGGGCCGAGAGCGGGGCGCCGCTCGAGTGCACCCTGGCGGCGAACGGCGCCGAGGAGACGACCTGGAGCTACACCCTGGGCCCTGCGAACCTGATCGCCGAAGTCGAAGACCCCGAGGGCGACGTCGAGCGCTACGCCAGCGACGCCTACGGCAACACGACGGCGAGTTCTGACGCCGACGGGGAGTGGACGACCGCCGACTACGACTACACAAGCGACCCTACGGGTCAGCTTGATGGGGTCGAGGAGCCCGGTGGATCTGAAACCCGCTACGCCTACGATGCGAACCACAACCTGATCGCCGAAACGCGGCTGCTCTCAGACGAGGATCCCGCCAACCTGCTCTGGGCGAGGAGTGAGTACACCTACGACGCCTACGGACGGCGCACCTACGAGAAGCGGCTCATCTCCGGTACGGTGACCGAGAACCAGGACGGCAGCTTCGCGGTCACGAATGCAGTGTGGGCCGAGACCGACTACGACGAGGGCGGCTACGCCGCCAACGGCGAGCCGCTCACCACCGTCCACAAGGCGGTCGAGCTGAGCGAGGGCGGGACGCCGCAGGACCTCTCCGTGGTACGCACCTACGATGCCTTCGGCAACCTCCTGAGTGAGACCGACACGAGCGGCACGCGTATCGTGGCGACCAACACCTACGACCTCGCGGGCTGTCTGCTCTCAACGCAAGGGGCGCCGGTTGGTGGCTACGCCACCGGCACCGTCACGAACTACACCTACGACAAGCTCGGCAACCTGATCGAGACCTGGAGGAGCCACGCCTCGAGCAGCGTCTGCGCCGACTGGACGAGGTACTACAACGGCACCTGGCCGGCGAGCGGCGCCGACTGCGGCCTTGATGCCACGGGGCGCGTGACCAAGGAGTGGCACTGGCTCCATGACGGCACGACGGCGACGTTGCAGGGCACCGTCACGCACACCTACGACGGCCGCGGACTTGAGTACCTGACCGACGACAACACCGTGGGTGGGCAGCCCGCTAAGCTCGTCTACGATGTGCGTGGCAACGTCATCGCACGGTGGGAGGAAGGCGTCACAGCCTACGACGCAGCGCGTGGGGAGCGCCTTGCCTATGACGCTGAGGGGCGCCAGACGAGCCGCCTCGACGTCGGCAGCACAAGCGCCGCAACCACCTCGACCTACACGGATGCCGGTCGACTGGCCAATGAGGCCCGCGCCGATGGTTCCTGGACGAGCTACGCCTACGACGAGGCCGGCAATGTCACGCAACAGACGACCCCGCTCTCCGGCTACGACCCAGTGACCTCGCCGGGGCTCGTCGCGCGTACGAAGTACGGTCACGACGAAGGCGGTCGGCGGCTCTGGCAGGAGGACCCCGACGGACAGCTCACCACGCAGAGCTACGACCTCCTCGATCGGGTGACCGGAGCGAACGGCGGCACCGCCACCGCCGCCACCGCCTACAACACACTCGGCTGGATCCTGCGCGAGGCCGATGGGGACGCTATCGCGACGCGCTACGTCTACGACTCAGGCGGGCGCGTGACGAGCGAGACGCTGGGCACCATTGACGGCAGCGGCGCCTTTACGGCAAGCCAGAATGCGACGAGCTACACCTACGACGGGGCCGGCAACGCTCTGAGCGTGACCGACCCTGACGATCGCCGCACGACCACGACCTATGACTGCTTCGGGCGGGTGGTCGAGGAGCGGCTGCACCCGGTGGGCGGTGCCGACGTGCGCCACACCGATGTGGTCTATGACTCTCTCGGGAGGCCGACGCAGGTTGACGAGACCGTCCGCGGCAGGCGCACGACGTACACGTACCCCCTCAACACGGAGGGCGGTGTCAGCGAGACCGAGCGCTACGATGGCTCGGCTTCGGTGAGTACGACGGTGACGCGCGCCGCACGTGGCGTTGAGACCGAGCGGGAGACGACCATTAGCGGCAGCCCCAACGTGGTCGTGGCTCGAACGACGGATGCCCGCGATGCCGCCGACCGCTGGACCGAAGCGACCTTCGCCACCAACGCGACGGCCCACCGTACCTTCGACGACCCCGGGCGTCTCGTGCGCCAGTGGGGCTCAGGCTTCGCCTCCGGGGCTTCCACAAGCGATGCCTACACCTACGACCCCGACACGGCGAGTAAGAGCTCCGACTACGTACAGCTCGCTTACGGTGGGACGATAGACGTTGACTACGCCTACGACGTCGCCGGGCGTCTGGAGAGCGCCGACTCTCCGACGACCACAACAACGTACCTGTACGACGAGCAGGGCAACCTCGCCAGCGAGGAACTGAGCAGCGTCTGGACGGACTACACCTATGATGTGGCCAACCGGCTGATCGCTGCCGATGCAGGTAGAACAGGCACTCCGACCACCGTCTATCAGTGGGACACGACCCATGGCTGGCGCACCTCGCAGGGCCCGAGCGACACCTCTCAGCCGCTCACCTACTCCTACACGTCGACCGGTCGCCTCGCCTCCTTCAGCGACTCGACCACGGGCCACGTCGTGAGCGCGAGCTTCACCTACGACACTTCGGGTCAGCGCACGCAGAGCGACGTGACGGTGAACGGCACACGCACGATCACCGACTACAGCTACGAGGGGATCACGCTGCTTCGCCTCTCGGCCGTCCAGGGCGAAGACACTTGGCAGCTCTCCTACCTCTACGACGAGGAAGGCGTGCCCTACGCCGGCGTCTACCGCGCGCCCTCTTCTTCGACCACGCCGATCGTCTTCGCTATGGTGACGACCGATAGAGGTGACGTCGCCGAGCTCCTCGACACCGCCGGTGACCCCTTCGCCGCCTACCGCTACGACCCTTGGGGGAAGCCGACCACGACCGCCACACAGGCGACGAGTCTCATCGGCTCGAGTCTCGCCGCCGAGATCGGCGCTCGCCAGGTACTCAGGTACGCAGGCTATGTCTACGATGCCGACATCGGCACCTCTGCCTGCGGCACCTACTACCTCTCAGCCCGCCAGTACGACCCCGGGTCGCGCCAGTTCCTCAGCAAGGATCCGGCCAAGGCCGACGGCGAGGAGAGCGCGTATCAGTATTGTGGTGGCGACCCCATCGGTCGCATCGATCCGTCTGGAGAGGCGTGGTGGAATCCCACGTCGTGGAAGCTGCCCAGTTGGACGAGGCACTTCAGATGGGTCACGAAGACCTACCGGGTATACCGCCTCGTCAAGGAGGTCCGCACCTTCGTTACGACCGAGAAGCGCATCGTGGACACGTCCTGGAAAGAAAACGCGGCGATGGCGAAACGCCTATACGAGAAGGCGAAGCAGCGTGATCCAGAGTTCTTCCGCGAATACTTCGGGACCGACGATCTCGACAGAGTTCACATCAACCGGATCATTGGGTGGGCACAGCATGGGTCCACAGAGTACAAGACGTGGTTCAATTCTCGGAACTACGTGGTGATTGAAAAGGGATATCGTCAGAAGACGGTGTCAGTCACGAAGATCGTTCTCATCACGGCGTCGTTCTGGCTACCATTCTGATGGTCAGGCATAGGATGGATCCGGGCGCACTTCGCAATAGGCCTCGTCGTGTCCCGCAAACGCTTACGAATCGCAAGCTGGTGCTGCTCCTGGTGCTCCTCGCCACCGGGAGTACGATCACGGTCGTCCTTGCGCTCGGTCTTGGTGCACGGACATCGTCCTCGCTGGTATACAGAGAACTGACATCGGGGGATAAGGTGGGTCTTCGTTGTGGGCTGACATTCGTCATGCCCCCAGGCTCTTCTGGCAGCCTCAGTGGTTGGCCGTCACCGAGTGAGGATGGGGGGAATCTGACGAAGCCGGCGGACTCCGCGCTCGTCAACCTGCCAGGCACCGAGGAAGAGCAGACGGTCTTCCTCGAGTCATGGCGCGGCGGTCTGAAGAACGTCGACTACTCCGCGGTGAAGCGGACCACGGAGCTCCTGAGCGACCCGGCTGAGAACGAGATCGAGGTGAGGTGGAGGAAGCCGGCTCCTGGGCTCTTCAACATCTACATCCTGAGCGAGCTGCCGGGACGGCTAACGGGGGCCGTGATGTTCGAGGAGCCTCGGGCAACCAACGCCGACCAAGCGTGGCGGGCGGCTCGACGGGTGTGGCGCCGCCTTTCGCTGTCTGGGGCCGCGTTCCCTTCCAGACAGCTTGGAGCCGGCCCGAGAGGCACCTACGACGCCGCCGGCCAGCGCACGCAGAGCGACGTCACCGCAAACGGTACGCGCACGCTCACCGACTACAGCTACGAGGGCATCACGCTGCTCAAGGGAGTCATCCATGAAGCGGTCCACAAGGGCAAGCGACACTTCGACATATACTGGCGGTCTGGAACCACCCTCGCCCAGTGGTAGCGTCATGTGGCCGCGTCGTCGCCATAGCGAACAGGCCGCTTCCTCAACGCGCTGCGGTGGGGCCGCCACGCAAGACGCGTAGCGCTCCCCGCATCTCAAGCCACCGCCTGTAGTTGTTGAGCCCTGAACTGCTGCGGGCTCAGGTAGCCGAGCGCCTGATGGGGGCGACCCTCGTTGTACCAGCGGATCCAGGTGGCGATGGCGGCACGCGCCTCGGGGAAGTCCGCGAAGTTGTGCTGCCAGACGCACTCCTCCTTCAAGGAGCGGAAGAAGCGCTCGATCATGCCGTTCTGCTCCGGCGTGTACGGCGTGATGAACTCCTGGGAGAGGCGGTAGTCGCGGCAGGCGGCGCGGAAGCGCCGGGCGGTGAAGACGAGCCCGTTGTCACTGCGGATCGTCGGCGTGGGCCCGGCCGGCCTGAGCGTGCCGAAGCGGGCCAGGCAGACCTCCTCGAGCGCCCTCTCCGCCTCGCGGGCCCTGCCGCGAAGCGAGAACTCGAAGCCGACGATCTCGCGGTTACAGCAGTCGATGGTCGCCGCCAGGTGACCCCAGCCGTCCTCGCCGCAGTAGACGTGGGTCCAGTGCGACGTTGCTCGGTGGATGCGGAAGCGCCGAACCGAGCAGGGGCGACTCACCTGCGACTGACGCCAGTCCACGTGTGCTTGGGGCCGGTGATCGTGTGTCGCTGGCGTGCGGGTTGACCCTGACCGTGCCGCAGGACATATCTGGCTACATCAAGGGTAGTGGGCGGGACGGCCCCCTTGAGGATGTGGGACTCTCGAGCGAAGACCGTCAGCTGTTCGTCAATGTCAGCAGCTACACTGACCAGTACATCCGGGGAGCCGGCAAGACGTGGAATGGCTGGATGCTGCTATCGCGTTCAGCGGACAACTCAATCGAGGTACGGTGGCTCGCGGACGAGGAGCTCACGGTCAGCATCGTGGCTGTGATCACGCGTCTTCCCGGCAGGGCGACCGGCGAGCTTCTTGTCCAATCGGGGGAGGAGGACGCGCCTTGGACACCTGCCGCGGCCAGACAACAGGCGGCAGCGGTCTGGGCTGAGCTTTCCGTCGAGGGGGCCGAACTGCCGGCGCCGTAGCAGGTCTTGAGCGTCCGCATCCTGTGCCGGTGGACGCTCGAGTAGCGCAGGCGGCCCTCTCTGTGGACGTCGCCGACTCAACTCCACTCCGTGCCGGTGCGGCGTGCCACTATTCAGATGCCCATGCGCTGGGCGAGCGTGTGCAGCCGCTCGCGGTACGCCTTCTGCTCGGCCGGTGGGCGCTCGGCGAGCTCCTCGGGCGTCGCGACCGGGACGACCTTGAAGGCCGGGTTGTCGAAGACGCGCAGCTCGAGGCTCTCGCCCTTGCGGTGGGGCAGGTCGCGGAACAGTTTGCGCAGGAGGAAGCGCGAGGTCTCTTCACCGACCGTGACGATCCAGTGCGGTGTGGTGATAGAGATCTCGCGCGACAGGTACTCGAAGCAGTGCTCCTGCTCGTCGGCTCGGGGTGCGCGCACCTCGCCGCCGCTGCGCGGCACGCACTTGACGAGGCCGGTCAAGTAGAGCTGGTCGCGGGCGGGTCCGGTGAGGGCCGGCATGGAGGCGGCCAGCCGCTCGACCGTGCCGGCCCCGGCCGGCCCGTCGCCGGCCTCGTCAGCTTCTTCGGGGCACCAGGTCACGACCATCACGCG